>Ga0207674_10007714_pt1 | contig 12523 bp, 12 predicted proteins | sample KBSCornC72_FD_184303 | JGI IMG/M metagenome (GOLD analysis project Ga0207674, IMG submission 184303) | Corn rhizosphere microbial communities from Kellogg Biological Station, Michigan, USA - KBS Corn C7-2 (SPAdes) (version 2) | ecosystem: Host-associated > Plants > Roots > Rhizosphere > Soil ... | reverse complement strand
CGGTTGAGGCCGAAGCGGCCGACGAGGAAGCCGGTCGCCTGGCTGACCGCAAAGAAGCTCACGGCATTGACCGAAAAGGCGATCGAATACTGCGTCGGCGTCAGCCCGTAGTGCTGGATGTAGACGAAGCTCGAATTGCCCAGGAAGGCCATGAAGCTCGACATTCCGAACGTGCCGATCAGCGTCAGCCCCATGAACTTCCAGTCGCGCAGCAGCTGCCAATAGGCACCGAGCGCACTGGACAGGGTCGAGCCCGTGCGCGCGGCCTTGGGCCGCGTTTCCTTGAGCACGAACGCCACCAGCAGCAGCCCCAGGATGCCGGTCCCCGTCATCACGTAGAACAGCGTCCGCCAGTCGCCGAACTGAATGACGAAGCTGCCGCTTAGCGGCGCCAGGATCGGCGACACCGAGAACACCAGCATGATGAGGCTCATCAGCTGCGCGGCGGGGGCGCCGGTGTAGTTGTCGCGGACAATCGCCCGCGGCAGCGACATCGGCGCGCACGCGCCCAATCCCTGCACGAAGCGGAAGAACACGAGCCATTCGATGCTCGGGGCGAAGGCGGCGCCGATCGTGCCGGCGAGGAAGATGCCGATACCGGCGTAGAGCGGCGGCTTGCGACCGAACATGTCGCTCAGCGGTCCGTAGACCAGTTGACCGACCGCGAAGGCCAGCATGAAAGCCATCAGGCTCTGCTGCACGGCGCCCACCGAGGCGTTGAGATCTTGCCCGATGGCGGGCAGCGCCGGTAGGTACATGTCGATGGCGAGCGGTCCGATCACGGACAGCAGCCCCAGTACGATTGCGGCACGAATGAGTTGGGCGTTCATGAAACGCTCCTTTTTCAAGTTGATAGGCCGGCACTGCCTGCCGGCGATAATCATGGAATGGTTGGGTAGGCGACGCGCCCGGCCCTAGCGGTCACGCGTCATCTGGAGGGTCAAACGCCCCGACACACTTGAATCACTATCGGAACACTCCCCTGTCCGATCAATAGGCGGTTACAATATCGGCATTTGCCGATATAGCCAGCGAAAGTCTGCGCATGGCTGCGATGCGCAATCACCGCATTCTCTTATGTTCCTTGAACGCAGGCTGAATGTAACGGCCGCTAGAGCTGCACCGGCTTGAGCTCGAGTGTCCTCAGCGGATAGAGCAGCCGCCCCGCCACGAGCGCGGCGAGGAACTGCGGCAGCGGCGGCACGGTCGTCGCGATCGGAACCAGGATATCGCGCAGGATCGGCAGCCAGCGGCTGTCGGACTGATAGAACGGCGTGAGCGTCAGACTCAGGGCCTGGTAGAGCCGGACGTGCCAGCGCCGCAGCTGGGCGTAGTCCTCGAGCGCATCACCGACATCGGCATTCCGGCGCAAGGCCAGCGTCAACGCCCGCACGTCCAGCAGGGCCATGTTGGCGCCCTGCCCGAGCTGCGGACTGGTCGAATGCGCCGCGTCGCCGATGGCGACCAGCCTCTCGCCGATCGGCAGTCCGGCCGTCTGGTGCTGATATTTCGCCAGCGTCAGCGACTCGAATCCGCCAATCGCGTCCAGATGTGGTGCCGTCTCCGGCCACAGCGATTGCACCCGCTCGCGCCAGGGCCCGAAGCCATCGCTTACGAGGGCCTGATGCTCCTGCCAGCGCAGCGACCAGAAGAACGCCGCCAGTTGCGGTCCTTCCGGCCGTTGCCGGCCGATCGGCATCACTCCGATCATCACATTGGCCCGCTCGTAGCGCTGCGTCAGTGCTGCGCCGTCGAAGCCTTCGGCGACCCATGGGACAGTGCCCCATATCGCTCCGAACGGCAGCGCTCTGTTCTGGCCCGGAGCCCTGAGCGCGGGCCTCAGCGGCGATCCAGCGCCCATCGCGTCGACCACCAGGTCGAAGTAGCCCGCGCGCTCCGCTCCGAACCGCAGCCATCCCGGCTCCGAGCCACTGATTGTCCGGCCGGTCGCCACCTCGATGCCCTGGGCCACAACCGCGTCGTGCAGCACATCGAACAGGGCCGCGCGGTGAACGCCCAGCCCGCGGCCCAGCCCAGGCAGCTTCGCATAGGCCATATCGAGCACCACGCGCCCGCTGCGCGCATCATGTCCGATCAGCCGGTCGAGCGGATGCCCTAAGCTGCGGATCGGTTCGAACAAGCCAAGCTCGGCCAGCATCGCTTGGCCGGTGGGCTGCAGCATGAGCCCGGATCCGATCGGCCGCGCCGTCTCGAATCGCTCGAAGATGCGAACCTTGTGTCCGTCCCGATGCAGCGCCAGCGCCGCGGCAAGTCCTGCAGGCCCGGCCCCGGCAATGGCGATGTCGAGTTTCGGCACCGCCTCTCCGTCTCGCTACAACAGGACCTGCGTGCCGATCTCGACCACGCGGCCGGTCGGAATATGGAAGTATTCCGTCGCGTCCGTCGCGTTCCGTGCGAGCGCGATGAAGATGCGATCGAACCACACCGGCAAACCCTTGGTCGACGGCTTCAGCGAGCGGCGGCTGAGGAAGAACGACGTCGACATGATGTCGAACTTCCAGCCCAGCTTGCGCGCCAGCGCCAACGCCTTGGGAATGTTGGGCGTCTCGATGTACCCGAACGTCACCACCACGCGATAGAAGAGATCGTTATAGGCGTCGATCTTGACCTTCTCCTCATCGGGCACGCGCGGCGTCGGCGCCGTCTGGATCGTTAGAATGACGTTATGCTCGTGCAGCACCTTGTAGTGCTTGAGGCTGTGCAGCAGTGCGGTCGGCGCGCCGGCAATATCCGAGGTCAGGAATACCGCTGTGCCGGGCACGACCATCGGTCGCTTCTTGGCGAGGTTCTCGACCAGGAACTCGAGCGGCACCTCGTCGCGGCGCGTCTTCTCGCTGAGCCGCTTCCGGCCCTGGATCCAGATCGTCATGATCGTCGCAGCGATCGTTGCCACCAGCACGGGAACCCAGCCGCCCTCGGCGATCTTGAACACGTTGGAGGCAAAGAAGCTGATATCGACAACCAGGAACGGCAGCATGACCAGCGCGACCGAAGCGGGGTGCCAGTTCCAGCGCCGCCACATCACCAGCGACAGCATGATCGCCGTCATCAACATGACGCCGCTGACAGCGATGCCGTAGGCAAAGCTCAATGAGCTCGAGCTGCCGAACGCCACCACGAGCAGCACCACGAGGATGAACAGCAGCGCATTGATCTGCGGCACATAGATCTGTCCGCTTTGCGTTTCCGACGTGTGCCGTACGGTGAGACGGGGCAGGAAGTTGAGCGCAACGGCCTGCTGGGCGAGACTGAACATGCCCGAGATCACTGCCTGGCTGGCGATCACCGTCGCTGCCGTCGTCAGGATCACGAAGGGCAGCTGGAACCAGTCCGGGTGCATCGTGAAGAACGGATTTTCGGCGCCCGCCGGTCCGGCGCTGATCACATACGCACCCTGTCCGAAATAGTTGAGCAGCAGTGAAGGAAACACCAGGCCGAACCAGGCGATGACGATTGGCCGACGTCCAAAGTGGCCGAGATCGGCATAGAGGGCTTCGGCGCCGGTGACGGCGAGAAAGATCGCGCCGATCACCGTGAAGGCGGTGGCCCAGTGACGGACCAGGAACAGCACGCCATTCGCCGGGTTGAAGGCCCACAGCACGACCGGATTGCCGATCGTGTGGATGAACCCGACGATTCCCAGGGTCAGGAACCAGACCACCATCACCGGCCCGAAGATCGTGCTGACCCGGGCCGTGCCGAAGCGCTGGAAGAAGAACAGGCCGATGATCACCACGACAGTGATCGGCACCACCCAGCGTGCGAGCGAGGGCTGAACCACTTCGAGGCCCTCGACCGCCGAGAGCACCGAAATCGCCGGCGTGATGATCGCGTCGCCGAAGAACAGCGCCGCGCCGATCACCCCCGCCACGACGACCAGGCCTGCGCGCTTGGTCATCGTCGAATGCACCAGCGACATCAGCGACAGCGTGCCGCCTTCGCCCTTGTTGTCGGCGCGGGTGACAAAGAAGATGTATTTGACCGAAACCGTGATGGTCAGCGCCCACACGATCAGTGACAGCAGGCCGATGACATCGGTGGTGATGTCCGAGCCCTCGCCGCGCACCGAGAACGCCTGACGGAACGCATAGATCGGGCTCGTTCCGATATCGCCATAGACGACACCGAAGGCGCCGAGCACCAGGGCGGGAAGGTGTTTGCTGTGGCCGGTGGAGTGGCTCGCAACGTCACCGGTCGCCGCGGCGCCGGTTGCGGTAGTTTGCGTCATATAGCCTTCATAGCCCCTTTATGAGGCGGGCGGGTCTCTACACCCGGCAAAAGTCGCATTCAACGGGGATGTCTGCGACAGGTTAGCAGTAATCCTGTTGCAAAAAATGCGCCTCGCGCGGGTACGTTCCCCGCCAAGAACGTGAAAGGGCGGCACCTTTCGGCACCGCCCTGCGTCCGGGGAGAGAAGGAGAGAGCCCCGAGCGATCGCTTATTGACGTCCTGCAGGCTTAACGAATTAGGCCGCCTTGGCCGCCTGCTGGTCCTGCTCGCGGGCCGCCTTGGTGGCATTGGTCCACCACAGCAGATTGTCGAATACGTCCTTGGTGAACGGCACCTGGTGCGGAAGCACGTCGTCCCAGGTCTTCTGGCCCATCATGATCGGTCCGAAGTCGGAACCGCCGATGTGGAGGCCATGACGGACCGAGACGGCCTGCAGTTCGACCATGATGTTGCGGAGGTGTTCCACAGCGCGTGCGCCGCCCACCGAGCCGTAGCTCATATAGGCCACGGCCTTCTTCATGAACGGCTTGTAGGCCCAGTCGATCGCGTTCTTGAGCGCGCCCGGGACCGAGCGATTGTATTCGGCCGTCACGATGATGTAGCCGTCGAATTCATTGAGTTTGGCCTGCCACTTGGCGGCGATCTCGTTGGGCGTCGGCATCCAGAAGTCCGAGGCCGGCGCGTCGAACAGCGGCAGCGGGTAGTCCTTGAGGTCAACGATCTCGACGTCGAAGGCGCCGTAGGCCTTGGCCTGCTCGGCAATCCACTTGGCCGGCTTGTCGCCCTGACGGGTCGGACGGATGCTGCCGATGATCACGGCAATCTTGGGTTTGCTCATCTTGCTCTCCAGTAACAAAGCGTAACTGAGGCTTGATATGTGCCTATAAGGCGGTGCCGCAAGCAGGCACCAAATGCACCCGTGCCGACACCCGCGTTGCTGGGTTAAGTGGCTGTCGCCCAGTTACAAACCTGTGCGCTCAGGCTCGGCGGTGCTTTGCCGGTCCGACCCTGCCCGCACGGGCCTGCTTTGCCCTCACCGGTCACATATCGCGCGACTATTGTTCGCTGAAGCTAAACAGCGAGCGCGCGGATGTATTTCCGGACGGTGTCCGCAAACCCGTATTTCAGGGCGTCTGCCGTCAGCGCGTGTCCGATGGAGCACTCGTCGAGGTCGGGAATCGCCTTGAGCAGCGGCGGAAGGTTGTCGAGCGTCAGATCGTGGCCGGCATTGACGCCAAGCCCTGCGCCACCCCGCGCCGCCCGAAGGCCGGCCTTGCGGCACGCGTCCGCCGTTGCCTTGAGCTTGGCAAGTTCGGCCGCAGGATCACTGCCCGGATGACCGTAGGGTCCCGTGAACAGCTCGACCCGGTCCGCTCCCACCTCCGCGGCAAGAGCCGCAATGCCGGGATCGGGATCGACAAACACCGACACCCGCATGCTGCCGTTCTGCAGCCGCTCGATGGTCTCGGCCAGCATCGTCGCATGTTTGGCGATGTCCCAGCCGTGGTCCGATGTCGACTGCCCTGGATCGTCCGGCACCAGTGTCACCTGGTCTGGCCGCACGACCTCGCAGAGCTTGAGGAAGGCCTCATCCGGATAGCCCTCGATGTTGAGCTCGCGATCGGGCCACTCGTCGCGCACCAGATCGAGCAGCTCGAACACGTCGGTGCGCCGGATGTGCCGCTCGTCAGGACGAGGATGCACCGTCACGCCCCCTGCTCCCGCTCCGAGGGCCAGGCGGGCCATTTCGGTCACGCTGGGCCAGGTGAGATCGCGGCGATTGCGGAGATAAGCGACGGCGTTGAGATTAACGGAGAGCTGGGCCATCCCGGCTCCTTACACGAAGCGTCGCCGGGTCAAAACCCCACCTTCGTTTCACCCGACCGGCGTTTCCGCCGGCACTGGCACGCGCTTGCGGATGTCCACCAGCACCACGGCAATGCCGCTGACCACGATAAGCATGATCCCGACCAGCGCCAGCGTATTGGGGAAGGTGCCGAAGACGAGTGCCCCCGAGCACACCGCCCAGATCGCGAACATGTAGTAGAACGGCGCCACCGCCGCAGTCGCCCCGGTGCGATAGCTGAGGAAGATGAAGAAATGCCCCAGGCTCAGCAGCAGACCCGAGCAGGCGAGCAGCAACAGATGCCGTCCATCCGGCATCACCCAGTGCTCGAACAACAGGGATGCGATCGCCGCCCCGACCATTACCAGCAGCAGCGTGCCATAGGCCACCACCAGCGTTGGGATCGCCGGACTGACCTTGCGGCCGGCGATATCCCGGAACGCCGTTCCGACCGCACAGCCGAGCCCGAGGACCGCGAACAGCGAGATCCCGCTGGCACCGGGCTGCGCTACACAGATCGCGCCGACGAACCCGATGGCGATCAGCGCCGCCCGCGCCCAGCCGATCGGGTCGCGATAGAGCACAGCTACGCCAATCAGCAGCAGCATCGGTGAAATCTGCCCGAGTGCCGTGAGGTCGGCGATCGGCATGTTGGCCAGGGCCACGACGAAGCAAAGCACCGCCATGAGCTCGAAGCTGTTGCGCAGCAGCACCCAACGATTGAGGACCAGCGGCAAGCCGCGTGCGTTGCCGGTGAGCAGCACCACCGGGAGGGCCCACAGTGACGCCATCACGCCGCGCAGGAACAGCACCTCGAATGGCGGCAGCCCCACGGTTGCAAGTTTCATGAATGCATCATTGGCCGAGAAGAAACCGGTCGACAGCACCATGAAGGCGATGCCCTTGAGATTGGCGCTGGCTGGTGACATCACGGGCTCGTTGAACTTCCCACGGGCGATGGAGCGGTGGTCGGAGCCGACGACGACGGGTCCTGCGTCAGGCTGGTCGTTGCCCCCGCGATCCCGTAATTGTCCGCGATCGAGGCATAGTAGCCCATGGCGTTCTCGACCTGCCCGACCATGAGCCCCATCCAGTCCGTAGCGTGCTCGGTGTCGGCGCAGTTCTGCGTGATGATCGTGGGCAGCGAGCGCAAGAGGTTCGAATAGAGCGCGTAGAAGGTCACGAAGTCATGCAGGTTGACGTCGCCGAAATCTACCATGCGCGGCAGCACCGCATCGTAGACCGGTGTGGTCGGCACCATTACCTGCTGCAGTGTCTGGGCATAGCCCACGCACTTCTCGCCGGGATTGGGGAGCGTCATGTCGTACTGCCCGACCTGCTGCGCCGCCTTGAGACCGACGCCCATCGCCTGCACCTCATAGGCAAGGCCGAGACCGATCGCGTGCGCCGCGGCAGCGGCCTTGGTCCGATCCGCCTCCTGGCTGATCGCCGTCGACAGCACCAGCACCCCGGCTGCGCCCAGGAACCCGAGCACCGCACCGATCAGCTGCTGCCAGCTCTTGAGCGCATCGAGCCAGTGCCGATGCTCGGTGCGGCCCAGATCGAGCGCCAGCAGCGCCCCGATCGACGCCACCACAAAGATCAGAAGCGCCAGCGCGCCGGCCACAAGCATAAGCGAGACCCCTCGCCACAGTGCTAGCGGGGGGCGCCGCTCAGAGCAATGGCGAGACTACATCCCCTCCGCGCCGCGCGAGATCGCCGCTAGACCCGTGCGCACCACTTCGACCAGCCCGAGCGGCACCATGATGGCGATGAAGCTGTCGATCTTGGTTGGCTTGCCGGTGATCTCGAACACGAAGCTCTCGGTCGTCGCATCGACGATCTGCGCGCGATAGGCATCAGCCAGACGCAGCGCCTCGGCCCGGGGTTCGCCGGTGCTCGCGACCTTGACCAGCGCCAGCTCGCGCTCGAGCGCTTTGCCCTCGGCGGTGAGATCGTGCACCTTGTGCACCGGGATCAGTCGCTCGAGCTGCAGCTTGATCTGCAGCAGCACCTTGGGCGTTGCCACGGTGACCACGGTTATCCGGCTCAAGCCCTTCTCATGCTCGGTCTCGGAGACCGTGAGACTGTCGATGTTGAAGCCACGCGCCGCGAACAGTCCGACGATTCGGGCGAGGATGCCCGGCTCGTTGTCGACCAGCACGCTCAGCGTGTGGCGCTCGACGGTCTGCGTCTCCGGCGCCAGAAAATAGGCCGACCCCGTCGGCTGCATCAAATGGGCGTTCATCAGACCATCTCCCGTCCCTTGGCGTCGATCACGCTACCGATGTCGTCGGTGAAATCGGGCAGGATCATTTCATTGTGCGGCTTGCCCGATGGAATCATCGGCAGGCAGTTCTCGTCGCGTTCCACCAGACAGTCGAATAGAACGGGCTTCTTCACGTCGATCATCTCGGCGATCGCATCGTCGAGCTTGGCCGGATCCTCGCAACGGATGCCGTGCGCGCCATAGGCCTCCGCGAGCTTGACGAAGTCCGGCAGGCTCTCGGCATAGCTATGCGCATAGCGTCCGCCATGCAGCAGGTCCTGCCACTGCCGGATCATGCCCAGCCGCTCATTGTTGAGAATGAAGATCTTGACCGGCAGCTCATATTGCACCGCCGTCGACATTTCCTGCATCGTCATCTGCACGCTGCCTTCGCCCGCGATGTCGATGACCAGCGCCTCCGGATGCGCCACCTGCACGCCGATCGCTGCGGGCAGTCCATAGCCCATCGTGCCGAAGCCGCCCGAAGTCATCCAGCGGTTGGGCATCTCGAACGGGAAATGCTGCGCCGCCCACATCTGGTGCTGGCCCACTTCCGTCGTCACATAGACGTCCTGGGTCTTGGTCATCTCATAGAGCCGCTTGATCGCATGCTGCGGCTTGATGATCGTCGACGACTGGCGGAAGCCGAACGAGTGCTTGCCGCGCCACTCGTCGATCTGCTTCCACCACGGCGCGATCGCCTCGGTGCGCGGCGCGTTGGTCTTGCTGCGCCAGACACGCACCATTTCCTTGAGCACGTGGCCGCAGTCGCCGATGATCGGCAGGTCGATCAGGACGTTCTTGTTGATCGAGCTGGGGTCGATGTCGACGTGGATCTTCCGGCTGCCCGGCGAGAACTTGTCGATGCGGCCGGTGATGCGGTCGTCGAACCGCGCCCCGATATTGATCATCAGGTCGCAGTCGTGCATCGCCATGTTCGACTCGTAGCTGCCGTGCATGCCGACCATGCCCAGCCACTGCGGCGACGAGCCGGGGATCGTGCCCAGGCCCATCAGTGTCGAGGTCACGGGGAAGCCGCTGAGCTCGGCCAGCTCGCGCAGATGCCGGCTCGCCTCGGGCCCCGAATTCACCACGCCGCCGCCGGTATAGAGGATCGGCCGCTCGGCCCGCAGCATCATGTCGACCGCCGCCTCGATCAGCCGCGCGTCGCCCTCGAGCTGCGGATGATAGCTCTTGTGCCGCGTCGTCTCGATCTCCTGCGGCCCGTAATAGGTACCGAGCGCGAACTGCACGTCCTTGGGGATGTCGACCAGCACCGGTCCGGGCCGGCCGCTGTTGGCGATATAGAACGCCTCGTGCAGGACGCGCGGCAGGTCGGCGACGCTCTTGACCAGGTAGTTGTGCTTGGTGCAGCTGCGCGTGAGCCCGACGGTGTCCCCCTCCTGGAACGCGTCCGAGCCGATCAGCGGCGTCGGCACCTGCCCCGTGATGCAGACCACCGGCACCGAATCCATCAGCGCATCGGCAAGACCGGTGATGACGTTGGTCGCCCCCGGCCCCGACGTCACCAGCATCACCCCGACCCGGCCGGTCGAGCGCGCATAGCCCTCGGCCATGTGCGAGGCACCCTGCTCGTGCCGCACCAGCACGTGCCGGACCTTGTCCTGCTGGAACATCGCGTCGTAGATCGGCAGCACCGCGCCGCCGGGGTAACCGAAGATATCGGTGACGCCCTGGTCGGTCAGCGCCTGGATCACCATCTCCGCGCCCGTCATCTGCTGGGGCATTTCCTAGTCCTTCCTCACCACTCTCGGTCCTTGCGGACCGAATTCCGTCCAAGTCCCGGAAAACCGGGCAATAAAAAAGGCCCCGTTCGGGACCTGTTTGCGCGCACCAGCCATCTCGCGGGGACCTACCCCACGTGACCGATGCGCCTCACTACTACGAGAATGCTCCGCACGAGCTGCTCCCAAGAAAAGTGGCGGGAAGCTACGCCTCGCCGCCGAAACCTGTCAACCCTTGTTGTGATCGGATGAGGGCGGGACCTCGCCCCGCCCCCTCCCGCCTCATTTCACCTCGAAATCGAGGGACTTCAGGACGACACCGTCGACCGAGAGGTCGACCCGATAGGTTCCGACCGGCCATCCGCTGGTCGGTTTGGAGAGATTGCCGTCAAGGACGTTCATGCCCTCGGTGATGTCGAGATCGGTCGCGTCGATCTTGTAATTGGCTGGCGCTGCGCCGTGCGAGTCGACCGAGATCCAGGTGATCGTCACCTTCGATCCGGCCTTCACGTCATCCATCGTCGCGGTAAGGAAGATCTCCGCGGTGTCGGGCGCAAAGGTCGTCTCGGTCTCCGTTGCGTCCTTGCTCGAGGCCAGGACGATATCGGAGAAGCCGGCCGCGTGGGCCGAGATCGTCATGAACAGCGCCGTCGCAGCGGCGGCGGCAAAAGCGGCAAGGGCACGCATCTGGGAATCCTGTTGGGTTGCGGTGGGAAGGATGCTCGGCGCGACAGAGCCGGAATTCTTGGCGCGGTCAAGACGGACGAACCGGTCACGCACCACCATCGGCTTGATTGACCTTTCGTCGACCACGCGCCTAGCCTGCTCGCAACCGTCGGAGGTTGTCATGCACGTCAACGGCAGCTGCCACTGCGGCGCAATCGCGTTCGAGGCCGAGATCGACCCGGCCCGCGTCCGCATCTGTCACTGCACCGATTGCCAGCAGTTGTCGGGCACCGCCTTCCGTGTCACCGCGCCGTGCGATGAGAATGCCTTCCGATTGCTGCGCGGCGAGCCGAAGATCTACATCAAGGTCGCCGACAGCGGTCGACGCCGGCAGCAGGCGTTCTGTGGCAATTGCGGCTCGCCGTTGTATGCGACGTCCGACGAACCTGCCGGCAGTCGAACGCTCGGGCTACGCGTCGGCGCCCTTGCGCAGCGCAATACGCTGGTGCCGAGGCGACAATTCTTCGCTCGCTCCACCCTTCCCTGGCTGCCGAGACTGCCGGGTGTGATGATCGAGGGTGATACTGCATAAGAGTGGGAACAAAACGAGCCCGCCAGCTCAGATGGCGGGCTCCGCGCCTGGCTTGGACGCTATTTGGTAGCCATAGGCCATTTCCAGGGCATGGCCATGTGGCCCATCTTTCCCATGTCCATCTTGCCCTTTGGCATGGTCGGCATCGCCGGCATCGCCATATGCATCATTTCACCGGGTTTGCCGTGGAAGATCATTTTCAGCCAGGCATCCCCATCCATCTTCTCCATGGCGAAGGCAGACGGGACGGTCAGCAGGGTGACGGTGGCGGCAGCAATCGCAGTTGGAAGTAGTCGCATGCTCGATACTCCACGAGGTTGATGACCGCGCCACAAGATCAAAGAGCGCGCCCGCTCGCAATTCAATCTTCATTGTATGAGGGCCCGCAGCCCTATGTCGTCAGGGGGACTGCGCGCCTGAAACGGAACCGTTAGCCCGCGCGAACCATTGAGTCCCCAATATCCGGGATCATCCGTGTTCTGGACTATTGCTCAGACAAAGGGCGAGAAAGGCATTCCTATGTCGATCAAATCCAACTTGCTTCGTGCCGGAGCCCTCGGCGCCGTGATCACCGCGCTCACCGCCGGCGCAGCCTTCGCGGCCGTCGCCACCTCCAGCGTCAATGTCCGCTCGGGTCCCGGCACTGGCTACGGTGTGCTCGACCAGCTCTATCCGGGCGAGCGGGTCGCCGTCACCGACCGTGACGGCGGCTGGTGCGAAGTCTCACGGCCCGGCCCCAATGGCTGGGTGAGCTGTGCCTACCTCACCGCTGGCCCCTTCGACGGTCCGCGCCGCTACCGCGATCGCTTCTATGATGACGGTCCCGACGTCACCTTGAGCTTCGGCTTCGGGGTCCCCACGCATCGACACCTGCCGCCGCCCCCTCCGCCCTATGGCTTCCCGGGGCATGGCCCGTCGCCTTATCCATGGTGGTACTGATCTGAACCCAAGGGCGGCCCGATGGCCGCCCTTTTCAGTCGAGCATGTCGTTGCGGACGAGCTCGGCGATGGTGTGCGTTCGATTGCGCGTCCCGAGCTTGTCGGCAACATTGTCCACGTGCTGGTTGACAGTTCTGGGCGACAGCCCGAGCCTGTCGGCAATCTCGAGCGAAGTGAGCCCGATCGCCGAGAGGCGCATCACGTCCTTCTCGCGG
>Ga0207674_10007713_pt1 | contig 12523 bp, 8 predicted proteins | sample KBSCornC72_FD_184303 | JGI IMG/M metagenome (GOLD analysis project Ga0207674, IMG submission 184303) | Corn rhizosphere microbial communities from Kellogg Biological Station, Michigan, USA - KBS Corn C7-2 (SPAdes) (version 2) | ecosystem: Host-associated > Plants > Roots > Rhizosphere > Soil ... | reverse complement strand
TCAACACCACTCCGACCGTCAGCTACACCCGCGGCAACGATCTGAGCGGCTCACTTGAAGGTGCTGGCGGAATTGGCGGAGTGCTCGCCCGCAGCGACGGTTACTCCGGCGGCAACTGGACGAGCCACAATTATTATTTCGCGGATGGAAATGGAAATGTCACTTACATGTTGAACGGCAGCCAGAGCATGGTTGCTGACTATCGTTACGATCCGTTCGGCAACTTGCTATCTTCCAGTGGCACCTTGGCCGATGCGAATGTATATCGTTTCTCCAGCAAAGAATTCCACGTCAACAGTGGCATGTATTATTACGGCTATCGGTTTTATGATCCCAATTTGCAGAGGTGGATTAATGCTGATCCGATCGGAGAACCCGGATTCGAAATCTCAAGGATGCATGCGGGCTCCAGTCCTATATATGCGCAGAATCCCTATCTCTTTATCCAAAACGATCCAACCGATAAAATCGACTCGCAGGGTCTCAGTCTTTTCGAGCCAGAAATTGGGCTATGCACCCCGGGCGAAGAGGCAATTTGTCGAATCGGCTGCGCGATCCAAGGCCAAGGATACGATTATTGTAGGCGCGTCAAGCATTTCGATCTCATGCGTCGGGCGTGGATTACAGGAATACGCTGTCACTGCAAACCAAAAATGAGGCCGAAGCAATGTATTTATCACTGCGGAATCTTGCGGATTGGCGGTATAGCTGTACCTGATATCCGCAGCTTACCACCCGGTGGGACTGGTTGCTGCCTGCCGAGTTTTACTCCGGCCAACAATCCCAACGCGACTTGCGCTCTAATGGGAGCTATATATTGACCTTAGGCTGTGCAAATGATTGCAAACGCGGGTGGCGGGGCGGAAATGATGTGCATTTTCTATGATCTTGAGCACGAAGGGAGAATCTATTGGCTCTTTATGGCTTTTGGTGCGCCGTCAGAAATGGGTTTACACCCCGCTTCGGGCGGGCAGGACAGGAGAATTCCCTCGCCCCACAATCCAGAGTTACTAATAGGGGTGCACGAAGTGGCGAATCGGATGATCACCGAGGCCGGTGAAGTTCCCATCAATTGGAATCTCGTTGCCCGTACCGTGGAGCGTGGGTATGAGTCAAAAGCAGATATTCTGAGACGCGCAGCGATTCTTTGGTTTCCAGCTACAACGAGGCTGTCGTTAAAGGATGATTTGGTTGGAATGCAGCGAAGCGCCTGTACCCCAGAGAGTGGAGATTTCAACCTTTTTGTTGGTGCGCGACTCGATGCAAAATCCTATAGCACACTGTCACCGGTGTGGCTCTTAGACGCCGAAAATGCGGTCATGGCCCAAAGTTTGCTCCTCAACAAAGTGGGAGGAGAGTTTGCAATTCGGATTGAGCGTTGTTGCCCAGTTTTGCCCCTCGGGGATATTATATCACCCAACCAGCCCGCTCCCTAGTCGTAACGTAAGCGTCACATCACTGGTTAACTCCATCACAGGTGTCGCAGCATAGATCATCGCTCATAAAAAATGACCTATATGTGATCATCAAGATTCGGCCCAAGGCGGCGCATAGTGTCGTCGAAGATGGATTAGGCGGATTCGATCTGTTAAATTCCTATGCGTGCGAGATGTTAAATCGCAAACGGCAGATGAGTTAACGGCCCAATTTCAAACGTGGGGCGAGCCTGAGTATCGTGTTTCGCAATTGCTCGAGTGGCTGTATGTCCATCGTGCGACAAGTTGGGAGGCGATGACGAATTTGCCGAAGGCGTTACGAGAGCGGTTGAGGGAGCATTATACGCTGAACACGCTTGAATTGGTTCGCAAGCAAGGTTCGCGGGATACGACGGAAAAATTTCTGTGGCGATTGAGCGACCATTCGTTGATTGAAAGCGTGCTGATTCCGGCGAATCCGGCGCTTTATGGCGAAGCAAGTGATCGGCATACACTGTGTGTTTCGACGCAGGTTGGCTGCGCATATGGTTGTAAATTTTGTGCGAGTGGATTGGAAGGGTGGAAAAGAAATCTGGGGGTGGAAGAGATTGTGGAGCAGGTGATGGCGGTGGAAAGAATTGCGTCGAGCGTTGAGGGGCGAGCGTCGAGAGAAGAACCGAGGTCTCTTGTCACGCATCACGCGTCACGCATCACGGCATCGCCAGATGAAGCCCGATCTGGAGTTGCCGACTCGCGTGTCGTCAGCAATCTCGTCATTATGGGAATGGGAGAGCCGCTGGCGAATTATGATAATTTGTTGAAGGCGCTGCAGATTCTCAACGCCCCATGGGGAGGGCAAATCGGGGCGCGGAAGATCACGATTTCGACAAGCGGACTTGCGCCGCAAATCAGGAGGCTGGCGGACGAACCATTGCAATTTCGATTAGCGATTTCGCTTCATGGCGCGACGGATGAGACGCGCGAGAGAATTATGCCTGTGAATCGAAGATATCCACTAAAAGAACTGACTGCGGCGTGCGAATACTATCAGGGGAAAAAGGGGCGGATGATTACGTTCGAATACATCCTTATTGCAGGGGTGAATGATGGGCTGGAGCAGGTAAAACCGCTGGCGAACTTAGCGCGGAAGTTGAATGCGAAGGTGAATTTGATTCCGTACAACAAGGTCGAAGGATTGGAATGGGAAAGGCCGAGTGAAGAGGCGCAGGAAAGGTTTTTGGAGGGGTTGGAGCGGCTAAATGTGACGGCGACATTGCGTCGTGAGAAGGGGCATGACATTGACGCGGCGTGCGGACAATTGAGGTTGAGGACGGAAAGGGAGCTGGCTGGCGCAGGCGGCGAAGGGTTAGAACGCTAAAACAGCAAAGAATAGCAGGAAATTAACAGAAGGAAACAAAGGGAACGAAGAAAAGAGGAAAGCGAAGTTCTGAGAGAAGGGAATGGCAGATTTGACCGTGAATTTCCGAGCTGAGAAATGCGAAGTTCAAATCTCTTGCGCCACAAGTCCCGAACGAAGGGCAAAGCGGACCAATCCGGGAATGTCGTAGATATTGAGGCGTTCCATTAGTTGAGCGCGATGGTATTCGACGGTCTTGGGGCTGACATTCAGAAGGGAGCCGATTGCTTTGGTGTTTTGACCTTCGGCAATAAGTTGGAGAATTTCGCGTTGGCGGGCGGTCAGTTGTTCGAGCGGACTCTTGGTCTGTGCGATCTGTTCGAGCGGGAATTTTTTTCGGAGTTTGACTGCGATTTCGCGGGACAGATAGATCTCACCGTTGGCAACGCGCAGCAGCGCAGTCTCCAATTCGGCTGTTCCGGCTTTTTTCAAAAGGTAACCCGAAGCGCCAGATCTCAGAGCACCCCAATAGTACTCTTCGTTTTCGTGGCGCGAAAGAATGATGACGCGGATGTTTTGATGTTTTTGAGTGATTCGCTTTGTCGCTTCCAAGCCGTTGAGATTCGGCATGGTGATGTCCATGAAGACAACACCTGGCTGCAGGTTATCGACCATCTCAACGGCTTCGCGGCCATCATTCGCTTCGCCGACCACTTCAACTGCGGAAATTTTTTCCAGTTGAGCGCGAATGCCGGCTCGGACAATCGGATGATTGTCGGCGAGGAGCACTCGGATGCGTTTTTCTGTATCCATAACTTAACTCTCTTCTGCCCGCCATTTTATGGGGAACCACGCGTGGACTTCGGTGCCGTGGCCGGGAGAGGAAAGGTATTCCAGGCCGCCACCCGCAAGCGCCGCACGTTCTTCCATGCTCAACAGACCGAGGCTTGCGCCGCGGACAGCGCTTTCGCGCAGTTTGTTTACGTCGAAGCCGACACCGTCGTCTTTGACTGATAGATGAAGCTGACCATCGCGTCTTTTTAATTCGACAGCGACTTCGCGAGCGCGAGAGTGGCGAACGACATTGGTGAGCGCTTCCTGGGCGACGCGAAAACATTCGGTCTCGATAATAGGATCGATGCGCCGTTCAAGCGGGTCAGCGCGGAAACGAGCGTGGAGACCGGTCAGCGAAGCTTGCCTGCTTGTGTACCAGCGCAAAGCGGATTCGAGGCCCAGGTCGTCAAGCATGGAAGGGCGGAGATTGAGCGAGAGATCGTGAACCTGTTCGAGGACCTTGCCGACGGCATCGATGCTTTCCTGGAGGCGTCGGGTGAGGGCGTCCTGGCTGGAATTTTCGAGCGCTGCGTGGAGATTGAGTTCGGCAACGGTCAAGCTTTGGCCGATTTCATCGTGCAACTCACGAGCGATGCTGCGGCGCTCGGTCTCCTGAACTTCGACAAGGCGATGGGAAAGAGCCTGGAGCTTATGACTGGCGCGGTTGCGTTCCAGTTCGCGTTGTTCGAGTGCCTGGGCCATTAGATCAAATGCGAGTGTGAGACGGCCCAATTCGTCGCGTCCGTGACGCAGGCCCGTTCGAGTCGAAAGATCGCCCATTGCAAGGCGCGTACTGGAATGGACGAGTGCTTTGACGGGGCGGACGATCAGGAAATTGCTGCCGACCCAGCCAAGGACAATGGCGAGCATGGCAGCGAACCCGAGCCATCCCAGGTTTCGAGCGAGGGCGCGGTCAGCGCTGACGAAAAGAATTTCTTTGGGTGTCTCGAGAATGGCAAAGGTCTCCTGGGAGACCAATTGATTTTGCATTGGGGCATAGGTGTAAAATGTCGGGACGCCAGAGGCATCGACTTCTTCGGTTGCGCCTTCGCGATTGGTGAGGATTGTTTTGAGCACGTTCGGGTCGGGGTATTGCCGGCCGACCCAATCTTTGGGAACCGGATAGCGCGCGAGGATTGTTCCGTCGCGGCTGATTTCTGTCCAGGTGGCGCCTTTGGGGAGGTCGGCAGGCAATTCGGAACCGAAACGATTGAACCAGCTCAAATCGAGAGCGGCGAAAACAGCAGAGCTCGCCTGACCGGTCCTATCGAATACCGGGTAACCAAAGTTAACCGACGGACGGGCGCTGAAGGGTTGAGCGGGAAAATCTCCTATGACGAAGCCAGCAGTGTCGATGACGCGTTGGAAGAACTCTTTATCGCGGGCGACAGATTTCATGGGGACAGGCGAAGCGCTGGCCAGGATTTCGCCGTTGGTGCTGATGACACCGAGGTTGGCGTAACGGGGATAACTTGCGTAAAGTTCGTCCACCAGTTTCTTGCTGTTGCGGCGATTGCCGGAGCGGATAGGGGCGGATTCGGCCATGGCGATTAGCAGTTGGCGGGTTTCGCCCATCAGCTTTTCTTCTTCGCGACTTGCCGATTGCATCATGCGCACGGCGCGTTGCTGCCAGGAGGACATCGCGCGACGCCGATCCTCACCCGCTCTGTGCAGCGTCAGGATAATCAGCGGCGTGCAGGTAAGTACAACTAATAAAAGCAGGCGGAAGCGCAGACCTAAAAACATCTGGCCCAACAGTTTGGCAAGGTTTCGCATGCTTAAATGAGTTTAGCACAACTGATATTGGGAAAAAAAGAAGGAAAAATGTGCATACCCAAAATGTGCCCTGTTTGAGCTATTTCGCGCGAATTTCGGCGAAATGAAAGTAGGTTTTTGCCGTAGTCGTGTGAATCAAAACTTATGATTCCATTCCGCACGGCTGTATTTTTCGCGTTCAAGCAGGGCGATTGCGGGAGCTGAGATTTGCGGCAGCGGATGGTTGGCGTTCCAAACTTTGCGCAAAGCGCTCTTGACAAGAGCGGATGGGACTTTGAGGTTCATCAGGAAATCAGAGTGAGAACGGCCCAGGCGATAGTCCGGTTGCCTGGAAGGAAACTGCAAAGTTTTTTCGACGAGGTCGATATCGAGATCGAGCAGAATTGAACCGTGAAACAAGAGGAAATGCTTTTTTCGGCGCTGCGAGTTGCCGGAGAATTTGAGGCCGCCGATGGCAAGGTCTGTGTGCCCTTGAATTTCGACAGGCGCTCGCAATATCTCTGCGAACGCGGCGCGTTGGCGTTTAAGAATGAAGTTGTTTGTGGCCGAAATGTTGTGGAGTTCACCATCCGCCCGCAAAATGAGCGAGTAGTTTAAAACGCCTGGACCTTGAAGAACCGCGCCGCCACCAGAGCATCGGCGAAAAATTGGAATACCACTGAAATCGCAGAACAATTCGTGGACTTCATCGGAAACCTTGTTGGCATAGCCAACGACGACGAAATGTTCGGACGGTTCCCAGAATCGCAATATTCCGCTGGCCGCGCCGTCCTCGCATAGATTGAGCAGCGCTTCATCGCAGGCGAGGTTCTCTTCAGGGGTCGGGAACGTGAGATCGCAATGGTTTATCAAGGGCGACATCGCTTGCGGGCGTTTTGATGCTATAATAATTGGCTGGCATTTCGCTGGCCATTCTGTCTAATGCGGCCCGATTTTTGATCGAGCTCTGCGGGAAGGGTGCCGATAACCACAGTTTAAGCAGAAAGTTTTGAACGACAAAGTGAAATTGACAAAGAAAGAATCGAAGAACACCGCGCCGGAATTACGGGTGTTGCCTAGCCCGGACGAGGAAGGCAAGTGGCTGGAATCGTTGGAATCTGTATTGGAATTCGCCCTCAGAAACCAAGGGGCACAAAGGGCAGGAAGATTTTTAGACAAGTTGGCAGAGCGTCTCCGCGAACAGGGCATCGAGGCGCCCCGGTTGGTTTCAACGCCGTACTTCAACACAATTCCGGAAGATAAACAGGCGCCATTTGGGGGCGATTGGGAAATGGAGCGGCGAATCAAGAGTTACGCGCGCTGGAATGCTATGGCGATGGTGGTGAATGCCAATCGGGCCCATAGCGGCCTGGGTGGGCATATTTCGACTTACGCCTCGGCGGCGACACTTTACGAAGTTGCGTTCAATCATTTCTTGCGGGGGCGAACGGCTGATTTTCCCGGGGACATGGTTTATTTCCAGGGGCATGCGACGCCGGGGATTTATGCTCGCGCATTTTTGGAAGGGCGAATTGACGAACGGCATTTGCAAAATTTTCGGCAAGAGCTTGCGGAGGGCGGCGGGCTGTCGTCATACCCGCATCCTTATTTGATGCCGGATTTTTGGCAGTTTCCGACGGTGTCGATGGGGCTGGGGCCGTTGCTGTCGATTTATCAGGCGCGATATAATCGCTATCTGAGTGCTCGCGGTTTTGTAAAAGGCGAAGAGCCGAAGGTATGGGCGTTTATTGGGGACGGTGAAACGGATGAACCGGAAACACTGGGATCGTTGACGCTCGCGTCACGCGAGAACCTCGATAATTTAATCTGGGTTATCAATTGCAACCTGCAGCGATTGGATGGTCCGGTCCGTGGCAATGGAAAAATCATTCAGGAATTGGAGGCATCTTTCCAGGGCGCAGGATGGAACGTGATCAAAGTGATTTGGGGTTCGGACTGGGACAAATTGCTGGCGGCGGATAAAACAGGGCTTCTGATTAAACGAATGGAGGAAGCTGTCGATGGCGATTATCAGAAGTATTCGGTCGAGCCGGGAAGTTATACGCGCAAACATTTCTTTGGAAAATATCCGGAGTTGCTGAAATTGGTGAATCATCTGAGCGACGAGCAGATTCACAAGTTGCTTCGGGGCGGCCACGATTCGCGAAAGGTTTATGCCGCATACAAGGCGGCGGTCGAGCATAAGGGACAGCCGACTCTAATTTTGGCGAAGACGGTGAAAGGTTATGGCTTGGGGGAGGCGGGCGAAGGGCGTAACATCACGCATCAGCAGAAAAAGCTGAACGAAAAAGAACTGCGGGAGTTTCGCGCGCGCTTCAACATTCCGATAAACGACGAAGAGATTGCCGATACGCCGTTTTTCAGGCCGCCAGCAAACAGTCGCGAGAGGGAATATTTGCTCGAACGCCGCAAAAAACTGGGTGGATTCCTGCCACAACGAGTCGTGCAAGCGGAGACGCTCGAAGTGCCGGAGCGAAATTTTTTCGGGGAGTTTTTCAAGGGTTCTGGAAAATTTGAAGTGTCCACGACGATGGGCTTCGTGCGTCTGTTAAGTCTGCTGGTTCGAAACAAAAGCATCGGGCGGCGAATCGTTCCGATTATTCCGGACGAAGCGAGGACTTTCGGGTTGGACGCATTGTTCCGTGAGATTGGGATTTATTCGCCGAAGGGCCAGCTCTACGAGCCGGTCGATATTAAATCGCTACTCTATTATCACGAGGCCAAGGACGGGCAAATTTTGGAAGAAGGTATCACTGAGGCAGGTTCGATGGCGACGTTTGTGGCAGCGGGAACTTCTTATGCATCGCACGGGCGCTACATGGTGCCGTTTTATATTTATTATTCGATGTTCGGTTTTCAGCGCATCGGAGATTTGATGTGGCTGGCGGGTGATATCAAAGCGAAGGGATTTTTGCTGGGCGCTACGGCTGGCCGCACAACGCTTAATGGCGAAGGATTGCAACATCAGGACGGGCATAGCCTGATTCTTTCGAGCACGATTCCAACGTTAGTGACTTATGATCCGGCATTCACGTACGAGATGGCCGTGATAATTGCTGACGGAATGCGTCGAATGTATGTCGAGGGTGAAGATTTGTTCTATTATCTCTCGCTCTATAACGAAAATTACACGATGCCAGCGATGCCGAGTGGTGTGGAAGACGGAATTCTAAAGGGTCTTTACCGATTCAAGCCGAGTCCCGAGAAGAAAAAGCACAAAGCGCATATCCTGGGAAGTGGTCCAATTATTCGAGAAGCGTTGCGTGCACAGGAAATCCTGGCCGAAAAATTCGAGGTTTCGGCGGATGTCTGGAGCGCGACGAGTTACAAGCTCTTGCGAAACGATGCGCTTAGAACGGAACGGTGGAACATGCTGCATCCAACCGAGACGCCTCGGAAGTCGTATCTGCAAACGCTGCTTCGGAATGAGAAGGGTTCGTTCGTGGCAGTTTCGGACAATATGAAGATTGTGCCCGATCAAATCGCGCCGTGGGTTCCCGGCGGTCTGACGACACTCGGCACGGATGGTTTCGGACGGAGTGACACACGTCAGCGTTTGCGCCGCTTTTTCGAAGTGGATGCCGAATGCACGGTCGTCGCCACGCTGCATGCGCTGGCACAAAAGGGCGAAGTGGACCGAAGTGTCGTTGCGCGCGCGATCAAAGAATTGCATGTTAATCCGGAAAAGGCATTTCCTCAGATCTTGTAATCAGAAATTTGGGTCGCTACAGCGGCTTGCGCAATTAAACTATGGACTTAAAACTTCCGGCACTCGGCGAAGGCGCCGATTCGGGCACCGTGGTAAATCTCTTCGTTAAAGAAGGGGACCAGGTCGCAAAGGATCAGGCTATTCTGGAATTGGAAAATGAAAAGGCAGTTGCGACGATTCCGTCCACAGCGGCCGGGACTGTGACGAAAATTTTCGTCAAGACCGGTGACAAACTCAGTGTTGGCCAGCGAATTTTAGCACTCAGTGAGACCGGCACTGCTCCAGCGGCGCCTAAAACAGAGAAATCCAAGGCCGCAGCGAAACCAAAAGCCGTTAAACCCGAACCGGAAGAAGAACCTTCGCAAGCCGAGGAGCAACCGGAGAACGAGGAAGAGCCGACGGCTGAGGCAAAGCCGGGTGTTGCGCCGGCAGCTTCGCCTTCAATTCGCAAGCTGGCGCGTGATTTGGGAATTGACCTGAGTCGCGTTCGCGGAAGCGAACGTGGCGGAAGGATTATTCTGGAGGACATTCGGGCTTATATCCAGCGCCTTCAATCGCAGGCGGCAAGGCCGGCCCAGGCCAAAGCGGGGGCTGCGGCCCCGGCGACTTCGGCCAAACCCGTTGCGGAGCAGGTCGATTTCGCCAAATGGGGTCCGGTCTTAAAGAAGGCACTATCGCCTCTACGGCAGGTCATCGCTCGAAGGATGGCTGAGAACTGGAATGCAGTGCCGCGTGTGACGCAGTTCGATGAGGCGGACATTACAGCGCTGATGGAATTGCGAAAAAAGTACACTGCCACATACGAGCAAAAGGGCGCGCGGCTGACTTTAACTTCGTTCGCTTTGAAGGTTGTAGCCGATACGTTGAAGAAGCACGCGATTTTCAATTCCAGCCTCGATGAGGTTGAGAACGAGATCGTGACCAAAGAGTACTACCACATCGGAGTTGCGGTCGATACGGAAGCTGGACTGATCGTGCCGGTGATTCGCGACGTGGACAAAAAGAACCTGCTCGATCTTTCTAAAGAGTTGGAGGATCTCGCGAAAAAGGCGCGGGAGCGGAAAGTATCGGCCGAAGAATTGAAGGGCGGCACGTTCACTATTTCGAATCAGGGAGGGATTGGCGGCGCGCATTTCACGCCGATTGTGAACAGGCCGGAAGTGGCAATTTTGGGTCTGGGCCGCGGCGCCATGAAGGCTGTCGTGCGAGACAACAAAATCGAGCCGCGGCTGATGTTGCCCATTGCGATTTCGTATGATCATCGCGTGATTGACGGCGGCGTTGCTGCGCGATTCGCGGTTGATTTGGTTCAGGCATTTGAAAAATTTGATGAAGCGGGAGTGAAACTTTAATGGATCCAATCAAAACAGAAATTGTTGTTGTCGGCTCAGGACCAGGCGGATACGCGGCAGCATTTTACGCAGCCGATCTGGGCAAGAAAGTCATTATGGTCGAACGTGACAAACGTCTCGGCGGTGTTTGCCTTAATCGCGGTTGTATTCCATCGAAGGCGCTCTTGCATGCCGCTCATACGATTTCTTCGACGCGGGAATCAGAGCATCGCGGCATCACGTTCGGGTCGCCGACGATCGATGTTGCGAAACTCAGGAATTGGAAAGAGTCAATTGTTACGAAACTAGCCGGTGGTGTTGCGCAACTTGCGAAATTGCGCGGCGTGCAGGTAATGCAAGGGCGTGGTTATTTTGAGGATTCAAACACACTGCGAGTTGAGACGGAGCAGGGGCAGCAATTTATCAATTACGAGCACGCAATAGTCGCCGTTGGCTCGAAGTCCGCGATGCCGAAAGCGTTTGATTTGGGCAATCCGCGCGTGATGACTTCACGTGAAGCTTTGGAAATCGAAGACATCCCGGAGAACCTGCTCGTCGTTGGTGGCGGATATATCGGCATGGAATTGGGAACCGTCTATGCGACGCTAGGCAGCAAAGTTGTGTTGGTTGAAGCACTGGACACAATTCTTGCGGGTGCCGATCCCGATCTCGCGCGGCCTGTGGTAAATCAGGCGAAGAAAATGTTCAAAGAGATGCGGCTTAAGGCCAAGGTCGGTAAAATGGCCACGGTCGGTAAGCAGATAAAAGTCGAATTCGAAATCGACGGCCAAAAGAGGGAGGAACTCTATGACCGGGTTCTTGTCGCGGTTGGGCGCTCGCCCAATTCGCAGGATCTGGGGTTGGAAAACACGAAGGTCACGCTTGATGATAAGGGCTTCATCAAAGTGAACGAAAAACTGCAGACGACTGATCCCGCGATTTATGCGATTGGTGATATCGCGGGGGGTATCCTGCTTGCGCACAAAGCCAGCAAGGAAGCGCGAATCGCGGTCGAAGTCATTGCCGGCGAAGAGGGCGCATTCACTGGAGTAACGATTCCCGCCGTTGTCTTCACCGACCCTGAACTCGCGTGGTGCGGTTTGACTGAGGCCGAAGCAAAACAAAAGGGGATTGAAGTGCAAATCGCAAAATTCCCATGGGCAGCGTCGGGTCGGGCTCTCACATTTGATCGCTCTGAAGGCCTGACAAAACTGATTATTGATCCAGAAACGGAGCGTATTCTGGGCGTTGGTATTGTTGGTGTCGGCGCTGGCGAGTTGATATCCGAAGGCGTGCTCGCGGTGGAAATGGGCGCAACCGCGAAAGACCTTGCGCTTACAGTACACCCGCATCCGACGTTATCTGAGACGCTCATGGAAGCCGCCGAGGCGTTTTACGGTCAGGCAACGCACATCATGATTAAGCGGAAAGTGGAGAAGGAAGTCGCGCATTGATACTGGACGAATTTGAAGTTTCCTTGAGATTCGAACTTCGGCTTCGCAAGGAACGCTTCCATCTTTGAGATTGAATTCAGTACGTTGAAGCGTACTATTGCTTCACCGTCTATTCGGCGGCATGGTTCGGGGCGTAGCGTAGCTTGGTAGCGCGTCTGAATGGGGTTCAGAAGGTCGTGAGTTCAAATCTCACCGCCCCGACCATTTTAACTCTGGCTGCGAAATACTCCAATCGACCTCAGTCCAACCGATGAGCAGCCTTACCCTGACGGACATTCGCCATCTGCAAGCCGCGCAAGGTTGGCTTGGGTTGCAAAACTGGCGCGAAGCGAAGGCCGAAATCGAAAATATTTCTTCTGCCTTGCAATCCGATCCAGACGTTTTGCAGGTGCGGTGGGCAATCCACGCGGCCGCCAAAGAGTGGGAATTGGCTGCGCAAATTGCGGAAGAGTTTTCTCATTCGAAGCCGGATAATCCATTTGGATTCGTTCACTTGGCGTACGCGCTTCACGAGATGAAGCGGACTGAAGAGGCCCAAAATGTTCTGCTGCTGGTAGTCGAGAAATTCCGCGACGCCGGCAGGCGCAGCGATCATGCATTGGACGTTGTAGAGCTGGAACGCCTGCAGCGTCTCGGCGGCGTCGGCA
>Ga0207674_10007709_pt1 | contig 12527 bp, 11 predicted proteins | sample KBSCornC72_FD_184303 | JGI IMG/M metagenome (GOLD analysis project Ga0207674, IMG submission 184303) | Corn rhizosphere microbial communities from Kellogg Biological Station, Michigan, USA - KBS Corn C7-2 (SPAdes) (version 2) | ecosystem: Host-associated > Plants > Roots > Rhizosphere > Soil ... | reverse complement strand
TGAAGGGGCCGTGGTACTCGCTCGACCACGACTTCGTGATGGAGGCGGGGGACTCGAAGCTCCCACGCGCGCCGATCAGCGGCAAGGCGCAGGGCGAGCGGCCGAAGATCCCGCATTTGGCGTAACTCGATTCCTCATCCTGAGGAGCAGCCCGAAGGGCTGCGTCTCGAAGGATGGCGGCAAGCTCGGTGTCTGCGGCCATGGTTCGAGACGGCGCTACGCGCCTCCTCACCATGAGGGACGGAGCTACTTCACCCCCACGTTATCGATCAGCCGCGTCGTCCCGAGTTTCGCCGCCACCAGGAGCCGCACCGGGCCGTCCTTCGCGGAGGCGAGCGGCGCCAGCGTCTCGGCGTGGCGCGCTTCCAGATAATCGAGCACAAATCCGCCGCGCGCGATTGCCTCCCGGCCCTCGCTCAGGATCGTCGCGATCGAATGCCCTTCGGCGATTTTCTTCGCGCACAGCGTGAGCACGCGATGCAAGGTCGGCGCGGCGGCGCGCTCGCCGGGCGAGAGGTAGACGTTGCGCGACGACATCGCGAGGCCGTCCTTCTCGCGCACGGTCGGCGCGCCGATCACGCGCAGCGGCAGATCGAGATCGCGCGCCATGCGGGTGACGACCTTGAGCTGCTGGTAGTCCTTCTCGCCGAATACCGCGATGTCGGGCGCGGCTTGCGTGAACAGCTTGGCGACCACCGTCGCGACGCCCTTGAAGAAGTCGGGGCGGAACCTGTCTTCAAGGCCGGCCGTGGCCGGTCCCTCGGGCACGATGCGGGTGGCGAAGCCGTCCGGGTACATGACGGCGACATTGGCCGGGGCCCAGACCAGGTCGGCTTTCTCTTGCGCCAACATCGCAACGTCGGTGTCGAAGGTGCGGGGATAGGTGGAGAAATCCTCGCTCGGGGCGAACTGCGCCGGGTTGACGAAGATCGACACCACGACGCGGTCGGCGCGGCGGCGGGCGAGCAGCACCAGCGCGATGTGACCCGCATGCAGCGCGCCCATGGTCGGCACCAGCGCGACCGTCTCGCCTTTGTCGCGCCAGCCGGCCACGATCCGGCGCAGCGCCGGAACGGTTTTCGCAATCTTCGGCCTGATCGTCGGCTTGCGTGCCATGCGCCCCAAGTCCTTGCCCCGTGGCGGAGAAACTAGCAGGGGAAAATCCCGCCCGTCACGCGGTTAACCGTTCCGGCCGTCTTCGCGTGCAATTGATCTTGACCTTGAGGCAAATGCATCCCGATTATCCGGCCGTCGAAGGGCACGAGTGAATGTTGGTCCAGGCGACCAGTGGCGTCCCGCGTTCCGCGCATGTGATCGTGCTCGGCAACGAGAAGGGCGGCTCGGGCAAATCCACCACCGCGATGCATGTCGCGGTCGCGCTGCTGAAAGCCGGCCAGCGCGTCGCCACCATCGACCTCGACAGCCGGCAGAAGACCTTCACGCATTACGTCGAGAACCGGCGTGACGCCGCGCGGCGGACCGGTGCGCCGCTCGAAGTGCCGGATCATTTCGCGATCGCGCGCGGCGAGGGCGTGCGCGTCGATGAGAACGAGGCGGCCGAGTTCGGCGGCTTCGCGGCGGCGATCAACGCGGTCGAGCACAGCCACGATTTCGTGGTGGTCGATACGCCCGGCAACGACACCTACCTGATGCGCCTCGCGCATGCGATGGCCGATACATTAGTGACGCCGCTCAACGACAGCTTCCTCGACTTCGACGTGCTCGGCACGCTCGATCCCGCGACCTTCGAGGTCACCGGCGCGAGCCACTACGCCAAGATGGTGCGCCACGCGCGCCGCCAGCGCCGCATCGTCGACGGCGGGCTGACCGACTGGATCGTGGTGCGCAATCGCCTCGCGCCGCTCGGCTCGCGCAACAAGAAGCTGGTCGGCGAGTGCCTCGACCGGCTCGGGCTGCGGCTCGGCTTCCGCGCGACCGAAGGCTTCTCCGAGCGCGTCGTATTCCGCGAGTTCTTCCCGCACGGGCTGACCGCGCTCGACACGCTCGACGAGGCGACCGCCATCCGGCCGAATCTGTCGCACCTGACCGCGCGCCAGGAGGTGCGCGCGCTGATCGACGCACTCAAGCTGCCGATCGACGAAAAAGGCCGCCGCCGCGCCGCCGCGCGGGCCGAATGGCTCGCCAGCCAGGACAGGCCGCTCGAGGTCGACGACCTGCTCGACGGCGTTCCGGCGGGCGACACGGGCATTGCGCCGCGCGGCCAAGATGCCACTTTATAGGTTGCGGCCGGGCGATCCGGCCAAGGCCCGACATGGCATCCGAACGCGATAAGACGACGCCCGCTCCAAGAGAAACGCCCAGCGATCCGGCGGCAGCGTCCTCGCGCGCCGAGATCGACGCGTTCATCAAGCGCGCCCGCACGGTCGCGCCGCCGGTCGAGGGCAAGCGCGGCCGGCTGGTCTTTGCGCTGGACGCCACCATGAGCCGCCAGCCGACCTGGGACACCGCCTGCCGGCTGCAGGCCGAGATGTTCCGCGAGGCTGCCGCGATCGGCGGCCTCGACGTTCAGCTCGTCTACTTTCGCGGCCTCAGCGAGTGCCGTGCGTCGCGCTGGGTGTCCGACGGCGCGGGGCTCGGCGACCTGATGGGACGCATCCACTGCGTCGGCGGCCACACCCAGATCCGCAAAATCCTGAGCCACGCGCGGGCCGAGCATGGCCGGGCCAAGGTCGCGGCGCTGGTCTATGTCGGCGACGCGATGGAGGAAGGGATCGACGATCTCGCCGCCGGTGCCGGCGAGCTTGGATTGCTCGGCATTCCGGCGTTCGTGTTCCAGGAGGGTCACGATCCGATCGCCGAGCAGGCGTTCCGCGAGATCGCGCGGCTGACGCGCGGCGCCTATTGCCGGTTCGACCTCTCCGCCGCGCATGAACTCGCCGAATTGCTGCGCGCGGCGGCGGTGTATGCCGCCGGCGGCGTCAAGGCGCTCGCGGACTTGTCGGCGAAGCGCAGCGCGGGCGCGCAGAAGCTGCTCGCGCAGATGAGATAGCAATGACCCTGCTGTTCGGGCTCGCCGCGCTCGCCGTCCTGCTCTGGATGGCGCAGAAATATCTGCAGGCCGATCCACGCAAGCTCGCCGCGATGGCCAAGCCCGCGGCCGGGACTGCGGTGCTGGGCTTTGCCGGGTTCCTCGCGCTGCGCGGCCAGTACGCTCTCGCGGCGCCGCTCGCGTTCGTCGGATTTGGCCTGCTCGGCTGGGTGCCGTTCGGCCCGGCCGGCTTCGGCGCGCGCACGCAGAAGAGCACCGGCCAGGTCTCGCGCGTTCGCTCCGCCTTCCTCGACATGGAGCTCGATCACGACACCGGCGCGATGCGCGGCGTGATCGTTGCCGGTCCGCGCCAGGGCACGCAGCTTGACGCGCTCGACGTGGATACGCTGGTCGGCCTGATCGGCGAGATCGACGAGGAGAGCCGCGCGCTACTGGCAGCGTATCTTGACCGCCGGGATGCCGGCTGGCGTGAGCACGCGCAGGCCGATGCGGCAGCGGGGCGGAGCAGCGCGCCGCGCGGGCCAATGACGCATGAGGAGGCCTACCAGATCCTTGGCCTTGAGAGAGGCGCCAGCACCGAAGACATCGTCGGCGCCCATCGGACGCTGATGAAAAAGCTCCACCCCGACCTCGGGGGCACCAACTACCTTGCGGCTCGCGTCAACGAAGCCAAGGACACGCTTCTCCGGCAACATCGCTGAGATACTCCCGCACGCGACACTTACAAACTCAGCGGCTCCCGTTCGACGCCTTGGCCCCGGTATCTGGGCGGTTCAGTTGGCCTTGCGCTTGGCCTTTTTGTGCCCGCAGCAAGGCTAGCGGAAACCGATTGCCGCTTTGCTAACGGGAACACGCGCTCCGGGTTCGGGGGCGAAACGCAAAAGGACCCGGGCTTTTGGCCCGGGTCCCTGCAATCGTTAAGTCTTAGCGGCGCGTCAGTTGCGGATCGCGAGGCAGGGCATCTCGGCGCGCTTGAAGTACCGGCAGGCGCCTTCCGCGCTGGCCTGGCTGAAGCCGTCGAAGCGGGCGCGGAAGTATTCCTGGGTGCCCTTGACGAACTTCTCGGTGAACGGCTCGGCCCTGGCGAGCACCGGCTTGCCCACGGCCTGCGCCTCGCGCAGCCGCTCCAGTGCTTCGGTCTCCTTCGGAAATGCGCCGACCTGGATGATCCAGGGGCCGCGCACGGCGCGCGAGGCGACCGGCTCCGGCATCACCGGCACGGAGGCGGCCGATGCGGTCTGATAGCTGGACGCGCGCTGCGGCTGCGGCGCCTGCACCGCCTCGATCGGCAGCGTGCCCAGAATGCCGGGACGCGCGCCGGGCGGTGCGGGCAGGGGCGCTTCCGCCGGCGCATGCTTGGCGAAATGCGCGGGCGCAACGGTCGCCTGCGGTGCGCTCATGACCAGCGGTCCGAGTGAGGCGGTCTGCACCGCACCGGCCTTGACCGTGATGGTCTTCACCTTGATCGGGTTGATCGGTTCGCCCGAGCCGGGCTGCGGCGCCTTCGCCTGAGCCAGGGTGGCCGCCGGAGCTGCGACCGCAGCCGCCGCGGGAGCCGCGATCTCGGCCTTCTCGACCGGAATGCTCGCGACGGTGACCGGCGCATCCTCGCGCCCGAGCCGCGGGTCCGGCTTTTTCGCCGGCGCTGCGGGCGCCGCGACGGCAGACACCTCGGTCGCCTCGGCGATCTTCGCAACGCTGCGATTGATCGCGGCACTCGCGATATGCTGCTCGATCAGGGAGCGCATGCGCGCATCGCGCGCGCCGCCGGAGGCGCCGCCGAGCACCACGGCGACGATGTGGCGATTGCCCCGCCGCACCGACGACACGAGGTTGAACCCGGACATGCGGGTGTAGCCGGTCTTGATGCCGTCGACGCCTTCGACCCGGCCGAGCAGTTTGTTGTGGTTGCGCATCGCGTGGCCGCGATAGACGAAGCTCGATGTCGCGAAATAGCGGTAGTAGCGCGGGAAGCGATCCTGGATGGCGCGTCCGAGCGTGACCTGGTCGCGCGCGGTGGTGACCTGGTCCTCGTCGGGCAGGCCGGACGCATTGGCGTAATTGGTGCGCGACATGCCGAGCGCGCGCGCCTTGCGCGTCATCATGCGGGCGAAGGTCTCTTCATCGCCGCCGATCGCTTCCGCGACCACGACCGCGGCGTCGTTCGCCGATTTGGTGACGAGCGCGCGGATCGCATCCTCAACGCTGAGCGTCTGGCCCGGCCGCAGGCCAAGCTTGGACGGTGCCTGCTGCGCGGCGTGGTCGGAGACCTCCATCTGCGTATCGAGACGCAGCTTGCCGGCCTCGATCTGCTCGAACAGCATATAGAGCGTCATGATCTTGGTGAGCGAGGCGGGATGGCGCCGCTCGTCGGCATTGGCCGCATGCAGCACGTTGCCGGAATTGGCATCGACCACCAGCGCCGCATAGGGCGGGTTGTAGGCCGGGCCGTGGAAGCGCTTGCGCCGTCCGCGCGCATCGGCCGGATCGGTCATGACCGCGGTCAGCGCGATCGTTGAGGCCAGCAGAAACAGTCCGAAACGCAGGCCGTCCGCCGGCCGGATCGCGCGGAGCATTCGTCTTCCCCGTCCTGACGCGGGGCGCGCGCACGTGACGAGCCCCGGAAGGTCCCTGTTGCCCGGCGCTTTCGATATCACGCCGCGATGTCCGGCCGCCAACAACTTGTACGGCCTGTGAAAAACCCGAGGCCGACCGGCTGCGACAGCGTCCCGAGACGGTATGGGAAACGTTATTGCCAAAGAGTTAAGCGGTTGCACCGGGAGAGCGCTTGGCGTTGCCTGCAATTAGCGCGATTTGTGCAACGCAAAATATTTTCTTGACTAGATTGTGCAGTGCATTATATTCGCTTCGAGCCGGTGGGGACCCTGATCGCCGGCCATCCACCAGCCGGGCCCCTTGAGCCGCGCGCGGCGGGCCGCAAAAGAGGTACATGATGCTGAAGAATTTCGAGGACTTTCAGAAGCTTGGCAAAGACAACATGGATACCTGCATGAAGCAGTTCGGCACCGTGTCGAAGGGCTGGCAGGCGATCGCGACCGAAGTCGCCGACTACTCGAAGAAGAGCTTCGAGCACAGCACCGCGGCGATGGAAAGCCTGCTCGGCGCGAAGTCGCTGGAGAAGGCGATCGAGATCCAGACCGACTACGTCAAGACCGCCTACGAGGGCTTCGTCGCCCAGTCGTCCAAGCTGGGTGAGCTTTACACCGACCTGGCGAAAGAGACCTACAAGCCGCTCGAAGGCATGATCGCGAAGGTCGCGCCGGCGAAGTAATCGCCAACAGTTTGCGCGGCGCGTTGCGGCGCGCCATCGTTCCTCCCTGACTTCAGCCCGGCCTTTTCGGCCGGGCTTTTGTTTGCCTGTTGCCGACGCGCCAAGACCCGCCGCGCAAGGCGCGGCGGGTCTTGATCTGCGAGCCGTCGATCGTTCGTCTTATCTCTTGACGTCCTTGTTCGGCAGGTGGCCCGGCGCGTATTCGGACGCGCCAGGCTGGCTCTTGACGTCCTTCTTGTGCATCCGCTGGCCCGGCGCGAAGTCTTTCGCATCGCCGGGACCCTTGGCGCGCTGGCCGGGGGCCCATTCAGACTGTCCGGGCCCCGGTGCCGGCGCCTTGGTCTGGGCCATCGCGACCGCCGGGATGGCAAGCATGGACAGCGCAAGCACGCTGCGGCTGAGGAATTTCATGTCGTTCTCCTTGATCTGTGGAAACGACAACGAACAGAGCCACGGAAGGTTTCCGGAACTCGACACGCTCACAGGCGCAATACGCGCCTATGAGACGAAAGAAGGCCGGCTGCGCGAGGGGATTGTGACGCGGCCCGCGTGAGCCGCGATTGCCGGAGACGCTGTCACGCGAAGCGGCGAAAGACCGCTCGGTTCACGACGCGAGGCGAACGCCCGCAGGACCGAATGCTTTCGTTCCATAACCCTTGCAGTCGATCGCGAAGTTCGAACTGCCCGTGAACTGGATCGTATCGGCGATCAGCTTGGTGCAGCTCGACGTCGATCCGGCTCCTCCGGCGAACAGAACGTCCCCGGTCGGGATATAAATGACGCCGCCGAGATATTGCGTTGCACCGCCGTTGAAGCTGAATGACGTCCCGACCGGGATATTGCGGTCGGCAAATATCGAAACGCCGGCGGTCGGGCCGTCGGTGGGCGGGGTCAGATTGATGACGGCTCCGCCGTTGATCGATGCCGTCGGCCAGTTGGCCCCTGTGCTCGAGGTGAAGATGATCGTGACGCCGGTCCCGGACAGCGTCGCCCCGCCATTCACCGTCAGGTCACCGCGGTCGATATAATAGATGCCGGGGTTGAGCGTCACGTCGGCGCCCGCGTTGAGTTTCATCCCGCCGCAGTAGACGCCCGGATTGATCGTGACCTTGGTTTTGGCGGTAAAGTTATGGTCGATACAGCCCGAATAGGCCGGGATCGTCAACTTCGCGTAGGGGTCGGGAATCGGAGAGATGCCGGTGTTCACCCCGTTGGGTGCGGTAATGGACGTATTGCCCGAAATTCCGCCCACCACCCCGACAGACAACGCCGACAGCCTGGCCGATCCGCCGACGGTGAGTGCCGACGCGTTGCCGGAATTGTCGTACAGACTGCATCCGCTGAGATTGACCGTGGTAGAGCCTTGCGCAATCGCCGCGCCGCTCGCAGTCTTGTTAAGGGCAAGGACGCACGCCGTTCCCTCGCCAATGACCACCGCGACAGCACGGGCTTTGACAGCAAGACTTGACTGTCCCATCACACCCATGAAGTCGGTCTTGATCGAGCCGGTTGCCGACATCGTCATCGACCTGGCTTGTGCATTGTATTGTGCGTTCACCTGGACGCCGCTCTGCGTCTGGGATGCATTGAAGAGAGCATTGAAGCTATCTGTCGCCTTCTGGCTCAGTTGATCGCTGGTGAGGGACGACGCACTCCTGACCAGATTGAGCGCCGTAGCATCGACCGCCGCCTGCATTGAAGAGCGGGTCGCATTTCCCCGACTGTAGTCGACCGCCGCCCCGATCAGGCCTACGGCAGGCACCAGCGCCAAAGCAAATATGGCCGCCACGTTGCCGGACTGATCGTCCCGCAAGCTGCGAGCCCGAGCGCATAACTTTGCGAATGGCGTTTCGATGCGCATATCAATGCCCTTTGCGACTGCGACGTACCAGGACTGAAGCGGTCGTAACGGACTTTAACGGCATCTCACTGTCGGAAAGTTGATATGATCGGCATTAATTGAGTCTTGTTCGCGCAAAGAATGAGAACAAATTTCCGGGGAATAAGGACTGCCCGATCCGCATCACGGACGGTGCCGGCTGGGAGATTGGCCGCCGTGTCCTCTCGCGAAGCCCTCGGAGCGAGAGCGTTAACGGTGCGTTGTGGATGAGGGACAACCTTCCGGCGCGCCCGGCGGGGAGGGAGGTTGAATTCCGTCCCCGCCGCGCGATCCTGACTCGTTAGCTGGAGATGCGCAGCCTGGCCAGGTTGGTCCCGATCTGGTTGAAGATCGCACCGATCCCCGACGAACTCGTGACCAGGAAGAACTTGTCCGACGTGCTGGCGCAACTCTGCAAGAGTGCCGACGTCGGATCGCCATCGGTGTTCACCTGGATGGTGTAGAGCGTGATCCCAGCCGCCTTGACGTTGGCACAGGTCATCGCTTGGCGCGCGTCGATCGAGGCCTGGTTGGTGAACCAGCGATTCTGCGTATTGAGGCCGTCGGTCAGCAGGATGATGACCTGGTTGTAGGTGTAGTTCGGGTCCTTTGCAGGGGGAGCCGGATAGGGCCCGCCGCCGACCAGCGACATCCAGCCATGCGCCAGCCCGATCGCCTGGTTCGTGTTGCCGGCTGGCGACATGCCGTTCACCAGCGTCGTCATCGACGACCAATTGTAGCTCAGCGGTATGACCGGTTGCGGGCAGGAACCGTATTGTTCGGCGGAGAATTTCGAGGATGCGCTGCTGCCAGGTGCATCGGCGTTCGTGTCGTAGTCTTGCCCCGTGGGGGTAGTTGAACTGCCGCGATCGGTCACACAGCCGTTCCAGGTATCGTGACTGGCGGGCGTCCAAGCCGGGTTACCGTTCTCGAGCATGCAGTCGCTGTAGGTCTTCACTCCCTTGCCTTTGCTGCAGCTGCCGTTGTTTTTGTCCCAGTCGCTCCAGTCAATCCAGCTGGCACTGTAGTTGCTGGCGCCGACGTTGACGTCCTTCACGAACGGAATGATCGACACATAGACGTCGCCGTTGGTGGTCGCGGCGTTCTTGAGCTGCGTGAGCAAGCCGTTGGTCGCGGTCTTCAGCGCGTCCATCTTGCCGGCGCTCGCCATCGATCCGGTGTTGTCGAGCACGAGCGCGACGCGCAGCCGGCTGTTGCCCCACTTCACCGTGGACGCGCTCTTGATGTCGAGGTTGGAATAGCCCATCAGCTTCATGAACGCCGTGTCCATCGACGTGGCGGCCGAAATCGTGAGCTGCGAGCCGCCCGAAGTGGTGAAGCTCGGCGTGACGACCATGTTCTTGGCGTCGGCGTGTTTGAACATCGCGTTGAAATACGCGGTCGTCTTGGCCTGCAACTCGCCCGGCGTCAGCGTTGGCGCAAGCTTCGCCATCGCGAGCGCGGTCGCGTCGAGTGCGGCCTGCATGCCGACCTTGATCGAGTTGGCGCGGCTGTAATCGACCGAGGCGCCGACGAAGCCGATAACCGGAATGATCGCCAGCGCGAACATCGGGGCGACGCCGCCGCGACGGTCTTTCAGGAAGCGAGAGCACAACATTGGAGCCATCCTGATTTGGAAGTCTGCCTCAACTTTTACGCAGTTTGCCATCAAGTCTTTGATGGTCCGTTGCGGCATTCGCCGCCTTTTTGACCCGTCGCGGTGAGGTCCGGTTAACCACGCGGGTTTGGGCGATGCGCATGGCGCGGCTACCTCGATAGCCGCGCGCCGGAGAGCGAGGCGGCGATCGACGCGAAGACACTCGTGAGCTGGCTTGCGACCTGCACGTCGTAGAACATGTTCGACGCGCTGGCGCAGCCTTGCAGCAGGCCCAGGTTTCCTTCGATCACCCGCACGGTGAACAGCTTGATCTTTGCCTTCTTGATGTTGTCGCAGACCGCCGCGGTGCGGCTGTCGATCTGGCTGGGATTGGTGGTGAAGCGGTTGGCGGTGTTGAGGCCGTCGGTGAGCAGGATCATCACCTTGTCGACGTCCGGCCGGTCCACCTGTCCCTGCGTGAACGGCTCGGTCGGGCTGAGCGCATGCCAGCCCCACATCATGCCGATCGTCACATTGGTCATGCCGGCGAGGTTCATGGTGTCGACCATCGACTCGAGCGCGGTCCAGTCGGTGGTGAGCGGCAGGCTCTTCGCGAGGCCGCCGCAGTCGGCGACCGGGAAGAGCGATCCGCCGCCGCTCGGCGCGGTGTCCTTCACGTCATTGGGCTGATCCCGGTCCGCGACGCATCCGCCCCAGTTCGCCTTGGTGATCTTGCTGTCGTAGGCGATCCAGGGCGCGTCGGCGTTTTCGGTGCCGATGTTGACCACCGTGGCGAACGGAATGATCGCGATCTTGGTGTCGCCTGGAACCCTGGAATTCTTCTTCAGGGTCGCGAGCAGCAGCTTCACCGCCGCCTTCAGCTCGACCATCTTGTTCTTGGAGCCATCGAGCCGGTATTGTCGAGCGCGAGCGCCAGCTCGAGCGACTTGAAGCCCCAGCGCACCTGGCTGGTCGCGCGCAGATCCATCGTCTTGTAGCCGATGATCTGCGCCATCGACGTGTCCATCCTGGCGGTCGCTTCGCCGACGACCGTGAAGTCGCCGGGGCCGTTGGTCACCAGAGCGAACGAAACATTCAGGTTGCTGACGTCGCCGCGCGTGAACTGCGACTTGAAATAGGTCTTGGCCTTCTGCTGGACCTGGCCGTTCTGCAGGTCGAGCGCTTCCTTGGAGATCATCAGGGTGGTGGCATCGAGCACCGCCTGCATCGCGGTGCGCGCCGAATTGCCGCGGCTGTAGTCGACCGCGGCCGCCACGGCCCCGAAGATCGGAATGATGGCGAGCGCGAAGATCAGCGTCACGTTGCCGCCGCGATCGGTGCCAAACGCGCGCGCCGCGGATTGCGACCGCGCACACAGGCCGCGCGCGAGCGCGACACCGTGCAGGAGGCGGGAGCCAAGTCTCGACATGGGGCAGGCAAGTCCGGTGGTACGCCCGCAGCCTGCCTGCGAGCCTTTACGTAACGGCTGCCGGCTGCCCCGATCCGGTTCCAAAATTGCCGATATGTCTGACGGAGCGTGAATCGCACCTGAGAAACTCCGCCCGGGCGTCCCTTGCGCCGGAGGAACTGCGACATATTTGAGCTTCCGGGTGCGATCACATCATCCGGAGCCGCACCGGCACGGCGTTTGCTCCCATCCGGTCAGATTCAGTAAACTATGAATCGTTCGGGCGCGGGGGCCCTGCCTCCGGTCCGCTCGGGAGTGCGTTCGCCGTTTCGGCGAGGAAGGACTTCCGGCATGCTTCGCCGGTTTTCCATCCGGGATGTGCGATGTTTGGGGAATCCATGACGCGTTGGCCAGACAGGTCGGCGGGCGAATTGCTCGGAAGCGCGGCGCGGCGCGATCCACCGCGCGCGGCCGACGACGAACGGCGCAAGCGTGGCGGCGAGGGGACCGGTCCGGGCAGCGCGGTGATCACGCGCACCAAGCCGCAGACCAAGAAGCCGAACCTCTACCGCGTGCTCATCCTCAACGACGACTACACGCCGATGGAGTTCGTCGTGCACGTGCTGGAGCGTTTCTTCAACAAGGACCGTGAAGCCGCGACGCGAATCATGTTGCATGTGCATCACCACGGCATCGGCGAGTGCGGTATTTTCACCTACGAGGTGGCCGAAACAAAAGTGACGCAGGTGATGGACTTTGCGCGCAAACATCAGCATCCTCTGCAGTGCGTAATGGAAAAGAAGTGACTATATCGGGTGGAGACCAAGCGGGGGCCGTGGTGACGGCGTTGAACACGCCGAAGACCAAGGCGTTGAGAACGCCAAAGACAAAGGCAAGATGAGATCGTAATGCCAACCTTTTCCCGCAGTCTCGAAGGCTCCCTGCACCGCGCGCTCGCGCTGGCGAACGAGCGGCACCACGAATACGCCACCCTGGAACATCTGCTGCTCGCGCTGATCGAGGATCAGGACGCGGCCGCGGTCATGCGCGCCTGCAACGTCGACCTGGAGAAGCTCAAGCGCAGCCTCATCTCCTATATCGAGTCCGAGCTCGACAATCTGGTGACCGAGGGCAGCGAGGACTCCAAGCCGACCGCCGGGTTCCAGCGCGTGATCCAGCGCGCCGTGATCCACGTGCAGTCGTCGGGCCGCGAGGAGGTGACCGGCGCCAACGTGCTGGTCGCGATCTTCGCCGAGCGCGAGAGCCACGCCGCCTATTTCCTGCAAGAGCAGGACATGACGCGCTACGACGCCGTCAACTACATCAGCCACGGCATCGCCA
>Ga0207674_10007708_pt1 | contig 12528 bp, 15 predicted proteins | sample KBSCornC72_FD_184303 | JGI IMG/M metagenome (GOLD analysis project Ga0207674, IMG submission 184303) | Corn rhizosphere microbial communities from Kellogg Biological Station, Michigan, USA - KBS Corn C7-2 (SPAdes) (version 2) | ecosystem: Host-associated > Plants > Roots > Rhizosphere > Soil ... | reverse complement strand
CCATTGGGACGGCTATGAATATGTGCTGGTGAACGACGAAGTCGAAGGCTGTTTCGCGCAGGTCCACAAGATCCTTGAGGTCGAGCGGCTCAAGCGCAAGCGGCAGACCGGGCTGATCGGTTTCGTCCGTTCGCTGATCGGGTGACATTCGCGCGGCTGGTGCGTTAGACTTCCTCCAGACAGGGAGGATGCCATGGCGCGTGCGATGATCGGGGGCCTGCTCGGCGGACTAGCGCTTTATCTGGTCGGCTTCATCTTCTGGGGAACGCCGCTTTCGAACCTGGCCATTTCAGGCCTCGACGATCAGCGCGGCGCCGCGTTGCAGGCAGCGCTCGCCCAATATCTTACTGAAAGCGGGACGGGCACCTATGTCGTGCCCTGGCCCGGGAGCAGCGAAGGCACCGTGCTATATGGCAAGGGGCCGATCGCGACGATCCATTTCGTGTTGGGGAGCTTCCCCGTGGTCGATACCACCGCGCTGATCTGGGGTCTCATCATGGCGTTGATCACCGGGCTCGTCATCGCCGCAGCCCTGTATGGCATTGCCGATCGGGTGCTGGCGTTCGCCGATCGCGTGCGCCTCGTACTGCTCTTTTCCTTCGCGGCGGCCTTCTACCTCCACCTCGGCCAGCCTGTGTTCAACCATTATGGCTGGGGCTATTTCATCTATCTGTTCCTGTCGGATTTCATTGGCCTGTCGGTGGCGGGGATCGTGGTCGCCCGCTGGTTCCTGCCGAAGGCGGCGCCCATCTCAGTCCAATAGCCGCACGAAGCGCGCCGCCGCGAGGAAGTCACGCTTCCGGGTTTCGCGCGCCTGGGTGGCGAGTTCGTCCTCGCCCCAGCGTTCGGCCTGCCACAGTTCGTCGAGGTGCGTCGCGGCAAAAGCCGTCTCCGCCCCCATGGCATCATGAAGCACGGCAAGGCCCGCCACCAGCGAGCCACTGATCGTCACCAGCGGCGACAGGCCCGCCAACTGGAACGGATCGAGCGCCAGCACCGCCGCCTTCAGCCGATCGACCGTCGCGCTGGGCTGGGGCCGGTGCATGATGCCGATCGCCAGTTCGAAATGGACATCGTAGCGCCCGCGCGCCCAATCGAGCAGCGGATCCCATTCCGCTGCCTGCCGCGCGACGAGTTCCTCGGGATCGCCGGCGCGGTAGCAGGTGAGATCGGTCTCGCCATACGCCGCAAGCGTGGCGGCAAAGGCTTCGGGATCGGGTGCCACCCGGTCGATCGCGGCATTGGCAAGGCCAGTGAACGGCATCTCACGCGGATCGAAATCCTCGCCGCGCGTTGCCCATTCCTCGGCAATGGCCTCGACGAGTGCCCGGGTGGGAACCGCCAGCGGCATGCGGGCGGGGGTCTTTACCGCACGGCCATCGAGCGCGATCTGCCAGGTGCCGTCCGCCTCGGCCGTGGTGACTGTCTTCCAGAAGCGCTTCATGCGTTGGGCGGGGTCCGCCATCTGCGGATCAGGAGGCGCGGCAGGATCAGCGAATCCAGAAAGCCGACCGCGAAGACGATGCTGCCGATCAGATCGGAAGGCTCGACTAACCGCGAGCCGATGATGCCCATGCCGAGCAGCATCAACGCTACCCCCGATGCGCGCAGCACGGTCAGGATGATGAAGCGCTGGCGGGCAAGGCTGTCCTGGTCCTGTTGGGTCATGCGTGATTTCTCGCGATGGTGGCGATGTCGCGGGGATGTTCGGCGACATGATGCGCGCCCTCGGCGATCAGCTCGTGCGGCGCATGATAACCCCATGCGACGCCGATCGCGGTGACGTTCGCCGCGCGGGCCATGCCGATGTCGAACGCGGTGTCTCCGATCATGAGCGTGTTCTCGGGCATCGCCCCGGCATCGGCCATTGCCTGATGGATCATCGAGGGATGCGGCTTGGAGGGATGGCGATCGGCGGTCTGCAAGGTCACGAAATGATGCGCGATACGGTGATGATCAAGGCAGAAAGCCAGGCCTCGGTCCGATTTACCTGTCGCCACGCCGAGCAGCCAGCCATCGGCGACCAGTGTCTCGATAAGTTCGCCGATGCCTTCGAACAGGGGCTCGTCGACCATGCCGAAGCCGCGGAGGCGATGAAAGGCCGTCTTGTAGTCCTCGCTTAATTGCCGCTGCAGCTCGGGATGCGCGTCGGGTGCGAGCGCACAGACCGCCTCGGCGAGGCTCAGCCCCACGATGCGGCGGATCGCCGCGCGTTCGGGCGCGACGAGGCCGCCGCGCTGGAAGCAATCCTCCATCGCGAGGCAGATATTGTGCTGGCTATCGACGAGAGTGCCGTCGCAATCGAAAATAGCGAGGCGGTTGGTCATGATTGCAACATCGCCGTCATGGCAGCTGCGGCGTCATTCTGCCCCAGAGCTTCAAGCGCGGAAGCGACGCTCTCCCTACTCGCCATTCTCTTGTTTTGCGCAAATTTCTGAGTGCCATGCCAAGATTCAGTAATGAGTTCGTAGCCGATAATGCCCGTCAGCGCGGTTTCGAACACGCCGGGACGCATCTTCGCTCGCGTCCACACCGGCTTTGGCAGCAGATTTGCCTCGTGCAAGGCGCTGAGATCATCAAGTAGGGTGATGAGCTCATCCTCGTTCATACGGCGGATCGAGCCCCTGACCTCCACGGCGCGGTAGTTCCAGGTGGGAACCTGATCCTGAAGCTCGTACCAATCCGGGCTGACGTAGAAGTCCACATCGCTGATACTTGCCAGCGCGAGGCCGGGTTCAGTCGCCTTGCCCAATGCATTGGCGCGAGCGAGATGGAAGCGAAGATTGCCCTGTTCGGTCACGAGCACCGGGGCGTGGGCGACGTGAACATCCCCGGCGCTCGCCAGGAAGATGTGTGCGAAACCACGCTTGTTGACGAAGGCATGCATTGCCGCCCGATCCGTCCACGTAAACGTAGAATTGGGATGCATCAGCGGCTCCGTCCGCGCCGCTCGCCACGCCGCGCCTTGCGCACCTGCTTCGCTTTCTGCGACGCGGCGCGCTTCCTGCCCTCGGAGGTCTCGCTGAACTTCACCTCATCGAGTGGAAGGTCGCCGTCCGCCGGATCGAAGCCGAGCAGCTTCATGCTTTCGGTGAAATGCTCAGGCAACTCAGCCGACACGTCGATCGCGCCGCCATCGGGATGATCGACCTTCAGCCGCCGGGCATGAAGGTGCATCTTGCGGCTCACCCCGCCGGTCAGAAACGCCTCCTGCCCGCCATACTTGCCGTCGCCGACGATCGGATGGCCGATCGCCGCCATATGGACGCGTAGCTGATGTGTGCGCCCGGTGAAGGGCTGCAGCTCGACCCAGCAGGCACGGTTACCGGCGCGCTCGATCACGCGGTAGCGGGTGCGCGCCGGGCTGCCTTCCTTTTCATCGACATGCATCTTCTCGCCGCCGGTGCCGGGCTGCTTGGCGATCGGCAGGTCGATGGTGCCGTCCTCGATCGAGGGGACGCCGGTGATGAGCGCCCAATAGACCTTGCGCGCGGTGCGGCTGGAAAAGGCCTTGGCGAAATGCCCCGCCGCCCGCGCCGAGCGCGCCACCAGCAGCACCCCGGACGTGTCCTTGTCGAGCCGGTGGACCAGCTTGGGCCGCCCTTCGGCCTCGAAGGTCAGGGCGTCGAGCAGTCCGTCGAGATGCCGCTCGGTTTTGGTGCCGCCCTGGGTGGCGAGGCCGGGCGGCTTGTTGAGCACGAGTGCGGCATTGTCGCGGTGGATCACCAGCGACTGCGCAAGCTCGGTATCCTCCGGGCTGAGCGGCGGACGCTCGCGGCGTGGCTTCGCCATTTTCGTAGGCGGAGCGGTTTCAGGCGGCGGGATGCGGATGACCTGCCCGGCAAGGATGCGATCACCGGGCGCTACCCGGCTTCCGTCCAGTCTCAGCTGCCCGGTCCGTGCCCAGCGCGAGACGATGTTGAAGCTGGCATCGGGCATGTGCCGCTTGAACCAACGGTCGAGCCGGATGCCGTCGTCATCTTCGGAAACCGTGAAAGTTCGCCCACTTTCGCTCATCCCAGCGCTCGCGTGAGCATGACGCCGAGCACCACCATCAGAACCGCGCCCGTGACCGACGACACGGCATAGGCGCCGGCCATCACATAATCGCCGCGCACCAGCATGTTGTAGGTCTCAAGACTGAAGGCCGAAAAGGTGGTGAAGCCGCCGAGCACGCCCACGCCCAGGAACAGGCGCAACGGCTCGCCGCCATCGACGGTGCGGGCGAGCGTACCGGCCAGAACGCCCATCAGCAGACCACCGAGCAGATTGGCGATCCACGTGCCCCAGGGAAAGCCCGGCCCCATATGCTGGAGCGCGACCTTGCTGAGATTGTAGCGGAACCCGGAGCCAATCGCGCCGCCCACCATGACGAGGATCATTTGTAGCATAGCGCGCGATGTAGCGCGTGGAGCGGCACCATGCCACAACCTCTTCGTCATTCCAGCGAAAGCTGGAATCGCATTTGTTCAACCGGGCAACAGAAGGGAGATTCCAGCCTTCGCTGGGATGACGTCGCGAAGTTCTACCGTCCGTGATTGACGATCATATCGACGTCCGTCCCGCCATCCTTGCGGGCGTTGAACGTCAGATAATAGACGCCGTCATCCTTCTCCCGCGTGCCGGCGAGGATATGTTCGCCGTCGGCCAGTTGATGCTCGGCGGTGAAGCCGTTCCGGACGGCCTGGGTGTAATAATAGTCGATCAGCGTCTGGAGCTGGGTCTTGCTGGCGAAGCTAACAAGCCGCATCCGGCACGGTGCGTCATTGTTGCCGGCGGCTTCCGTCACCTGTGCGTCGGGATAGAGCGGGAATTCGGCAGGCAGCAGCGTCGCCCAGCTGGCGCTGTAATGGAAATTCCTGTCGCAATCAGCGCTGGCCTGTTTGCCCTTGGCGACCTGATCCTTGGCGCGCTCGCCTAAGGTAATGCTACCAGTGCCTGTCGCCGTCGTAGGCGCGGGCGCGCGCATCAGCTTGCCGGGTGCTACCGCTGGGCCACCCTTGCCAGCGGCGGGGATCGGTGCTTCGGAACCGGTCGAACCGGTGCGGCCGAAGCGGTTGGCGGGGCCGACAAGATTGGGGTCGACCATGATCTGCTCGGCCAGCGCATTGGAGACAGCCGGATCGATCTCGTTGGCGTCCTTCTGCGTGTCCTTGCCGCCGCAGCCGGCCGTCGCCAGCAGCATCGCAACACCCGCAACCGTACTGAACGCACGCCTTCTCATGGCCCAACTCCGATAAAATCGCGCTTTTCTAGTTGGGAAGGGGTTGAGGAAGCGTATAAATTCACCATTTTATCGGGAGCCGCATCTGTGGCCGGGAGAGGAACGTGCTCAACCTGATTTCCCTCATCATCGGTGGCATCGCGCTGGTCCTCGCCGCGATCGCCTTTTTTCCGCTGGTGGGGTGGGCGAACTGGTTCATCATCCCGCTGGCGATCATCGGCGCAGGCGTGGGCGCGATCTCAAGCTCGAAATCAGGTCGCAACCTCAATCTTTTCGTGATCATTGTCGGTATCGTCCGCCTCTCGATCGGAGGCGGCATCCTCTAGCCCATGACCGATCAACGCGCGCACACCGGAGAGCGGGCCGGTCTGGTCTGCGGCCTGTCGGCCTATGCTCTCTGGGGGATCCTGCCTCTGTATTTTCAATGCATAAAGGGTGTCGATAATCTCGATATCCTGAGCTTCCGGGTTGTGGGTTCGTTTGTCGCGCTGATCCTGGTGGCGAGTATCGCAGGGCGCTGGGGCCACATCGTTTCGGTATTCAGAAGCAGGCGATCCTTGGGCGCCTTGGCGCTGACAGCGTTCCTGATCATGGCTAACTGGCTCATTTTCATCTTCGCGACGCAGAGCGGTCACATTCTCGAGCTCAGTCTCGGCTATTTCATCAATCCCTTGCTCAATGTGATTCTGGGCGTGCTGCTGCTTCGGGAGCGTTTGCGCCGCCCGCAGATGATAGCGGTCGCCCTGGCGGCGATGGGTGTGGTCGCGATGGCGACGGAGGGCGGCCGCACGCTCTGGATCCCGCTTGCGCTGGCGTCCACCTTCAGCCTCTATGGGCTGATCCGAAAGATAACGCCGGTCGATCCGCTCGAAGGGCTTGCCGTCGAAACCGTGCTGCTGTTTCCCATTGCCGTTGCCTTCCTGGCAATGACCCCCGATCATTCTGCAGCCTATAGTCTGCAGAACGGAGCGCTGCTGGGCCTGCTCGGGCCGCTCACAATGATACCGCTCTTCCTGTTCGCAGCGGCAGCCCAACGGCTACCGTACAGTATCATGGGCGTCATCCAGTATATCGCGCCGTCGCTGCAGTTCATGGTGGCGGTGTGGAATGGCGAACCCATCCTGACCGTTCATATCGTGACGTTCGGGTTCATCTGGACCGGGCTTGCGATCTTCGTCCTGGATGCTGTCATTGTGAGCGCGCGCAGGCCAGCTGCCGTCTAGCGGCCGCAGATGACCTCGCCCGATCCTTCGCTGGTTCCCGTGCAGGCCGGGTTGCCTTCAATCGTGATCCGGCCCGATCCCTTCAGCATGTTGCGTGCACTGCGGTTGGCAGTGAGGCTGATGTCGCCCGCGCCGATCAGTGAGACATCGGCATCGTCGACGGCCAGCGCGGCGGCGTCGATTTCGCCCTCGCCCTGGCTGCGGATGCGGGCCTGCTTTGCCTTTCCGGCGAGTTTCGCGCCGCCGACGCCGTTGATGCCCACGGTCAGCTGATCGACGTCGATCCGATCTATGCCCGCGCGTCCGGCGCCGGTGACGATCAGGCCGAAGCGGGCGCCGGTCACGCGATCGATGCTGATGTCGCCCGCGCCGATCACCGACAGCGCCTCGACGCGCGGCGCGCTGACGTAGACGACCGCGCGGGCAGGCTTGTCCAGCTGGCTGTCGCCGGACCAGTTGGTGCGGTCGATGCCGATCATCAGCTGGTCGCCGCTGGTTTCGACGCGGAGCCGGTCGATCCCCACCCGCTCGCCCTGCGCGCGGGCGGAAGGCGAGCCGCCGGTCACGATCTGGACCGTCACCGGCCCTTCGACGCGGACGCGCGAAAAGCTGGTCACGCTATAGCCGCGTTCGACGGCCAGCGCGGGGCCGGCGACAAGAAGCGCGCACAGAAAGAGGGTCAGCCGCATAGTCCTGTTATCGGCACAAGCAGCGCAAAAGAAAAGAGCGACCCTTTCGAGCCGCTCCCTCTTCTCGCTCTCGGCAAACGAATTTAGTCGGCCGGTTCACGCATCAGCTTGGCGTTGGCTTCCGCCGCCTTGCGCAGGATATCGAGGATCTTGTCCTGCGCGCCGCGCTCGTCGGTGGCTTCCATCGCGCCCAACTCACGGGCGAGACGGCTGGCGGCCGCTTCAAAGATCTGGCGCTCGGAATAGCTCTGCTCGGGCTGATCGTCGGCGCGGAACAGGTCGCGCACCACCTCGGCGATCGACACGAGGTCGCCTGAGTTGATCTTCGCTTCATATTCCTGCGCGCGGCGCGACCACATGGTGCGCTTGATGCGCGGGCGGCCCTTAAGGGTCAGCAGCGCTTCCTGCAAGGTCGCGTTGGACGAAAGCTTGCGCATGCCGACGGACTCGGCCTTGTTGGTGGGCACGCGGAGCGTCATCCGCTCCTTTTCGAAGCGCAGCACATAGAGCTCGAGCTTGGCGCCGGCGATCTCCTGACTCTGGAGCTCGACGACACGGCCAACGCCATGCTTTGGGTAAACGACATAATCGCCGACAACGAAGCTCAGCGCATTTGCGACCATAATGATGCAGACCTTTCCATGACTCGACGCGAACAACCCGTGGACGCCAGAATCGCATGTTCATGCGCCCCAGACCCTCAGGTGAGCGGCAACTCAAACTCCACTTTTCAGACTGCGAATGAGGGGGACCATCCGCCTTGACGCGGCTTTTGTAACAGATTTGTAGAAAAAAGCCAATGCCGCGATCACCGCGGACACAAAAAGTCTGCGGCGCCATGTCGCGTCGTCACAAGATGTGGGCAGTGTCAGTCGCCCTTGCCAGGCTCCTGGGAGAAATATTTGTCATATTTCCCCTCTTCGCCCTTGTGCTCGTCGGCATCCGCCGGCTGTTCGCCCTTGCGGGTGAGGTTGGGCCACTGAGCGGAGAAGGTGCTGTTGAGTTCGAGCCATTGTTCGAGCCCGTTCTCGGTGTCCGGCAGGATCGCTTCGGCGGGGCATTCCGGTTCACACACGCCGCAATCGATGCATTCGTTGGGGTTGATGACGAGCATATTCTCGCCCTCGTAGAAACAGTCCACGGGACAAACCTCGACGCAATCCATATACTTGCAGCGGATGCAGGCTTCGGTAACGACGTAGGTCATGCTTCGGTTCCCTTGGGTATATGCAAGCCTGCTATTTCGGAGCAGAGCGCGCGTCAACAGCCGATTGGGCCGCGAGGTCGGTGATGCACGTCGCCGCCTCGGGCGCGGGCCCCCGTTGAAGGGGAAGCGCCTCGACCCGCAGCACGCGTACTCTGTCGTGATGGGCGAAGGTCAGCACCGAGCCGACCTTGACCGGAGTGGAGGTACGCTCCACGACGCGGCCGTCGAGCCGGACCCGGCCATTTTCGACGATCGCTTGTGCCGCTGTCCGGGTCTTGGCGATCCGGGCGAACCACAGGAACTTGTCAAGCCGAAGTGCGCCTTCAGACACTTTTCCTCCTCAACGCCACCAACGCGCCAAAGGCATTACCGGGCGCGATATCCCGCTCCGGGCGGGCGGGCCGTTGCCCTGCACGACTGCGCCAGCTCCACACCTCGCCCTGTCGCCGGAAGCCGAGATCGTGGAGAAGCCGCCCGAAACTTTCGGGATGCAGGCCGAAGGAAATCGCCATGGCGTTGTCCGGCATGAACTCAGCCCGCGCGGCCGCCGCCTTGACACGGGTGTCATGGAGCAGGCGCGCCAGCCGCTCGGCCATGTCGACCCGCACCATCTGGCGGTCGACCGGGCGATAACCAGCGGTCTCCCAGGCGCGGGCGGTCTCGCGGTCCTCGGGCCGCATCACCGTGACTGACCCGGCCGGGGGGGCTGCGGTGACCGGCATCTCGTTCTGCACTGCGCCAAGCGCCACCCGCCAGCGCAGCGGTTCAGGCTTGAGCAGGCCGGGCAGGAAGATGTCGAGCGCACCGATCCGGATGCCGAGCTTGTGCGCGGTATGGCGCGCCTCCTTGTCCAGCCCGCTGAGCACCTTCTCATGATGGCGGCGCGGCAGCACGCCCAAGCCCTGCCAGAGCGGCGCATAGAAGGCGCGCAAGGCTGGCGGTGTCTGCGGATCAAGAGATGCCTCAGCCAGTTTCACCAGCGGCGCGAGATTTTTGCCCACCATGGTTTCGATCCAGGCCGCAAGACGTGCCTCGATTCCCTGCCGTAGCGGGACCGGCAGGGGATCGAGCGTGCGGTGAAGCATCAGGCGGGGCTTGAGGATCGACTTGCCCCGCCCGAGCCGCGCGATGACATCGCCTTTCCAGAAGATCGCAACCGGCAGGCCGGGGTCGGTCGCCAGCGTGAAGCCGGCGTCGCCATCCGCCGCAAGCGCCTTCGCGCGGCGGGCCAGTTCGCTGCCGAGCCTGCGTTCGGCGGCGGCGAGCAGCCGTTTCTTGTCAGCCAGCCGGGCGGCGGGATCGACGCGAAAGCGGAAGCCTTCGAGCTTGCCGATCGGTTCGCCATCGACCGTCACCTCGCCATCCTCTGCGATGGCGACAGGCAGCATATCGACACCGCGCGCGCCGAGATCGCGCATCAGCACGGAAGTCCGCCGGTCGACGAACCGTTGCGTCAGCCGCTGGTGGAGCGCGTCGGAAAGCCGCGTCTCGATCTCGCGGGTGCGCTCGGCCCAGCTTTTCGGTTCGGCCAGCCAGTCGGCGCGGTGGGCGATATAGGCCCAGGTCCGGATCGAGGCGATACGGTCGGCGAGTGTCTCGACATCGCCCTCTACGGTATCGAGCCGGGCGAGTTGCTCGGCGAACCACGGCACAGGGACATGGCCATCGCCCTCGCTCAGATGACGGAAGAGCGTCCCGACGAACCGGGCATGATGTTCAGCACCGGTCTTGCGGAAATCGGGCAGGCCGCAAGCATCCCACAACCGCCGGACCATCCGCGCCCCGTGCACCCGTTCGACCGCCCAGTTTTCGTCCGCCAGTCTTTTCAGCACGGCGAGGTCGATCGTTTCGGGTGCGGCGCGCAGGCCGGGTCTGTCGGAGCGGCGCTCCAGATCGGCCATCAGTGCGCCGATGGTGTCGAAGCGCAGATCGCTCTCGCGCCAGTAGAGATGATCGAGCGGCGGGAAACGGTGCTGCTCGATCGCTTCGATCTCCTCCTCCTCGAACGCGTCGCCGCGTCCGTCGTAGGAGAGGGTTCCGAAGGTGCCGTCGCGCTGATGGCGTCCGGCGCGTCCGGCGATCTGCGCCATCTCGCTGATCGTCAGCCGCCGTGTCCGCCGCCCGTCGAACTTGCGCAGGCTGGCGAAGGCGACATGGGACACGTCCATGTTCAGTCCCATGCCGATCGCATCGGTCGCGACCAGATAGTCGACCTCGCCCGCCTGGAACATCGCGACCTGCGCGTTGCGGGTATGTGGCGAAAGCGCGCCCATCACCACGGCGGCGCCACCCCGCAGACGTCGCAGCATTTCGGCGACGGCGTACACTTCCTCCGCCGAAAAGGCGACGATCGCCGAGCGCGGCGGGAGGCGGGAAAGCTTCGCCGAGCCGGCATAGCTCAGGGTGGAAAAGCGTGGGCGCGCAATGATTTCCACCTTGGGAAGCAGGCTGCGCAACATCGGCCGCAGCGTGTCCGAACCGAGGATCATCGTCTCCTCGCGGCCTCGCGCGTGGAGCAGCCGGTCCGTGAAGATATGCCCCCGTTCCAGATCAGCGCCCAACTGCGCTTCATCGAGCCCCACAAATGCAAATTCGCGAGGTATTTGTTCGGCTCCGGCAAACATACCTCCGCCGCGCGGCATGGATTCTGCCGTGCACAGGAACCAGCGCGCTTTGGGTGGCAGGATCTTCTCCTCGCCGGTGATCAGCGCGACCTGATCAGCGCCCTTGATCTTGACCACCCGGTCATAGACCTCGCGTGCCAGCAGGCGCAGCGGGAACCCGATCATGCCCGAACTGTGGCCGCACATCCGCTCGATCGCGAGATGCGTCTTTCCGGTATTGGTCGGTCCAAGCACCGCTACCGGTACAGAGGGATCGCCCGAGGCCATCACCAATCAAGATCGTGTGTGCCGGGTACAAAGACAAGACTATATTTCGATATATCCACAGATCCGTTCGTCGCTTCCAGACTCACGGTTCGTCGCACTGGGACACTATTAACCATCGGTTTAATTTGACTTTAACCATTAAGAGCCACAGTCTTTTGAGAAATTCGGGGGTGTAGTACCCTTCCCGAATAGCGTGGGTCCTAGGGGGATGTCGGGGTTGTACCAGCGGATGGAAGGGGGCTTTGGCCCGGCCGGTGGCGCAGCGGTCCTGACGATCGATCGCTCCCTCGCGACATTACCAGTCGATCTTTCGCCTATACGCAAGGCGTTGAACGATCTCAAACAGCGGCTTGAAGAGCTTGATCTGGTCGTCGATCTCGGCGCCCGCATCGGCTCGCGCGAATGGTATCGCGGCGCCGCCACCTGCTTCGCGCTTTGCGCGTCCGCCTGGTCGCTGGGGCCGAGTTTCGATGCGCTGCCCGGCGCGCCCGCTACGCCGATGGCCCCTGCCCAGTGGGAACAGGCCCAGACCCTCGCCATCGCCCCGCTTGCGCTGGGCGCCGACACCGGCCGCCGCATGGGCGCCACCGACACCGTCGAATTCCTTGCCGAGACGCCCGACCGTCCTCGCATCGAGCTTACCGCCACCCTTGGCGCGGGCGACGGCTTCGTCCGCTCGCTGCAGCGCGCCGGCGTGGGTCAGGATGATGCCAGGGCAGCCGCTGACCTCGTCTCCAAGGCGGTCGCGCTCGGTGATATCGAGCCCGGCACGCGGATGGACCTCGTACTCGGCCGCCGCGCGACCAAGAAGGATCCGCGCCCGCTGGATTCGCTGAATTTCCGGGCCAAGCTCGAACTTGCGCTGGCGGTTGAGCGGCCCGAAGGCGCCGGCGCGCTCGGCCTGCGCCGTATCCCGATCGCGGTCGATGATACCCCGCTGCGCATAAAGGGCGCGGTCGGCGACAGCCTCTATCGCGCCGCCCGCGCCGCCGGCGCACCGGCCGAAGCGGTGCAGACCTATCTGCGTGCATTGGGCGGTTTCCTTTCGATCAACCGTGATGTCTCATCCGGCGACAAGTTCGATCTGGTGATTGCACAACGCCGCGCGGAGACCGGGGAGGTCGAGATCGGTAACCTGCTATACGCCGGTCTCGAGCGGGCGAAGAACAAGGTCCGCCTGATGAAGTGGACGATCAACGGCCGGACCGACTGGTTCGAAGCCTCAGGCGTCGGCGAACGGCGCGGGACCTTCCAGAAGCCCGTGATCGGCCGCCAGACCTCAAGCTTCGGCCTG
>Ga0207674_10007706_pt1 | contig 12530 bp, 9 predicted proteins | sample KBSCornC72_FD_184303 | JGI IMG/M metagenome (GOLD analysis project Ga0207674, IMG submission 184303) | Corn rhizosphere microbial communities from Kellogg Biological Station, Michigan, USA - KBS Corn C7-2 (SPAdes) (version 2) | ecosystem: Host-associated > Plants > Roots > Rhizosphere > Soil ... | reverse complement strand
CGACCCGGTTGCCGACCACGCCGAGCTGCTTGCAACGCTGTTCGACTTCAAGCGCATCGGCGCGATGCTTCGGCGCCCGGATTTCCGGATCTGCTTCGATGCGATGCATGCGGTCACCGGGCCGTACGCACACGAGATCTTCGTGAAGCGGCTCGGCGCCCCGGCCGCGAGCGTGATCAACGGCGTGCCGCTGCCCGATTTCGGCGGCGGGCATCCGGACCCGAACCCGACCTACGCCGAAGAACTGGTGAAGACGATGTTCACTGCCGACGCACCCGACTTCGGCGCGGCGAGCGACGGCGACGGCGACCGCAACATGATCGTCGGCCAGCGCTTCATCGTGACGCCCAGCGACAGCCTCGCCGTGCTAGCGGCGAACGCGCACCTCGTTCCCGGTTATGCCGCCGGCCTGAAAGGCGTTGCGCGCTCGATGCCGACCAGCGCCGCGGCCGACCGCGTGGCCGCCGCGCTCGGCATCGCGAGCTTTGAAACGCCGACCGGCTGGAAGTTCTTCGGCAATCTGCTCGATGCCGGCAAGGCCACGCTGTGCGGCGAAGAGAGCGCCGGCACCGGCAGCGACCATGTGCGCGAGAAAGACGGCATATGGGCCGTGCTGTTCTGGCTCGACATCCTCGCCGCGCGCGGCGAATCGGTCGAAGAGATCGTGCGCGACCACTGGCGCCGCTTCGGCCGCAACTTCTATTCGCGCCACGACTACGAAGGCGTCGACAGTGCGGCGGCCAACGCGCTGATGGCGCAGCTGCGCGATTCGCTCGCGACGCTGCCCGGGCGCGTGTTCGGCGCCGACACCGTTGCGAGCGCCGACGACTTCGCCTACACCGACCCGGTCGACGGCTCGCTCAGCACCGCGCAGGGAATCCGCATCGGCCTGGCGAGCGGTTCGCGCATCGTGTTCCGGCTTTCCGGCACCGGTACCGAGGGCGCGACGCTGCGCGTCTACCTCGAGCGCTTCGAGCCCGACGCGGCGAAACACGGCATCGAGACGCAAGAGGCGCTCGCCCCGCTGATCGCGCTGGCCGACCAGCTTGCCGGCATCCGCCAGCGCACCGGCCGCGAGCGGCCGACGGTCATCACCTGACGCGCCAATGAATGCCACGCCTCCCGACGACGACGCGCTGCAATGCTGGCTCGTGCGTGCGCACGGCCGCGTGCAGGGCATCGGCTATCGCTACGCCTGCGAAGGCCGGGCGCGCGCACTCGGCATCACCGGCTGGGTGCGCAACCGGATGGACGACTCGGTCGAAGCGATGCTGCAGGGCACGCGCGAGCAGCTCGATGAAATGTGCGACTGGATGCGCGAGGGCATGCCGGCCGCGCTCGTCGAGCGGCTCGACGTGACACCGGTGACGCCGCCGTTCGCGCGCCACAGCTCCTTCGAGCGGCTGCCGACGCAGTAGCGGCTGTCTCGATTCAGCGCGCATCCAAGGCGTTCGGCGCGCGCGCCAGCACGTCCTGCGCCGCCTGCTCGTACGCGTGGGCAAGGCGCAGCAGCGCAAGGTCGCCGCGCGGCTTGCCGATCAGCTGCATGCCCATCGGCAAGCCGTCGGCATTGAAGCCCACCGGCACGCTGATGCACGGCAGCCCGGCGAAGGTGGCATAGATCACGACCTCCATCCAGCGGTGGTAGGTGTCCATCGTGCGGCCCGCGATCTGCTTCGGCCAGCGCTCGGACGCATCGAAGGGCCAGACCTGCGCGCTCGGCAGCGCGAGCACGTCGAAACGCTCGAACAGGCCGAGCATGTGCGCGTGGAACGCGCTGCGCTGCACGCTGGCCTGCAGGGCCTGCGTGCCGCTGAGATTGGCGGCCTGGTCGTGTTCCCACAAGGCCTCGGGCTTGATCAGCGCGCGGTTCGAGGCCTTCAGCAGGAACGGCGCAATGCGCCCGGCCACCAGCCAGCGCCGCCAGACGAGCCAGGCATCCCACACCTGCTCGGGCGGATAGCCGAGCGCGGCCGGCTCGACCGTGCAGCCGATCGCCTCCAGCTTGCGCAAGCCGCCGGTGCAGCTCTCGAGGATGCCGTGCTCCATCGGCAGATGGCCGTCGAGATCGGCGAGCCAGCCGACGCGCGGGCGCGCCGGGTCGAGTCCGTCGAGCGGGCCGTCGAAGCGCGCGCCATCGGCGAGCGAGAGCGGCACGCGCGCGTCGTGGCCGGCCTGGACGTCGAGCAGCATCGCGACATCTTTCACCGTGCGCCCCATCGGCCCTTCGGTGCCGAGCTGCGCGACCCAGACGTCGGTGGCCGGCCACAGCGGCACGCGGCCCTGGCTCGGCCGCATGCCGAACACGTTGTTCCATGCGGCCGGGTTGCGCAGGCTGCCCATGAAATCGCTGCCGTCCGCCACCGGCAGCAGGCGCAGCGCGAGTGCGACGGCCGCGCCGCCGCTGCTGCCGCCCGCCGACTTGCGCGGGTCGTAGGCGTTGCGCGTGACGCCGAACACTTCGTTGAAGGTGTGCGAGCCGAGCCCGAACTCCGGCGTGTTGGTCTTGCCAATGACGATGCAGCCGGCCGCCTTCATGCGCTGTGCGAGCAGGCCGTCCTGCTTCGCGATGAAGTCGCGCATCAGAGGCGAGCCGAGCGTGGTCGGAAAGCCGGCGGCGTTGGCCATGTCCTTGATCGCCTGCGGCATGCCGTGCATCCAGCCGCGGCTCGCGCCGCGTGCCAGTTCGCTGTCGCGCTCGGCTGCCTGTGCCAGCAGCGTGTCGCCGGGGGCGAGGCTGACGATGGCATTGAATCGCGGGTTCAGGCGATCGATGCGTGCCAGATACGCCTGCATCACCTCGACGCACGACAGCTCGCGCGCATGGATGGCGCGCGACAGTGCCGACGCGTCGAGCTCGGTGATGGCGTCGTGGTTCACGAGCGGACGCGTGTCAGACCAGCGCCTGCAGATTCGGCCGCGGGATCGGGTGCATCGCCTCGAAGGCGCGCGCGGCGCGCAGCACCAGCGCATCGCCGAACATCGGGCCGACGAACTGCAGCCCGATCGGCAGGCCAGCGCTCGTCAGTCCGCAGGGGATCGTGCAGGCCGGCTGCTGGGTCAGGTTGAACGGATAGGAGAACGGCGTCCAGCCGAGCATCGCGGCGGGGTCGAGCGGCGAATGGCCGGCCGGCCGCGCCTCGAAGGCCGGCACCGCGACGGTGGGCGTGACCAGCAGGTCATGGCGCTGCATGAACTGGCGCATCAGCGTTCCCAGCGCGCCGCGGCGCAGGTGCAGCCGCTGCGCTTCGAGCGCACTGATCTTCGAACCCAGCTCGGCCTCGGCGGCGAAGTCGGGATCGGCGAGTTTCTGCTGCTCGGGCGTCAGCGTGTTCCAAATCGTCCAGGCGCCGAGAAACCACAAGCCGCAGGTGATGTCCAGCGGGTCGTCGAAGCCGGGGTCCACCGCCTCGACGACTGCGCCGGCGGCACGCAGATCGTCGACGGCCCTCGCGCATGCGGCCGCAACCTCGGGATGCACGTGCTTCGCGTAGCCGAGCGCCGGCGACCACGCGATGCGCAGCCCGCGCAGGCCGTCCTCCAGGCCCACGGTGTAGTCGCGCGCGTCGTACGGCAGCGAGGTCCAGTCGCGCGCATCGGGCCGGGCGAGCACGTTCAGCATCAGCGCGGCGTCGCGCACGCTCATCGTGTGCGGGCCCAGGTGCGCCACCGTCCCGAACGGCGACAGCGGATAGGCCGGCACGCGGCCGAAGCTCGGCTTCAAACCGAAGTTGCCGCAGAACGCCGCCGGGATGCGCACGCTGCCTGCGCCATCGGTGCCCACCGACAGCGGGCCCATGCCCGCGGCCACCGCCGCCGCGGTGCCGCCCGACGAGCCGCCCGGCGTCTTGGCCGGGTCCCACGGGTTGCGCGTGATGCCGGTCAGCGGCGAGTTGGTTTCGCCCTTGCAACCGAACTCCGGCGTGCTGGTCTTGCCGAGCAGCACGGCACCCGCTTCGCGCAAGCGGGCAGTGGCGGGAGCATCGACATCCCAGACCTGTCCGGCGTCGACCGTGCGGCTGCCGCGCAAGGTGGGCCAGCCCTTCGTCAGGATCAGGTCCTTGATCGACGTGGGCACACCATCGAGGGCGCCGATCGGCTCGCCGCGCTGCCAGCGCGCTTCGCTCGCGCGCGCCGACTCGACGGCTTCATCGCCCGCCACGTGGCAGAAGGCCAGCAGCTTGGGATTCACGCGCTCGATGCGCGCGAGCACCGCGTGGGTGGCCTCCACCGGCGATGCCTGCCTGGCGCGGTACATCGCCAGCAGTTCGGTGGCGGTGCAGTCGGCGAGGTCGGTGGGCTTCATGCGATCTCCATGCGGATGACTGGTGTCGTGAAACTGTCGTGAGACTAGCGGCGCCCGAACATCATCTGGCGCGCGATGGCCGACTTCAGCGGCGACAAGGCCTGCAGCGCCGCGATGCCGAGCCCGCGCGCCGCGCCGGCGCCGGGCAGTTTCCACGTGAAGCTGCGGGCAAGGAAGTCGGTGGCCGCGATCATCGCCCAACGATCGGGGCCGCGCTGCCATTCGAGCCGGCGCAGCACCGCGTCGACATCGGGATCGCGGTGCAGCGCCTGCACCAGCTCGAAGGCGTCGCGCAGGCCGAGGTTCAGACCCTGGCCGGCGACCGGATGCAGGGTCTGCGCGGCGTTGCCGATGCGCACCGTGCGGCCATCGGTCAGCGTGCGTTCGGCGATCAGCCCGAGCGCAAAGTCCTTCAGCGGGCTGATGGCTGCGATGTGTCCGGCGGCCTCCGGAAAGATGCTGTTCAGCACGGCGACGCGCTGTGCGTCGTCGAGCTCGCGGACCGGGTCGTCGTCGCTCGCGACGCACCACACCAGCGCGGCGCGGCCGCCCTTCAGCGGCAGCAGCGCGGCCGGGCCATGGCGCGTGAAGCGCTCGAACGCAACCCCCGGCGCGCGCCGCGCATCGTCGGAGAAGGTGACCTGGCCGACCCACGCGGTCTGCGCATAGTCGTGCTTGAGCGGGCCGCGCGGCAGCGTTGCGAGGGCGGCACCTGCCTGCGCGGCGGCACTGCGTTCGGCGAACACACCGCCCTCGGCGATCACCACCAGATCGAAGCGTTCGGCGATGCCCGCATCGATTTCAACGCCGTGCTGCACGCTCTTCAGCGCCGACACCGGCGTGCCGAAGCGGCTGTGCAGGCGCTGCGGCTCGGCGCGTTCGGCCTCGAGCCAGACCTGCTGCAGCGGGGCGACGATGCTGCCGTAGCTCAGCACCGCGCCGAGCAGCGGCACGGCTTCGTCGATCGCGCGGATGCGCAGCTCGGGCTCGCCGAGGCGGTCCCGCAAGAACGGCAACTCGGGCAGTCCGGACGGCGGCTGCTGCGAGACGTGGACCTCGAGGATCGGTTGCGCCAGCTCGGGTCGCCAGGCGCCCAGGCGCTCCAGGATCTGCACGCTGCCGAGCGAGAGCGCGAGCGTGCGCGGGTCGCCCGATACGTCTTTCGCCGCGTCGCGCGCATCGAACAGCGTGATGCTCGCCTGCGGCAGGCTGCGCGCCGCATGCAGCGCGAGCCCGAGGCCGACCGGGCCGGCACCGACGATGGCGAGCGTGAGTCCGGGCGGATCGGCAGGCGGCGGCGCGACGGAGTTCGGGTTCATGGATGCGTGCAGAGAGCTTCTGAAGCCATCCTATCCTCGTCCAGGACTTCCATGGCAAGGATCGGTTCGATCGCGCGAGCCCGCTTTTTCTTTGGGCGGTTCGCTCTATCATTCCCCACCGCTTCACGGGAGAGCCTCATGGCGCTGATGGATTTCATCAAGAAACAGTTCATCGACATCATCGAGTGGGTCGAGTCCGGCGACGGAACGCTCGCCTGGCGATTCCCGATGGACGATCGCGAGATCCAGAACGGCGGCTCGCTGACGGTGCGCGAATCGCAGATGGCGGTGTTCGTCAACGAGGGCAAGGTGGCCGACGTGTTCGGGCCCGGCCGCTACACGCTGACGACCGCGACCTTGCCGGTCCTCACTTACCTGCAGAACTGGGACAAGCTCTTCAAGAGCCCGTTCAAGAGCGACGTCTACTTCTTCAGCACGCGCCAGCAGGTCGACCAGCGCTGGGGCACGACCCAGCCGGTGACGATCCGCGACAAGGACTTCGGTGCCGTGCGGCTGCGGGCGTTCGGCAACTACAGCTACCGCATCGTCGACCCGAAGCTGTTCCACACCGAGATCTCCGGCACGCGCGAGATGTACTCGGTGGCCGACCTCGACGGTCAGCTGCGCGCCTTGATGCTGCAGCACATCTCCGACGCGGTCGCTTCCAGCGGTGTCGCCTTCCTCGACCTGGCGGCGAACCAGGTCGAATTCGCGAAGGCGCTGAAGGAAGCGACCGAGCCGTCGTTCGGGAAATTCGGGCTGAAGCTCGAAGGCGTGACGATGCAGAACATCTCGCTGCCCGAAGAGCTGCAGAAGATCCTCGACCAGAAGATCGGCATGGGCATGGTCGGCGACACCGCCAAGTTCATGCAGTACCAGACCGCGCAGGCGATTCCCACGCTCGCGGCCGGTGCCGGCTCGGGCGGCGGGGTGGTCGGCGATGCGGTCGGCCTCGGGGCCGGCGTGGCGCTCGGCCAGGTGATGGCGAACCAGCTGTCGCAAGGCTTGCAGAATCGTCCGGCGCCCGCTGAGGGCGCAGCCGCCGCCCCGGTCGGCGTGAAGCCCGACGAGGTGATGGCAACACTCGAGAAACTCGCCGACCTGAAGGCCAAGGGCATCGTCACCCAGGAAGAGTTCGACGCGAAGAAGGCGGAGTTGTTGAAGAAGCTGGTGTGAGCAGGCTCTAAGCTGTCGAAGCCCGGCACTTGGCAACCGACCCGCCCTCGCAACGCGCCTACCGAGCCGCGTGCCCCAACTGCGGGGCGCCGGTCGACTTTCGTTCGGCCGCCTCCGCGTTCGCGGTCTGCAGCTTCTGCAAGAGCACGATCGTCCGCGAGGGCGATGCGCTGCGCAGGATCGGCCAGAGTGCCGAGCTGTTCGACGACCACTCGCCGCTGCAGCTCGGCGCCGCCGGCAAGTTCCAGGGCGCTGCCTTCACGCTGGTCGGCCGGCTGCAATACCGCTACGCCGACGGCACCTGGAACGAATGGCATGCGCTGTTCGACGACGGCGCCGGCAAGTCGGCCTGGCTGAGCGAGGACAACGGCCGCTACGTGATCGCGTTCGAGGCGCCGCTCGACGTGGCGGTGCCGCCGAACGCCGCGATGAAGCCGGGCGCGCAGTATGTGATCAACGCGCAGAGCTGGTCGGTCGCTTCGGTCACGCCGACCAGGCTGATCGCGGCGCAGGGCGAGCTGCCGTACAAGCCGAACCTCGAACGCGGCTTCCTCGTCTGCGATCTGCGCAGCACGCGCGGCGAGGTCGGCACGCTGGACTATGCGGACCCGGCCAGGCCGCGCTGGTCGATCGGCCGTTCGGTCGCGATCAGCGAACTCGCGATGACCGGGCTCGCCGAGGGGGCCGCGGGCGGTGGCGGTGGCGGTGTTTCCGAGAAGACGCTGAAGGGCCGCACGCTGCAATGCCCGAACTGCGGCGCCGCGCTGGAGATCAAGCTCGCGACGACGCAATCCATCGTCTGCCATCAATGCCATTCGGTCGTCGACGTCTCGCAAGGGGTCGGCGGCGATCTGCAGCACTACACGCAGGAGAACGGCCTCGAGCCGCTGCTGCCGCTGGGCAGCGTGGGCACCCTCGCGTTCGGCGGCAGGAAGGAGCTGCCGTGGCAGGTCGTCGGCTACGTCGAGCGCCGCGAGGTGCCCGAGAGCGGCGACGACGAACAGACCTTCTGGCGCGAGTACCTGCTGTACCACCGCAGCGAGGGCTTCGCCTTCATCGTCGACGCCGACGACGGCTGGTCGTGGACCGTGCCGATCACCGGCGTGCCGCAGCTCGCGGGCGACAGCGCGCGCCACGAAGGCGCGGCCTACCGCAAGCTCTACGACTACACCGGGCAGATCACCTACGTGCTCGGCGAGTTCTACTGGCAGCTCACGCGCAACCAGCGCACCTACAACACCGACTTCCAGGGTACCGGCAGCGCGTCGAACAAGCGGCTGAACCGCGAGCGCACGGTGTCGGGCAGCGGCGCCGAGGCGACCCAGGAGATCGTCTGGTCGGCCGGCGAGGCGATGCCGGCCGACGTGATCATGAAGGCGTTCCGGCTCGCGCCCGACAAGAGCGCGGCGCTGCAGCGCGATGCCGCGCCGACCGCGCTGAAGGGCTCGCGGCTCGCCAAGATCATCTTCTGGCTCTTCATCGTGTTCGTGCTGCTGATGCTGTTCCGCTGCGGCAGTGGCGGGTCTGGGCCGGTCGACTGCACGGACACGCTGAACACCTTCGGGCAGGCCTCGCTGGAATACCAGAACTGCCTCAACAGCCAGCGCAGCGGCAGCAGCGGCTACCGCACCGGTGGCGGCTCGTTCGGTGGATTCTCGAGTGGCGGCGGCCACAAGTAGCGAATCAACTTTTCAGTGAGACAGGAGAGCAGCCATGATAGGAATTGAGTGGATGAAGCCCGGCGTCATCGTCGGCTCGATCATGTACGCGCTGATCGGCGTGGCGATCTTCTGGATCTGCTTCGTGATCGTCGACAAGATCACGCCGTACGACCTGTGGGCCGAGATCGTCGAGAAGAAGAACACGGCGCTGGCGATCGTCGTTGGCGCGATGTGCATCGCGATCGGGCTGATCGTCGCAGCGGCGGTGCATGGTTGAACGACCCCAGCGCCGGATCTGAAGGCGCCGCGCCTCGCGTCGCCGCCGCTGAAGTCGCGCTGCTCGCGTCGGTCTTCGTCGTCGCGGCGTGCGGGCTCGTCTACGAGCTGGCTGCCGGCACGCTCGCCAGCTACCTGCTCGGCGATTCGATCCTCCAGTTCTCGACCGTCATCGGCAGCTACCTGTTCGCGATGGGGCTGGGCTCGTACCTGTCGCGCTACTTCGAGCGCCAGCTGATCGCCCACTTCCTGCGCATCGAACTGCTGGTCGGCTTCGTCGGCGGGCTGATGCCGGCGATGCTGTTTGCGCTGCAGACGCTCGCCGCGCCGTCGTTCCGCTTCGCGCTGTATGCGCTGGTGCTGCTGGTGGGCATCCTGGTCGGGCTCGAGATCCCGCTGGTGATGCGCATCCTGAAGCGCCAGTTCCGGGAGCGCTACGGCTTGAGGGACCTGGTCTCGCAGGTGCTCACCTTCGACTACCTGGGCGCGCTCGCGGTGTCGATCGCGTTCCCGCTGCTGTTCGTGCCGCAACTCGGGCTGGTGCGCACCGGCGTGCTGTTCGGGCTGATGAACGCCGGCGTCGCGGTCTGGGCGCTGCTGCTGTTTCGCGGCGAACTGCGCCTGTTCGCCGCGCATGCGCTCGCCTGCGCGCTCGTGGTCGGCGCGCTGCTTGCCGCGTTCGCCGGCGCCGACCGCATCACGACCTGGGCCGAGGACCGTTTCTACGCCGAGCCCGTGCTCTACAGCGAGACGAGCAAGTACCAGCGGGTCGTCGTCACGGCCGGCGCGCACGGCGTGCGGCTGTTCCTGAACGGCAACCTGCAGTTCCATTCGCGCGACGAGTACCGCTATCACGAGTCGCTCGTGCATCCCGCGATGGCGGGGCACGGTGCGCCGAAGAACGTGCTCGTGCTCGGCGGCGGCGACGGCATGGCGGTGCGCGAGGTGCTGAAATATCCGTCGGTCGAGCGCGTCACGCTGGTCGAGCTCGATCCGCACATGACGCAGCTGTTCTCGACCCAGCCGCTGCTGCGCCAGCTCAACGCCGAGTCGCTGCGCTCGCCGAAGGTCACGATCGTCAATGCCGACGCGTTCGGCTGGCTGGAGGCCAACCCGGCGCCTTTCGACGTGATCGTCGTCGACTTTCCCGACCCGACCAACTTCGCGATCGGCAAGCTCTACACCGCGAGCTTCTACCGCCTGATCGACCAGCACCTGAATGCCGGCGGCTATGCGGTGGTGCAGACGACTTCGCCGCTGATCGCGCGCAAGAGCTTCTGGACCGTCGCGACGACGATCGAAGCCGCCGGCCTCACCGCAACCCCGTACCACGCGCACGTGCCGAGCTTCGGCGAGTGGGGCTTCATCCTTGCGAGCCGGCGCCCCTATCGCCTGCCGGCAACGCTGCCCGCCGGGCTTCGATTCCTGAGCCCGGCCGACCTGCCGCTGCTGTTCAACTTTCCGCTCGACATGGCGCGTGTGCCGACCGAGGTGAACCGGTTGTCGAACCAGGTGCTGGTGCAGACCTTCGAAGACGAATGGGGCAAGGTGCACCAGTGAATGTGCAGCGCCGTACGCTGCTCGGCGGGTTGCTCGCAGCGCCGCTCGCGGCATGCCGGCGCACCACGGCGCCGGGCTGGAGCGGCGGCTGGATCGGCGCCGACGCCGAACGCGGGCACCGGCTGCGCGACACGAAGTCGGGCGCGTGGACGACACCGGCTTCCCAGCGGCGCGCCGACGTGCTGGTCGTCGGGGCCGGCATCGCCGGCCTTGCCGCGGCCCGTTCGTTGGTGGCCGCGGGCATCGACAACGTGCACCTGCTCGAACTCGAAGACACAGCGGGCGGCAACAGCCGCGGCCACGTGCTCGGCGGCATGGCCTGCCCGCTGGGCGCGCACTACCTGCCGTTGCCGGGCGATAAAGCGGTCGAAGTGATCGAGCTGCTGGAGCAGCTCGGGCTGCGCCGCACCGAGCACGGCCAGGCGGTCTACGACGAACGCCAGCTGTGCCACAGCCCGCAGGAGCGGCTCTTCATCGCCGGCCACTGGCATGACGGCCTGCTGCCGCCGCTCGACGCCTTGCCGGGCGAACAGCGCGCCGACACGCAGGCGCAGTACCGCCGCTTCGCTGCCGCCGTCGAGCAGGCGAGCGCGGCGGGCGCATTCGCGATGCCGACAGCGCGCTCGACCTGGAGCCCGGCCCTGGCCGCGCTCGACGCGACCACGTTCGCGAACTGGCTCGACGCGCAAGGCCTCGCCGCGCCGGCGTTGCGCTGGTACCTCGACTACTGCTGCCGCGACGACTACGGCGCCGGCGCCGCACAGGTCTCGGCCTGGGCCGGGCTGCACTACTTCGCGAGCCGGCACGGTTTTCACGCGCCTGGCGACGGCAGCGACGAACGCGACGGCGTGCTCACCTGGCCCGAGGGCAACGCCTGGCTGAGTCGCCAGCTCACGAAACCGCTCGGCGAGCGGATTCACCCGGGCAGCGTCGCCTTGCGCGTCGCCGAAGACCGCCACGAGGTGCGCGTCGACCTGTGGGATGCGCGAACGCAGCGGACCGAGCGATGGAGCGCGCCGCACGTCGTGCTCGCGACGCCGCTGTTCGTCGCGGCGCGCCTGCTCGTGCAACCGCCGGACGCGCTGAATCAGGCCGTGGCGGCCATGCGTCACGCGCCGTGGCTGGTCGGCAACCTGCAACTGCGCGACGCGCTCGACGATCGCCCGGGCGCCGCCCCATCGTGGGACAACGTGTTGTACGAAGCCGGCCCGGCGGGCGCGATGCTCGGGTATGTCGATGCGATGCACCAGAGCACGCGACCGTATCCGGGGCCGACCGTGCTGACGAGCTACTGGGCGCTCGGCGGCGACGACGCCGCGCAGCTGCATGCGAACCGCAGCCGTCTGCTCGCCGACCCGTGGCAGGCCTGGGCCGGGCGCATCGTCGACGACCTCGCGCGCGCGCACCCCGACCTGCCTGGCAAGGTCGAGCGCGTCGACCTGATGCGCTACGGCCATGCGATGAGCGTGCCGGTGCCGGGCTTGCGCGGCAGTGCGGCGCTGCACGCGCTCGCGCAGCCGCAGCGCCGCGTGCACTTTGCGCATGCCGATCTGTCGACCTACTCCGTGTTCGAGGAAGCGATGTTCCACGGTGCGCGCGCTGCCGCGCAGGTCCGCACGGCCCTCAAGTCCGCAGGCTGAAGCCGTCGTCGCTCCAGCGTTCGCTGCCGACGCCGTGGTGGACGAAGAACAGCCCTTCGGGGTCGAAGCGCTGCTTCACCGCCAGCAGCCGCGCGTAGTTCGATCCCCAGAACGAGCGCTGCCAGTCCGGTTCGAAGTAGTTGCTCTCCGAGACGTACGAGCCCGGGTTCGGCGCCAGCATGCGCAGCTCGTCCATCGCCCGGCCGATCGCGCGGGCGTGCGCGCGTGCCGTCGTCGGGTCGGGCTCGCGGCCCGCGACGCCGGGGTAGGCGGGCGGTCCTTCGGAGCCGCAGATCGCGAGCGCGAACGCGTCCAGCGCGTTCGGGTTGATCGCGGTGTCGCGCGCCGCGGCGATCGCGTCGGCCGGGGCGCCTGCGAGCCCCTTGTTGACGTGCAGCGACACGCCCCAATGCCGCGAGGCGGCAAACAGCGCGCCGACGAACGCCTCGCGCTGGCCGTCGTGCAGCAGCGCTGCGGGCAGCCAGGCCGATTGGTAGCCATGCAGCACCTGACCGGCCTGTCCCTGGTCGCCCGGCCAGAAGACGTTGCCCGGCGCGGCGCCCGGCCGATCGTCGCGGCGGATGAACCCGAA
>Ga0207674_10007705_pt1 | contig 12532 bp, 14 predicted proteins | sample KBSCornC72_FD_184303 | JGI IMG/M metagenome (GOLD analysis project Ga0207674, IMG submission 184303) | Corn rhizosphere microbial communities from Kellogg Biological Station, Michigan, USA - KBS Corn C7-2 (SPAdes) (version 2) | ecosystem: Host-associated > Plants > Roots > Rhizosphere > Soil ... | reverse complement strand
CGAGCTGATGGTGCCACAGCCGCTTGCCGGTGTTTGCGTCCAGCGCGAGCAGGCAATTGGCAAAGAGATTCGCGCCCGCGCGATCGGCTCCCCAGAAATCGGGCAGGGCGGATTCGGTGGGCACGTAGAGGATTTCGCGTTTCTCGTCGAGCGAAAGGCCGGACCAGTTCGACGCGCCGCCGGCTGTCTTGTAGGCTTCGGGCGGCCAGGAATGGTAGCCGTATTCGCCGGGGCGGGGGATCATGTTAAAGATCCAGCGCACGCGGCCCGTGCGCACATCGTAAGCACGGATCGCGCCCGGTCCGTTAGTGCTGCCGCCCACGATGTACATGTCTTTGTAGATCGTTCCGGGAGTGTTGATGATGGGGATCGGCGCCGGACGGCCGTAAGTCTCGATTGCCTCGCCGAGATGGATCGAGCCTTCCTTTCCAAAGCTCCGGATAATCTTTCCGTTGGTGGCATCGAGCGCGATTCTGAATACTAGCCCGTGCAAGTGATCGCGGCGGTCGCGCTGCGCGTCGTCGAGCCCTTGCTGCCGGAAACAACGCAAGAGACCGTCGAACCACCGGCCGAGCCGCCGTTACACGCACCTGTACCGCTAATCGAATAGGTAGTCCCATTGGTGGCGGTACCCAACGTCATACCGGTAATGAGCGGAGTAAGGATGGTGTTGTCGCAAACATTGGCCTGATTCAGTCGGGTCAAGCCGCTCTTTGAGGAGTTGGCGGCAAAAGCACCGTAGTTGATGGCGGCACTCGACGACAACGCGCCCGCGACGCCCTGGGTCGAAGCGTCCAGCGCTTCGTTGGTCAAGTCGATGAACTTTGGCAACGCGACCGCGGCCAGAATGCCGAGAATGACAATGACAACGACCAGCTCGATCAACGTGAAACCCTTTTGCATACGCTTCATGGATGTCTCCAGAGGGTAAAAGTGGAAGCCAAAACAAGATTGTTGTTGGGCGTCGCGACGGTATAAGCAGCAAGCATGCCAAAGTCGCTTAGGCGGCTGGGCACGCGGCCAGACGGGCCGTGGCAATGAACCAGGACAGAATCGAGAACGATCGACTCCACCCGCATCAAGTGCAGTTAGCGCGATCGACCGGGTTGGTGGGGTCGAGCGCCCCCCGAGTCGGATCTACTGCAACCGAGTACACCGGGGCTGCGCCGACGGCTGCCTCTTGATAGATGACAGCACAGTTCGGATGACTGAGATCGGTGGCGACGCGAATCTGGTTGACCCCCGCGGCGGCGGTCACTGCCCCGAGACTGTAATCGGGTACGGAAATCCCCGCGGCCGCGGTAATCGACGCCGCTGCCGGATAGCCATACACCATATTGATGGTGACCCCTTCCATCACGACGGCGGTATTGGTAGCCAGCCCTTGGGTGAGCTGAATGGAGCGGGCCAGCGAGGCGGCCGACTTCATCGACCCGAGCGCCCCGTTCATCTTGGCGATGCGCGCGTCGATCTGCAGCGCAACGAACTTCGGGATGGCAACTGCGGCCAGGATCCCGAGTATGGTGATCACCACGACCAGCTCGATGAGCGTGAAGCCACCGGTCTTGATCCGCATCTTGCTCTCCTCGTACGATCGCATCGACTACTCCCTCTCCAAAGCGCTCAACCGCGCACCGCCCTCTAGAACCAGCGGTACGGCACCACCGGAACGAACTGCAATCCGACTACCGTGCTGTCCTTCGTGGACGCACCTTCGTGCCGCACGAGGCTCACGTGCCAGCGCACGCGCGCCGCGCCGTCCGACGCGGGCCGGAAGTTGCGGTCCAGCTTGACCAGATACACGAGCTCCGCCGTCGAGCGGTCGAAGTACCAGCTGCCTTTGGGCAGCTGCGCAGCCGCATCCGTACTGAACTCGCCGCGGTACCCCACGAAGGGCTGCTCCAGCCAGCGCATCGGGTTCTCGCGCGCGATGACCGCGTAGTCGAGCCTCTGATTGCGCGAGATCAGATCGCCGACATGGACCTGCAGCGCCACTTTCAGCGTGGTCGCCTGCAATTCCACCACGGCCTTCTCGGCCGCCTCCTCGTAGTAGAGCAGCCGGTCGAGCAGTACAGCGGCAAACACGCCGATCAAGGCAATGCAGACCGTCAACTCGAACAGGCTGAAGCCCGGGCTGCGCCGCCGTGATGCGACACTGGTGCCCCTCCTGCGCCGTTGCATGTGCCGTCTCGTCCACTCCACGTTTTCCGCTTTGCTCGTGGCTGCTCCCTCAACCTTTGCCGAGCGCGGCACGGCCGAGATCCCAGATCGGCAGGAACACGCCGAGTGCCAGGAGCAGCACCAGCACGCCCAACATCACGATCAGCACCGGCTCGATCTGCGCACTGAGCGTCTTCAGCTCATAGTCCGTCTCACGCGTGTACATATCGGCGACCTCGTCCATCATGTCGTCCAGCGAGCCGGACTCTTCACCCACCAGGATCATCTGGAGCGCAACCGGCGTGAACGCACCCGAGGCGATCGCGGTGCGCAACACGCTCTCGCCGCGCTCCACGCCCTCGCGCATCTTCTCGATGCGCTCGGCGAGGTAGGCGTTGTCGACTACCTGGGCCACTAGCGTCAGGCTCTGCACCGCCGTCACGCCGCTGCGCAGCGCCAATGCCAGGCTGCGGGAAAAACGCGCCAGCGTGGCCTTCAGGATGATCTTTCCGGCGATCGGAATGCGCAGCTTCAGGCGGTCCCAGCGGTAGCGACCCTCCCGTGTCGCCACCCACGACTTGAAGGCGATCACGGCGCCCAGGATGAGCACGAAGAACACCCACCAGTAGCTCACGGTGAAGTTGGAGAAACCGATCAGCCCTTGCGTGATGATCGGCAGCTTGGCGCCGAAGCCTTGATATACCTTGGCAAAGGCCGGAATGACGAACAGATTGATCACGGCCAGCGCAACCGCCATGACGACGATCACGAACGTCGGATAGCGTAACGCGGACTTCACCTGCGTCCGCATGTAGTCCTGAAACTCGAGATGCTCGAACAGACGCAGGAAGATCTCTTCGAGGCGGCCGGTCGTCTCGCCCACGTAGACCATGGCCACGTAGAAGGGTGAGAACACAGCATCCTGACGCTGCATCGAGGCAGATAGATCTCTGCCGCTTTCCAGGCTCTCGCGCACGCCTTTGAGCGCATCCTTGAAGGCTGGATTGATGCTCGATTCCTGCAGGCCGGCCAGCGCTCGCAATATCGGCACGCCCGCCTTCAGCAGGGAGTACATTTGGCGGCTGAACAGCATCAGGTCAACCGGCATGATGTGCGGCTTGCGCAGGCTCCATCCTCGTTTCCCGCCTTCCGCCGGCCGGCTGGTCTCACCGATCTCGACCGGCGTGACGCCGTTGCCGAACAACTGCGACGCGACGGCTGCACTGTCCGCTGCTTCCAGGATTCCCTGCACGAGCTGGCCGCTGGAGTCGCGCGCCTTGTAAGCGAAGTAACCCATCTCTGGTCAGTCCGCGAGTTGCGAGGAAACCTTCATGGCCTCGTCGACGGAGGTGCGCCCCTGGGCCGCCAGCGTGGCAGCGTGGCGGCGCAAGGTGTGCCCGTGCATCTGCTTGCGCGCGACTTGCACGAACAGCGACGGATCGGAGGAGTTGGCCGCTTCCACCACGGGACGCGTCATTTCCAGCATCTCGTAGACGCCGGTGCGCCCCAGGTAGCCAGTGTTGTTGCATTGAGAGCAGCCCACGCCTCTCATGTACTTGTGTGAGTCCACTGCGTCGCCGAGCTCATGGCGCAGCCATTCGCGCTCGGACGGCAGCGGCTTGTGCTCCTCTATGCAGCTCTCGCAGATCAGCCGCAAGAGGCGTTGCGCGAGAACCAGATGCAGCGACATCGCCACCATATAGCGCGGCGCGCCCATGTCGAGCAAACGGATCGGCGTGCCGATCGCATCGTTGGTGTGCAGAGTGGACAGCACCATGTGGCCGGTCATGGCCGCGCGCAGTCCGACCTCTGCCGTCTCCTGATCGCGCATTTCGCCGACCAGAATCACATCCGGGTCTTGACGCAAAGCCGAGCGCAAGATGCGCCCGAAGCTGAGATCGATCTTCTCCTGCACCTGGACCTGGTTGATGCGCGGCAGCCGGTACTCGACCGGGTCCTCGACCGTGATGATCTTGCGCTCGGGCGTGTTGATCTCCTCGAGCGCTGCGTACAGCGTAGTGGTCTTACCGCTCCCGGTCGGACCAGTCACGAGCACCATCCCACTCGGACGGTGCACCACCTCGCGCACACGCTCGAGAATGGCGGGCGGCATCCCGAGCCGCTCGAGACCTAGCAGTCCGCTGCTCTGGTTGAGCAGGCGCATGACGACCGACTCGCCGTACTGTGTCGGCATGGTCGAGATACGTACATCGATCTGGGCGTTGCGCACCTTCACGTTGAAGCGCCCGTCCTGCGGCAGTCGCTTCTCGGAAATGTCCAGTCCCGAGGTGAGCTTGAGGCGCAATACCAGGGCCGATGCGATCTTGCTGTCGGCCTCCGTCTGGATGTGCAGCACGCCGTCGATGCGGAAGCGAATGATCAGCCGCGTTTCCTGCGGCTCGATGTGAATGTCGGACGCACGCACCCCGACTGCATCTTCGAACACGGTCTGAAGCAGGCGGACAACCGGCGCGTCCTCGACCGTGGTGCCAACCCCGAGCGCGCTGAAATCGATGCCGCCGTCGCCGATTTCCTGTCCCAGCTCCTGCGCGAGGCCACTGATCTGCTCGGTGCGGCGGTAGACGCGGTCGATCGTCTGCAGCAGAACGCTTTCCGTCACCACCGCGAGTTGCACGTCGCGTTTGAGGTACCGTGCGAGCTCGTCGTAGGCGAACAAATCGGTCGGATCAGCCATCGCTACGCGATAAAAGGAGCCGCCGTCCTCGAGCACGATGGCGCGGAAGCGGCGTGCCTGCGTCTCGGGCAGGCGCGTCGCGACCTCGGGCTTCAGGCTGAAGTGCTTGAGATTGACGAACGGCACCTGCAGCTGGCGGGCGAGTGCCGTGGAGATCTGATCTTCGGAGACGAAGCCCTTTTCGACGAACACGCGCCCGAGCTTGCGCCCGCTCTGGCGCTGCTCGTCCAGGGCCTGCTGCAGCTGCTGCTCGGTGAGCAGTCCCTGCTGCAATAGAATCTCGCCCAGTCGGACCTTCTCGGGTCTTGGCATTCGATCGCTGCCTACGAGGCTACTTCCGGCCGCTGTTTAAGTAATTTCTTATAAGCGGCTCACATATAGTTGATCTGTAAAGATATATGCTTTTTTCAGGGCTGGCAAGCCGATGTTTCATATCGTCCTTTATCAACCCGAGATTCCCCCGAACACCGGCAACATCATCCGGCTGTGCGCCAATACCGGCGCTCGGTTGCACTTAGTTCGGCCGCTTGGCTTCCGACTTGAAGACCGTGAGCTGCGACGCGCCGGCCTCGACTATCACGAGTACGCCGATATTCGGGTGCACGACGACTGGAGTGCATGCGAGACCGCCCTCGCTGGTTCCAGGACACTCGCACTCAGCACCCGCGGCTCGCAGCGCTACGACAGCATCATCTACGCGCCCGGCGATGCGCTGGTGTTCGGACCGGAGACCCAAGGACTGCCGGCCGACCTGCTTGCACAATTCGAGCCTGCACGATGTCTCAGGCTGCCGATGCGGCCCGGCAACCGGAGCTTGAACCTGTCGAATGCGGTGGCCGCCGTGGTTTACGAAGCCTGGCGGCAGAACGGATTTGCGGGAGGGGGTTAGTTAGGTTCTCTCCGGCTTCGGATCACGCGACAGAAGCTGATCCACGGCCTCCAGCGGTGCCAGTCCTTCGTAAAGGACGCCGCAAACAGCGGACGCGATAGGCATCTCGATCGACACCGATCTCGCCAGTACGCGCACCTCGCGGGAGCTATGCACGCCTTCTGCGACATGACCCAGCTCGCGCAGGATGTCCGGCAAGGCTTGCCCGCGCGCCAGGCGCAAGCCCACCTGCCGATTGCGCGACAAGCTTCCGGTACAGGTCAAGATCAAGTCGCCCACGCCAGACAGACCCATGAACGTCTCCGGCCGGCCGCCAACACGCGTACCGAGGCGCGTGATCTCCGCCAGCCCGCGAGTAACCAGAGCGGCGCGCGCGCTTTCGCCGAAGCCCAGCCCGTCGGATATGCCGGCCGCGATTGCGATCACATTCTTCACAGCACCGCCAACCTCGACACCGATCACGTCTTCGCTCGAATAGACGCGCAAGCGTAAGCTGTGCAGCTCGCGCGCCATATTCGCCGCAAACGCGGCGTCCGATGCTGCCAGCGTCACAGCGGCCGGAATCCCGCGGGCCACTTCCTGTGCGAAGCTCGGCCCAGAGAGAACACCGCGCGGCACACCTTCGCGCAACTCTTCGGCGGCCACCTGATGAGGCAGCTTCGAGCTGCCAGCTTCGAAGCCTTTGCACAGCCAGATGACCGGCAGCGCGCTCGCTGTGGCCGCCACTTCTCGCAATGTTGCGCGCAGGCCTGCCACAGTGACCCCGAGGATTGCGGCGTCACAGCCGGCCAACGCTAGGGCCCGATCCGGCGTGATCTCGAGCGCCGCAGGCAGGGAAACGTCTGGCAGGTAGCGCTGGTTGATGCGGACGTCGCGCATCTGCGCGGACTGCGTCGCATCGCGCGCCCATAGCGTGACCTGATGTCTGCCGCTCAACGCTACGGCAAGCGCGGTGCCCCATGCGCCGGCACCGAGCACGGCGAGCTTCATAGGCCCCAGACCTGCGTGATGCGAATGTATCCGGTGGTGCCGTCGCGATGCTTGACGCGCGCCCAGTTGTCGGCCGTGTCGATCACTTCCAGCAGCAGATCCTGCTCGGCCTGAAACAAGACCGGAGCGCTCTCATCGGGCGATTGACGCACGTCAGCCTTCGGCACTTTCACCATCACGACGCGCTGCGTCGAGAGGCTTTTCGCCTCGATCCAGGCCAGCTCGCCCGAGGCGTCTCTCACTTTCAGCCAGGCATCGAGCGTAACCAGCACCTCGACCGGATAACCTTGATTGAGGATGAACAGCTTGCGCCCCTTGCCGGATGGCGCGTCGTAGAGCACGGCGGCCGGGACAGCCACGGAGCGATAGTCGAGCGCGTGCGCGGAGGTTGCGCCGAGCAATGCCAGAGCCACCGCACAGCTTGCCCACCGCGGCACGCGGAGACCGACTTCAGCCGCGCACTGCGTCGAGGGCATGACGGCTACTGCGTTGTCGCCGGCGCCGGCTGGGCCTGCTGCATGCGCTGCTGATAAAGCGCCTCGAAGTTGACCGGCGCCAGCAGGAAAGGCGGAAAGCCTGCGCGCACGACCGCATCGGATACGGCCTCACGCGCATAGGGAAACAGAATGTTGGGACAAGTCACGCCCAGCACCGGTTCGATACTCTCCCGCGGCAGGTTGCGAATCTGGAAGATTCCGGCTTGCTGGACCTCGACGAGAAACACCGTTTTGTCCCCCAGCGTTGCGGTGGTGGTGACAGTCAACACCGCTTCGTAGTGGCCATCGTCCAGCGGCGACGCCCGAGTGCCGATCTGGATGTCGACCTTCGGCGTATCGCGCTCGAGGAAAACCTGCGGCGCATTGGGGACCTCGAGCGACAAATCCCGGACGTAGATCTTCTCGATGGTGAAGACGGGCTGCTGCGCTTGTGGTTGTTCTTGGGCCATGCGTGCCTCGAATCGGTGAAAGACAGAATCTTAGCCGATGCAGGTTGCGCCCAGTTGAGCGCAACGTATCATCGTGAACGCTACTACGGTGCGTCGCCGCGCAGCAGCGGGTCGAGGCCGCCCGCCCGATCGAGCGCGGACAGGTCGTCGAAGCCACCCACATGAACTTCGCCGATGTAGATCTGCGGCACGGTGCGTCGCCGGGTACGGTTCATCATTTCGACACGCTGCACCGGATCGAGGTCGACGCGGATCTTCTCGATGTCGTAGACGCCCTTGGCGCGCAGCAACCGCTCAGCCATGCTGCAATACGGGCAGTAACCCGTGACATACATGCTCACCTTCAACGCCGTTCCTTCAGCTGTCTTTTTCCACCGGCATGCCGGCTTGCTGCCACGCCGCCATGCCTCCCGCCAGTGCCACGAGCTCTCCGAAGCCTTCTTTCTGTAGGCTGGTCGAAACCTGGGCCGAGCGGCTTCCGCTCTGACATACGAGCAGCAGCGGCTTGCTTTTCAACTTCTCGAGGTCTTTGCCGCGCTCTTTGATCTGGCCGGCCGGGATGTTGCGCGCATTCGGGATGTGGCCGGCCTTGAACTCTGCAGGCTCGCGCACGTCGACGATCGCAGCATCCTTGCGGTTGATCATCTGAACGGCTTCGACCACACCGACCTCCCGCGTACGCGAGAACAGCCGCGCGATCGACGGCCAGATGAAGAGCGCTCCGCTCGCGACCGCGATGATCACGAGCCAGATGTTCTTCTGTACGAACTCTACGATTGCTCCGTCCAGTTGGGGTCTCCTTGAGTGGATTCAGTGCCGGCCCGTGCGCTCGGCGTATTCGAGCAGCGGGCGCAGCTGGTCGAGGCCGTCTTCGACACGCCTTCTGACGACCAGCGTCGCCATTTGGAGCTCCTCGGGATACGACAGCGTGGCGAGAGTCCAGAGTCGCTGGGCTTCCTCCTGCTCGCCGTTCAAGGCGAGAAGCATGGCCTGGCGGTACACCACATCGTCGATCGGGAACAGCTGCATCGCTCGGCCGTTCACGGCCAGCTTGTCCTTCAGATGGTCGGTATCGACACTGATCGTACGCGCCAGGCCAAGCTCGACCAGAGGCGCGAGCAGCGACGTCCGATGAACCTCCATCAGCATGTCCTTGGCGCGCTTGTTGATCTCCGCGGTCGCGTGCATGTAGCGATAGCGGAACGCCAGAAAGTTCTCGAGCACGAGGTAGTCGCGAAAGAGTTGGATGGTTCCGAGCCAGCCAAGAGCCAGCAACCCGAGTGTCACGATGATTCCGCCGCGTCCGGTCTGGCCGAACTGCAATTTTACCGTGCGCCCCTCGCCAAGACCAAGGATCAGCGCGGCGAAGCCGAGAAAGAACGTGTACCACAGCGGATACTCGAGCATGCTGTGCAAGGCACCCACCAGCGCAGCTGCCCAGATCCACCACATCGCCGCTGTGCGTGGCTGGCGCACGAGCGCCGCGATCCAGAGAAGGGCAAATAGGAGAAGGATGCACAACCCGATCAGGCCAAACTCGGCCATGATGTGCAGCAGTAGGTTGTGGGCGTGATCGGTGAAGCCGAGCATCCGCGGCTCGGGCATTTGGGCCTGGAGCTCGAAGTGGTTCCAGCCGAAATGCCGGTAGCCGACGCCAAGCACTGGCGCGCTCAGGAACATCAAGAGAGCGGCATGCCAAATGCGCGGCCGCTCTTCCGCGGCCAGCTCTGAGGAGCCCAGCCGCGACACAGCGCTCACTGCATCGGGCTGATACAGGACGGCCGACAGCAGCGGCAGCACGATCAGCGCAACCAGCGACCAGGCAAAGAACCACAGTAGACGACGATTCACGACTGAGCGGTCCAGCCGGAAGAACACAGCTGAAAGGGCAATCAGACCGATCAGATACAACCAGCAAGTGCGCGAGCCGGTCAGACCGAGGATATAGGTCAAGGCAAGCATCGCGGCCACGACCCAGCGCACTCCCAAGCGGCCGGTAGCATACAGATAGCCGAGGCTCACCAGGCCGAGCGCGAGGTAATGCCCGAGCTGATTCGACTGCCCCAGATTGGCCCAGATGCGATTCGGCCCCCGTGGCATCATCACGCGTCCGAGCGCGTCGCTATCGATGTATTGTGCCCAGCCGATCAGCGCGCTGAGCAGCGCACCGGTCAGTAGAAACCACGACAGCGTGGAGGCCACCCGCTCCACCCCGAGCTCGCGCCGGAACAGCCCGCCCAAGGATACGAGGCCGGCCGCCCACAGCAGGTAAAGCGCTCCCAGCAGACCCACCTGCCGATAGGGCAGCCGCCCGAGCACCATCTGCAAGACGATCAAACCAGCGAAAGCTAGCAGCAACAAAGTCACGCGCGGCAACTCGAGACGGCCGACGTAGGCTGCCAGCGCGGTCATCGCGAGCAGTCCGAGCGCTGCGGCGATGATTTCGGCATGAAAGCTCGGCACCGGCATCAGTTTGAAAGGTGCCAGGAACGGCAGGACGCACATCAAGCCGATAGCCCAAAGGCTGATCTCAAGAATGCGCTCGCGCGTGAACCAGCGCGTGGCCAGAAGCTCAGACAGGGCTGCGCGTGCGCCTTCAGCAGGAGGTGCAATGCCGGACATTTACGATGGATGCACGCAGAGTGGTTGGGTTCCAGCGGCGGAACGGAATTGGTACAGCAAGGAGCGAGCCACTAGAATACGGGCGAGTGTACCCGTTTCCGATCATGAGGCCCGTCAGCTATGCACAAGCTCGTCCTGCTCCGCCACGGAGAAAGCGTTTGGAACAAGGAAAATCGGTTCACCGGGTGGACCGACGTAGACCTGTCCGAACAAGGCCTCGAAGAGGCGCACGCGGCCGGACGGTTGCTGAAGGAATCGGGCTTCGTGTTCGACGTCGCCTATACCTCGGTGTTGAAGCGCGCCATCCGCACGTTATGGATCACGCTCGACGAGATGAACCTGATGTGGATTCCGGTGTACAACTCCTGGCGCCTGAACGAGCGCCACTATGGGGCGCTGCAAGGCCTGAACAAGGCGGAGATGGCAACGCGTTTCGGCGACGAGCAGATCCTGATCTGGCGCCGCAGCTACGATGTGCCGCCCCCGGCATTGGAGCCGGGTGACGAGCGCTGGCCGGGACGCGATCTGCGCTACGCTGCGCTCGGCCCGAATGAGCTGCCGGCGACCGAGTGCCTGAAAGACACCGTGGCGCGGTTTCTGCCGCACTGGAACGGCACCATCGGGCCGGCGGTGAAGGCGGGCAAGCGAGTCATCATCGCCGCACACGGCAACTCCATCCGCGCGCTCGTCAAATATCTCGACAACGTATCGGAGCAGGACATCGTCGGCCTGAACATCCCGACCGGCACTCCGCTCGTCTATGAGCTGGACGATGAGCTCAAGCCGCTGCGTCACTACTACCTCGGCGACCAGGAAAAAATCGCCGCAGCGGTGAATGCAGTTGCCGCCCAGGGGAAGGCCCGGTAACAGCATTGAGGCGCGTCTTCTTCTTCGCGCTCCTGGCCAGCCTGGCCGGCGTCTTGCACGCCGGGCCGAGCGACCAGCTGAAAGAGCTCCGCGGCCGCATCGACCGATTACAAAAACAGCTCAGTGAATCCGAGGAAACCCGAACCGAAGCGTCCGACGCGCTGCGTGAGTCCGAACGCGCCATCAGCGATGCGAACCGGCGCCTGTTCGAGCTGGCCGGGCAACAGCGCGAAGTCAAAGGAACTCTCGGCCATCTCGAAGCTCGGAAGTCCCAGGTCATGGAGAGCGTGGAAGCGCAACAAGCGCTGCTTGCCAAGCTGCTGTACCAGCAGTATCTGGCCGGGCAACCCGAGCCGCTGCGGTTGGTTCTCAACCGCCAGAACCCGAACGAGATCGCGCGTGAGATGCACTACCTCAGCTACATCTCACGTGCCCGCGCGGATCTGATCGCATCGCTGCGCCGCGATTTTACCGACCTCGACCAGTTGACGACCCAGACGCGGGTCAAATCGCAGGAGCTCGCGAGGCTGCAAGCTGACGAGGCGGGCGAGAAGAAAGAAGTCGAGCGCGAGCGGCGCGAACATGCAGCGGTGCTGAAAAAGGTCTCGAATGAGATCGGTCGTCAACGCAAGGAGATCGGCCAGCTCAAGCGCAACGAAGAGCGGCTCGCGAAGCTAGTGGACCGCCTCGCGCGCGAGCTGGCGCGCCCGCCCAAGCGGGAAAGGCGATTGCGCAACGACGAGTTGCCTGAGCCCGTCCCGGTGGGCAGCAGTCCGTTCCATGACTTGAAAGGGCACCTGAAGTTGCCGGTCATCGGGGAGCTCGCCAATCGGTACGGCAGTCCGCGCGAAGACAGCGGGCTATCCTGGAAAGGCCTGTTTATTGCTGCCAAACTGGGGCAGGAGGTTCGCGCTATAGCCGCCGGCCGCGTGGTCTTCGCGGATTGGCTGCGCGGCTTCGGTAACCTCATGATTCTTGACCATGGTGGAGGGTATCTCAGCTTGTACGGCAACAACGAAGCGCTGTATCGCCAAGTCGGCGATATGGTCAAGACCGGGGACCCGATTGCCGCTGTAGGAGCGACCGGCGGCAACCCGGAAACGGGTTTATACTTTGAACTCAGATTTCAAGGAAAACCGCTCGACCCGTTAGCCTGGGTGACCCTGAAATAACAGCCGCGGCCGCGGCGCAACAGATCTCTCAAGCCGGTGTGAGTCCCCGGCAATTAAGCAGTCTCAAGGAGAAAGCAATGCGCACCAGATTGCAGCAAGTGGCGCTGATCACCCTGGGGGCGGTCCTCGGCGTCCTCATCACCCTGAATTTTTCCGCGGTTGCCGAGAAGAATGCCGGTCCGCTTCCGATC
>Ga0207674_10007702_pt1 | contig 12537 bp, 9 predicted proteins | sample KBSCornC72_FD_184303 | JGI IMG/M metagenome (GOLD analysis project Ga0207674, IMG submission 184303) | Corn rhizosphere microbial communities from Kellogg Biological Station, Michigan, USA - KBS Corn C7-2 (SPAdes) (version 2) | ecosystem: Host-associated > Plants > Roots > Rhizosphere > Soil ... | reverse complement strand
GCCGTGGATGAACGTGCCCGCCGCGTAGATGAGGAAGTCGACCGTGGTCGGCCACGCCGTCATCTTCGTCGCGTTGCCGAACTGGCTCGCGCCCCGCACCTGCCAGTCGTTGACCCACTGCACGGCGATGTTGCGGGCCGTGAAGTACCGGTTCACTTCGCTGAGGGGGATGTCGCCGAGCTCGACGCCCGCCTTCCACGCCAGGTCGGCCTGGATGACGTCGCGCACCCAGTACGGGAAGACGACCTCGAGGACGTCGTCGATGCACATGCCGTAGCGGGCCCGGTAGTCCGTCGCCGCGAGGCCGACCGCGTTGTAGATGCGGGGCGCGGCGGCGTCGGTGGCCGCGCCGCCGGTGATGCTCGTCGCCGCGGTGGAGCGGGCCAGCATCAGCGCGATGAGGCGGGCGTTGATGACGTGCGCGTGCGCCGACATCAGCAGCTGCAGCGTGTTCTGCGTCGCCTCCGGGTAGGCGTCGTCGGTGAGGTTGCCGGCGGTGAGGCAGTAGCCGTAGGCCTCCAGGCGCTCCTCGTCGAAGTCGGGGCAGGGGACGCGGATGCAGGGCTTGGTCGGGGAGCCGGTGGCGGCGGCGATGTCGTCGGCTTCGGTCCACAGGAACGGCGTCGACGTGTTGGAGAGGGTGGCGGCGAATCCGGCGAACGCGGTTCCCCCGCCGAGGGCGTCGGCCAGGCTCGGGGAGACGGGGAACTGGATGCCGCCGCGGGTGACGCCGAACGTCGGCAGGTCGATCATGCCGGATTCGCAGGCGATGTTGAAGAAGTCGTAGCGGATCTCCGACGGGGCGCACCATCCACCACCGGCGACCAGCGCCTGCTGCTTGTCGGGGCCGGTGAGGAAGGAGATCAGGTCGCGCATCTCGCCGCGGCTGGTGCGGTTGTCGACGCTGTGGGAGAAGTCGTTGCGGATCGACGCGACGAGCTGCTCGCTGGGCTGCCCCGTGGTGACGGGCATGCTCTTCGCCTTGCGTGAGGTGACCTCGGCGAGGGAGGACAGCGAGGGGAGTTCGCTGCCGCGGGCGATACCCGGGATGTCCACGCTGGCGGTGACGGCGAGGCGCTGCGTCGGGACCTGCGGGGTGGGGGCGTGCTGCGCGGTCTCCGACAGCGACGCGGTGGCGCGGCGGGCGAGGGCCTGCGGGTCGAGGCCGGAGCGCCGCTCACCCATGATGGCGACCATGCCCGCAGTGACGCCCCGCGCGGCGGCGGCGGCGATCGCTTCGACGTCGACGGCCGGCGTCTGTTCGGCGGTGGCCTGTGCGGGGGTGGTGCCGTTGACGCGGGCCTGGAGTTGGGAGAGCTGTTCGGCGACGCGGTTCTGCTGGAGTGCGGCCTGCTGTTCGGCGCGGACCTCGCGGACGCGGAGTTCGCCGCGGATGCGGTCGAGGTCGTCGGTGAGGCGCATCGCGTAGGCGAGGGTGTCGGGGTCGACGTTGTCGATCTCGTTGACGCGGTTGAACTCGGCGACCGCGCGGGTTTCCAGCTCGGTGAGTTCGGTGTCGCTGGACAGGGTCAGGTCCGGCGGGGCGTTGAAGAGCTCTTCTGCTGCCACGTTGTTCCTCCGTGGTCAAAGGGTTGTTTGCGGGCTCATCAACGCCCTTTGATCACGGAGGTTAGCGCATAGCACACTCACCAGCAAAGAGTCAATTAACTTGACCGGGCTGGTATTTGTAAAGGTCAGACGCTCGGAGGGGGCGGCGGCGGCGGAACCGGACGACGCCTCTTATTGCAACTGCACATTCCCACTCACCTCCCCGGGTGGACTCGACGAGACAGCATCCGCATCACGATCCGCACCGCGTCCCGCTCCAACTCCGCCTGCGACCGACCCCACGCCACCGTCGGCCGACCCGCCGCCACCAGCGCCTGAGGCGCACCGCTGGCGACCCGCGCCCGCATCTTCGGAACCGGGAACCCCGGCACGTTCACCCCCAGCAGACCCACCAGCCGAAGCTGTCCGCCGATCCGCCGCCAGTCCCCGGACACCTGCCCGGCCGCCTGCAGCTCGTACACGCGCAGCGGGTCCGCGCCCGGCCGGATCGCGCCCGCGACCCAGATGCCGTGGGCGTCGTTACCGACCGCGACATCCGCGACCGCCGCACCCGTGTTGTCGTAGTGCTCCGCCGCCGGGGACGCCCCGTAGTGCAGGGGTGCGTGCCCGGTACCGACGGTGATCTGCCCGACCGCGACCCGCGTCCCGTCGGCGCAGACGACCTCACCCGTGCGGTAGTACGGGTGGGCGTCCTCGTGCGGCGGCTGCACACACACGTCGTCCTGACCGATGTGGCACGAACCCCACTGCGCGGCGTGCCCGTAGATCCGGCCGTCGTCCGTGACCGTGATCGGCGTGGGCAGCGACAGCTGCGGGTCGGCGAACCATGCGGCGGGCGGCCGAACCACGTCGACCGCGGCGGCCGTCACCGGGGCGAGCGGGCGCACCGTCTGCTGCGCCGCATCCACCTCTTCCGCCGTGACGGGCTGCCCTCCGGCGACGACCGCGCCCTGCTCGTCGAGGAGGGCGATGTACGCCTCGGCGAACGCCGGGATGTCGACCAGCGTGGCAGCGCGGATCCGGCCGCCGTGGAAGATGACTTTTTCGGGCTGCGCGAACATCATCTCGAACATGTCGTCGTCGGCTTCTTCGGTGCCGGCGTTGACGTCTTCGGGCCACACGAACTCGACGTCGGCGTCCCCGATGGAGTCCGCGTCGATGCTGACGCCGCGCAGGAACTTGCCTTCGATCTTCGAGTAGACGCGGCGGCCGTCTTCGTCGGACAGGTCGAGGACGCCCTCGCCCATGATGAGGCTGCCGTCCCGCCACACCTTGTCGATCCGGCCCACGTTCACGGCGATCGTGCGGGCCTCCCCGCCGTGGGAGTCTTCCTTGTTCCACCGCAGCGGCACCGGAAGCTCCGCCCACGTGAGGGCGTCGGGGGCGAACTCGCGGCCGTCTCCGGTGACGATGCCCTCCACGGCGAGCGGGCCGCGCCACGGTGCGGTCTTCCCGGTGTAGTCCATGGCCTCGTCACCGTCGTCGGCCGGCTCGTCAGTGTTCTCGGCGTCGTTGAGGGTGGCGGCCTGCGTGTCGGCTTCCGCCTCGCTGCCGTAGCAGCCCATGAGTTCGTTCGTGTCGGTGTTGACGACGGCCCACGGCGTGTCCGCACCGCAGTCCGGGTTGTCCTGCACAGTGCGGTACACGGTGCCTCCCTGCTCGTGTTCGGTCGGGGGGATTGTGGCCGCAGCCAACGCCATGATCGTTCCGGCTGCCTGCTGCTCCCCGTCCTGCGGCCACACCGTGACGAGCGTCCCCCGACACCGCGACCCGCCGAGACAGCCCGTGTAGCCGCCCGACGGGTACGCCGCGCGCGCATCCGGGAGCGTCGTGTAGCGGGTGCCGTCGATCTGCCGACAGGGCTTACATGACGACTTGTCGAGCGCCTCGCTGGCGACGTACTCGGCCGGCGGAGCGACCGCCAACACCGCCATGCGGCCTTCGTTCTGTGCGGCCGTCATCGCCGCGCCCACCTGCTCCTCCACCTGCGCGCCCGACAGGGAGGCGAGATGCTCGTCGACCTGAGCGGCGACCTGGTCGGCGGTGCCGGAGCCCCACACCCGCATCGCCTGCCGTCGCGCCGACTGCACCAGACCCACCCCCAGCACGCGGGCTGCGGTACGGCCGATCTGCCGCAGCCGGTCCCGGAACGCGGCAGCGGTGACCGCCTCATCATCGAGTGACCAGTCAGGGACGGTGACGCCCTGCGCTTCCGCCTCGGCCTGCTGCTGCTCGCCTGCCTGCCGCGCGTAGGCGATCATCCGGGCAATCAGCAGGCGCTCAGCGTCGCCCGTGTCCGGGGTGAACGCGTCCAGGCGGTCGAGGTCGTCGGCTTCGGCCGCGGCCTGTACGGCGGCGGCGATCTGCTCCCGCTGCGCCTGCTGTATACCGGCCCACGCGTCGACGGTGGCGTTGACGGCGTCGTGCCACGCCCGGTCCATCTCTGCGAAGTCGACGCGGGATGCGACCTCCAGCGCGGTCAGCTGACGACGCAACGGGTCAGCCGCCGCACGGACCACAGACGGCGACAGGACGTACTCGCCGACGCCGAGCCCCGCATCGGCCGACTGGTCGCCACCAAGGGGAATGTCTGTGTGGTCGCCGGCGAACGCGACGCGGATCCGGTCGAACGTGACCGGGCCTAGGCGCTCCTCCAACGCGATGATCAGGTCGAGCTCGTCGGAGTACGCGGCGCAGATGTGCGGCGCGAACGGGGTGTGCGGGGCGGGGATCTCGGGGTGGTCGACGCCCTCGGCAAGCCCCTCCTCCAGCGCCATGGCGATCACCCCGTGCAGCATGCCCAACAGGCCGGGCGTGGCGGGATCGTCGCCGACCGACCACACCCAGGACGGCTCGTCGCTGTTGCCGTTCCAGTGCGCGGCACCGAACGCCTTCGCCGTCACGGGCCCGGTCACGTAGTGAGGCAGCACGTCGGTGACGGCGTCGATCACGCTCTGGCGTGCGTCCTCGCTGAAGTCGGCGCCCTTGCCGAGGTAGCGCAGCGTCAGGTGCAGCTGGTCCGCCGCCTCGCCGCCGTCGATCGCGAGCCGGGCCGCCTCCTCCGCCGTCGGCATGAGTGCGATCATCGCGCCGGACAGGTGCGAGCCGTCAGCGGCGGCTGTGAGCGTAGCCATTCGAACTCCGATAGGACGCAGTGGTAAGGAACGCGGACGTGTCCAGCAGCGGCGAGCGTTGGCCGATCACCAGCTGCCCGAACGCCGACAGGCGGGCCTCATACGTCCCCGACGTCCCCGGCCGGGGCAGGGCGTCCAGCTTCACCGCGGCGTGCGTGAACGGGCAGGAGTAGGCGTGCTGCGCACACAACGCCGGATGCAGCAGCTCCGGGGGCCGGCCGGTGGCGAAGCGGACGGCGTGGAGGGCTTGGGCTTGTTGCCGCATTCGCTCCGAGCGGGCTGCGGCGGCGGCTTCCCGTGCGGCTGTGTCGTCCGGCGGGGACCGGTCCTCGGGCGGGGGTTCGGGCGGGCGGTCGGCGGGGGCTGTTGCGTCGGGTGGTGCTGCGGCGGGGGTGATGGTGACCGGTTCTCCGGTCAGTTCCGACAGGGCGGCGGGGGCTGCGGAGGGCAGGCCCTTCATGATGACCTTGAGGCCCTGTTCCTTCAGCTCTTCCGCGTTCGGCTTGTCGTCCTCGTTGAAGCCGGTCTCGCGGCGGAGCGCGGCACCGTTGATCTCCAGCCGGTCATACAGGAGGACTGCGTCGTCGGAGCGGTCAGGGCGCAGGGTCAGTTCTGACATGTCGTACCAGACGACCCAGCGAGCCCAGTCCTCCACGCCGGACGCCCGCAGGCGGGGCTGAAGGTAGCCAGTCGTGAGGGCCTGACAGATCAGCTCAGCGTCTGGGGCGACGTTCACTTTCAGGGACGTTTCGTCGCTGAGCCACGCGTTCCAGTGGTTGACATCGCCCATCCCCAACAGGACTTCCGGGGGCACGTTCAGCTGCGACGCGAGACGCTTGATCGCAGAGTCACGCTTGTCGATGATCTTCTCGTCAATCTGCAGCGTGAAATCGATGTGCCGAATCTTCTCCACAAACTCGCCCGGCACACGGATCGGCATGGGCACCACACCCGCCGCCGTACCCGGTTCGCTGATCGCGGTCTTCGCGTTTTCGATCCACTCCGCCATGAACGGATCCGCCGCGTCCGCGAACTCCTCCCGCACCGGGAACGTGACCTCGTCCGGGAAGACGACCACGCCGGCCGATGCGAGCCGCGACAGGTATTGGGCGACGATGTGTCGGTTCACCAGCTCCAGTTCGCGCATGGTGGAGCGGGCTGCGCGGGCGGGGCTGTCGGCGATGTGGTGGAAGCGTTTGTTGGGCCGCCATACGCGGAGGGGGCGCAGGGAGTCTACGGCGAGGGGCCGCCACTGGTTGCCGCCGTTGACGGCGTTCTCGTCGATGACCTCGTACTGGCCTCGGCCGCGCGCGATGCGGACTTCGTCGTTGGAGCGGACCGACCACTGCTCGACGCCGTTGACGTTTTCGACGATGACGTAGCCCTCGCCGGGTACGGACAGTTGGGTGCCGAGGCCGTCCATGATGGTGGCTTGTCCGGCGACGCCTCCGGCCATGGCTGTCATGAGGTCGACGGCGGTTCCGGCGTCGGCGCGGGTGGGTTCGTCTTGGCCGGGTTCGAGTTTCGCTGCGAACAGTCGGACGCGGGACAGCATTTTCGCTTCCCAGTCGACGGCGTACCGGAACTCGCCCAACGTGTCGTGGTAGCCCCAGACTTCTTCTTGCCAGCCGTCGGTGTTGCGGATGAGGCCGGTACTGGGGCTAGCGACGGGCTGCGCGCTGGCGGTGAGGGCCTGGGGTTCCCTGGCGGCTGGTTCGGTGGCGCGTGCGGGCACGGGGCCGCGCCGGGTGAATGCGTGGTACCAGGCCACGGGTGCCTCCTGCTCGCGAGTCTGCGGCGCAGGGTAGGCAGCCACCAGGGAAGATCATTCCGGGGGTGTGGGTGAGGGTCGCCTGCACCGCCACGGGCAGACGACCCTCCGCACCCACACCAACCCCCGAAGGGGCCCATCCACCCCGGATGCTACGGGCCCTCCACCCGAACCCGTTCCGGGATCACGCCCACTCCTGACTGGCAAGCAGAGCGCCCGCCGCCCACACAGCAGGCCACACCAGCAGCGGAAGCGGCAGACCGGCCACCGCCCACACTCCCCCCGTCACACCTGCCGCAATCCAACCCGACGCACACCACGGGCACGACAGCAGATCCGCGATCCACTGCGGCACCCACCCCCAACGCTCCACGTACCGATTCGTCACCCCGTCGATCTCCGCCACCCGCCCGTCCAGGATCCTCGCCGTATCCGACGGCTTCCCAGCCCGGCCGAGGGCCACCGCATTCTCGGCCTCCGTCATCGGACGCCACCCGCCCACCAGACGATCCCGCGCCCACAGCATGGGCGGGAAGTCGTCCTCCACCACGAACCGCGTCAGCCGGTACACGGCGAGCGCCATCACGAGCAGCAGCAGCCAAGTCTCCATGCGGTCACCGTAGCCGCCCGCCAACGATCTGCTTTCTGGCGAGATCGCCACCCAACGAACCCTGCCCGCGGGCCGTCGTGCCGACAAGCTTCATCTGCCAGGCCGGCCACACCATCGCGTCCAGCCGGTCCGGTGACCAGCCGAGTTCCGAGTACCAGGTCGCAAGCTGGTCCTCGAGTTCGGGGAACACGCCGGCCATGTGCCAGCGGCCCTGAGATGCCAGCGCGGCGACCGGCTGTGCTCGTACCGTTTTGCCGCGCGTCGCTGTGACCGTGCGAATGGGGATGTCCACGCCCAGCGCCTCGGCGGCCGTGCGGAGCGTGGCCACACACATCGCCCCGCCATAGTTCGTCTCGGCCACGATCTCATCAGCTTCCCAGTCGACCGCCGCCTGTACCGCCCTGCGCCCCCACTGGTCAGGGGACAGCTTGCACGACCGGTCGTCCAGGACGTACCCGTGATGCTGCGGCCGGCCGCCGTCGCCGGGGAGGACGAGCCCGGACTTCCCGACGACGACGATGCCCTGCTCGCCCGCACCGCCCGACGGGTCGACACCGACCGAGATCCGAACGAGTTCCGGTACTTCCTCCGGCCGTACCCGGGTCGCTTCCAGCGTGGCGCGCGTCCACAGGGCGTCCGCGACCTCGTCGATGAGGCGGCCGTGGAGTTCCTGCGCACCGATGTCGGTGCCCGCGTAGGTGTCCTCCAACGCGTCTTTGACGGTCTGCTCGAGGTGCGGGTTGTCGTACATCGTGGCGTGCGTGTGCACGATGCTGGGGATGTCGCCGCTCAGCATCCGCTTCAGCAGCGGGCGCGGCTTCGGTGTGGTCGCCGCGATCCAGTGCGGGCGCGGCCCGGAGCGGAGACCGAAGCGGAGCTGGTCGTAGGTCTGCTCCATGTACCGCCACGTCGCGAACTCCTCGAGGACCGCGAGGCAACTGTTACCGCCGGCCCGGAGGCGTTCGACGTCCTCGGGGGTGTGGGATCCGTACAGCTTGGCCTGCGATCCGTTCGGCCAGCGGATGACGGTTCCGCCCGGGGCCTGCACGAGGCGGGCGCCGGGGTCGGCATTGCGGATGCCGCCGGGGCCTTCGTACATGGAGGTGACGCCGTCGCCCAATGTGGGGGCGATGATGGCGATCCAGTGGGGGACGGGGCCGGGGAGGCAGGGTGGTCCGTTGACGTGTTGGCGGACGTATTCGGCGCAGGCTTTCGATTTCCCGGCTCCGCGGCCGGCCATCAGGAGCCATCCGGTCCAGTCGCCGTCGGGTGGGATTTGGTGGGGCTGGGGTTGCCAGCGGGGTTTGAGTTGGGCGGCGAGGAGCGCGGCGGCGCGTGCCGCTACGGTTGCTCGATCGCTGGTGCCCATGCCGGGATTGTCGGGGCTGTTGGGGTGTTCGTGTTCCGGGGGTCAGCGGCGTCGGGCGTCGCCGCGGTTGGGTAGGCCGGAGGTGTTACCGCCGCCGTGGTGGTGCCAGGTCCAGGTTCGTCGGGGCAGGTGAACGATCGTTGCTCCGGCGTTGATGCAGCCCAACGTGAATTGGAAGTCTTCGCCGCCGACCTGAACGTTGGGGTCGCGGGTGAAGCCGATCTGTTTCGCGAGTTCGGTGCGGACGAGGATGGTGATGGTCGTGCTGTTCGGGGCGGCCGGGTCGAAGGGCTTGCCGTAGAACATGGGGAACGGGTCGGTGCCGCCGACGACGCGGAACCAGGGGTACACGTAGTCGGCGCCGGTGTCGGCCGCGTGGGTGAGGAGGTGTTCGATGTGGTCGGGGTCGAGTTCGTCGTCGCTGTCGAGGAACGCGGTCCACTCCGTGTCGACGAGGGCGAGGCCGTGGGTTCGGGTGATGGCTGCGCCGACGTGGTGGATGTCTTCGGCGAGGATGTGGTGGACGGGGACGGTCTGGGCGCGGACGGACGCGGCGGCGCGTTCGAGCATGCCGTTCGCACGCCGCTGCGCGTGGAACGGTGTCACGACCGTCACCCCGGGCTTCACCTCGGCGTGCCCTTCCAGTGGCATTCGAAGCCGCCCCGCACCTCAAGTTCCAGCGTCGACCACAAGCGGATCCCGTAGTCGGCGTTCGCGGCGAACAGGCCATCGAAGTAGTGGAACGACTCGGGCACCCAGAACGAGACGTGGGTGGGGTCGGCGATGGCATGCCAGGTCAGCGGGTCGTTGACGATGGGCACGATCACCTCGAAGACGCCACCTGGCTTGAGGACGCGGTGGGCTTCGTTCATGACGTCGATGCGTGGCTGCCCGGCCGGGATGTGCTCCATCACGTGCGAGGCCCGGATACCGTCCACGCTGCCGTCCGCTGCGGGCCAGGGTACGACCTGCGCGGGACGCTGCCATTCGCCGCGCCCGTGGGTGGGGTCGAGGTTCGTCCATCCGGCTTGGACGAGGTGGCCGCCGCCTATCTCGATGCTCGTCATCACACACGCTCCGGCCAGTGCCACGTGCCGCCCTGCTTACGCAGCTCGTCGTGGCATGCGTCGTTGAAGAACATCCCGGTCGGATTGAGCACGGCGAGCGCGGCCCACTCAGCACCCTCCGCCTCGGTGTGCACCTCCGGATCGGGGTGCGGGTTTTCGAGGCTGTACACGTCGGCGATGATCGCGGCCCGGCACTGCGAGGTGTACTCGCCCCCCGGTGTGCCGTAGCTGACGTAGTGGACGATCCTGCCCACGCTCGGTATCTGATTCATCCGTGCCTCGCGCTCCCCTCATAAGCCAGCCACGGCGTGGCCAGATGATTCCCAGGCAACGCGCCCGGGCGCAGCCCCGTCTCACGCAGCGCGAACGGCTGCGAGATCTGATCCTGAAACGACCACTGGTAGGTCTCGTGCAGCCAGCGCGCGCCCAACTCGCGGACGGCGTCGGTGTGGCGACGCGCGATGACGCCGGTGGCCCACAACCCCCAGCCTTCCGGGTGCCCGGCCTCGCTGTAGTGGTCGGCCTGCTCGAGCACGGGTTCGCCCGCGTACTTCGCCAGCCCGGCGGACTCCTTCGCCTCCGCGTACAGGCAGTCCCGCCACGGGTGCGCAAACTGCGCGATCGGCTCCACGTCGGTGAGCCCGGCCGTCGCCTCCACCGCGAACTGGTCGGAGACGACGCGAAACGAGGCGTCCACCCACAAGCTGACGGGCGCGTCCGTGTACCGCCACGGCTCGTACTTCGGATGCTTCGCCGCCCGGTTCGGATGCACCCCCGGACGCGGCTCGTACACCAGCGTCCACCCGGCCGCAGCCTCCGCGTCAGGGGGTGTGCCGTCGTGGACGCAGATCCACTCCACATCCGCACCGGCCTGCGGCATGACCGGCTTCAGCTCGTCGTACCCGTCGTAGATCGCGGTGATCAGCGCAATGTCGCTCATACCGGAGACCGATACCACTCCACCGTCGCCGCCACGCGCGCCCAATCGTGCACCGGCCGCCAGTCCAACCGGTCCCAGCCGTCCCCGTCGGCGACGATCCGCGTCGGCCGTTCACCCTTCCGCATCGGCAGCCGTTCCACGCCAGCCATCGACCCGGTCTGCTCGAGCACGAACGCGGCCAGCTCGTTCACCGTCACCGCCACACCCGTACCCGCATCGAACGTGACATCGTCACCATGCGCGGTCGCCGCCACCAGCATCCGCGCCACATCGTCCGTGTGCACGAGATCCATCGTCTGCTCCCCGTCACCCCACACCGGCAACGGCCGGCCCTCCCACGCCGCGCGCGCGAACGTCGGCAGGATCTTCTGCGGATGACCAGGACCCCACTTCTGCCCCGGCCCGTAGGCGTTGAACGCGCGGACATGGGACACGGGCAGGTCGTAGGCCTCATGCCACGCCGTCGCCAGCCGGTCCGCACACACCTTCGTCGCCGTGTACACGCTCGGGAACACGGGCGGCATCGTGATACCCACATAGCCGGCGCCGTGCTGCTCGCACCAACGCAGGATCCTCAGCGCGCCGATCACGTTCGCATGCACCGCGGACTCCGGCGCGTCGAACAGCTCCGACGTGCCGAGCATCCCCGCGAGATGGATGACGGTGTCCGCGCCGGCGAGGGCGGTGAGGTCGCCGAGGATGTCGTTGCCGTGGGCGCGGTCGAACGACCACGCTTCGTGGCCTGCGGCTTCGGCTGCTCGGATGGCGGCTTGTCCGAGGAACCCGGACCCGCCGGTAACGGCAATTTTCACTGCTGGCTCCTGTTCACCATGGGGTGCGGCCCCACTTCCGTGCGAAGGTCTCCATGTCGCGGCCGGCCTGCTCCTGCAGCTCCGGCCGCTCGTACATCGACCCGTTCGCGCAGCGGTGCTCGACGGGGATGCCCGGCACGAGGAGTGCGCCTCCCTGCTCCCGCGCTACCCAGTCGATGTCGTCGTCGCTCGCCCACCACGCCATGGACTCGTCGAGGCGTAGCCCGGTCTCGCCGCGCAGCATGAACGCGAACCCGGTGATCCTCTGGCGCAGGTCGAGGGGTTCGGCCTTGGTGTGGAGGATCTGCTGCCGTCCGCCATGCTGGTCGGGGTAGGCGAGAACCGCGGTGGTCGCCCGCATCGCCGCCGACAGGGTGTCGATCCAGCCGGCGGGCACGATCACGTCGGAGTTGAGGACGGCGATGTCCCACTCGCCGGCACCTGTGCGGTGGGCTGCTGCGTCGGCGAGGGACAGGCCGACGTTCCACAGCGTGCTGATGTTCGGCGGGTCGATCGGCAGGGACACCACGGCGGCTTTGCCATGCCACGTGTCGGGATCGATCGGCGGCGCGGACAGGTTGTCGATGATGATGACCCGGTCCACCTGGTCGACGACCGAGTTGACGCAGTCGGCGAGCATGTCGTGCCGGTTCCGCGTCGGGATCACCGCGGCCCGGAAGGGGTCACTCATCGCTGATCCTGGCCTTCGCGCGCGCTGCTGTACCGAGTCCCGCGCCGATGTAGTGAGCAGCGGCAGTGACGGCTCCGGGGCCGTCGGGAGGGTGATCCGCGGCGCGGAGGGGCGCAGGTCGCGGACGAGCGCGGCGGCCGCCGGGGCGATCCGCAGGGTCAGGGCGATCACGCCGCCGGCGGCGGCGCAGAAGGCAGCGAGCTCGAGCCAGCCGCCGCCGAGCGCGGCGGCGTCGCCGGTCATCTCGGCGAGCAGCGCCTGGCCGCCGACCGCGGCGGCGACGCCGAGCGACCCGGTCAGCCACAGCCGCAGCAGCGGCAGCGGCCGGTCGCGGACGGCGGCGCCGCCCGCGATCCGCGCGACGGCGATCGCAAGCACGACGGAGTAGGCGGCGAGCAGCGCGAGGCCGGCGGCCCCGATCCAGCCGCGACCGGCGGCCTCCAGGCACGTCTGCGCCTGCGGCCCGCACGCCAGCGTCGCCCGCATGGAGTCGACCAGCACCGCCATCAGCGGGACGAGCACGAGCGCGCGGAGGGTGAGCGGGATGCGCCGCATCTGGGTCACAACTCCATCA
>Ga0207674_10007696_pt1 | contig 12543 bp, 26 predicted proteins | sample KBSCornC72_FD_184303 | JGI IMG/M metagenome (GOLD analysis project Ga0207674, IMG submission 184303) | Corn rhizosphere microbial communities from Kellogg Biological Station, Michigan, USA - KBS Corn C7-2 (SPAdes) (version 2) | ecosystem: Host-associated > Plants > Roots > Rhizosphere > Soil ... | reverse complement strand
TACGGCGACGGCTACGGCTCCGGCTCCGGCTACGGCGACGGCTACGGCGACGGCTACGGCGACGGCTACGGCTCCGGCTATTGGAAGATCATCGCCGCGAAGATGCTGGCAAAATTTCAATCGCACGTCGGGTTCCTGGCCTTCTGGAAGTCATCGAAGGACGGGCTGCCATCCAACGGCGGCAAGCAGAAGGAAGCGGCACGACCGGGGCTCATGCAAGAGATCGAAGGGCCACTTCAACTCTGCGGGCCTGGCGCGCTGCACGCGACGATGAATCCCGACAAGTGGAAGGGCGACAGGTTGTGGCTTGTCGCGCTCCACGGCGAGGTGCAGTTTCAGGACGACAAGGTGGGCGCGTTGAAGCGCGAGATTTTGGCAGAAGTGGAGATGAACGGTTAGAGTTTCGACTCCCGGCCCGCGTCGGGATCTCGAGGGGCGCGCCAGAAGACTACGGGGCTGGCGCGGCCTTAGAGAAGCAAAGGAGGGAGCGCGATGAATGATCGATCCGGTTTCGCAGTGCGAGCGATTTCTGCAGGATTATTGCCGCGCGTTCGACAATATCGGCGCTTGGGCGAACCATCCGCCGCGCCATTCTCTGTGCTTCTCTCTGGTCCGGACGCTATTCGAGGCGGATTACAAGATAGAAGATCTCGAAGCGATATTGCAGGGGATGTTCGCGGAGAAGTTGCGCCCGAAGTCGTATCCCTGGTTGTTAGCGGTGGTCAAAGGGCGGATCGAGGACTTAGCGCATGAGCGAGGAACCAAGGCGGCTAAATCTCCGTCCTGAGCGCAAGGGCGCGCCGTGTGGCCTCTGTGGCGGGGTGAGTGTCGTCGTAAGGGACCTCACGTTTCGGCCTTGCCTGTGCCCCTTGGGAGAGCTTCCAGGTGTGTGCCATTGGGACGGCGTGCCGGTCCATCCGCTGGATTTTGTGCCGACCGCGAAGGCCCTGATGGTCGAAACAAAAGGGAGGCGTGATGTTGCAGAAACCGCTTGACGTTTTTGATGCAGAAGCGCATCATTGGAACGGGAAGAGACAGCGCGCAAACGCCGTCTCCGTCCCTGACCAAGAGCACCGTGTTTACCGGCGCAAATGGCTAAAAGACACGATATCACGATTTCTCTTTTCGGGCAGGCCGAAGCCTGCACAAACTGTGGCGGAGCTGCGAAGCAACGCCGGTCACCTAAACCCAGCCTCACGCAAGTGGGCAAGCTCGCCCTGGAAGGGGTGTTTGATACCGCAAGAGAGCTTGTGAGGGGTTCGTCGGATCGTTAGAGGGGTACGCCCCTCGCGGGCGTGCAAACAACGACGAAGGCTCGGCAACTGGTTCGCGCCAGAACCAAGATCAAGGCGCGTGCGGTTCCAGCGTCGTCTCAGACGTGGGGCATCGTAAATGAGCTTTAAGGGGCTTGTCCCCCTAAGGCTCACTACGGAATCCGCGTGAACTCGACGGAAGCATTAGCCCTACACGGGCAGAAGGGAACGTGATGCAAGCTGTTCCGATCAACGGCCAAACGTGGTTGATATGCGGTGGTCGCGACTTCAAAGATCAAACGATGTTCGATAGCGCGATGAGCGAACTTGTCGCGGAGTTTGGTTGCCCGCGAATGATCGTTCAAGGCGGTGCGGACGGAGCGGATGCAATGGCGATGGAGTGGGGTTGTCGAATGGCAATCGATGTTCAAACAGAACCCGCTGATTGGATGCGACACGGAAAAGGCGCTGGCCCAATTCGCAATCAGAAGATGCTCGACAAATTTTCGCCGCGCGTTGTTATCGCTTTTCCTGGAGGTGCCGGGACTCTCGACATGGTTCGGCGGGCTCACGCAGCCAAAATAGCAACCGGAACGCCAGACGTTATCGAGGTGAAAGCCAAATGAAGCACTGTAGAAGCGATTACAACGAACGGATTCAAGATTCGGCGGAATTGATTCCAGAAAACGAGCCGGTTTTTTTGCTTCGCGGTCAGGATAAGTTCGCCTATCAACTCGTAAAGTTGTGGGCCGACATGATGGAGCGCGACCCGTCCGCTAATTCGGAGATCGTCGCAGCGGTTCGCGTTCACGCGACCAGGATGCACGAATGGCAGGAGAAACACGGGAAGACTCCGGACTGTCCCGCTCCGCTTCTGATCGACGTTCAAAGGATTACGGCCGCATGAGCGCACTCGCCATATCGCCCCGCGAAAGCATAGAGCGCCTCATGGTCGAGGCCCAGAAGGTAATCGTTCGCCCGTCCCTGCAAGAACTCATGAGGCGGGACGTGCAATGGGTTCCGGACCCGATAGTGGAGATCGTGTCCGGCCTGCTAGAGATGCGCCGTGCGGGTGTGCTCACACGGCTCTATGTCGATCGCGTGCGATCAGGCGAGAGCATCATCCGGATTTCGACCAGCGAACAACTGACGCGGATCAGCTACCACGAGGCAGTCTCAATCGTCGAGGCGTTCCGGGAGGGCAAGCGATGATGCCCTACGTCCAGCGCGATCCCAAGCTCGAATCGTGGTATCCGGCTATCAAGGCGCGCCAACGAGTCAGCTACGCACGCGCAAAATCGAAGCGTGAGGCGATCCCGACGGGGCGGCCAGCGTGGAAGGACGTGGACGCGCCACTGCGCTTGCACTTGTGCGCCTCGGTGGTCGAGTGGCTGGAGGGGGCAAGGTGACTGCCAAGGAAAAAGAACTAGCGGGATTCCTGCTTGAGAAGGCAGGCGACGAGTTCGGCAATCACGGTTGCAATGACATGGACCCCTGGCTTCTCAAAAACTGGAGCGACGAGGACAAGGTGACGTTCATTCGGGAATTTGGAGCGTGGAACGGCGATCCGGATAACTGGAAAACCGTGGAAGACTTCAACTGCCTCGGAGATGACTGCTTCATGGGATTCCTTGCCCACAAGCTCAAGATGGAGGCGATTACGGCATGACCAAGCGGGATCGCGAGCGCAGGAGGGCGAGATGACGAACTTTAGGGGTACGCCGGGGCCGTGGACGTATGCGAACGACATGGGGTGTCCCATGGTTTGGGCTGGGAATATGCGCATCTGCGATGTTCGCGGATGGGGCCACCTAACCGGCGTCGGGGCACTGAATCTGCCGGAGAAAACAGCCGCTGAGATCCAGGATGCGAATGGCCGCCTGATAACCGCTGCGCCGGATCTACTAGAAGCGCTGAAAGTCCTGTACGACGAAACCAAAAGCTACATCGAGGTAAACCACCTCGGCGATCCGCACCACAACCAGTCGATGAAGCTCGCACGAGCGGCGATCGCCAAGGCCACGGCCACTGCGGGGGCGGAAGCATGAGTACACATGCGGCCCTGGAGCGGCACTACACCGTTGCTGAAATAGCCGAGAAGTGGAATCTCTCTGAGACGAAGGTGCGCGAAATGTTCACCGATGAGCCGGGTGTTCTAAAGACTCAGCTACGCACGCTTCGGTCTAGGAAGCGTCAGAACGTCAGCCTTCGCATTCCGGAGAGCGCCCTGCTTAGAGTTCACCAACGATGGACCGGGGGAGCCTGAGAAATGCAAGTTAGCGACAGCCTCATCCAGAATCCGCTGCATGGAAACAACGAAGGGCGCGTAGTGCTTCTCGGTGGTCTTGAGGGATGCGTGTCCGAGCAGCAGTTGGACCGTGCGGAGATCAGCGCCTCTCTCGAGAAGGGACACGGAGAAGGTGTCCCGGAACCTGTGGGGGTGGCCGTCCTGGATCTCAGCCAGTCTCATGAGGCATTCAATGGTTCGCCTGGCGCTCCCGATGGCGGTGCTCAGTTTGGCCTTCCCGCTCCAGAAGAAGTACGGGGATTCAACCGGAAGACTTTTCAGGGCATCCCGGGCAACCGCGGGGAGTGGAATATAGAGCGGCGCACGAGTCTTCATGATCCGCACCAGCAGCCGGCCGTCTTTGTCGATCGCCGATCGCTCCAGTTTGACGGCATCCGATATTCGGAACCCGGAATAAAGGAGAAGCAGTACGAGCGCCTTCGCCCTGAGACGAGCGCGAGCGATCTCCCGTTGGTTAGGATTGTCGATTCCATCACAGGCCGCAAGAATGCGCTCGACTTCCTCCGCGGTGAACGGCATCGTTGGCAGGCCGTCATCCTCCGGGGCTTTGAGTCTCTGTGCTGGATTATCGTCGATCCACTTACGATCCAAACAGAATCGGAAGAATGTCCGGATGGCCTGGATTTCCTTCGCCGACGAGCTGGGGGTGATCTCTCGCGATTCCTCGCCGTCCACTACCCGGCGGCCGGAGCGGAAATCCGTCAACTTGGCGAGGTCTACCGCAGAAAGCTTGGCATCATTGAAATAGGCCTGAAGATGCCCGAGCGTGTTCGTGTAGCTGACGATCGTAGAGGCTTGCAGTCGGCGCGCTCGGCAATCGGAGAGATAGCTTTCAACGGCATCGGCAAGTCGTGGCGAAGCGTCGCTGACCGGCATCTCGACACGGCCGCCCTCGATATCGGCCAATCGCGCTTGGGCGTGCGACCAACTCCTGGTTCTGAGCGACTGGCGCCGGCGTTTGCCGCGGGCGTCGTAACCATCCATCCAAACTGGGCATTGACAGCCGATGTGCCGACGGCCTTTTTTCTTGTACCGGCAGGAATCCTCGTGCCTTCGATAGAGGGCGTACATATGGGGTCAGATTCTATCAAAGTGGGTACGCCTATAGGTACGTACCTAAATCAAGACCTCATCTTGTTGAAATCACAGGCTTTAAACTGGGGCGGCTGGTGGGATTTGCTCTTTCCGCCACGCGTAAAAAATCAACCAGTTAGCAGTTTCACATTCCCGCCATTCTCGCGAAAGTCACATTCTGAGCCTTATTCGGTACGCCAGGGTACACGGCCGGCCAAGACCATCCTAGGAATCCACCACGATCCAGGTGTGATGCGTGCCTACAAGCGCGAATGGCATGCACGGCGCCGACGCGAATGGATGGAGGGAAAATCCTGCGAGTGGTGCAGGTCGAGTGAACGCCTAGAAATCGACCATATCGATCCTGAGTTGAAAGCCAGTAATCGAATCTGGTCCTGGTCGAAACCGCGGCGCGATGCCGAGTTGGCCAAGTGCCGCGTACTTTGCTATTCGTGCCACAAGAAACGTCATCAGTGCGGCCACGGAACCCGCCGGCGGTATTCGGTACTCGGTTGCCGATGCGTCGAATGCAGGGCCGCTAACACGCGAGCAAAGCGGGATTACCGCGAACGTAGACTGCTCCGGGAAGCGGCAGGAAGCGCCTCGTGAGCCAACCCGCGTCCAAATTTTCCCTTGCGCCGCTCCATTGTGATCTCTCTGCGGAGGTCTGCTTATGAGCACTGTTTGTAAATCTTCATGCCTTACGCCCCAGATTGTGCGGGCCGTCACTAGTCAGGCGGCGGTCTCAGGAGGCTTGTCTGCGCGGTGAAGGTTATGCCCCTAACGCTGTCTCAGGCGAACGAGTTGATAGCCGCGTGGCATCGCCATTCGAAGCCAGCGGTGGGGCATCGCTTTTCAATTGGCGCGCGCAACGGCATGGACATCGTTGGAGCCGCGATAGTCGGCAGGCCGGTAGCGATGAAGACGGAACCGTACATGATCGCGGAAGTTACGCGGCTGGTAACCAACGGTCACAAAAACGCATGTTCATTTCTCTATGCAGCTTCGGCGCGGATAGCGCGCGAAATGGGATTCGAAAAGATCCAGACTTTCATTCTGAAGGACGAACCGGGAACTTCCCTCGAAGCTGCTGGCTGGACCTTCGAGGCCATGACGGATTCCAAGCCGCACAAGTGGCACTCGCGCCCAGGGCGGCGCAGCGATCAACCGGGAGAACAAAAACAGCGATGGTCGAAGATTCTGAATTAGCCGACCAGTTGAGGAACGTCGAGGCTTTCTGCTCGACCCAAGAAATGGAGTGCTGCGCGTGAGGGTTAGTTAGTGAGATGGCTCGTTCCAAGCGAACTTATCAGGACAGGGCGGAGTATCAACGTGAATATCAGAAGCGTTGGCGCGCATCGCAAAACGGGAAAGCCGCCAATAGGAAAATCTACCTCAAGCGTAGAGTACTGAAGAGTGAGCAAAGGCAGCGTAGAAACGAAAGAGGTAAGGATGATGCCTTCGAGAGCTTTGCAGCGTTGTTCAACCACTATGATCCAGTCTCGATCTTGCCCATTGCGTATCTACAAGATCCCAGTTTTAGGGTGTCCATAAAGGGAGGAAGAAGCAGAACAGAATGGCTAAGTGAACCGCTGCCGACCTGGGTAGACAAGAACGGTATAAGGCAGGGCGGCGGACGCTGGAACGGGGGCGACTTTGTATGAATGGACCGACCCCACAGACGACAACAGACGGCGCAATCAGGCACGCCGGAGGTAACGAAAACGGCGGGGCCACTACACCGGAGGATCAAGCAAAGTGAAAGAAGCCATTGAAGATCGTCTTCGCGCGGCTGTGGGTCGAAAGCTCGATACGGATCTGCTAAGGGATACGTTACTCTCTCTGGATTCGCTCCGTAATTGTATCGATGCGATGCTGCACCTTCAGAGAATGGAATCGGATTGGCGCATTCCATTGTCGGACGGCATCCGCGTAGAGGTGAAGCTGTACGGTCCCGCTACCGCTGAGCACGTCAAGGCGTTCGCGAAACTATTCCAGAATATCGCCGACAACTACGTCGCGCCAGCAGCGGCAACCAATCCGAATCAAGCTAATGAGCAGGACGGCGAGAAGGAGCAAGGATGAAACAGCGCGACAAAGAAAACCTGAATCCGAGCGCAGAGGCAGTCTTTGCGATGCGGCATTGGCCCAGCGCCTACGCTTCGCAGAATGGGGGTTCGATGGACTTCTACCTGGATTATCTAAGCGACCGGGACCGCCGTTATTGTGTTGAGGCGGTGCAGGCAATTGTCGCGGCTTGGCAGAAGACCCAACCATCCAGCACACCGGGCGCAAGCGAGGAGAAGCCGTGATTATTTGTGGACGAATGATTCGTTTCGACAAGCACAAAGACCATCCTCAATGGCTGTTGCTGCCTAGAATCCAGTCGTACCCAGGGTTTCCCATAATAGTTCTGGCGTGGCTGCAGTGGTCCGTCGCATGGGGAAAGATCGCCAGCGACGCCGACTTGGATAATTGCAGAATCGATGACAACGATGATGAGTACTGACGAGGCGGGACGCGACGCCGCAGGCAATCCGAAGGCATCAGACCAAAAGGAGAATACGTGAGCCAGCAAGACCTTCGACAGTTACGAGCTTTCGCACTGGACATTTTGGCCGAACACACGGGCAGTCTGGACGGGTGTGACATCGAAGAGATAGCGGTTAAGCACGGACTTCTGGAGGAACGCGTCGTCGTAGAACCGTGTAGCGAAAACTGCGACTGCGCGCTCATGCAGGGATTTCCAGCGAAGTGCTATTTCAAGACTCCGCTGGTAACGGGAAGTGGCCGAGTGTGACAGACCAACGATACATAAATTCGCACGCCGTTTGCGATGCTCCAGGGCCAATCTGGAGTACGGGCCTAATAGCAAATAAGCCTGGATCGGAAGACCGCCGTGGAGAATCGGGATTCGGCGGGGCCACTAAGTTTGCAGGCCTCAAGGCATCAGACCAATCGGGAGTGGGAGGGAGAGAATGAGAGAACGTGATCCGCGAGTAGATCCGAGGCCCGGAGACGTGCTGCGTCTAGATTGGGGCAAACGAGGCACCAAAACGCGTACGGTTCGCACGCGCGGTCCATTGGCTGGATGGCCCGATGGGGTTACGGGAACTGAGGTTATTAGAACGCCGCAACCGTTCGGATGCTACACGATGGCCGGATGGAGACGTTGGGCCAAGAACGCCGAAGTAATCCACAAAGCGGAGACCCTATGACCGACACAGCGCGGCAGGATGGTTGGTACTGGGTGAAGCTGCTTCCCGGCGTAGCTCACTGGACCCCAGTCGAGTTTAAGGACGGCAAGATGCATACCGGAATATTAGCGTGGGAGTTTGAACCTATTGAGATCGGCCCACGCATCCCCATGCCCGACGATCCTCAGACTCCCGCGCCCGCACCCGCAGGCCCACAAGTGGGGCCTATGCCTCACCTCGTTGCGGTTCACGTCATCATTACGGAACAATGCAGAATTAATCGGACCAACCACGGAGCGTTGATGGAGGCTTTCAGCCGTGTCGAGAAAGAGTATCTAACGCTCTGCGAGATTCATCGCCAAAGTTACGGGTACGGAGTGAAGTTCCACGTCCGCCTAGAAGTGGAGCTACCCTTGGGTCCGATAACAGCATACGGAGATCATACGAAGCCTGCCTACGACGCCACCAAAGGTCAGTTGGTATGTCCCCACTGCGGAAAAGATTGCGGCGGATTTTGCGAACCAGGAGATCACTCTCGTAGAGAGGACGAAATGAACGAAGTTAACGAAACACAGTCAAAGCCGATTCCCGACCCAGAGCCAGATACTAATGCCTTGCGAGGGCGCCTTAGGGCCGTCCACGCATTGTGTGTGGCTATCACCGCTTCAGACCAAAACTTGACCGCACTAACCCGCGAAATGCTAATCAGAATTGGAGAACTAGCATCGTGAGCGAGCCAATTGGAAGTAAGATCTACGAGGAATACTGTCAACGCTGCGGTCAGGAATTGTTTTCCAGCGGTCACCGCTGTAATGTTCCCGCGCCCGCAGAGGGAGCGGCGAAACTTGAGAACCACATTCGCTTTTTCCATGAAGGCTGCGGTGGAATCTTGCTCGGCACAATTCCGGGGCCGTATTCTTGCGCCGAGTGTGGTAAGCATATCGACCTCGCTTGCAAGGTGCTTGGGCCTGAACGTATCGAAGTGCCCAGCGCAGCCCCCGCGGATCCCGCGCCTCTAGTTGCTTGTTTCACCTTTCCATGGACGGTGAGCCTCCACATTGATGAAGAAGGCGACACCATCGCTAAATTCACGGACGCACCGCCGAATGTTCGTCTGATGGCGCATGGCAAAGATGCCCATGAGGCGCTGACAATACTTAGTGAAATAGTCAAAACCTATAAGGAGATGCTCGCAGAAGAAGCAGGGACTCCCGCGCCTGAGGGGCGAGTCCACGCATACTATTGCCCTGCCCGTCGCCTAGAGGTTGACGATCACAGATGTACGTGCGGGCTAACCCGCGAGAAACCGGATCTACGCAGTTGTCGAAGTTGCGGCGAGGGAACGACCTTCACTCTGCGAATCCAGGATGATCCGTGGACGTATGAATGCGGTGTGTGTCATACACTCATCGGAGATTGGCCCTGGCCGGGAGCAGCCCAGCCCGCCCCTCCAGAGCAGCCACCTGTGACGGGGCAATTCCGCGTTGGCGGTAAAGTTCCGCTCAACGTCTACGAAGGTGACCGTCCAGTGTTTCAATGCCACACTCCCGAGGAAGCAGCGCGATTCGTCGCATTGCTGAACGCGGGGCTCGACAAGCGCCAAGCTGCGCCGAGGGTGACGCGCGAGCAGCGCATGGCCGCTGAAGGTATCACCGAGGAAGATATCGCGGAAACGATGCCACCGAAACCGGAGGATGCACGCTAATGAAGCTGATCGAATTGGAGCCACGATGGATTCACCCCAATGTGTTCGTTTTTCTCTGCCCGCACTGCCGCAAAGATCTGCTCGCCTGCAAAAACATTGCGATGAGCGACGGCGACCAGTTTGCCCTCTACGAGAAGGAGTTCGGCGAGGACTGGAATACCCTCGTGGTGCCATGCAACCCGGCGACTGTGTGGTCGATTTCAGGCTCGGTTCCGACCGATATAAGGGCAGCTTTTCCCACGGACCTGACAGTAACCCCATCGATTGACGCGAGCGCGTCTGGACACTGGCACGGACATATCACGAACGGAGAAATCGTATGACCGAACCCAAGCCCGACATAGACCGACTGGAGGAATTGCGCGCGCTGATAGTCAGCGCCGATTCCGCGTTGTCTCTGCTGCTACACCGAAAACGGAGTGCCGTCCGGGAACTCGGGAAGGATTTCGAGCGCGAAGTTGAATCGGTGGTAGCGCGGCTTCGCAACGCAGCCCCGGCCATGATTGAAGAGTTGCGGCGGCTCACGAAGGAGCGCGACGACGCACTCGCTGAAGTTGAAATGGATCGCGACTTCAAGGCGGAATTAATCCAGCGCGAGAACGACGAAGCATCAGTATGCCCTGAGGACGTTGGATTTGTGGAATACATCGGCGTGCTTCAGTGTGAGTTACGGCGGTTGCGGGAGGTGGAGCAGGCGGCGAAGGCTTTGATGGCGGATGACGCCGCACCAGCACACATTGAGTGGCCTCTTCGGCAGGCGCTCCGCACGGCCCTAGAGAAGGGGAAGGAATAGATGAAAATGCTCGTGGGCGACACGCTGATGGCTCTCGTTGTGGTTGCGAACGCCGTGGTTCTCTACGACGTGGCGGTCATGATTCCGCGCAAGATGGGCCTTACCAAGAGAAAGGGATACGTCACGCGCCTAGCGGAATCACTGTTGTACAAGCTGGTCGGCTACAGACGAAACGATTACGGCGAGTTTCGCTCTGACGCATGGAGGGAGGCTAACCGTGGCGACTGAAACGCGCGATCCGAGGGTAGTCATACGAGCACAAAAGCGAGTTCTACGTCTCGCGATGCGGATTATCGGGCCGATCCTTGCCTCCAGCGCTGTACACGGACGGCAAGGGTCTGTGGACCAAAGAGGAATTGCTGGACCATATGCGGCAGGCCATAGACCTGAAGGTGCAACGTGCCAAATAACACGCCAGACAAACTGGCGGCGGAGGCCAAAAAAACGAAACCGCCAGCGACCCGAAGGCCACTGGCGGCAGGTAACACGCGGAAGTGATCGAAGGGCTCTACGGCGTTTTTGGAGTATCGACGGGTTTGTCGACTACCGGAGCAGCTTGGTTGATGATCTGCGTTCCGCCGGGGGACTGCGATACAGATTGGTCAGTCCTGCTCATCATCTTGCCGGTGATGAGGCCTAACAGAGTTCCAAGTACGGTCGAACAAATATTCTGAGCCCAATTGATGTAGCCCACCTCCATCGTGTGTAGGATCATCCATACGACGAGGACAACCTGCCCCACGAACATCAGCAACAGCATCAACTTGTCGAATTGATCGCGAAACCACTTACCCCAGGTGTCGTTCATTTAGTTCCTTCCCGTTCCTTGGATTGTGCTGCTGTTCGGTTGTTTGCTGACTACCACGCTAGCGATCCAGGCCCCGAGTACGGCCGCCAGGATCAGAGCACATGTGCCGTAAATGATCTTCTTCAATGGCGCAACATCCTGCTTTACCGCCAGGATGTCTGACTGCGCGGTATTGATATCCTTCCGGAAACTCGCGAACATTGCCTGGTCCGCCTCTTCGTGTGAGCTGATCGTTCCGGCGAGATCCTCCATGATGCGCTGGTTCTCCTTGTGCATCTCCTTTTGTTGCTCTGCCATATCGCGGTGACCCTGTTTAAGTTCATTCAGAGCCTCAATGATGTGGCGTTTGAACCAGCCGTCATTGTCGGTTGGAAGTTGGGGAGAAGTTCCCAAGGGGTTATCCTCCTGAAGGTGGATTTAGGTTGGAACGTCGCGGTTTCAACTTGCGCCACAGCTCGCGAGCGCCGACGGCTCCCGCTGCTACGGCGAGGACTGCCAGCACGGCGAGGATGGTCACGGGGCCACCGGTATCTCCAGGTGATACGCGGGATCGGCAGTGTGCGGCGAAAGGAACTTCGCCACCCGGCGGTCCGCCTGTACGGCCGCCTCGAAGGCCGGGCGCTTGTCCTGGGGCGTCACTGTGGACGGGCCGATGTCGAAGACGGTGACGGTCGCCGGGTCGCAGCAGTGGCGCGATACTGTTTGCGGGCCAAGTTCTATGATCTTCGACAGCATGAGGGCGATCACCTGATTTCGCGGAAGCGTCCGATTCTGTTCGAACACGTCCACCACGACCTGGCCGGGTAGCTTGTAGAGCGCCTTCTGATTGACCGGACCCTGCTGAGGCCCGGTCCCGATGCAGTTCTCATACATCACCCGAGCCTGATCAGCCGGCGTGCGCGCCACGCTGGTGATCTCGCACTGCTGGACTCCCGCGGCGACCATTATGTCCTGCAGGATGAGCCGTGCGTCGAGGGGAAGGGGCTTGCCTGTGATGAGCGGCATCACTTCCCCCTAAACACGCATGGCGTGCTCCCGACCAGCACGTCAGGGTGAACCGGCGGCGGATCGGGACAAACAACGTCGACGCCCCTCGGGATGCCGGGAACCGAGGTTACGTGGTGCTTGGCGCACCCCGTCAGCAGTAGAGCGATGAAGGCGAGCCGGATCACGCTGGGGCTACCGGCGCAAGTAGCGCGGGATCGAACGGCTTGCCTGTCGCCGCAACGTGAGCCGCGATAGCTGACATCGCAACCTGGAGGATCTTGTCGGCAACAGTGGCAGGCAGCGTCGCTGGCGGGAACATGGCGGCCACCTTGGCGATCATGTCGACGTCTGCGATTATCTGGTCGATGGTCGTCAGATTTACGGTCATTTGGTCACCCCCGAGGTTTTCAAGGCGTCT
>Ga0207674_10007694_pt1 | contig 12543 bp, 10 predicted proteins | sample KBSCornC72_FD_184303 | JGI IMG/M metagenome (GOLD analysis project Ga0207674, IMG submission 184303) | Corn rhizosphere microbial communities from Kellogg Biological Station, Michigan, USA - KBS Corn C7-2 (SPAdes) (version 2) | ecosystem: Host-associated > Plants > Roots > Rhizosphere > Soil ... | reverse complement strand
TGCGGAGGGATTGCGTGTGCTGGGCGTAGCCAGGTCTCAATTCAGCTCGCTGGATCTTCCGGGCGATCAGCATGATTTCACTTTCGAGTTCCTGGGCCTGCTGGCGCTGGCCGATCCGCTGCGGGCGACGGTGGCGGACGCGGTGCGCGAGTGCCGGGAGGCGGGTATTCGCGTGGTGATGATCACGGGCGACTACGCGGAGACGGCGCGGAGCATTGCGCGGCAGGCGGGGCTCGACGAATCGGCTGCGATCATCACGGGTCCGGAACTGATCGCGATGGATGCGGCGGCGCTGCGCGAACGGATTCGCGACACCAGTATTTTTGCGCGTGCGGTGCCGGAGCAGAAGCTGCGGCTGGTGGAGGCGTTGAAGGCGAACGGCGAGATTGTGGCGATGACCGGCGATGGCGTCAACGATGCGCCGGCGCTGGAGGCCGCGCACATCGGTATCGCCATGGGAGCGCGTGGGACGGATGTGGCGCGCGAGGCGGCGGATCTGGTGCTGCTCGACGACGACTTCTCTTCGATCGTGAAAGCTGTTCGCATGGGGCGGCGCGTGTTCGACAACTTGAAGAAGGCCATGGCGTATATTATTGCGATCCACGTGCCGATCGCGGGGCTGTCGTTCCTGCCGGTGCTGTTAGGATGGCCACTGATACTGGGTCCGGTGCATATTGCGTTTCTGGAGTTGATTATCGATCCGGCTTGTTCCATCGTCTTTGAAGCTGAAGAAGAGGAAGCGGGCATCATGCGGCGGCGGCCGCGGTCGTCGACGGCGAGTCTGTTTCAGCGGCGTTTTGTGGGATTGAGCGTGCTGCAGGGGGCGGGAATGCTGACGATCGCGCTGGCGATTTTCGCGGTGGCTTACGCGCGCGGACTGGGGGAAGCGGACGCGCGGGCGCTTACGTTTACGGCGCTGGTGTTGATGAATCTGGTGCTGATCGCGACGGATCGCTCGCGATCAGTCGGCGTTTGGGAGAGCTTGCGCAGGCCGAACGCGGCCATGTGGTGGGTGACGGGGTCGGCGCTGGTGCTGTTGGCGCTGGTGTTGTATGTTCCGTGGCTGCGGACGCTGTTTCGCTTCAGCACGCTGCATCCGTTGGATATCGGTTTGTGTCTGGGGGCGGGAGTGGTGGGAGGTGTTTGGTTTGAGGCGGTCAAGAGGATGAGCCGGGGCGGTGGTGCGTGATGTGTGGGGTTCGCCAAGAGGGACAGTATCCTCTTGGCTACTTCTGGCTGGCGGTCAAGGCTTGGTCTAGATCCCAGATAATATCGTCGACATCTTCCAGGCCGATCGACAGGCGGATCATGTCGGGTTCGACGCCGGCGGCTTTTTGTTCGGCGGCGCTTAATTGTTGGTGCGTGGTGGAGGCGGGGTGGATCACTAGGCTTCTTGCATCGCCGACGTTGGCTAGATGCGAGAGGAGCTTGGCGTTGTCGACTAGTTTGCGGCCGGCTTCGTAGCCGCCTTTGACGCCGAAGCAGAATACGGCGCCGGCGCCTTTCGGTAGGTACTTCTTTGCCAGGTCGTGATATTGGCTGGTGGGGAGGCCGGGGTAGTTCACCCACTCGACGCTCTTGTGGCCGGTTAGGAATTTCGCCACAGCCATGGTGTTGGATATGTGGCGGTCCATGCGCATGCCTAGGGTTTCGATGCCTTGTATAAACAGGAATGCGTTGAAGGGGCTTAGGCACGATCCGATGTCGCGCAGGCCTTCTACGCGGGCGCGGATGATGAAGGCGATGGGTCCGAAGACTTCGCTGAAGTTCATGCCGTGGTAGGCGCGGGAGGGCTGGTTGATTTGCGGGAAGGCGCCTTTTTTCCAGTCGAACTTGCCGCCGTCGACGATCATGCCGCCGATGGAGTTGCCGTGGCCTCCCATGAACTTGGTTAGCGAGTGGACGATGATGTCGGCGCCGTGATCGATGGGGCGGCACAGGTAGGGGGTGGCGAAGGTGTTATCGACCACGAAGGGGATATTGTGCTCGTGGGCGATTTTCGCGATGGCTTCGATGTCGAGTACGCCGCCGCGGGGGTTGGAGATGGTCTCGCCGTAGAGGCACTTGGTTTTGGGCGTGATGGCTTTGCGGAAGTTTTCGGGATTGTCGGGGTCGACGAACTTTACGTTATAGCCCATCTTGCGGAAGCTCACGTCGAATTGCGTGTAGGTGCCGCCGTAGAGGGTGGTGGCGGCTACCATTTCATCGCCGGATTCCATCAGGCTGTTGATCGTCACGAATTGCGCGGACTGGCCGGAGGACATGGCTAGGCCGGCGACTCCGTTTTCTAGGGACGCTACGCGCTGCTCCAGAACATCCGTGGTGGGGTTCATGATTCGCGTGTAGATGTTGCCGAATTCCTGCAGCGCGAAGAGGTTGGTGGCGTGGGCGGAGTCTTTGAATACGAAGGATGTGGTTTGGTAGATGGGGACGGCGCGGGCTCCGGTGGTGGGGTCGGGCGCGTAGCCGTGGTGGAGGGCGCGAGTATTAAATCCGAAGTTACGATCTGGGGTGTCGGGCATAGGGACTATTCTATATGCCCGACAACGCGGAAAGGCGGGCGCTAGCGGAGTTCGGCCATCATGCCGTCGAGGCTGAGATTGACGTGGAGGTCGGCGAAGTGGAAGTCGGTGCGCAACATTTTTTCGATGTCGGCGCGGGATTTCTTGGCCACCAGCATGTCGTGCGTTTTGTTGCGGAGGGTGATGGTGGAGTCGCGGAACTTGGTTAGCTCGGCTTTAGTGGTGACCACGCCGTGGCCGGGGACTACGGTGTCGAAATTTAGCTGGAGGGCGCGGTTGACAGTGGCGGTCCACTCTTTGGCGCTGCCGCCGCCGGCGTAATCGATCAACTGCGGGGTGGCGTCGCCGAAGGTGAACATGTCGCCCATGGCGATGGCGCGCTGGTCGGGGAAGTACGCCACGATGTCGCCGCCGGTGTGAGATTTGCCGAAATAGAAGAGTTCGACGTTCTTGCCGCCCAGGTAGATGTGCATGTGATCCTGGAAGGCGATGTTGGTCAGGCCGGGCTGCTTGATATCGACCATGTAGCGGCGGGCTTGTTCGGAGGTGACGACTTGCGCACCCAGGGCTTGCATGGCTACGTTGCCGCCGGCGTGATCGAAGTGGTGGTGGGTGTTGACCACGTACTTGACGGGCTGGGTGGTCACCTTTTTCAGCTCGGCCATGATGTTGTCGTGATCGGCGGGGAATTTATCGTCGACGAGGACCACGCCTTCGTTGGTGATCAGGGCGGTGGTGTTGCCGGGGACGAAGTCGTTGTGGATCACGTAGAGGTCGGCCGCTAACTTTTGGGTGGTTAGTTTGGATGCGGGGGGGGCGCCTTGTTGGGTGTAGGCTACTACGCCGCCTAGCAGGAGGGCGGCGATGACTAGACGGAGTATGGAACTTTTACGCATGTGGGGAGTTTAACAAATACGGAGCGTGATTGCGCGCCATCCTAGGCTGCTTTTTTGGGCGGTACCTTGGCCTCAGGCTTCGGCTTCAGGGCCCACCGTTGGCGCATTTGCTCCGCGGCGGCTCTTCTTAATTTCTCACGCTGCGCACGAAGAAATGCAGCGTAGGTTGGTGGGGGCATGGGCAGACAGCCGCTAGAATCTGGTCTTGGGAGCCGGGGCGATCAGGCCGGCGATCAATGTGCGCAGTTGCGACGGAATGAAGGGCTTAGCTAGAAAATGCCATCCTTCATTGAGCACCAGCATTCCTCCGGTGAAACCGGACATTAACAACACCTTGATTTGAGGGCGTTCAAGAGTGATCTGAGTGGCTACCTCTATGCCAGTCATTCCCACCATGGAGAAGTCTGACAAAAGAAGATGGATCTCTTCCTTGAAGTCCTTGGCTCGCTGAACGGCTTCCGGGCCGTTGTTGGCGACGATGAGGTTGTACTCACCCTTCAAAAATCCAGAGACGAAGGTCAGGACTGTGGGGTCATCGTCCACTACAAGTATGGTCTGTCGAGTGTTTTCGAGTCCGGGTGTCTGCGGCATTGAGCCACCTCTCTGTTCTCGGCAGAGAGTGGCGGGAAAATCCATTTAAATAGACCGCGCTCGGGTGGAGAGAACTAAGCCGATTATTACACATAATCGAGAGCGCCGTTCTGCAGGGCGCTCCAATAAAAGCCAAATAGCGGAATTTACTGCCTTTTATTGCATTTCGGCGATTACGCCGTCCAGGCCGCGGGAGAGTTGCAGCGGGCCCCAGTGGAAATCGGTCTGGAGCATTTTGCCGATTTCGTCTTTGCTCTTTTTCTGGACGTCCATTTCGTGGACGCGATTGCGGACGTCTACTGTCGTCTGGCGGAATTTTGCCATTTCGGCTTTCGTAGTGATGGCGCCGTGGCCGGGGACTACGGTGTCGAAGTTCAGAGCCAGGGCGGAGTCTAACGTCTTGGTCCATTCTTTGCCGCTGCCGCCGCCGGCGTAGTCGATCAACTCGGGAACATTTTCGCCGTAGGTGAACATGTCGCCGGTGGCGAGCACGCGCTGCGCGGGAAACCACACTACGCTGTCGCCGTTGGTGTGGGCGCGGCCGTAGTGAAAGAGTTCTACGTTCTTGCCCCCGAGATAAATGTGGGTGTGGCGCTGGAAGGCTAGCGTGGGGATGCCGGGCATTTTGCCGTCCACCATGTTTTCGCGGGCTTCTTCGGAGGAGATAATTTGGGCGCCGCTGGCTAGCATCTTGGCGTTGCCACCGGTGTGGTCGCCGTGATGGTGGGTGTTGATGATGTAGCGGATAGGCTTGTCGGTGAAGGTTTTGATTTGCGCCATGATGGCGTCATGGTCGGGATCGAACTTATCGTCGACTACTACCAGGCCTTCGTCGCTTACCAGGACGGTTACGTTGCCAGCGAGGCTGCCGACATTTTCGATTTCATAGAGGTCGTTGGCGATCTTGTTGGTCTTCAGGGTTGAGGGTGGGCGCTGCTGTTGGGTATAGGCGACCCAGACGCCGCCGAACAGCAACGACGCTGCCAGCAAACGGACGACGGAACTTTTACGCATAGGGAGAGTGTAGCAAAAAGTTACTGTTTGACCAGCACCACGGGGGCGCTTTGTACGCCGCCCACTTGATCGAAGAAACCGCGGACTTTGGCGAAGTCGGCGACGGGGACTACGATTTCCCGGATTTCCAGGGTTTGATCCATTACGATTTCGCCGTCGCGGACGGCCCAGGTGGCTTCGATGCTGCCGTAGGGGCTTTCGACTTTCGCGGGGGAGGGGAGTTCGTCCAGCTTGAAGCCTGCGGGCAACTTTACTTTGATGGAATCGCGGCGTAGGTCGGCTTCGAGTTTCACGGGCGAGGAGCGCTGGCGGGAATTGAAGTAGTAATCACCGCCGCTGGAGAGTTCGCCGGGGCGGACGACCAGAAGGCGGCCTTGCATCATTTGTCCGAAGCGTTCGGCGGCTAGATCGAGGTTGACGGCTAGGCGGTTGTCTTCGGGCGCGCCTTCGGTGGTTACGCTGTTCAGGGTAACGCCGCCGAGACGGCGGGTGAAGCTGCGCTCGAAGCGTTTTTTCAGATCGTCGTTGCCGCGGAGTTTTACCACCGCGCGCAAGGGGATGCCGGATTGTCCGAAGTACTGGCGCTGCAGGCGGGCCTTGAGGCGGCCGTCGGCATCCATGACGGCTTCGACGGTGGACTCGGTGCGATTGTCGTTGGCAGGCAAGAGCGGCATCTTGAGCAGTGCGCCGCTGGCGCCGGCGATCACCAGCGCGTAGCTGCCTTGTTCGTCGATGGGCAGGCCGCCGACGGGGGTGATGGGATCAGTAGGGTCGAAGATCAGCAGACGGCCTAGCGGCGAATCCGGAATTACTGTCGGCAGTTTTATTGCATCTGAAACTTTCACGGCGATGATGGCGTGGTTGAACTGGAAGGGCGAGGCCCACTCGGGGCGGACGTAGGTGCGGTCGTCGGCGCTGATGGTGGTGAGGTAGGCATCGATGCCTACGGCTTTGAGCAGGGCGCGCATCAGCGTGGCTTTATCTTTGCAATCTCCGTAATTCCTGGCGAGGGATTCGCTGGCGGCGCGCGGGGTGTAGCCGCCGCCGCGCGTGATGTTCAGGCTGACTTCGATGTAGTTGGTCTGCTGGGCAAACGCCGCGATGGCGCGGATTTTATCCAGCTCGCTTGGCGCGTTGGCGGTCAATTGCAGAGCTTTGGCGCGGATGGCGTCGGTGACGGCGGCGGGCGGGTCGACTAGCGGCGAGAGCCAGGTGGAGACTGCGGTCCAATCCTTAAGGCCTTGCAGGCCGCCGGGGTTGCCGGAGGGCGGGAAATAGCTGACTACCAGGCGCGGCGCGAGCGCGCTTAGCGACGGGCTGTAGTCTTCGTGTTCGATCCAGGGAAGATTGCGCAACTCCCAGGTGTAGGTGGTGCCGGAGACTTGCGGGTCGAGCTTTTCGTGATTGAAAACCGTGCCGCGCGCGTCCCATCCGGCGGGCATGTTCAGGATGAAGCGGGAGAGCAAGACTGGATTCTGGTGCTGAAAGCTGAAGCCGTCCTGCGTGAAGATGGTTTTTTCTTCTTCGGTGACTTCCCAGGCGAAAACCGAGCCGGGCGCCACCGAGCCGCATTCGAGCACCTTGGCGCGCGCCTCGTCGTAAACGTAATCGCGCGACAGGGCTACATCGGCGATGCGGCTTTTGGCATAGGCGGTGGCTTTGCCGGCGGGAGGCAGCAGCCAGCCCTGGAAATTCTGGATGCGTCCGGTCTTGGTGTTATACGTCCTGTAGGCTTCAATGGATTCGCCGCCGGGCTGCAGGATCTTGATGGCGCCGCGTTCGCGCATGACGCGCCGGCCGTCGGCATCGACGGTGACCATTTCTTCTTGCAACAGGACTACCGAGTTTACTTTGGCGGCGTAGCTGGGTACCGTTTGCGCGGCGGCGTCGCGCGCCCACTGCGGGGCGTCATCGGCGGCGGCGCGCAGCGAAGAAGCGGTCAGCGCTAGAAAGAGAAGGCCGGGCAGGGCACGGCGCATCAGTTGGCTTCCTTCAACGCTATCGAGTGCTGGTCACGCAGTTGGATTTGGTCGAAGACGTTCTTAATCTGCGGGTAGACATTCGGTTGGTAATACAGGTTCCCCTCGCGGCCGAAGACCAATTCCCGCTTGGAGATTAATTCGTTGTTCTTGGTGATGCTGAGGGCGCCCTCGTAATACCCGGGCTTGCCCAATTCCAGGCGGCCGGGGCTATCCGAGTTGTCGAGCGCCCAATGAGCCGGCAACTTGAAAACAACTTGATCGGATTCCTTCCAGGCATAGGGAAATTCGATGGGCGCACGGCGTTCCGAGGAAGAAAACGGCGAAGCGATGGAGCGGTGAAAGGGACTGGTCTGGAAAAGCAGGCGCTTGCCGGTGACTTGCGCGTAGCGCGGGGCGTCGAGATGGTAAGTGGCGCGGAGCGGATGGGTGGGATCGTCGGCGAACTCGATCTTGATGGCGGTGACGTCGGCGTCGGGGAACATGCGGGTGACGCGATCGTGCAGCCACTCTTCGCGCTGGGCCGGCGATTTGTCTTTGAGCTGGTAGCGATAGTCTTCGCCGCGGTGTCCCGAGTAGGATTCTTCGACATCGCCGGCGAGAGTGCCGTCGGTGGAAAGCTGCAGCATGGCGGAACGGGTTTCGGCGGAGGCCTCCGGGGGCGCGGCGTGGGTCTGTATAAAAGTGGGGTTTTTGGGATCGGTGATCAGCGCGTACATGCCTTCTTCGCGCCAGGAAATCATTCCGGGAGGAAGCAGTTTGGTGCTGACGTCGAGGATTTTCCAGTCGTCGCCCTGCTTCACGGCCATGTCGATGTTGTCGATGAAATATTCGTCGACGGTGACCTTGGGATGGAAGATCCGCTCATTGCGGCTGGCCACGAGCGCGGGGCGCGCTTCGAGACCGCTTTGCTGCGCCATGGCGGCGAAAACGACGTTCATCTCATTGGCGGTGCCGATGCCACTCTTAAAGATTTCAGTGGCGTTGCGGAGGCGGTCTTTGGGCAAACTCTTAATATATTTTTGGCGGTCCGCGTCGGTGACGTTGGTGTCGTAGACGTTGCGCACGTCCGAGCGGACGGCACCGATCAGCGCCGCGATTTTCTCGTCGTCGTTCTTGGAATTGGCGGTGGCTTCCGCGGCGGCGGATTTAATATCGGCGTTGGTTTTCAGGGCGTCTTTCAATTCCTGATAGCCGCGCTTGCCGATGTCGTTCCAGTATTTGTCGGGATTGCTGCGATCGCCCTGCTGGTAATGGAGCAGTGCCCAGGCTTCGAGATTGGGCTCGCTGGGTGAAAACGGTTCCTCGCGCAAGGCCGGGATATTCTCGACGGTGGTGGAAGTGTAACCGTCATTTTCTATTTTGAAGGCGGAGGGCTTGCAGTTGAACGGCACCATGAACATCTGGTAAGTGCCGGCGATTTCGCGGGGCAGCGGCCGGAAGAAATAGGTGACGCGCTCGACCGGGAATTCCTGTTGGAATTTCAGACGCACGTAGTAAATGGCGTGATCGTCTACCGATTCCTTCCAGCGATATTCCACGATGGCCCCCGGCTCGACGCCGGGCATGGCAAAGGAAACGGCTTTGCGGGTGAGGCGGCCGGCGCGCACCAAGTCACGTTTAAAGACGGCTTTTTTGTCGAGCTCGACGATGGTTCCGTCGTTCTTTATAGTGCGGCCGGCGACGTCCAGGATGTTGCGCTTATCGCCGTACGTCAAGTCGATGGTGGCGGCTTTTTCCTTGCCCTTTTCGTCGAAGATTTTGAGGCGCACGTAGTGATAGAGCACCCGCTGAAAGTCGGTGTTGGAGAGCAGTTCGTCGACGATATGGACGCGCCACTCTAAGACCTCGGCGCCGGCGTCCTTTTCGACCAACGGGGCTTTTAGCTGGCGGTCGGCGTCGGTAATGGGCAGCCAGTTGACGAAATCCGAGGGCGCCATGGTGCGCTGTTGAGCCAGGGCGGAAGTGGCCGAAAATGAGGCGAGAATGGCGGGAATAGCGAGTCCAAATAGGCGGGATGGGCGGAGCATTGCATGAGTATAACGCTGAAATCCAAAGCATTCAAGAAACAAAACGTACTGAAAAGGTACGGGAGAGTACTTAAGGAGTCGTTGGCGAAGTTGCAATAGGCTTCATTGCCCGGGAAGGCGTGATAAAATTGCAGGCCATGTGGATTCGTTCCAGCGTTTTTGTATCGGCTATCTTGCTATCGGGTTGTTCGTTTTCGGCTGATTACAGCGATGCCAAGAACGCTACAGAAGGTTTTCACCGGCTGATGGATCGGGGCGAATATGCCGCCATCTACGACAATGCGGCCAAGGGTTTTCAGGCCAGCGGTACCCGTGAAAACCTGGTCGGATTTTTTAAGCGAGTCAATCGAAAGTTGGGAAAATGCGGAGATGGCCCGGTTACATTTGGCGGATACCAAGCGACGACCTCCGGCACTTTTGTGACGATGACATCTTCGCGTATGTGCGCCAATGGTACTCTCAGCGAAGAATTCGTTTGGTTGATGGTGGGAAGCAAAGCTACGCTCTTAAGGTACAACGCCAACAACCCTCTGTTACTGACCGATTAGTTCTTTTTCTTGCCGGTGGCGGCGGCGATTACGGATTCGCGGTCGCCGCGGGTCCAGGCGTCTTGGATTTGCTGCTCGGTTAGGCCGGCTACGCGGCCGGTTAGGATGAAGGCGGGGAGGGCGCGCTGGCGGAGTTGGCCTAGCATTTGGGCGTCGCGGGTGTCGGTTAGGATTTCGAGAGCCGTCAGGGCGCGCTCGTACTTAAGGGGGGAAATCTAGGTTGATCCCGCGGTATGTCACTTGTTAGAGTTCAATTAAATGCAACCGGCAGAACCGCCAAGCCGCGTCAGCGATTTGGCGCCCGCATCCGAATGCGGCCTGCTCGAATGGCTTCGCATCCGGGTCAGCCCGCTGATGCTGGAAGAGATCTCGAAGAACGACCGTGGAGATCAGTGTGCTGAACATCTTGCGGCAATCAAAACCCAGCTAGGCGCAACAAAACCGCCGCTCGGCGAACTTCCTTGGTGTCCCCTGGAGGTTTTGGAATTAGAGCGTTGGGCAATGCCTGAGTCCGAGCACGACCACATCAGGCGCTTGTTTGCTTGCATGATCCTGTTGAGAAATGTCGCCTATGTTGCGGATGCATCCAAGGTTGATTTCGTGGAGGGGTCGGCCAGTACCTTGCTTCGGTTGGCGTGCAGCGCGATCGCTCTAGACCCGCCTAGGCCTGTGCCTCCGCGGCGACAAAGCGTGCGGGCGCGGAGACGTTACCGCCGCGAAGAGGCGCCACTCCTCGCACTCCAGTTCTTGCTATGGTTTCTTGAGAAACAGACGCATTCAGAATTTCGCCCCTTCGTGTCTTTTTGCGTGCTTCTACTCGCCGTGCATATAGGTTTGGGAGAACCCACCGGCGAAGATCTCCTGGAATTGTGCCGTTGGGTTCAAGTCGAGGAGGCCTGGAGGAGGGAGGTGCTCGGAGATAGGGTCAAGTCGGAGCGCTGGTTGACTGGGCTGGACTGGTTGGAAGACCACAAAGGGCAAAGAGAGATGTGGATCAATGCGGCCTCACAAGTCTTGCGGACATCGCACCCGGAATACACTGCTGAGGTGCAGATGGCTCTCACTAGCCTAGCTGAACGCATCTCGCTTGGCGCAACTTAAATTTTTAGCGGGTTTTCTTTTTGTCGGTGGTGGCGGTACGGGGGAGTATTGAAACAAGAAACGCATGCCTGAGCAACCTAGTGGTAAGATGCGGTCGTGGATCGTGAAAGAGAGTTTGCGATACGGCAATCGATAGAGCGCTGTAAGCGGGAACTCGCATCCATCATGTTGGCAAACATTCCCGAGGGCGGCGCCGGGATTCCGTCTGAGGAACTGATAAGCGTGCTAGTTGACTTGGAGGACTTGCAGAACGAATTGAAAAGTCTGCAGGACGATTCAGAATCGAATGGCTCTGTTCGGGTTCCTCTCAAACCACAGCCACATCTAAGCTCGGGAGCGATAGCGCTTGCAGAGCCGGACGAACCGAACCTCTAGGCCTCTTAGTTAGTTCTTTTTTTTGCCGGTGGCGGCGGCGATTACGGATTCGCGGTCGCCGCGGGTCCAGGCGTCTTGGATTTGCTGTTCGCTGAGGCCGGCTACGCGGCCGGTGAGGATGAACGCGGGGAGCGCGTGTTCGAGAGTCTTCCAGCGGGACATTTCGGCTAGGGCGGGGAGGGCGCGTTGGCGGAGTTGGCCTAGCATTTGGGCGTCGCGGGTGTCGGTTAGGATTTCGAGAGCGGTCAGGGCGCGCTCGCGATCGGACCAGGAGAGCGAATTCAACATTTCGATGAACCAGGTGGGTTCCAGTTTGACTCCGGAATCGTTGTGCAGGCGGGCGTAGACGGCTAGGGCTACCAGGGCGCGGGCGGCGGTGCCGCGGACTCCGGGGTCGGCGTCGCGGAGGGCGAACTGGAGGTCGGCGGCGATTTGATCCTTCTTGGGGGCGTAGCCGATCAGGCCGGCGGCGATAGCGCGCTGTTCGTCGTCGGAGGAATTGCGCAAAACATTGCGTAGCTGGGAGAGGTTCTTGTCGGCTACGTCGGGAAACTGCAATTGAATTTCGCGGGCTAGCGGGTCGGCCATCAGGGAGTGACCGCGGGTTAAGTCTTCGGCGGTGGAGCCGCGGCGGACGGCTGCCGAAAAGGCATCGAAGAAGCGGCGGTAGAGGGCGATGATTTCGGGAGTCAGCACGGCTTCGCCGTCGGGCGGCTCGCGCAGCTCGAAGTGGGCGGCGCCGCGTTCTTCGATGCCTACGTAGAGCACGATGCGGGTGCCGTCGCAGCACACGGCTTCGAGATGCGATTCGACTACGCCGGGGAGGGCGTCGAGCTGTTCTTCTACGTTGGCTTTGGAGCGCGGAAAGGGGTCACCTTCCTGGAAGCCCAGGGTTTTACGGATGCGGTCCTGGGAGACTTTGTTGAGGCCGCAGAAATCGATGACGCCTATCGTGGGAGGAGTCTGCGCGGCGGCTAGGCCGGTCAAAAGCGCGAGAGTGAAAATCAGCCGCATTGAATGTCTAGACGCGCGGCACGGGGGTTGCGCTACGCCTGTTTTTCGGCCAGGGGTCCGATGAAGGGCAGCACCCAGCGCTCGCGGTTATAGGCTTTGTACATCAGCATCAACCACAGAATGAAGAATCCCAGGAAGGCTCCCAGATGGAGCACGATGCTCAACATGGCGCCTACGAAGGGGATGGGCAAGAGGGCGATGGAAACGATGGAGAGGACGATGTAGATGGCGATCCAGGCGATGTTCAGGAAAATTGACTGGAAGGCGTGGAAGCGGATCAGGCGGTTCTGGTTGTAGGGGGCCAGGACCAGGAACAGGATTCCGGTGAGGAGCCCGAGGACGTAGCACAGGGCGCAGGCCAGGTTTTCTTCGAGGCCGGCGGCTTGGGCCGTGGGGGCTGGACCGGCGGCGGCTGGGTAGGGGGACGCCGAGGGGGGCGGGGGAGGGGGTGGGGCGGCTCCTGCCGATGCGCC
>Ga0207674_10007693_pt1 | contig 12545 bp, 9 predicted proteins | sample KBSCornC72_FD_184303 | JGI IMG/M metagenome (GOLD analysis project Ga0207674, IMG submission 184303) | Corn rhizosphere microbial communities from Kellogg Biological Station, Michigan, USA - KBS Corn C7-2 (SPAdes) (version 2) | ecosystem: Host-associated > Plants > Roots > Rhizosphere > Soil ... | reverse complement strand
CTCCCAAGACCGACTGTCCGCACTACTTCGGAGGTCTGCATAGGCAAGCAAGGGTGGTACCGTGCCTGAAACAGAACCCCACTCTTTGCGATCCTGCCAGAACTTCTCGTACAATTGGATATTACCTGCTGCGTCTGGTACAATCCGTAGCTCCTTTACCAGTTCCTGGGGCGACGTTTCCGTATATAGGATAAATTGTTCCGGTATCAACCGGTGCGTATACAGCTCGCCGGCAGGTTCACCACTCCAAAAGGCCCCTTCAGGCAATTGGCGTGGCCAATCAGCTAATGGATGGACAAATCGGAAGGTGCCCAGGTTGAGTCGGGGCTGCAGTACAACGGGGTATATTTCAGACCAACGGATAATTAGTCGTTCCCGGTAATCGCCCAGCCATTCTCCGGTGTCCGCGTCGTGGTCCTGCCAGCCGTCTTGCCGCAGCTCTTCCAAAATCGGCTGGATGCTCCCCAGGGAGATGCCCGCCGTCTTTGCCAACTCACGATAAGTGGCGCCAATGAGGTCTTTATCCTGTAAGAGGGCAAATAGCAGTTTTAACCCCGTCGATTTCCACAATTTCCCTTCCGGCGCCTTTCGGGCTTGTTTCACAGATTTATCGTTAATAAAGAGATATACTTGTCCTGTATTGACAAAGCAGTTTCCCGTTGCTTCCAGATAATTAATGCCGCTGGCTCGTAGCTGGTCTTTGACCGGTGTAGGAATGTATCGGGCGACAAACAACCAACGTTCTTTATTTTTTCCAAACTTGACCAGCAATTGCGGCAGGATGCCGGCGCGCACTTCGCCCTTGGCTTCTACATTGAACACTTGTTCTGCAGTACGGAAGCGTACCTGGATGCGGGCATCGATCCTTTCATTTTCCTCCTTTATTTCCCGGTCCAGAATCTTGACCCTGGCGCCTGTTTGCCGTGTCAGTGCTTGAAAAGCTTCCATCATACTGTCCTGGTGTTCATACTGTCCCGCGCGTTTGTTCATTTTTAAAGTTTGTTCATGAATCACGTACATACAAAATTAGTGAACAAATCTCGTTTTTGGTTAAATTTTTTTTACCTAAGTCTATAATGATAATATCAAGAACCTGGAGGGCGAAAGTCCGGGGCTGGACGCCGGGAACTTGGGCTATAACCGAGCGAAGCGAAGGTTACGACTGTAACGGAGGGACGAAAGTTACGACCGAGTAAGAGCGTGTCGAAGCAGCTCTTACGAAGGCCTGCCCGACCGCGTGAGGGATTGAAGGGGAAAGCCCGGAGCCCGGAGGGGAAGGACTTGGACCGAAAAGCCCGACCCGGCGGCTGGTAAGCCGCGGGGCACGCCCTGGGATTTTGGCGATCAATGGATTATAAAAATATCTGCAAAGGGCTTGCATAATCATAGTTTTCTTTCTACTTTTATCTCCTGAACTTAAGATTTGATGCCTGCCGGGCGACCCCTTTAACCAACTACATCCTCTCGAAATTACCTCCACACTTACAGTGTACCCCAATATTCCTCATTTCTTTTGTCTAACCTTCGCCTGTCCTGGTAACTCCGGGTAGGGAATTTTATACACCAACAGAGTCCAATAAATTCTTAGAAAGCTTTAGCCGAGAAATCCATTGTCTATGGTTTACCACAAACCACATTCAATCATCAATTTTCGTGAACATGAAAAAGCTTTACCCTTTAGCTCTGTTGTTGGGCTCTTTAATCCTTACCTCAGGAGTTAATGCACAGTCTTTCACTTATACTGCCGTACGTAACGGCAATTGGCACACCACGTCCGGGCCCAACGTATGGGATCCCAGTGGCGAGCCCCCTGCCAGCTGCTCCAGCTGTAAGATCATTATCAATGCGGGTGTAACGGTGACCCTGAATACCCATATAACGCTGTCCGGCGGCAGCATCCTGCAGATAGGCAGCGACGGATCGGCTGCGGCTGCATTGCTGATCCCTTCTTCCGGCGGTACGGACTGGGCTACTTCCTACAATATTATCCTGCCCAATGACGGGTCCAACCCGACGAATGCTATGAAGGTAATTGATGGCATCTCTTTTATTAGTGCTTCTGCAGCAGGAACATATGATGGGGTGCTCACTTCCTTTACTTCCGGCGGCTCGACGACTTATTTCAAACAGCTGGGTAATTCGCCTAACGGCTTTGTCGAGACAACGGTGGCAAGCAGCGGCCCGGCCGCCTATGGCACGACGCTCTCCGGCCCCAAGACATTGTCTTCCACCGGCACACTGCCCATCACCCTGGTGAATTTCGAAGCGGCAGTGAACAATGGCGCGGTGGATCTGACCTGGACGACCCTGCTGGAATCAAATGCCGATCATTTCGACATCGAGCGCAGTAGTGATGGCACCGGTTGGGATGTGATAGGCACGGTGAAGGCCAAGGGCAATTCTTCCACGGCAACGAACTATTCCTTTACGGACGGCAATCCCGGTTCCGGCACTTTGGAGTATCGTGTGCATGGATATGACAAGGATGGCCGTCCCACGCTGTCACAGGTGAAAGTGGTTCGCACCACCCCCATAGCAAGTGTGAGCGTATATCCCAATCCAGCAACGAATTATGTGAATGTTACCATTCCGGCCACCGAGACCAGCGCGGTAAATATCCGTTTGATTGGTCTGAGCGGTCAGCTGCTGGCGGAAAAGAATGTTTCGGGTGCGGGTGGGACTGTGCAGACCTTCACGGTGAGCAATTATCCTCCGGGTAATTACCTGATCCAGGTGCTTCACTCGGATGGGACCAAGCAGGTGAGCAAGGTCCTGATCTCAAGGAATTAAATGTCCGAAACGGGCCTTGTGGAATAATTTAGCCCGTTTTCCGGAAAGATGTAATGATTGAGACCTTCGGTCCCTCGGTTACAGACAAACGAGCTTCCGGCTCGTTTTGAAAGGGATTCTCGGTATAAGCTGAACAGGGCTGTCCTTAATGTAGGACGGCCCTTTCTTTTGTGGGTCCGGGGATTGATCCGACAGCCGGCGTTTGGCCCACATTAGACAATAAAAGAGGCGGTAAGGGAGTTTTATTATAATAATCCAATATTTCCCGGCGCCATGAAAAACTACCGTCCATCCTTATTTAAAATTGCCCTGCTGACCGGAACGAGCCAAAGGCACGTTGTCCGTAGGACAGACATTAGATCTTTCCTGAAAAAGGGGCATATTTTCCTAAGACCCTTTTTCTGGACATTATGTATGGGGGCGACCCTGCATGGAGCTGTCCATGCCCAATCTTCCAATAATCTTTCTGTACGTACATACGATACGGTGCTGACGGGCCCGGGATATGGGACCTATCATATCAATTTTCCCAAATGGAATGCGGATTCGGGGCTGCTGGTGTCGGTGAAGGTCAGCGCGGTGGTCAGTCTCCAATACTCCTATTCCCTTAAGAATACGGATGTTATAACAGGCACCTATGGTCTGTGGGTGGGCCGGGAGGACTATTTTACCAGTCCGGCGCTGACGGCGGCCTATGACAATATCAACGAGCAGAAGATCGGGTCCTATACCCTGAACCCGGGGGACCAGGTGGCGCAGGCGCCTTTTGCCTTTTTAAGCAATTATGCCAATACGGACAGCATTACGGGCAGCGTAGCGCCTTTTCTGGGCACGGGAACGGTGAGCTTTACCTATTCCCCCATCACCTATACCAATATACACGCTTCCAATAACGCGAGCTATGGTTATCATGCCACGGCGTCGGAAACTACTCATTTTACGCTAAGCTATCTGTATTCCAACGATGGAGTGCTGACCACTGAGCTGAGCTCTTTTACGGCCTCGTTACAGGAGCCTTCCTCCGTGCAGCTAAGCTGGAGCACGGCGGCGGAGCAGAAGGACCGCGTCTATGAGATACAGCGCAGCGGGGATGGACATTCTTTTACCACCATTGGATACAAGACGGCTGAGACTGCACCGGGTGCGGGAACAGTGAGCTATTCCTTTATGGACAGGTTGGGGGAGGCTGCGGCAGGCGCAGGGACAGGGAGCAGCAATGACGGCAAATGGTATTACCGTCTGCGTCTCGTGCGTGGGGGAAGTATCTCCTATTCTACTGTTCAGTCGGTGACGATGCCGTCGGGTGCGGGGGACAGGCTGGTGGTCTTCCCCAATCCGACAGTCGACCATATCAATCTGCTGGTGCCGGGCGATCCCAATGCACCGGGGGACTGGCTGGTAAATATTCGTGCGGTGGATGGCCGGCTGGTGCAAAGTGCGACTTTCTATCATTCCAATAATCTTCCTCTTTTCTTCCATCAAAATTTGTCACCCGGCATCTATTTCGTGCAGGTGACGGATCAGCAGGGCCGGATGGGGCGAGTGACTTCTTTCCGGGTGGATAGACGTTAGTGCATGTGGAAAACCACATAAACATCGAGTTAAAGTACTCAATATTTACTTTTATAGACTAACCGTAACGAGACACGCTGACATTAAAAATAACCACTCTGATTAGACTATGTTGAAGGCGTTGATGGGAGTCACACTGTGGAATTTGCGAAAATGATCTACACGCTTATTGCCTGAATCTACACACCTATTTGGTAATTCCGTCACGTCCGTAAAATGTAACTACTGTGTATTCCTTCAAGAACTATATTTGATCCATCGCTAACAGATCTTCTCCCTTTGACAACCCCTAAGGCCCGAAATATTACATCTGTAACTTTTCCTCTTATTATTCTTTGTAGCATTTTTGATCCGGGATGGCATTTACCTAATGTAAACCACCTCGTAGATACATCTTATTGATTAAAAAAAGTTCAACCATGCAGACCTCGGGAAATTACAATAATGCTTTTGGCTCGGGGGGCCTGAATGCCAATGCGACGGGAGCCAATAACCTGGCCATCGGGACATGGGCCCTTGTCAACAGCACAACATCCAGCTACAACCTTGCGATAGGAAGACAATCTCAATTCCCAATTACAACCGGCGGATTCAATATCTCAACAGGCTATCAGACATTATTTAAAACAACGACGGGATCTAATAATTGCGTCTATGGGTTCCAAACCATGTATAACAATATTTCCGGAACAGATAATACGGTCGTAGGATACAATGCAGGTTACGACAATACAACAGGAGGCGACAATACTTTTATCGGGTACAACGCCGGCAGGGCAATTACCACCGGGAACAACAATACAATAATCGGCGCGAATATACCGACGCTTTCCCCATCACTGAGCAATAACATTATCATTGCCGATGGCCAGGGAAATCAACGAATAAATGTGGGCAGCACGGGAAATGTTGGTATCAAAATGAATAGCTTTGAAGAATGGACATAAGGAGATCTTGTAAGTATGTATCTTATTGCTTTTTGATATTGTGTGTTTGCTCCTGCAGGCAAAAGCTTGAAAGAGTGGTAGCCAGATACAAGAATGGAAGGGTCGCAGTAGTGCGGGTATATCCGGATAGATCGGATACTACTAGTTTCATTATGAAGCAATTCTATCTAGATGGGAAGGTCGAGCGAACGGGATTCGTTCACAAGGGATATTATGTTGGGAACGTCATAACATACTATAAGAGCGGGGCAGTATCCCAACGCGACAGTTTGCTTTTCCCGTGTAGAATGGTATCCGGGGCATGTAATGAGATACTGACCTACTACAACGAAAATGGGACTATTTCACAACAGTATACGGTAAAAGAGGGAGTCAAGTCTGGCCTCTGTCAACAGTATGATTCGAAGGGTGTCCTGGTGAAAGCGTATTATTTGGAGAATGATTCCAATAAGAATGGCGATTACAAGGAGTATTTTGATAATGGGAAAGTCCTACGGCAGATGACATACCATAAGGATACTGTTGTTGGAAGAGAGTATATATTTAAGAAGAATGGGGATACCGTTCTATGGGACCAGTACTACAAGGGGCAAAAATCGTTCCCGTTCAAAAAATGGCTTGATGACGGGACTACGGTGGAGGGCGATCTTGTTGACGACAAAAGTAAGATGGTGGTCTGGACATGGCGTACAAAAGAAGGAAAGGAAATAAGGAAGGAGACGAGCCTTCCTGGCAAGAGGGGGTATGTGGTGCCCCGGTAGAAAAAGTCCCCGTCCGGAGCTCCGAGAGTCCGTGACGGGGTGAAACACCACTGTGAAATGAAAGACTTGAAACGCCTGCCGGTTGGCCGCTGGCGGGGTTGGGGCTATTGCCGGATGACCATCTTCTCCATATCGCCGGCGGGCAGGTCGGCTAGGATGCGACGCATGGCGGCGGCATTGCCGGATACGCGCACATAAAAGTTCTGCAGCTTATCGCATTTTATTTTCTTTATCGTGACGCCTTTTCTATTGGTCCTGTCGGCGGCCCAGGAGGCGGCGTAGCCGCCGAACTGGTTGGCCTGTGGGTTCCAACCGCCGATCATCCAAAGAGCCATGTTGTGCGAGTGCGTATAGTAGTTTACGTTATTGAGCAGATCGGGTTCGGCGATGCTGTACCACCTTACCGCAGGGGACGATCCGGATGGAGCGACCCTTTTGCTGCCGCCTGTTTCCGCGAGGTCGCCATTGAAATCAAATTCGATGATGACGGTACTGGCGTCGGAAAAACGGAGGCTGTTTGCATTCGACTCCGCATCGGCATTGGTGTTGTCCTTGCCGGCCTGCGGGTCTTTCTGCAGATCAGCGGCTTTGTTGATGAAATTATTTTGTTTGTTACGGTATACGGCCATGCCTTTTTCATAGGCGCTGATGCCTGCTTTGTTGCCGGCGACAAGGTCTTTTTGATATTGGGCGATGTGGTCGTTCATGTACTTTGACATTTGTCCTCCCCAATAGCCGGCGGAGTCCATATAAGCCTGTATAGCGCCCTGCCTGTCATTGAGACGCGCGGTATATTGATGGGTCTGGTCCAGTCTGCGCTGTCCAAAATCCTCCAGCCAGCGACGCCAGGCCCGGAGGCTGTCCCTGTCTACAACAAACTGCCAGACCATGCGGGACCAGTGGGCGGGGCGCTTGTCGTATGCCAGCACGGAGTAGTCGTCGTCCCTATAGCCGGAGCTCAGGGCTTCGTATATTTCAGCTACATCCCAGCCCTCCTTGCGGGCAATGTCATTTACCAGCGCGCCGGCCCAATGGCGGAGCCTGTTCTCCATGGCTATCTCACAGGGCAGCACGGGGTTGTTGAGCCGGGAGACACTGTCGTCGGCACTGCCGGGATTGTCCCTCAGGTCGGGACAGGTGGCGGGAAATTGCGGGCAGGGCTGAGCGTGAAGGGTGGAGAGGGTCGGGAGCGCGGACATGGCCAGGAACAAGACCACAAACAGGGCAATGAATCCACTGGGCATGCAGTGCCAGGACCTGCCAGAGAGGGGCTTGCCGGGCAAGCTATGCTGAGGCCTGCGGTGGACGGGCCTGCCGGGTTGGGATCTGCCGGGACCGGACCTGCCGGGTTGGGGTCTGCCGGAGCCGGGTCTGTCGAATAGTATGAGCTGACGAGCTTTCATGCCGTGCGATTTATTTGTGTCCATAGCATCCTACCGAGGCGCCGCTGTTTGCATTGACAAGACCGGCATATTGTTTGGCTCCGTCCTTCCAGTTGCCATTGGCAAGGGCCGTCAAGGTAGTGACAGCGTTGAAGGCCTGGAGCTGGATATTGGGCACCTGCTGCTTAAAGGCGGGATTGCTCAGCGCATCTCCATATTTAGCTTTGGCGACAGCATTATCCACGATGGCGATGAGGGGCCGCATCTTTCCCTCGTATTCTATCAGCAACGCGCTGACCTCTTTTAACAACGCATTGCGGGCATCCACTCTTTTGGTCTCGTAGCTGATAGCATGTTGGATCTGGCAGGCGCAGGTGGGGCCTACATAGCTGCCCTGTCTGACATCGGGACAATTGGAGCCGGTAGAGATATTCGAAATGGCGGATCTGTCCAGCGCATTCACTTTCGTATTGAGCTCCACAGACAGCTGGTTGAGCCTGCCGCAGGCATTTTGCGCCTCGCCGATGAGCTTCATGAGCTGTACATCTTCTTGTCCGGGGCGGGATGCAGCCGCGGATGGGTTGTTATAATTCCGGGCCATCTGCTGTGCATCAGCGGTCTGCATTTGGGCGGCTTTGGCCATAGCCTGCTGTTTGATCTGTTCAATCTGTTCGGGCGTAGGGGGTGTGGCAGGTATGGTTGACATATTCCCGCCAATGGCGTTTCCCACGGCGGCCCTGGAGATCTTGTCGAACTGATCCTGGAGGGATTGGAAGGCAGGACCATCATCCTTGATGCTAACGGAACCATTGGAAGGATCCGTGGTTCGGGTGCTACCCTGGTAGCAGTCGGCGCTGGCGCCGGGAATAGGGATCTTTGATAGAAGAGAACCGATCTCGATGGGATAGGCCTTTTGACAGATGGCGCCTGTAGCGGCCGAGACAAGCAGGGTGGTAAAGAAGAGTATTTTCATCAGTGGCAATTTTTTGTTGAATGAATGGATCATTTGCCGGCGGCGGGTGGTTTGATATTATCCCTGTTGTCGGGTGTTTCTTCCAACGTGACATGCGCATGATAATGTACTTTATCGCCCAACTCCGCGTCGTGTTCATAGTCGATGGCCTGCCTGGAAAAATGCAGGGGCATGTCGAAGGTGAACAGCTTGTTGTTGCCGGTGGGTAAGGCGGCAGCCGAAGTGTGCGTGCCCTGTACGCCGTTGAGGAAGGGGGTCTGCATTCCTGTCTCATGCTGGAACTGCATGATCAGCGCCATATCCTTTTTGCCCTGTGGGGTGGAGGCATAGTTCTTATCACCCCGGTGGGCGGCCCAGTCCATCATGGCGGATTTGTACTTGCCCATGTTGGCCTTGAAGTCGGCTGCATATTTCTCCTGCTGCTCCTTTCTATCCTCGGCGGCGCCAAGGTTGGGCATAAAATAGCCTTCGGGATGAAAGGGCGTGACGCTGGTGAGATCCCCTGCCGGTGAATGGATGACCATGGTGCCCTTCAATCCGAAGGTAGTGAAGACGAGATGAAAGATGGGCGAACCATCGCAGAGGTTCATCCGGATGATAAAGGCGTTCTCCACTTCTTTCGGACCGGTGTAATCAGTGGTGACGTTGGGAAATTGCAGGCTGATATCGCTGATCTTAAGGGGGAAGCCCTTTCCATCCCCGGGCTCGAAGGTATAACAGGTGTTGGTGGTATCGGGCAGGAGCCGGCAGCGCACCAGCTTCTCGCCTTTCAGCACATAATGATAGGAAGGACCTGTCTCTTCAAACTCGATCTTCATTTTAAAGTGCATAAAGGAGATACCCTCGTTGATATAGGTATATACGTCGTTCTCCAGCTTGTCATCATGGAAACCCATCTGAAGATACATGCGGGCCACATCCATGAGGGAAGGATAAAGACTGTACTGATACTTATCATATAGCTGCCGGATGAAATAATTGTAATAGCTCTTAAAGAGATCGAACTCCCGTTGTTCGGCGCTCTGCAGGTTTCGGTATCGCTGGTCGTCGAGACTTTGGTAGCCGGCCACGCCACCGACATTGCCCTGTTCATATCCTACGATGGCGGCGTAGGCTTTACAGTAATAAGGGATCAGCTGCGTCAGCGCCGGTATATCTCCCTTGATGGACTGGTATTTGTCGGCGGAGGGGATGACCTTTTGCAGCAGCACCCGGTCCATGAGCCAGCGGACATCATCATCCATTTTTTTGCCATCGAGATACAGGCCGCAATAACCAAGATCGAGGGGAAGATTGGCAGGGGTAACCGGCATACCGAAGATCATATACATCTGATGTTCGATGTCAAGGAGCTGTTTGACGTATCCTATCTCGGGCTCGCCGACCTTTTTTATATAGGCGTCGATCTTATCCTGATTGGGCGTGTGATGTCCTTCCCTGCCACACTCGGAACAGTCGGGTATGGTGGGAGGCGGGGGTGGCAGGTCGGGCTTCTGGTCTTTGTGCGCGGCGATCCATTCATAGATCTGGTGCAGGACGGGCGTGCTCTGTTTGCACCATCTCGCTTCCAGTGCGCCGTTGCCGGCATTGCGATGTGGGGCGCCCGGGGGTTTGGGGCCATCGCCCTGACCGGAGACTGCGGTTGCGAGCAATATCATGGCCGGGATGATCAGGGTGGCCTGTCTTAGGGGTGTCGACATACGGGGACTTTGGGTTTTGGACAATAGAGATCGGGTCTGGCTGGCAACGATCAGGTCTGGCTGGCAAGGATCAGGTCTGGCTGACGTCGAATAGGACTGGATGACAGCGATCAGTGCTGGTTGGCAGCGACCGGGCCTGGCTGGCAGGGGTCGAACCTAATTGGTCTTGACGAACTCTACCCGTCTGTTGTTAGCCTTGCCCTCGGGCGTATTGTTGTCGGCAATGGGTTTGGTGTCGCCGAACCCTTTTGTGGTCAGGCGAGAGGCGTCTACGCCCATGCTGATGAGCTGCGCCTTGACGGCATCGGCCCTTTGCTGGGACAGCTGGAGATTATGTTCAGCGGCGCCACTATTGTCGGTGTGGCCGTCTATTTCGAACCTGACGTCGGGGTTGTCTTTCAGCACCTGGACGATCATGTTGAGCGTGCCCATGCTCTCGGGTTTGATGGTGGCTTTGTCCACGTCGAAGTTGATCCCGTGGGTGACGATCCTGGCGTCGGTGAATTTCTTGCCTATCATGTTCATACTGCCGCCCGCCGCGATACGGAAGTTCTTAAATACGATGGGTGTTTCCTGTCCACCGATGCCGCCCATGTCAAGCCTGGTGACCTGGCATTCTCCACAGTCGGGGACGACGAGGACACGGTATTGGTCGACATAGCATTTTATCTGATTGCCTTTTTTGATCATGGCGGCGTGGTGCCAGCGGCCGTCGAAATTATCGGCATCGCCCGGGTAGGCGCCGGAGAGGTTGTTAGGAAAATAGCCGGTGGACACTTCCTTGCCAAAGAAGATATAGCGGCTCTCGTCCTTTGCCGTGGTAAAGAGCACGCCGGGAGTGTATGAACCCGGAGTCGAGAAGAAGTCGAACTCAAGGGTGAAATTTTCGGGGAGGTAGTTATCCGCCGATTGCATGCGAGGGGATACGCGGACATAGTTGCCTTCTGTAAGAAAAAAGGCCTGTTCGCCCTTCACCTTATTGATGATGGCCTGGCCTTTTTCGAGCTTCCAGTGGGCGGGGAACTCTCCGTCCTGGTCGGTGGTGAAATCGTCCTCGAATATCACTTTCTCTCCAGGGACAAAATCGTAATTCGCATAGGCTTTTAGCGTGATGGGTGCATTGGCGGAGCCTGCCTGGTCGCCGTTGGCGGCTGTGGCCCCTGTGGCGGCGGTTGAGCCTGTCGTGGTGTTGGCGGGCTGGTCTTTTTTCTTTTTCTTAAATAGCCCTTTGATGCCATTCTCCGCCTTGTCCAATCCACTGCCGACAGTGTTGGAGACATTGTTATTGACTTTATCAGTGGCGCCTTGCTGGGCTGTTTGTTTTGGGTCGGTGACCTGCGCGCGGGTGAGGAGAGTGGCGAAGCAGATGATGAGCAATAGGGTTAACTTGTTCATTGTGGGTGATGTTTGCAACAAAGTGACTATAAAAAGGGGCGCGAGTCAATCGGATGAACATATGATTTTTATCACCGGCGGGGAGAAAGCACTTTGGCTACCGCCTCGGCCTTGGAGTTGACATGGAGCTTGTTGTAGATATTGCAGATGTGGGTGCGGATGGTGCTGATGCTGACGCAGTATTTATCCGCGATCTTCTTATAGCTGAGGCCATCTACGAGAGAGTAGAGTATCTCGTTTTCCCTGACGGTGAGCTGATAGTCTTGTACGATGGTGGAGGGGGCGGCCTGGAAGGACTGGATGACGCGGCGGGCGATGCTGGCGGTCATGGGGGCGCCGCCATGATAGAGGTCCCGGATGGCCTGGACAATCTCCCCGGGGGGTGTTTTTTTGAGGGAAATTTGCCTTTACCGTTCGTACGCCCTCGATGCCGGAAATATTGGGTAACCCTATGTCCATCAATACAATGTCAGGAAGCGTGCTGCCGATTTCCCCCACTACGTTCAAAAGGTTACCCAGCGAGGCGACGCAGCGCATACCTTCCGTTCTGTTGAACAGGCTTTCCAGGCTGTTACGGAGGGCAGTATTGTCCTCTACGATGGCGAGCTTGATCATTGTATTCAAAGATGGGGAGTATTTGTGGAATCAACAATCGGATGTTTATATGATTTTTTGTATCTTATGGATATGATTGCCATGCCACCCCTCGTCCCCACCACTGTGTGGAACGCGCTTTCCCTGGCTATTGCCCGGGGCGCCACCGACCAGGTACAATACCTCGTCGAAGAACACAATCTCGATGTCAATGCCTGTCTGAGCGACGGCTTCTGGATGCCTGTGCTGATGGAAGCATTGCTCTCCAGCGGATTTTCTTCCGAACAGGAGCGGCTGCCGTTGCTGCGTTACCTGCTGGAGGAAGGCGCCAATCCGAATATATGTTGCAGTAAGGGCTACAATTGCCTGCATATCGCTGTGCAGCAGAAAAAATATATTCATGCGATGGACTTGTTCCTGGACTATGATGC
>Ga0207674_10007690_pt1 | contig 12548 bp, 8 predicted proteins | sample KBSCornC72_FD_184303 | JGI IMG/M metagenome (GOLD analysis project Ga0207674, IMG submission 184303) | Corn rhizosphere microbial communities from Kellogg Biological Station, Michigan, USA - KBS Corn C7-2 (SPAdes) (version 2) | ecosystem: Host-associated > Plants > Roots > Rhizosphere > Soil ... | reverse complement strand
CGTCTTGAAGATCTCGGCAACGTCGAACAGGTCGAATTCGATACCACATTCGTTCGCCATGGCGGGAAGGTGCAGCGCGCCATTGGTCGATCCGCCGGTCGCCGCCACGATGCGCGCGGCATTCTCGAACGCGTCGCGCGTGCAGATGTCGCGCGGACGGATGTTGCGGGCGAGCAGTTCCAGCACCTGCTTGCCGGCGCTCACCGCGACTTCCTGCCGGCTCTTGTAGGGCGCGGGCGCCATGTTGCTGTTGGGCAGCGACAGACCGATCGCTTCGCCGACGCAGGCCATGGTGTTCGCGGTATATTGCCCGCCGCACGCGCCATGGCCGGGGCAGGCCGCCTTCTCGATGGCGGTGACTTCGGACAAGGGGCAAGCGCCGGCGGAATAGCGGCCGACCGCCTCGAAAACGTCGATCACGGTCAGGTCGCGTTCCTGATAGCGGCCGGGCAGGATCGACCCGCCATAGACGAAGATCGACGGCACGTTGAGGCGCAGCATGGCCATCATCATGCCCGGCAGCGACTTGTCGCAACCGGCAAAGGCCACGAGCGCGTCGTAACAATGGCCGCGCACCGAAAGCTCGACCGAGTCCGCGATGACCTCACGGCTGACCAGCGAGCTTTTCATGCCCTGATGGCCCATGGCGATGCCATCGGTCACGGTGATGGTGTTGAAGCGGAACGGCGTGCCGCCCGCCGCCAGCACGCCCTCGCGCGCCCAGTCGGCCTGCTGGTTCAGCGTCGTGTTGCACGGCGCGCTGTCGTTACCCGCCGATGCAAGTCCAATGAATGGCTTGGCGATATCCTCCTCTTTCCAGCCCATCGCATAATAATAGCTGCGGTGCGGCGCGCTCTCCACGCCGACCGAGACATAGCGGCTGGGGAGCTTGGACTTGTCGAAAGAGTGAGCCATCGGACCTTCCTTTGTGAAGAGGCCCCTTTCCCCTATGCTGGCCCGTCTTGCAAGGCCCGGCGCACCTGCCCCACCACGATCCGTAGATAGCCGGCAAAACGATCCTGCCCCTCCGCGTCCGCGATCAGATCCTGCCGTATCTCGACGCCCAGATAATGGCGGCCGTGCGCCTCCGCATGGCGGTTCATCGTCGCATTGAGCAGCCGGCCCGAATAGGGTTGCTGGTCGCCGACATGCAGGCCGAGGTCGCGCAAAGCCGAAATGGCGATCGGCGCGGCCCGCTCATCTTCATTGTAGAGGATGCCGGTCTGCCAGGGACGTTCTTCCTCGGGCCGGCTGGCGAGGCTGGGCGTGAAGCTGTGGATCGAGAGGATGAAGGGGTCGTGCAGCGCCGCCGCCATCTTCTCCACCTTGGCGTGATAAGGATGGTAGAAGCGGGAGAGACGGGCCGAAACGTCCGCGCCGACATTGCCGGCTATGGCGATGCCGTCGCTCGCCACGGGAACCAGACCCGGCGAATCCGGCTCGCGATTGAGGTCGATGACGAGCCGGGAAACGGTGGCGAGGATCGCCTGGAAACCGCCGCCCGCGACCAGCCGCTCGGCGACTCCGGCGACTCCGATATCCACCGCGACATGCTCATCCAGGTGACGCGAATCGATGGCGAGATTTATGTCCGGCGGCACATGGTTGGACGCATGGTCGGCAATGATGAGGACCGGCGCATCGCCATTACCCAAAATGCGGTAGGCCTCGTTGCCATCGTTGTTGCCGGGATCGCTCATCGCAGTTCGCTCGGCCATATCCACCAATCAGGATGAACGGCGCGCAGGGCCGTCGCGGCATCGTCCCGCGCCGCATCCGTCTCGAAGAGCGCGAAGCATGTCGCCCCCGACCCCGACATGCGGATGAGCGAGGCGTGCGGCAGACCCTCCAGCGCATCCAGCACCCCCGCGATGGCAGGCACCAGCGCCACCGCCGGGGATTGCAGGTCATTGCGCCCCTCCGCCCACGCCGCCGGATCGAGCGGACCGCGATCAACCCCGTCCCAGCCACGGAAAACCGGCCCCGTGGGGCAGGGCCGCAGAGGATTGACGAGCAGGATCGGTCGCCCGCCCGTGTCGAGATCGACGGCATGCAACCGCTCGCCCACCCCCGTTCCGAACACAGTTTGCGAACCGAGGCACGCTGGCACGTCAGCGCCCAGCCGTTCAGCGATCGCGAACAGGTCGATATCCGGCGGGCGGATACCCCAGAGGCGCACCAGCAGGCGCAGCGCGGCGGCAGCGTCCGCCGACCCGCCGCCGATGCCCGACGCGATCGGCAACCGCTTGTCGAGGGTCAACGCCGCCCCCGTCCCGACGCCTGCCGCTTCGCGGAGGGCAGCGGCGGTACGCAGGACGAGATTGTCATCGCCCGATCCCAGTTCGGCCCCGAACGGTCCGGTGATCGCAAGCGTCAGCGCGCCGTCGTCACGCGGCGCGGCCATCAGGATGTCGCCATCCGCGCAAAAGGCGAACAGGCTTTCCAGTTCATGATAGCCGTCCGGGCGACGCGCCCGGACATGGAGCGCGAGATTGACCTTGGCGTAAGCGGTTTCGGTCAGCACCCGGGCTTACGCGCCCCGCTCGCCCAGCTTGCGTTCCCAGCCGAGCGCATGGGTGACGATGGTGTCGAGATCGGCATATTGCGGCGCCCAGGGCAGGCGCGCCAGGATGCGACGGTTATCCGCGACCAGGGCCGGCGGATCGCCAGGGCGGCGGCCCTCCAGCTTACGCTCGATCGTCATGTTCGTCACGCGATCGACCGCGTCCAGCACTTCCTGCACCGAGAAACCACGGCTGTAGCCGCAATTCATCAGCATATTCTCGTCGGGACTGGCGATCAGCGCCTCCAGCGCGTGGACATGCGCGGCCGCCAGATCGCTGACATGAATATAGTCGCGCACCCCGGTGCCGTCCGGCGTCGGGAAGTCGGTGCCGAACACGCCGACATGGCTGCGCTTGCCCAGCGCCGCTTCCACGGCGACCTTGATGAGATGGGTCGCGCCCGCCGTCGACTGGCCGGAGCGCCCCTTCGGATCGGCCCCCGCCACGTTGAAATAGCGCAGGATGCAATGATTGATCGGATGCGCGAAGGAGACGTCGGCCAGCATCGCCTCGGTCATCAGCTTCGACATGCCATAAGGGTTGATCGGCCGCGTCGGCATATCCTCGCGGCAGGGCGATTCGTCCGGAATGCCATAGGTCGCCGCCGTCGAGGAGAAGATGAAATGCGGCACGCCACAGTTGACGGCGGATTCGATCAGCGCGCGGCTCGCGACCGTATTGTTGCGGTAATATTTTAGCGGGTCGGACACCGATTCAGGGACCACCACCGATCCGGCGAAATGCATGATCGCCTTGACGTCATGCCCCTTGAGCACGCCTTCCACGAACGGCTGGTCGGCGATGTCGCCTTCGTGCAGGGGAACGTCCTCGGGCACCGCCCAGCGAAAGCCGGTGACGAGATTGTCGATGACCACGACGGGCCAGCCTGCGTCCCTGAGCGCGAGGACGGCATGACTGCCGATATAGCCCGCGCCACCCGTAACCAGAACCGTGGGTTTGTCCGTCATGTCGTCACCTCAACAAAGAATTTGGCTAGAGATACGTCGCGAAGACCGGCACGACGAGCATGGCTCCGACCAGAATCAACGCAGCTGCCAGCCAGTGGTACGGGCGCGGTACTTTCAGCAAGGTTGCCGTGTCCTTACATATTCGGATAATTCGGCCCTCCGCCACCTTCCGGCGCGACCCACACGATATTCTGGGTTGGATCCTTGATGTCGCACGTCTTGCAGTGGACGCAGTTCTGCGCGTTGATCTGCAAGCGGGGATCATTCTCCTCCCGACCGACGATCTCATAGACTCCGGCCGGGCAATAGCGTTGCTCCGGCGCATCGTAGAGCGGCAGGTTGATGCGGATCGGCACGGTCGGATCCTTGAGCGTCAGATGGACCGGCTGGTCCTCCTCATGATTGGTGTTGGACAGGAACACCGAGGAGAGACGGTCGAAGCTGTAGACGCCATCGGGCTTGGGATAGTCGATCGGTCGATAGAGGCTGACCTTGCCGGTTTCCTCCGCATCGGTGTGATGCCCCATGGTGATGGGCAGGCCGATGCCGATGGTCCGCATCCACATGTCCGCCGCCGCGATCGCGCTGCCGTAGAGGTCGCCGCCGAATTTCGCGACGATCGGCTCGGCATTCTTGACCAGCTTGAGTTCGGTCGCGATCCAGCTTTCGTTGAGGTTGGCCTGATAGTCGGCGACCTCGTCATGCTCGCGTCCGCTGGCGATCGCGGCGGCGACCGCCTCCGCCGCCAACATGCCGGACTTCATCGCGGTGTGACTGCCCTTGATGCGGGGCACGTTCACGAAACCCGCCGAGCAGCCGATCAACGCGCCGCCGGGGAAGGCCAGCTTGGGCACCGACTGCCATCCGCCCTCGTTGATCGCGCGCGCGCCATAGGAGACGCGCTTGCCGCCCTCCAATATCTCGCGGATCGCGGGATGCTGCTTCCAGCGCTGGAATTCCTCGAACGGGTAGAGATAGGGGTTCTTGTAATCCAGCGCGACGACGAAGCCCAATGCGACCTGGTTGTTGGACTGATGATAGAGGAAGCCGCCGCCCCAGCTGTCGCTCTCGCTGAGCGGCCAGCCCTGGGTATGGATGACGCGGCCCGGCACATGCTTGGCCGGGTCGATGTCCCACAATTCCTTCATGCCGAGGCCGTAGACCTGTGGCTCGCAATCGGCCTCCAGATCATATTGCGCCTTCAGCCGCTTGGTGAGATGGCCGCGCGCGCCCTCCGCGAAGAGCGTGTATTTGGCGTGCAGTTCCATGCCGGGCTGATAGTCCGGCTTGTGACTGCCGTCGCGGGCCACGCCCATGTCGCCGGTCGCGACGCCCATTACGGAGCCGCTTTCATTGTAGAGGATTTCGGATGCCGCGAAGCCCGGAAAAATCTCGACGCCCAGTTCCTCGGCCTTGCCCGCCAGCCAGCGGCACAGATTGCCGAGACTGCCCGTGTAGGTGCCCTTGTTGCTGAACAGCGGCGGCATGAAAGCATGGGGAATCGGCATCTTGCCGCCCGCCGACAGCATCCAGTGCCAATTGTCCGTGACGGGGGTTTCGGCCATCGGACAGCCATCGTCGCGCCAATCGGGCAGCAGTTCGTCCAGCGCCTTTGGATCGACGGTCGCGCCCGACAGGATATGCGCGCCCACTTCCGATCCCTTTTCGAGGACGCATACCGCCAGGTCGGGGTTCAGTTGCTTCGTGCGGATAGCCGCCGACAGTCCGGCAGGACCGCCGCCGACGATCACCACGTCATAGGGCATGGATTCCCGTTCGCTCATTACCAGTCTCCACTTGTTCCGCGTGCCCTGCGGACCATCGTATTTTCCAAACGTCTTGCTGTCCCCGCGCACAGCAATTCTTGACGTGTTCGTCAACCTCTTGTCTGTAGCAAAGCAATGTTATCCGCCACCGTAACAACCGATTCCGCTGCTCTTGCAGCGTCGCTTGCCGACTGGTGGGCGCTCTCCGGAGTCGATGCGGCGGTGCAGGAATTGCCGCGCGACTGGCTGGCGAAGACGCTCCGTCCATCGCCGCCGCCGGCCCGGCAACCCGCTGCCCAGTCGATGGAGCCGCCCGCCGTCCCCGCCACGCTGGCGGAACCCGAGGTGGCGCCGCCTCCTGCTCCGACGCCCGCGATGCCGGAGACGCCCGAGGCATTCATGGCGTGGCTGGCGGATGTGGAGGTTCAACCGGAGCGCGCCTTTGCCGCTGCGTTCGTGATGCCGCAATATCTCGCGTCGCCCGAGTTGCTGATCGTTACCGACATGCCGGCGACCGAGACTCAGTTGCTCGCGCCGCCGGAAGCCGCCCTGATCGCCGCGATGATGCGCGCGGTCGGACAGAACATGGGCGACGTGGCGCTCGCCAGCCTTCTTCTCGCTCGGCCCGCAGGCGGCATCGTAGAACCGCAACTTGCCCGGCAGGCGGGCGCGCGGCTGGATCATTTCATCGGCCTGATGCGCCCCAAGGCGCTCCTGCTGCTTGGCGACGCGACGGGTCGTGCCCTGGAAGAGCCGAACCATGGTGTCGACGGTCCCGGACAACGCTTCGTTAACCACAGCGGTGGCACCATTCCCGTCATGCACTTGCCCACACCCTCCGTTTTGCTAAAACACCCCTCGCGCAAGGCCGCCGCGTGGATCGAACTGCGTCGATTGGCGGCCAAGCGATGACGATGCGGGGTGGGAAGTTTATTTTGCGGGGATCGCTCAAGGCCATTTGCGTGGCGCTCATGACGGGCGCGTGCGCCCTCCCGGCGCTCGCGCAGGCGGCCGATTCCGCCGTCGCGCAGGACACGGATCCCGCCTTCGCTTGGGCGGCGGCTCCCATCGTCGCGGAGGCGACAAATCGCACGGTCGCGCAGACGGCCACTCGCACCGTAGCGGTCGCTCCGGTTGCGGCGTCCACCGACCTCGCCACCTATCGCACCCTGTTCGCCAAGCTGGACGGCAAGGCGTGGGCGGATGCCAAGGCGGGCATCCTCGCGCTCGACGCACAGGACCCGATGCGCGCCTATCTGCTCGCCACCTTCTACCTGGCCAAGGACAGCCCGCGCGTCGAACTGTTCGACATCCTGGACCTGCTCGCCAAGGCCCCTCACCTGCCGCAGTCCGATCAACTGGCCCGACTCGCCGAGAAGCGCGGCGCGCAGATATTGCCGGATCGCCCGCAGGTACGGCAGCTCATCTACATGGGCGGAGCGCCCCAGCGCGGGATATTGAAACCGATCAAGGGCGACCCGCTCGCAGAGTTGCTCGCCCCGCAGATCACGGCCGCGATCAAGGCGGATACGCCGGCGGTGGCGGAAGCCCTGCTAGACAGCCAAGGCGTGGGGCTGACACCCGCCTGCCTGACCGAGCATCGCCAGCGCGTCGCCTGGTCCTATTTCATCACCGGCGACGTCGCCAACGCCCGGCGCCTCGCCACGCGGGCGGCGAGCGAGGGCTTCGGCCCCTATGTCGCCCCCGCGCAGTGGGTGGCGGGACTTTCCGCATGGCGTCAGCATGACTGGGCGGGCGCGGCGACGGCCTTTGCCGCCGTCGCGCGGCAGGCCGATGACACCGACCTTCGCGCCGCCGGCTATTATTGGGCGGCGCGCGCCAACATGGCTGCGCGCCAGCCGCAGAAAGTCGGCGCCCTGCTTCAAGCGGCCGCGCGCGAAGAAGAGTCATTTTACGGACTGTTGGCTGCCGAGACGCTGGGCCTGCCGCCGCCGCGCGGCATGAACCGCGACCATCTCACCACTGCCGACCAGCAACGCATCGCGGCGCTGCCCGACGTGCGAATCGCCACGACGCTCGCGCGCCTCAATCGCGTCACCGACGCCGACGAAGTGCTGCGCTATCAAGCGGCGCTCAGCGGCGCGGAGAATTTCGACGCGCTGGCGCGTCAGGCGAGCGATCTGTCGCTCCCCCGCACGCAACTCTGGCTGTCGCAGCGCAGCGCCACGGGCGTCAAGGCGCGCGCCTACACACGCTACCCCCGGCCCGACTGGACGCCATCCGGCGGCTGGCGCGTGGACAAGGCTTTGGTCTTTGCCCACACGCTCCAGGAATCGCGTTTCCAGACGGACGTCGTGAGCAGCGCCGGCGCGCGCGGGCTGATGCAGGTGCTGCCCGGCACGGCGAGCGACATGGCCCTCGCGCGCGGCGAGACGCTGAACGCCGCCGACCTCTACAATCCGTCGGTCAACATGGAATATGGCCAGCGTTATCTGGAGAAGCTCAGCACGTCGAGCGCGACCGACGGCCTGCTCGCCAAGGTGATCGCCGCCTATAACGCAGGGCCGCTGCCGGTCGAGCGGTGGAAGTCGCAGATACGCGACGAAGGCGATCCGCTGCTCTTCATCGAATCCGTCCCCTATTATGAAACGCGCGCCTATGTGAACGTGGTGCTGCGCAATTACTGGATGTACCAGATGGAGAATGGCAACCGGTCGGCGGCGCTGAACGCGCTCGCGCAGGGCCTGTGGTCGCGCTTCCCCGGCAAGGCGGGATCGCTCGCGGTGCGATTGACCTCGGCAGGGCGGGCCGCCGGTGCCGATTGACGGGTCGCGCCTCTTCATTCCGGTCCAGATCGCGCTGCTGACCGTATCGGACAGCCGGTCGCTGGCGGAGGATCGCTCGGGCGATATTCTTGCCAAGAGCATCACCGACGCGGGGCATGTGCTGATCGACCGGCGGATCGAACGGGACGAGAAGGACATCATCGTCGCGCGCCTGCACAGCTGGATCGACGATCCGGCGGTGGATTGCATCATCACCACGGGCGGCACCGGCGTTACCGGACGGGATGTGACGCCGGAGGCGCTGGAGCGTGTGCAGGACAAGGCCATTCCCGGTTTTGGCGAGTTGTTTCGCTGGCTGAGCTTTCAGACCATCGGCACCTCGACCATCCAGTCGCGCGCCTGCGCCTGTGTCGCTCGCGGAACCTATATTTTCGCGCTGCCCGGCTCGACGGGCGCGGTGCGGGATGGATGGGACCAGATATTGGTGCATCAACTCGATAGCCGGTTCCGTCCTTGCAATTTCGTCGAATTGATGCCGCGCCTCCTCGAACGCTGACGCGGGCGCGGCTGGCGGAAATCGCTTGGCAACCCTGATGGGCCACTTTACGGCTCGGGCACGACGGTTCGGGTGGGCAAATGAAAATGTTGATGGCGAGCGTCTCCCGGATTGCCGCGGCTGCCCTGCTGGGCGGCTGTGCGGCGGGTGTCACCACGGCAGCTCGCGCGGAAACGCTGATCGAAGCCCTGACGGCGGCCTATAAGAGCAATCCCACCCTGTCCGGCGCCCGTGCGCGTCAGAGGGGCGTGGACGAGAATGTGGCGCTCGCCAAGGCGGATGGCCGCCCTGCCGCCAGTCTCGGCGGCACCTATAATGAACAGATCGCCCGGCCCGAACAGCTCATCAACACGGGCGCGGGGCTGACGCGGCTGGCCGTTACGCCGCTGCGATCGGCGGTCGGTCAGGGGTCCGTCTCCGTCCCGCTGTACAGTGGCGGCACCGTTCGCAATGCCATCCACGCGGCCGAGCGGCGCGTCGAGGCCGGGCAGAACGACCTGCGCGGCACGGAAGCGTCCGTGTTCGCCAATGTCGTCGGCGCCTATATGGATGTCATTCGCGACAGCCAGATCGCCTCGCTCAACCTTCAGAACGTCAAGGCGCTCGAGGTCAATCTGCGCGCCAGCAAGGAACGGTTCGAGGTCGGCGACCTGACCCGGACCGACGTCGCGCAATCGGAATCGCGCCTCGCCCTCGCGCGCGCCACCGCCCAGCAGGCGCAGGCGCAACTGGTGGCGTCGCGGGAAAATTATAACGCGCTGGTCGGCCATGCTCCGGAAGCACTGGAGGATGCGCCTCCCCTCGCGGGCCTGCCCGCGACGGCGGAGGCAGCCGTGAGCACCGCGCTCGCGGATAATCCGGACATCCGGTCCGCGCAGAAAAGCCGCGAGGCGGCACGCTATGACATCAAGGTGGCGGAAGGCGCGGTGCTGCCGCGCATATCCGCCTTCGTTCAGGGCAATTACACTGACTATCTGCGCAGCGAAAACACGCTGATCAGCGCGGCCAATGTGAAAAGCGCGCAGGCGGGCGCCTCCCTCACCATTCCCCTGTACCAAGGCGGCCGTCCCGGCGCCGCGCAGCGTCAGGCGGTCGCCTCCGAGTCCGCCGCAATCGATCGCAGCATCGAGGTCGAGCGCGGCGTGGTGGCGGACGTGCGCGCCACCTATGCGCGCTGGCAGGCGGCCCTCCAGAACATAGAGGCCACGCGAACGGCGGTAAGCTCTGCGGAGCTGTCACTGGAGGGCGTCAAGGCGGAGAACAGCGTCGGCAGCCGTACCATCCTCGACATATTGAACGCCGAGCAGGAGGCGCTGAACGCCCGCGTCCAACTGGTATCGGCCCAGCGCGACGCCTATGTCGCCGCGTTCGGCCTGCTCGCCTCCATGGGGCATGCACAGGCGAGCGACCTCGCTATCGATCCGGCGATCCTGTACGATCCACAGGCGAATTACCGGCGGGTGCGCGGCAAGATCTTCGATTTTGATTTTGACAAACGCGCCGGGCCGAGCGACTAGGTTTCGCCCGTCGAAGCGACGGACGTGACGGCTGAACAGCATAGCCGCATGGCTCGTTTCGGATCGCCATCGATACCGTGCGATGGTTACTGCACCATTATCTGTTTCCGTATCCGAAATTCGCATGTCTGTTCAATAATATCTCCGCATATCCTTGCGGGAAACAGTCATGGCCGTCCAAATTACAACCCAGATTACGCGATCTTCAACAGACTTTCTTTCATCTCTGGGCGTAAACGCGCACTCGGGCGCTGAATATAATGTCTACAGCAATGCCAACACTGTAATCCGCTCGCTGGATTATCTTGGCATAAATCTGGTTCGCGACAATTTCGCACTTACCGGCACGCCCGTAGGTGTCATCGACGCACTGGCCAACGCGGGTGTACAATTTGATTTCGTGGTCTCGTCGGCCCTTCCCAATTCGGGCAGTGCTGGCCTGCAACGCTTCGTCGATGCGCTTGCCACGTTCAACACGGCTCATAATGGGTCGGTGGCGCTCGTGGAGGGGCTGAACGAGGCCAATATCCAGGCCTTTACCTCCTCCTCCGACTGGGCGAGCGCGGCCCGCGCGTTCCAGACGACCCTGTATCAGTCCATCAGGGGGAACGCCTCCCTTGCGAACACCGGCGTCGTCAATCTGTCCCTTGGGTTGGAGAATGCGGCGGATTATGCCCAGTTGGGCGATCTGGGCAGCTATTCGGACTATGCGAACTCCCATGCCTACGCCCCCTCGTTCGGCGCGATGGACCGCGACATCGAGAAGTCGATGGCCAATGCCGCCGGGGCGTCCAGAGGCGATCCGACCATCGTCACCGAGACCGGCTACACCACCTATATCGCCGACCTCGGCCTCGGTGTCAGCGCGGTGGCACAGGCCAAGCTGACGCTCGCGGCGCTCCTGAACTCCTGGGAGAATGGCGCGAGCAAGACCTTCCTGTACGAACTGCTCGACAATCCCGAAGCCGCGACAGCGGGCAAGGAACGCGAGGCGGGATTCGGCCTCTTCGAGGCTGACGGCACGCCCAAGCTCGCCGCCACGGCGGTTCACAACCTGACCAGCATCCTCTCCTACGGCAGCACGAGCGCGCAGCAGATACAGGGTAACTTCTCCGTCAGCGCGGCCGCCAGCGACACGCATGTCACGACGCTAGGCAAGGGCGGCGGCGTATTTGATCTCCTGATCTGGCGCGATGCCGCCGTCTGGAACCCGCAGACACGGACCGATGTCGAACCGGCGACCGCCGACGTCACGATCAACTTCGGAACGGTGCAGGGAACGGTCTATCTCTATGATCCGCTGAAGGGCACGACGCCGGTCGCGACCTATCATAACGTCAGCCAGTTGGTGACACCCGCCGGCGGCGATCCGCTCATCGTGGAGGTCGGCGCATCGAGCGCCTATACCGAAACGAAGACGATGCTGACCGGCCCCTTGACGATGACCGCGGACCAGCTGGTCGCGAACATCACCACGCTGGGCACGACACTCGGCGATGCGACCATCACGCTGACGGGCGGCACCGTGCTGAAGGTGGCCTCGCTCTCCACCATGCAGGACATGATGAGCCGTTACGCCGCTGTCCTGTCGAAGGTCACCGGTCCCTACAGCTTTCTCCTGACCACGACCGGCGATAACTGGCGCAGGGAGGAAAGCTATTCTAGCGGCGGCGCGCTGCTCTATACGAAAAACTATAATCTGGTCGCGGGCATACTCGCGAACGACGCCACCATCTTTCCTGATGGTTCCCGGATCGAGAATGTCTACGCGTCGGGAAAACTGTCCTATTCCGTCACCACCGGCACCGATGGATCGGTCGCCGTCGCGCAATATAATAGCGCGACCGGACTGATCGCATTCCGTTCGATCAAGGCCGTGGACGGCTCCACGACGACGATGCTCTACACCGATGGCAATTTGAGCCAGCGGACCGTTGTGGGCACGGATGGCCTGCGCGTCACGTCCAGCTATGACGCCAAGGGTGCGATCACGCAGGTGCAGTCGGTGGATACGGCCGGAACCTGGACGACCACCGTCTATGATCCGGCGACCGGCGCGGTAAAGACGCTGTCGGTGGTCAAGGCCGACAAGTCTTTCGAGAACTGGACCTATGGCATCGCCGGCCAGAACTATAGCAGCGAGCATCAGGTCGCCAGCGCGGCGGGCCTCGTCACGCTCGTCGAGCGCTTCACAGCCGGGAACCAGCTGATCTATCGCAAGACCGCCAATGTCGACGGTTCGGGCACGACCACGGTCTATGACAGCGCGGGCCGGGTGACCGAGCAGGTCGCGACCGCATCCGGCGGCGCTTTCATGCGGACGACCTATGCCTATGATGCCAAGGGCACGACGGTCCAGAAGCAGACATCCGACAATCTCGGCAACTGGACGACGACGGTCTATGACCCCGCGACCGGCGCGGTCAAAAC
>Ga0207674_10007688_pt1 | contig 12548 bp, 12 predicted proteins | sample KBSCornC72_FD_184303 | JGI IMG/M metagenome (GOLD analysis project Ga0207674, IMG submission 184303) | Corn rhizosphere microbial communities from Kellogg Biological Station, Michigan, USA - KBS Corn C7-2 (SPAdes) (version 2) | ecosystem: Host-associated > Plants > Roots > Rhizosphere > Soil ... | reverse complement strand
CCAACCTTGAGACCCGCGATGCGGACGTCGGTGCCGACTTCGATACCCGTGGTGTTCGGGAACAGCGCGGAGATTTCCGTCGCGCCGGTAATCGTGCCGCCGCCGGTGCGCAGCCAGGCGAACCAGGCGAAGGCGATTGCGATGATGATGACCAGAAGGCCAGTCAGTGCCTCGCCCAGATGTTCGCGAACGGGGGATCTCATGCTCAGTTTGGTGTCCATGCCTCATAATCGCCCGTGGCCCGGGCGCGGTTCCCGCCGGCCTCGAGAGCGCCGGCGGGGCGATAGGCGTCGTGCGTGCCGGTGAGGTTCGGCATCGCGGGCTTTTCCCAGATGCGCGGCGGGGGGAGCGCGTCTTCCGGCGCGGCGTCGATCGTGCCGTGGATCCAGCCATGCCATTCCGGGGCGATGCGGCTGGCGTCGTTGGCGCCGTTGTAGATGACCCAGCGGCGCTTACGGCCAGTCGAATCGGCCTTTTTCGATTCGAAATAGACGTTGCCGAGCGCGTCCCGGCCGACTTCGCCGCCGTTGCGCTTGCTCCACAGCAGCGTGCCGATCGTGGCGCCGTCCCACCAGGTGAAGATCTTCATCAACACAGACATAGCGCCCAAGTAGCCGCGTTAATCCTACCGCGCAACCGGAACGGATCAGTAGCTGCTGCGGAAGGCCGAGATCAGGCGCTGGACGAGATTGCCGGGGGTCGGACGGATCACCGTCTGCGGGTTGACCGGCGACAAGCGGCGCAGGTCGATCGGATCGGACGCGGCGAACTGGACGAGGCCGGCGAGCGTGGCGAAGGCTGGGCCGCTGTGCGCATCAGGCAGCCCGGTGAGACCGCGCGGACGGCCGATGCGGACCGAGCGGCCGAGCACGCCCTGTGCATAATCGGCGATTCCCTTCAACTCCGCGCCGCCGCCCGTCAGGACGACCTGACGGCCGACCGGACCGGAGAAGCCGAGCGACTCAAGCGCCCGGGCGATCTCGCCGAACCAGTGGTCGAGACGCTGGCGGATGACGGTGATCAGCTGGGCGCGGGTGATGCGCTGCATGTCCGCGCCTTCCTCCTCGCTGATCGGGGCGACATCGATCATGTCGTGATTGTCGCGCGGGCTGCTGGTGGCCGAGCCGTGGAAGCACTTCATCCGCTCGGCCTGGGTGCGGCGGGTGCCGAAGGCCGAACTGATGTCGTCGGTGATGTCCGCGCTGCCGGTCGGGATCGACGCGAGGCCGACGAGCACGCCACCGGCGAACAGCGAAACATTGGTGACGCCCGCACCCATCTCGACAAGCGCAACGCCAAGCTCGCGTTCCTCTTCGGACAGGCAGGCCATGCCGGTCGCGATCGGGGCTGCGACGATCGACTTCACCGCGAGATGCGCGCTGCGTACACATAAGTCGAGGTTGCGGATCGGCGAGGGCTCGGCTGCGACGACGTGGATGTCGACGCCCAAACGATCGGCATGGAGACCGAGGGGAGATTTTACGCCGGTCAGGCCATCGAGCGTGTAGAGCGTCGGCTGCGCATGGAGGACCATGCGGCCGTCCGGATCGATCGAGTTGCGGCCCGCACCGAGCAGCTGATCGATATCGTCCTGCTCGATCCGGTAGCCGCCGATATCGACTTCGACCGAGGCGATGTCGCTGACGAGGCCACCCGCCGAGAAGCTGACCCACACTTTCTCGATATTGACGCCGGCCATACGCTCGGCCTGCTCGACCGCTTCGCGGATGGCGTTCTCGGTCGCTTCCATGTCGGAGACATAGCCCCGCCGCACGCCCTTGCTCTCGCGCTGGCCGGTACCGACGACCTCGATCTCGTTATCGCCCGGACGGCCGATCAGGGCACAGACTTTCGAGGAGCCTATGTCGAGCGCGGTGATCAGGTCGTCATTGCGATGTTGTGCCATAGTTCCCCCAAACTAGGTCGTCTTCAATGCCGCAGCAGCGGCGGCCGCGTCATCCGTAATGCTACGGCCCGGCTCCTTCGAGACGCGCACCACGATCCGCCCCGGCACGCGCATGTCGAAGCGGGCGAAGCCCTGCCCCAGTAGCCGGTAGGTCGCGTCGCGCTTGGCGAAATCGGCCAGCGCATCGGCGGCGGCCTGATCGCCCTCGGGCAGCGCCAGCGTCTCGCCCGACTGGAAGCGCAGATCCCAGCGCCGCCCGCCGACCCAGCTTGCCCCCGCGAGCATGGGCTTGAGCGACGGCGCCTTCTCGATCAGCGCGGCGAGCGCGGTCGCCTGCTGGTTCGCACCCGGCCCGATCACCACCGGCAGATCGGGCATCGAGCGGACATCGACCGGCGCGATCACCACGCCATTCTGATCGATCAGCGCGAGCTTCTGGCGAAATTGCCAGATCGCGGTCGGACGGCGTTCGATGATGTCCACCACCAGCGTATCGGGCAGGCGGCGCGAGACGCGCGCATCCGCAACCCAGCCGAGCTGCTTGAGCCGCTGCCGGGTGGCTTCGAGATCGACCAGCGGCATGGCCCGCGACGGCTGATCCATGGCGATGTCGATCACCGCCTTGCGGTCCATCTGGGCGCGGCCCTGCACTTCCACATTGCGGACAGCGAAGCCCATGTGGCCGATCGCCTCGCCAATCTCGGTGCCGATCATCTGCGGCAGCTGCATCGCGATCACGCCCGCCGCCAGGCCCGCGGCAAGGATTCCGCCCAGCATCCAGTTGCCGGCGCGCTTCAACGTTTCCTGCCCGACCGGAAGGGTCGCGAGCGCCTGCGCCGCCGTCGAGGGCTTGCGCGGGACGCGCTTGCGGGGCCGCGCTTCCGGCACGCGCTTGCGCGTCCTGACCGCGCCTCCGCGCCGGATGCGGGCCGATCCGCTCATGCGGCGCTAACTTCACGAAGGTCGCGGATATCGACTAATGTAGAAAAAAATATCATATTGATTCCGCTCGATTTTCCGGAATCTTCTATAGCATGAAGTGGGGGCTGTAGGAAAATGCTCATGCAGCCTCCACCTGAAGGGCTTCGTCGACGATGCGCTGGACCAGTTCGGCGTAACTGAGGCCGATGTGGCGACCCTGTTCGGGGACGAGGCTGAGTGGGGTCATGCCGGGCTGGGTGTTGACCTCAAGGAGATAGAGACCAGCGAGGCCCTTCTTCTCGTCCCAGCGGAAATCGGAGCGCGAAGTGCCCTTGCAGTTGAGCAGCCGGTGGGCCTTGAGAGCGATCGCCTTGCATTCGTCGGCAATGTCCGCGGGAATATCGGCGGGGCAGACATGTTCGGTCAGGCCATCGGTATATTTGGCATCGTAATCGTAGAAGCCGCTCTTGGGCTTCAGTTCGGTGACGGCGAGCGCCTCGTCGCCCAGCACGGCGACGGTCAGTTCGCGGCCGGGGATGAAGGGCTCGGCGAGCAGGCTGTCGAAATGGCGCCATGGGCCTTCGGTTTCGCGCGCGATCGGCTTGCCGTAATTGCCTTCCTCGGTGATGATCGCGACGCCGACCGACGAGCCCTCGTTGACTGGCTTCAGCACGAACGGCCGCTCGATCGGATCGCCTGCATAGAGGCTCTCGCAATCGACGATCACGCCTTCCGGCATCGGGATGCCGTGCGGGACGAGTTCGTTCTTCGTCAGCTGCTTGTCGATCGCGATCACCGAAGTGGCCATGCTCGAATGCGTATATTTGATACCCATCAGATCCAGCATCCCTTGTACCGAGCCATCTTCTCCCGGGGTGCCGTGCAGTGCGTTGAACACGACATCCGGGTTGGCTTCTGTAATTCTGAGCGCAACATCACGCCCCATATCGATCCGCGTCACGCGGTGGCCGAGACTTTCAAGCGCGTCGGCTACGCCTGCTCCGGAGACGAGCGAGACTTCACGCTCCGAAGACCAGCCGCCCATCAGAACGACGATGTGCAGAGGCTTCATAGCTCCTCCCCGGAACGGGGAGGGGGACCGCTGCAGGCGGTGGAGGGGGCGTGCGGCATGGTGGTGACGGCGCGCAAGTGGCGAACCCCCTCCACCATGCTACGCATGGTCCCCCTCCCCGTGCCGGGGAGGATCATGGTTGAATCCCCACGCGTTGAATTTCCCATTCCAGTGTGACGCCCGATTTTTCCTTCACGCGGCGGCGGACTTCCTCGCCCAGCGCTTCGATCTGTGCTGACGATGCGCCGCCCAAATTCAACAGAAAATTGGTGTGTTTCTCAGAAACCTGTGCATCACCGATCTTGAGCCCCCGGCACCCCGCCTGATCGACCAGCTGCCAGGCCTTGTGGCCGTCCGGATTCTTGAAGGTGGAGCCGCCGGTCTTTGAGCGGAGCGGCTGCGAGGCTTCGCGTTCGGAGGCGATGCGGTCCATTTCGGACTGGATCGCGGCAGGCTCGCCGGGATGGCCCCGGAAGGTTGCGGAGACGACGATCGCGCCTTCGGGCAATGCGCTGTGGCGGTAGGTGTAGCCCAGATCGGCGAGTGCCAACGTCTTGCGTTCGCCGGAGCGGAGGACGACTTCGGCTTCGATCAGGATATCCTTGACCTCGCGGCCATAGGCGCCGCCGTTCATGCGGACGAAGCCGCCGACCGTGCCGGGGATCGAGCGGAGGAACTCCACGCCCGCAATCCCGGCATCGCGGGCGGCTGAGGATACGAGGATACCGCTGGCGCCGCCGCCGCAGCGGAGCGTGGTGGCATCGAGGCGCTCGACCGTGGCGAAGGGCTTGCCAAGGCGGACGACCACGCCAGGGACGCCGCCGTCGCGGACGATCAGGTTGGAGCCGAGACCCAGCCCCATCACCGGGATTTCAGGATCGAGGCCAGCGAGAAAATCGCAGAGATCATCGATATCGGCGGGTTCGAACAGCCATTCGGCCGCGCCCCCGCTCTTGAACCAGACAAGCGGCGCCAGCGGCGCGTCCGCCGTCAGCCTGCCGCGCACCGGCGGCAGGGCTGGGACGATCGCGCGGCCGGCGGCCAGGTTCATTTCTTCAGGCCCCACATGTTGAACCAGGTTTCCCACGCCTTGGCATTGGCGTCGGCGACCTGCTGGGCGGCCTTGATCGCGCCATCGAAATGCTCGGAGCGCGGGAGCAGCCGCTGCGCGGCTTCCAGTTGCGCCTTCTGCATGGCGGCCATGCTGTCCTGCAGAACCTTCCAACCTGAAAATGCATCGTTCATGACGGCACCTTCCTTTGTTCGAGCGCGCCGGCCAGTCCGGCGGCCCATTTGGTGATGTCCCCAGCCCCCAGACAGATTACCATGTCGCCGGGGCGGAGCACATCAGTCAACGTATCGGCCAGCGCATCGGCGCCGTCGATCGTCTGCGCGGCGCGGTGGCCACGCTGCTTGAGCCCCTTGACCAGCGCGGCGGCATCGACGCCCTCGATCGGTGCCTCGCCCGCAGGATAGACCGGCGCGACATAGACGCTGTCGGCATCGTTGAAGGCGGTCTGGAAGTCGGCCATCAGATCGCGCAGGCGGGTGAAGCGGTGCGGCTGGACGACCGCGATCACACGGCCCGCCACGCCCTCGCGAGCGGCGGCAAGGACGGCGCGGATTTCGACCGGGTGGTGGCCGTAATCGTCGATGATCGTCGCGCCATCGACTTCGCCGACCTTGGTGAAGCGGCGCTTGACCCCACCAAATTTCTCGAAGCCCGAGACGATCACATCGTCGGGCACGCCAAGCTCAAGCGCGACGCCGATCGCGGCGATGGCGTTGGAGACATTGTGCCGGCCGGGCATCGGCAGGGTGATATTGGCGAGCTTGCGGCTGTTGCCGTCGCGGTCGCGGATGGTCACGTCGAAGCGGTTGCCGCCGGGGATCGGGGTCACATTATCACCGCGCAGATCGGCCTGCGCCGAGAAGCCGTAGGTGACGATGCGGCGGTCGCGGACGCGCGGGATGATCGCCTGCACTTCCGGATGATCGATGCAGAGGAAGGCGGCGCCGTAGAAGGGGACATTCTCGACGAATTCGACGAAGGCGTCCTTGATCTTCTCGAAGCTTCCATAATGATCGAGGTGCTCGGGATCGATGTTGGTGACGATCGCGTAGGTGCCGTCGAGGCGGAGGAAACTGCCGTCGCTCTCGTCGGCCTCGACCACCATCCAGTCGGACGCGCCCAAGCGGGCGTTGGAGCCGTAGCTGTTGATTATGCCACCGTTGATGACGGTAGGATCGACGCCGCCCGCATCGAGAAGCGAGGCGACCATCGAGGTGGTGGTCGTCTTGCCGTGAGTGCCGGCAACGGCGACGGTGTTCTTGAGGCGCATCAGCTCGGCCAGCATCTCGGCGCGGCGGACGACGGGGATGCGCTTTTCGAGCGCAAGCTCGACCTCTGGATTGCCGCGCTTGATCGCGGTCGAGACCACGACCACGGCCGCATCGCCCAGATTTTCGGCGGCATGCCCGATCATCACCTTGATCCCGCGCTTGCGCAGGCCATCGATGACGTAACCTTCGGCAACGTCGGTGCCCTGCACCTTGTAGCCGAGATTGTGCATCACCTCGGCGATACCGGACATGCCGATCCCGCCGATGCCGATGAAGTGAATCGTGCCGATGTCTAACGCAACGCCTTTCACTGAAATCCTCCCCGGCACGGGGAGGGGGACCATCCGAAGGATGGTGGAGGGGGCGTGCCGATCATGCCAACTTCAAGTTCTAACTCGTTCAACAAATTCACTTTCATTCTGTCGCGGAGGCCGGGAGCCCCCTCCACCACCCGGCTGCGCCGGGCGGTCCCCCTCCCCGTACCGGGGAGGATCACGCGTAAGCCCCACGCAAGTTGCCCATCTGCGGCTCGTTATCGCCGATCGCGTCCATGACCGGGGTCTGACCGAGCGATTCCACGACATCGGCAAGGCGTTCGGCAGCTTCGGGGCGGCCGACGCTGCGGGCGAAGCGGGCGGCGTTGGTGAGCGCGGGGGCGTCCAGCGCGAGCTTCTGCATCTGCTTGGCGAGTTCGATCGGGGTGAAATGGGCCTGCGGGATCGAGCGCGCGCCGCCCGCGCGGACCATCTCGCGAGCGTTGGCGGTCTGGTGATCGTCGGTGGCGGACGGGTAAGGGATCAGGATCGCGGGGCGGCCTACTGCGGTCAATTCGGCGATGGTCGAGGCGCCGGAGCGGGCGATCACCAGATGCGCCCAGCCAAGGCGGGCGGGCATGTCCTCAATATAGGTGGAGAGATCAGCGGGGATGCCGAGGGCGGCGTAGCGCTGGCGGACCTTGTCGATATCCTCCGGACGGCATTGCTGCGTCACCTGCATGCGGCGGCGGAAAGTGAGCGGGAGAAGGCCGAGGCCTTCTGGCACCACGTCAGAGAGGACCGACGCGCCCTGGCTGCCGCCGGTGACGAGGATGCGGAAGATGCCGTCGGCCAGCAGCGTGGGATAAGGCATGTCGCGCAGCACGCGGATCTCGTCGCGGACGGGATTGCCGACCAGCACGACCTTGTCGGCATAGCGCGGCTTGAGGCGCTCGATCTCGGCATAGGCGGTAGCGATGACGTCGACGCGGCCCGAAAGGAAGCGGTTGACCCGGCCGAGCACGGCGTTCTGCTCATGGATCACGGTCGGGATCTTCATCGACAGCGCGGCGAGCAGCGACGGCAACGCCGGATAGCCGCCGAAACCGACAACCGCCGTCGGCATGAAGCTTTCATAGAGCCGCCGCGCACGCTCGCGGCCCTGCCAGATCTCGCGGCCCGCCGAGACCCAGCCGGTGACGCCGCCATCGAGCCGCCCCGCAGGCAGGACGTGCGTCTGGACACCTTCGAACAGGCCCGGGAAACGCCTGCCCCGCTCGTCAGTGACAAGCGCGACATGGTGGCCACGCTTGAGCAACTCGGCGCCCAGCGCATGGGCTGGAATCATGTGGCCGCCGGTACCGCCGGCGGCGAGGACGAAGTGGCGCTTGACGATCATCGGCCGCTCCATTTCACCACATAGGGGGAACGCGTCAGATACGGGTTCGCGCGGGTGAACGCCAGCAATAGCCCCATCCCGATCGCGAGCGCGAGCATCGAGGAGCCGCCATAGCTGATGAACGGCAGCGTCATGCCCTTGGACGGCGCGAGCTGGACGTTGACCGCCATGTTGATCAGCGCCTGCAGGCCGAACTGGGTGGCGAGACCCGCCGAGGCAAGCAACAGGAACTCATCCTCCTGATGGAGCAGGCGGACGAACACGCGCACCACGATCGCCAGATAGATGCAGGCAATGGCGATGCAGGAGATGAGGCCGAACTCCTCGCCGATCACCGAGAAGATGTAATCGGTGTGCGGCTCGGGCAGATGGAATTTCATCGTGCCGCCGCCGGGGCCGGTGCCGAGCAGCCCGCCATTGGTGAGCGTCGCATAGGCCTTGTCGGTCTGGTAAGTATCGCCCTCGGCGAAGATGAAATTGTTGATGCGCTCATGCGCGACCGAATAGAAGAGATAGGCCGAGACGATCCCGGTCACCGCCAGACCACCCAATCCGACGAGAAACCGCATCGGAAAGCCGCTCAGCGTCAACAGTGCGACCCAGACCGCCGCGAACATCACGGTCTGGCCGAAATCGGGCTGGCGCATCAGCAGGAACGCGATCACCGCGACCAGCGCGCCGGTCAGCGGCATGACAGGGAGCGAGCTATCCTTGGACCGCAACGAGAGCAGCCAGGCCACCATCACGACGAACAGCGGCTTGAGGAATTCGGACGGCTGGAACTGCATCATGCCGACGCCGATCCAGCGCTTCGCGCCGTTCACCTCGCTGCCGATCAGCGGGACGGCAACCAGCATCACGAAGAAGAAGGAGGCGCCGCTGAGGGCAAGGCGGCGAGCCACCTCCTTCGGAAGCATCGAGATGAAGATCATCACGGGCACGGCGAGCGCGATCCACGCCGCCTGTCGATAGAAATAATAGAGCGGAGTCAGCTGATGTGCGCCCTGCGAATAGCGTACGCCGGCCGCCGGAGACGCCGCCGCGACCGCGATCAGCCCGATCGAGATCAGCGCCAGCACCAGCGCGAGCAGGACGCGGTCGATCTCCCAGAACCAGGTGCCGAGCGGCGAACGGTCGGCGCGGCCGAGGCGCGGGGTGCTGGGTTTGCGTTTCCTGCGTGGGGTCATGGATTCCGATACCGCGAATGCGAGTTGCCCGTTCATGCCAGTTCCCCCACGGCCGCGCGGAATGCATCGCCCCGCGCTTCATAATCCTTGAACTGATCGAAGGAGGCGCAGGCGGGCGACAGCAACACGACCTCGCCCGGCTTGGCCGCCGCCGCTGCTTCGCTGACCGCGCGATCGAGGGTGACGGCCTCGATCACGGGCTTGCCCGCCTCTTCCAGCAGGCGGGCGAACATCGGCCCGGCCTCGCCGATCGTGTAGGCGGCGCGGACATGGCCGAACATCGGCGCGCACTCGTCGAGCCGGTCGCCCTTGGGAAGGCCCCCGAGAATCCAGTGGATCGCGGGATAGGACGCCAGCGCATAGGCCGAGGAGCTTGGGTTGGTCGCCTTGCTGTCGTTGACGAAGAGGACGCCGTCGCGTTCGGCCACGCGCTCCATGCGGTGCGGCAGGCCCGGATAGGTGCGCAGCCCCTCCTGCACGGCGTTGGGCGAAATGCCGAGCGCGACCGAAGCCGCAATCGCGACCACGGCGTTCTGGGCATTGTGCGGACCTTGCAGCGTCGGCCATTGCGACTGGTCCGTGATCGCTTTCGAAGTCACTTCGATCAGGGTCTTCTCGCCAGTCTCGCGCGTGTGGCGGAAGACGTTGGCGATCTTGCGGGTCTCCTCGTCCTCGGTGGCGATCACGGCGATATGGCCGTCACTCATCATCGCGAACAGGCGGGCCTTCGAGGCCGCGTAGCCCGCGAACCCATCATAGCGATCGAGATGATCGGGCGTGATGTTGAGGAGCACGCCCACATCGCAATCGAGGCTGTGTGCGAGGTCGATCTGGTAGCTCGACAGTTCGAGGACGTAGATGCCACCTTCGGGCAACGGATCCTGACCGAGTATCGGCAGGCCGATATTCCCGCCAAGGGTGGCCGGCACGCCGGCGGTCTTGATGATGTGATGGATGAGCGCGGTGGAGGTCGATTTGCCGTTGGTGCCGGTGATGCCGATCACTTTGTGCGGCGGCAGCGACGCGCGGGCTTGCGAGAACAACTCGATGTCGCCGATGATCGGTGTGCCAGCGACCTTCGCCAATCCAGCGATCGGGTGCTTGTTGAGCGGCAGGCCGGGAGTGACGACGATCGCGTCGAAGCTCGAAAGATCGAGCACGAGGGGGTTGGCAATCGTTAACTCCCCCTCCCCTTCAGGGGAGAGGGCTTTTGCTGCTGCCCTCGCCTCTTCCTTATCATCCCAAGCAACCACATCCGCGCCGCTTGCGAGCAACGCCGTAACAGTCGCAAGGCCCGAGCGCGCCAGCCCCAGCACCGCGTAGCGCTTGCCGCTGAAGGCTGCGCTTGTGATCACCGCAGTTTCAGCGTGGAGAGGCCCGCGAGCGCGAGCACGAAGCTGATGATCCAGAAGCGGATCACCACGGTCGGTTCGGACCAGCCGAGCTGTTCGAAATGGTGATGGATCGGCGCCATCCTGAAGATGCGCTTGCCGGTGCGCTTGTAGAAGAAGACCTGCAGGATCACCGAGACGGTCTCGACCACGAACAGGCCGCCGATGATGATCAGCACGATCTCATGATGCGCCACCACCGCGATCGCCCCGAGCGCGCCGCCGAGCGCAAGGCTGCCGGTGTCGCCCATGAAGACCGCCGCCGGAGGCGCGTTGAACCAGAGGAAGGCAAGCCCCCCGCCGATGATAGCCGAGCAGAGGATCGTCACGTCGCCTGCGCCGGGGACATGGGGGATGCCAAGATACGTGGCGAACTTCACGTTGCCGACGAGGTAGCTGATGATCAGCAGCGCAACCGAGGCGATCACGACCGGCATCGTCGCAAGGCCGTCGAGGCCGTCGGTCAGGTTCACCGCATTGCCGAAGCCGGTGATGATGAACGCGGCGAAAAAGATGTAGAAGGGCCCGAGATCGATCACCGGGCCATTGTAGAAGGGCACGTAGAGGTGATGGGGACCGCCATCGAGGATAAGCCACGACGCCACGCCCGCGATCATGAATTCCAGCAAAAGCCGCATCTTGCCCGAAATGCCCTTGTGGCTGCGCTTCGTGACCTTGTCGTAATCGTCGAGGAAGCCGATCGCGCCGAAGCCGAGCGTCACCATCAGGCAGGCCCAGGTGAAACGGTTGCCGAGATCCATCCAGAGCAGCATCGAGATCGTGACCGAAGTCAGGATCATCAGGCCACCCATGGTGGGCGTGCCGACCTTCTTGAGATGGGTCTGCGGGCCATCGTCGCGGATCGGCTGGCCCTTGCCCTGGCGGACACGCAGCCAGCCGATGAATTTCGGGCCGATCAGCAGGCCGATCAGCAGTGCTGTCGCGACCGCGCCGCCGGTGCGAAAACTGATATAGCGGATGAGGTTGAGGAGGCCGGGGAAACCCAGCTGCTCGGCGATCAGATAGAGCATGCCGCCCTCCCCTTCACGAGACGGCCATTGGATATTTCGCGGACGAGACCGGACAGGCCGATCGCGTTCGATCCCTTGACGAGGACGACGTCGCCGGGCGCGGCGATGTCTTCGAGCGTTTCGAGAGCGGCGGCACTGTCGGCGACGGTGTGAAGCGCGACCCGCCCGTGCAGGCGATGCGCAAGGGCTGCCATCTCCCGGCCGACGAGGATGGCGACATCGACCTTCGCCTCCAGCACGGGATCAGCGAGATCGGCATGGTAGCGCTGCGACTGGCTGCCAAGCTCCCGCATCTCACCCAGCACGGCGATGCGCCGATCGGCCTTTTCCTGCCCCAGCTGCCTGAGCGTGGCGGCCATCGACACGGGGTTGGCGTTGTAGCTTTCGTCGATCAGCAGAATCTCGCCGCCTTCGACCTCAGCCTTCACGCGTTCGCCACGGCCGGCGAGGCCCTTCATGTCGGCAAGCGCGAGGGCGGCCGCCGCGAGATCGCCACCGACGGCGTGGACGGCTGCCAATACCGCAAGGCCGTTGGAGACCCAGTGGGCGCCGGACTGGCCGAGGGTGAAGGTCAGTTCCGCCTTCGGCAGCTTGGCGGTGAGCAGCGTGCCGGCCTCCAGCGGCACTTCCTCGATCACGCGAACCGAAGCCTTCGGACTGCGGCCAAAGGTGAGGATCTGCTCGGCATAGGGTTCGGCGGCCTTCGCGAGACGGTCGCGGTGCGGACTTTCCTCGGGGATGATCGCGACGCCGCCGGGCTCCAGCCCCTGGAAGATCTCGCCCTTGGCATCAGCGATAGCGGATTCGTCAGCGAAATAGGCGACGTGGGCGGGCGCGATGGCCGTCACGATGGCGACATGGGGGCGGACCAGTTGCGTCAGCTGGGCCAGCTCGCCAGCATGGTTCATGCCCATCTCGAACACGCCATAGCGGGTCGCGGCGGGCATGCGGGCAAGGCTGAGCGGGACACCGGTGTGGTTGTTGTAGCTCTTGACCGAGCGATGCGCCTCGCCCGGCACGGCGCGGTCGAAGGCGGCGTAAAGC
>Ga0207674_10007686_pt1 | contig 12550 bp, 10 predicted proteins | sample KBSCornC72_FD_184303 | JGI IMG/M metagenome (GOLD analysis project Ga0207674, IMG submission 184303) | Corn rhizosphere microbial communities from Kellogg Biological Station, Michigan, USA - KBS Corn C7-2 (SPAdes) (version 2) | ecosystem: Host-associated > Plants > Roots > Rhizosphere > Soil ... | reverse complement strand
CATGCCGATCGCCACGCGAGGGACCTACTCCTCGAAGCGGCTCGCCGCGTCACGATCGCGCTCATATCGCCTCTTCAGCGGAAAGGGCGGCAACCACGACTCGCGCCGCACGATCCAGCTTTCGTACGTCGGCACCAGCCGGTCCGGCGCATCGAGCGCGCCCAGGCTCACCTCGACTTCATCGCCCGTGCGCGCGAAGACGGAGGAGCCGCAGCGCGGGCAGAAATGCCGGCCGGCGTACGAGCGCGTCTCGCCTTCGACGCTGACTGCAGCCTCGGGGAATATCGCGGACGCATGGAAGAGCGCGCCGTGATGCTTGCGGCAATCGAAGCAATGACAGAGGCCGACGCGATAAGGGCGTCCTGTCGCGACGAGGCGGACATCGCCGCACAAGCAACTGCCCGTGAACCGGTCCATGGACATCTCCTCTGGATCGAGAGCGGATGGAATTCCGCCGCGAACGACGGCCGATCGACAGGCCTCGTCCTCGCCATCCCACGCGCACGGAACGCGTGGCCTGCGCGCGGCTATCGACTCAGTCGACGATGCGCTTGCGCACCGCGTAGCGCACGAGTTCGGCGCTGTTGCGCACGCCGAGCTTGGCGAGCACGCGGCTGCGGCGGTTCTCGGCCGCCTTCGCGCTGATGCCGAGCTTGCTGGCGATCTCCTTGATCGTGAGGCCGTCGACGACGAGGTGCAACACTTCGCGCTCGCGGTCGGACAGGGCGCCGTACGGATCTTCGGGTTGCGGATGCTTGAGCTGGCTGGCGAGGATCTTCGTCGCGTACGGGCCGAAGTAGACGCCGCCGGCGGCGATCGTGCGGATCGCGTTGAGCAGTTCGTGCGTCGCGGTGTTCTTGACGAGGTAGCCCGACGCGCCCGCGCGCACCATCTGCACGGCGTACTCGTCCTCCTCGTGCATGGTCAGCACGAGCACCTTGGTGCGCGGCAATTCCTCGGTCAGCCGGCGCACGACGTCGATGCCGGACAGGCGCGGCATCGAGATGTCGATGACGGCGATGTCGGGCTGCAGCGCGAGGGCTTGTTCGACGGCGCTGATGCCGTCGCCGGCCTCGCCGACGACGACGCAGTCGCCGCTCTCCCGCAGCATCGCGACGAGGCATTCGCGCAACACGGTGTGATCATCGGCAATCAACAGGCGGATCATGGGCTCGCTCCCGGGGAGGCATCCGATAGCGGGAAGGACACCGACATGCCGAAACCGGCACCCGGCGTGGATTCGAATTGCAGGGAACCACCGAACAGGCGCGCACGGTCGCGCATGCCGCCGAGGCCGCTGCTGCCGCCGTGGCGGCCGCGCGCGAGCGCGGCTTCGACGTCGCAGCCGTTGCCGTCGTCGCGCACGCGCAAGCTGGCGCGCTCGCCGCGGCCGTCGAACGCGATCGCCACGTGCCGCGCCGACGCGTGCTTGGCGGTGTTGGCGAGCGCCTCCTGCACGAGGCGGAACACGAGTGTCGAGCGGTCGGCATCGATGCCGACGGGCGGCTCGTGGTAGTCCAGATGCGTGTCGATCCCGTGCGTTTCGGAGAACGAGCGCGCGAGCCAGCGCAGCGCGGGTTCGAGGCCGAGGTCGTCGAGGATCTGCGGGCGCAGCAGGCGCGACAGCGCGCGCGTGTCGTGCAGGGTCGCGTCGCCGATCGACTGCGCGTGGACGAGTTCGTCGCGCGCGTGGCGGCAGCGCGGCTCGTCCGGCAACGCCGCGAGCGCTTCCTTGATCAGGTGCAGCATCGCGGTGAGGTTGTGGCCGACGCCGTCGTGCAGCTCGCGCGCGAAGCGGCTGCGCTCTTCCTCCTGCACGCGCCAGACCGAGCGCGCGATCCGCTGGAAGGAGGCCTGGCCCTGGCGCAGCCGTTCGGTCAGCGCCTGGTGTGCCTGCAGCAGCTCGGTGAGCTGCGCGCGCATCTCGGTCGGCGAGGGCGGGTCAACGGGCATCGCCGCCTTCCTCGCGCAAGCGCCGCTGCAGGCGCTGTTCCAGGTTCGCGCGCGCGGCCTCGGGCGCGTCTCCGAGCAGTTCCGTGCGTGCGGCCGCGGCTGCAGTCGTCGCCGCGGTGGCCTCGGCCGCATCGGGCGCGAAAGCGCGCGCGCCGAGCGCGTGGATGAAGTAGGCGTCGGCCGCGCGACCGGTGTCCTTGAGCAGCGGCAGCGCTTCGCGGTAGCGGCGCGCGGCGCCGGTGCGGTCGCCGGCCTGCAACGCGGAGGCGATCTCGAGTTCGAGCCAGGCGAGCCGCGTCGGCACTTCGGCGAGTTGCGCGGCGTCGGCGCGCAACGCCGCGAGCGACGCGTCCGCGCGCGTCGGCTTGCCGGGTGCCGCGAACGCGAGCCGCGCGCGCTGCAGGCGTATCTCGACGGCGACCTTGCCGCTGTGCGCCTCGCTCGCCGCGGTCGCCGCGTCGTCGAGCTTCGCCGCGGCCGCGACGAGGTCGCCGCGCGACTGCAGCTGCACCGCGGCGACGAGCAGCCGCATCGCGCGCTGGTCGGCGTTGGCGTGCTCGGCCGGCACCTTCGCGAGCGCCGCGTCGGTGGCTGCATCGTCGCCGAGCACGCTCGACAGGCGCGCCTGCAGCAGGGTCGCTTCGATCTGCATGCGCTGGTCGGACCGGCGCGCGGCGAGCTGTTCCGCGCGTTCCGCGTGCGCGAGCCCGTCGGCCCAGCGGCCTTCGGCGAGCGCGAGTTCGCCGAGGTCGAGGTGCGCGGCGGACGCTTCCTCGCCGAGCTGGCGATCCTCGGCGTCGCGCAGGGTCTTCTGCAGGCGTTCGCGCGCGGCCGCGAAATGCCCGCGCGCGATGTCGAGCAGGCCGATGCTCTGCTCGACGCGCAGCAGGCCGTTGTTGTCGTCGAGCTGGCGATACAACGCTTCCGCTTGCTGCCAGTACACGAGCGCGTTGTCGAACTGGCCGAGGCGGAACGAGCTGAAGCCGACGTTGTTGAGGCTCTCGGCGACCTGGTCGGGCAGGTCGAGCTGCTGGCGCAGCGCGAGGGCCTCGCGGTAGGCCGCGAGCGCGGCCGCGTCGTCGCCGCGTTCCTCGGCGATCACGCCGCGGTCGTTGGCGAGGTCGGCCAGGCTCGCGCGATCACCGAGCCGTTCGAGCATGCCCTTGACGCGATCGAGCGTGCGGTCGGCGGCCTCGCGCTCGCCGCGCTCCGCCTGCACGATCGCGAGGTTGCGCAAGGTCTTGCTCAGGCCGAGCGTGTCGCCGAGCCGCTCGCGCGTCGCCGCGGCGCGCGTGTACTGCTCGGCCGCGGCGTCGAGCTGGCCGAGCCGCTCGTAGCCGATGCCGAGCGCGTTGCGCGTCTCCGCCTCCGCCGCCGCATCGCGCGAACGCGTGTCGAGCACGAGCGCGCGCACGAGGTATTCGTCGACCGCGGGTTGCGCTTCGCCCTGCTGGATCGAGGTGCGGCCGAGCAGGAACCACGCGCGCGCGTCCTGGTCGTCGTCTTTCACGTAGCGGTGCAGTTGCGCGAGTGCGCCGACGCCGTCGCCGTCGGCCACGCGCGTTTCCGCGTCGAGCAGCGCGAGCGGCGGATCGTGCGGGAACGCCTGCAGCGACGCGTCGAGCAGCGCTCGCGCCTTCGCCGCGTCGTCGAGCGCGCGCACGCGCAGTTCGCGACCGAGCGCGCTGTCGTCGTGGTCGAAGTGCTGCAGCACGGCGGCGCGCGTGTTCTCCGCCGGCAGCTCCTGTTGTGCCTCCGACTGCGCGTCGAGCAGCGCGCGCGCGACGAGGGCGCTCGCCGGATCCTGCGCGGCGAGCGGGGCGAGCGCGGTGGCCGCCGGCGCGGGCTCGTGGCGATCGAGGGCGGCCAGCGCACCGCCGTACGCGACGAGCGCGTCGGCCGACAGCGGCGGCGCCGCGCCGGCGCGCAGCTTCGACGCTGCGAGCCACTTCGCGGTCGCGTCGCGATACGCCGTGAACAGCGCCGCCGCGTTCGCGCCGCGCACGTCGACGACCGCTTCGCCCGGCGGCGAGGACGGATCGCCCGACCACAGCTGCAGGCGCAGGGCCTGTCCTTCGCGCGCGAGCGTGCCGTGCACGAGGCGCGTCGCATTCGCCGCGCCGGCGACGTCGGCGAGGCGGCGCAGCAGCACGTCGCGCGGCTGGTCCGGCGCGACGCGCGCGAGCGCGTCGAGCACGCGCCGGCGCGGGATCGACGCGGCGCCCGCATCGTTGCGCAGCCACGTCGCGAGGTGTTCGTCGAGTCCGCGCGCGGCCGCGGCGAGTTCGGCGTCGCCCGCGGGTGCGAACAGCGGCAGCACGGCGACGCGCGGCACGACGGGTGCGACGATCGCGGGCGGCGCGGGCGTGGTCCACGGATGCCGCCAGAGCCAGGAGCCGGCAGCCGCGCACGCGAGCAGCGCGAGCGCGCCGGCCAGGAGCACGCGTCGGTCGAGCGGCGGTCGCGGCACGCGCCGGGCTTCGAGCGCGCGCAACGCGTCGCGCGCGGACGCGAAGCGATGGGCGGGATTGACCTTGAGCAGGCGCTCGCTGAACGCGTGCAGCCAGCCGGGCAGGTCGGGCCGCGCCTTGGCCAGCGACGGCGGCGGCCGCAGCAGGCGTTGCACGACCGCTTCCGCGGGCGTGCCGCCGGAGAACGGCAGCTCGCCGGCGAGCATCTCGTAGAAGATGAGGCCGACCGCGTAGAGGTCGCTGCGCGCGTCGATCGGCGCGCCGCGCGCCTGTTCCGGCGAGAGGTATTCCGGCGTGCCGACGATCATGCCGGTCTGCGTCATGCCGGTCGCGCCGAGGATGCGCGCGACGCCGAAGTCGGTGATGTAGGCGTGGTCGCCGTCGCCGAGCAGCACGTTCGCGGGCTTGAGGTCGCGGTGCACGACGCCGCGCTGGTGCGCCGCGCCGAGACCCTCGAGCAGGCCGCGCACGATCGCGACCGCCTCGTCCGGCGCGAGCTTGCGCACGCGGTCGAGGCGGTGCTCGAGCGATTCGCCGGCGATGAAGTCCATGCTGATGAACCAGCGGCCTTCGTGCTCGGCGATGTCGTGGATGCGCACCACGTGCGGACTCGACACCTGGCGCGCGAGCAGCAGTTCCTGGCGGAAGTTGCCGAACGCCTCGGGCCGGCGCGCGAGGTCGGGACGCAGCAGCTTGAGGGCGACGTCGATGTCGAGCGAAAGGTCGTGCGCGCGGTAGACGACACCCATGCCGCCGATGCCGATCATCGCGTCGATGCGGAAGCGACCGCCGAGCACGTCGCCGACGCGCAGTTCGCTCGCGGCGAAAAAGCCGGTGAGCGTCGCGGTCGCGTCGCTGGGCGAGTCCTCGTTCAGGCCGGCATTCACGCGCCCACGATAGCGCGGAAGCCGCGCGGCGCACAGGGACGAACGCTATTTCTACGCAGGCATCCTGCGCAGCTCTTCCCACAGCGGCGCTTCGCCGTCGGGCAGCGCGTCGATGAGGCCGGAAATGCGGTCGCGCAGGCGCGCCGCTTCCAGCGCGGTCGCGGCGGCGCCGGCGACGTTCTCGACCAGTTCGAGGTCGAGTTCGGTGACCGGCGGTCCCGGCGTGCGGCTGTCGGCGTAGATCACGCCGGTGGCGCCGTCCTGCATGAGCAGCGGCGTGCAGATCACCGCGCGGATGCCGCCGAGGCGCACGCTCGGGCGCTGCGCGAGCCAAGGTGAATCGGAGGTGTCGCAGCAGACCACCGACTTGCGGGTCGCGAGCGTGCGTTCGACCGCCGAGGCGCTGCCGGCGAAGCGGTCGCCGGAGAAATCCGCCTTGCGCAGCGCGCGACTGGCGTGCACGCGCAGTGCCTGGCCCGCGTCGGCGTACAGCACGAAGCCACGGTCGAGCCCGGACAGCTGCAGCACCATGTCGAGCATCTGCGGGATCAGCGTGCTCATGCCGACGTCCGGCTGCTGCAGCTGCGCCGACAGCGCACGCGATACTTCGCGACGGCTGAGGCCGACCGAACGGTGCGCGCTGGCCGCGGCGTCGTCGATGCGCTCGAACGAACATTGCACGTCGCCGATCGAGAACCACGTCGACGCGTCGAGCTCGGCGCTGCGCACCATGTGGCCATTCACGCGCAGCCCGTTCTTGCTGCCGGTGTCGGACAGCAGCCAGGCCTCGCCGCGCCATTCGAGTTCGGCGTGGAAGCGCGACACCGACGCATGCTCGATGCGCAGCTCGCACATGCTCGCGCGACCGACGCGGTAGGTCGTGCCTTCCTCGATCACGCGCACCAGCGCGGCGCCGTCGGGCGGGTAGGCGGTCAGGCGTGCCGGCATGGAGCGGTCACGAACCGCCGGCGCAGCGCAGCAGGCTGAAGCGCAGGGTGCGCGCGAGGCTGGACAGTTCGCCCGCGTCGTTGACGACGTCGTGCTGGCCGCGCCAGAGGTTGGCGATGTCGATGCCCGCGTGCGCCTCGACGTCGGCGATGAAATCGTCGAGCGGCGGGATCGCGTTGGTGCAGCCGAGCACCGGGTCGAGCACGGCGGTGCCGATCGCGGCGATCACGTTGGTCAGCAGCGCGGTCAGTTCGCCGCGCAGCAGGTTGCCGAGGATCGCCGCGGTCAGGCGCAAGGTGAGCGCGGTCGACTTGGGCAGGATCACGACCAGCACCTCGCCGAGGCCGCTGTTGTTCGCGTCGAGTCCGACCACGAACTGCGAGAACGCACCGCCGCGCCCGCGCGCGCGCGCGCTGCCCTTGAGCACGTCCTCGGTGACGTCGGCGAAGGTGCCGCCGATCGGTGCCTTGAGCAGCCGGTACGGGCTGTCCGGCGTGTACGCGAGGCGATGCGTATGGATTTCGAGGTCGTAGGTGTTGTGGAACGACAGCACGCCGGTGCCGTCCTCGAACGGCTCGAAGCCGCTCGTGAAGAGTTCCGGCGTGCCCGGCGGCTCGATCGTGACGAGCATCGGGAACGCCGGATCGATGCTCAGGCCGGCGGGCAGCGGACCGGGCGGGTGGGCCGGATCGAACAGTTCCGCGCTGAGGTTGAGGCTCTGCGGACTCAGGTTCATCGGCGCGTCGAAGACGATCGTGACTTCGGCGTCGTACGAGGTGCCGAGCGAGTCCTGCAGCAGGATCGTCGCGTGCGCGGTGTTGCCGATGACCTCGACGTCGACCTGCGCGCTCGCCGCGCGCGCGCCGAGCAGCGACGCCAACAGCAGCGCGCATGCGGGGAGGCGGAGCGATCGCGTTTTCATCTGACCCCCTGGAACCCGTGCTCGAGCAGAGCGGTGAGGTTCATGCACCCGAGTCTAGCGCGTAACCCGCATCGCGCTCACCGCCCGGCCGGCGCGAGGGATTCTCCCCATCGGGACGAGGGGGATTCCCTTGCGCGATCGCGCGCAACGGTGCCCGCGCGCCTTATCGTGAAATCGCGGTGGCCGGTCGATCGGATGGCGGCCATCCGCGATCGCGAACAGGGGCGCGATGACGATGAGCGACATGCAGTGAGCAACAGCCAGGACGAGGACAGCCGGCGCAACGACCTGCGCCGTCGCATCGCGGAGGAACTGATCGCGAGCGAACTGCGCCGCCGCCAGCGCAAGCGCATCGACGCGGCGCTGCTCGATGCCGCGCGCGAATCGACCGCGGACGCGGAATCCGCGGAAACGGCCGCCGCGGAAGGATCGCTGGACGAAGAGCCGCCGGGCGAAGATCGGCCGCCCGAAGATGCATCGGGCGAAGACCCGCCGGCCGGGCCGGAACGCGGGTGAACGCAACCGCCGCGGGAGCGGCGGTGGCTGGCCTCAGTGCGGCGGTCGCTGCTTCAGGCCGCTCTTCCAGGCGTACACCGCGGCCTGGGTGCGGTCGCTGACGTCGAGCTTGCCGAGCACGTTGCTCACGTGCGTCTTGACCGTCTTCTCGCCGATGCCGAGGCGTTCGGCGATCTGCTGGTTGTTGAGGCCTTCGGCGATCAGCGCGAGCACCTCGCGTTCGCGCTGGCTCAGCGATTCGAGCATGTCGGCGCCCGGTTCGCTTTCCTGGCGCAGCAGATCCATCAGGCGTGCCGCGACGCGCTGGTGCAGCACGGCTTCGCCGCGCGCGGCCTTGCGTACCGCTTCGGCGAGCGCATCCGCGTCGACGTCCTTGAGCAGGCACGAGAGCGCGCCCGCGCGTACCGCCTGGACGATCTGCTGGGCGTCCTCGAACGAGGTGAGCAGCACGACCTGGGTCTGCGGGTTCTGCTCGCGGATCAGGCGCGTCGTCTCGATGCCGCCACCGGGCATCACGAGATCGACGAGCGCGACTTCCGGCGATTTCTCGCGGCACAGGCGGATGGCGTCGCCGCCGTTCTCGGCCTCGCCGACGATCGACAGGTCCGGATAGGTCTCGAGGAAGGCGCGGATACCTTGCCGGACGAGCACGTGGTCGTCGGCAATGACGATGCGAATGGGTGTGTTCATTGGTCCGCAGTCTCCACCACCGCGAAGCTCACGGCAACCCTCAGGCCGCCGTCGGGGCGGGGGGCGAGGTCGAGGCGCCCGCCCGGCAGCAGCAGCGCGCGCTCGCGCAGGTTGCGCAGCCCCATGCCCGCGGCCGGCACCTGCGGTGCGCCGCGGCCGTTGTCGGCGATCACGAGCTCGACGCGGTCCTGGCGTCGCGCGAGGGTGACGTCGGCGCGGCTCGCGCCACTGTGGCGCAACACGTTCGAAAGCGCCTCGTCGACGATGCGCAGCAGCGATTCCTCGATCGGGCCGGGTTGCGGCGGCACGTCGTCGAGCGCGGTGTGCGCCGCGATGCCGCTCAGGTGCGCCCACTCGACCACGCGCGTGCGCAGGCGCTCGGCGAACGGCAGTTCGGCGTCGGACGCGCGCAGCTCGTCGAGGATCTGCGCGAGCTCCTGCTGGATCTGCTGGGTCAGGCGCTGCGCCTGCTCGAGGCGCCCGGCAACCGGCGCATCGGCGACGACGCGGCGCGCGGTCGCGAGCTGCAGGTTGAGCGCGAAGGCCTTCTGCTTGACGGTGTCGTGCAGGTCGCGCGCGAGGCGCTGGCGCTCGGCCAGGGTCGCCAGTTGCGCGCGCGTGCGCAGCAGGCCCTTGAGGTCGAGCGCCATGCGATCGAGCAGGGTCGACAGCGCGCCGAGTTCGTCGCCCGAACGGTCGCCGATGCGGTCGGCGAATTCGCCGCGGCTCCACGCGCTCGCCGCGTAGGCGATGCGATTGAGGCGGCGCGTGACCCAGCCGGCGAGGAAGATCGACGAGGCGATGCCGAACACGACGAGGAAGCCGAACACGGTCGGCGACTCGAAGCTCGATTCGGACAACAGGTGCCGCCACGGCGACGGCAGGTGCAATTCGACCGCGAGCCAGCCGACCGTGTGACCGCCGGCGTCCTGCAGCGGCGCCAATGCACGCCGCAGCCGATAGCCGGCGTCGCTGCCCGGCAGCGCGATCGCGGTCGCCGCGGCGGCGGCGCGATCGCGTTCGTCGGCCGACGGTGGCGTCACGTGCGCGCCGCGGTCGGCAGGTGCGGCGACGAGCGTGCGGCCGTCGGCATCGAGCACGGCCGCGCTCACCGGGCGGTCGGACAGTTCGAGCAGCAGGTAGGACGCGTCGGGCGTGAGGCCGCCGCGCGGCTGTTGCAGTCGCAGGACCCAGCCGTCGAGCCAGGACTGCAGGGCGGTCGTGCCCTCGCCGTTGGCGTCGCGCAGGCCCATCCATCGCTCGTCGAGTTCGCGTGCGCCGGCGGCGGCCGCGCGTTCGAGGCTGCCTTCGGCGAGGCCGTGCATCATGCGCTGGAACTCGTGCGACAGGATCACCGCTTCGACCAGCACGAGGGTCGGCAGTGCGAGCAGCGCGTAGAACAGTGCGAGCTTGACGACGAGTCCGCGCAGGCGCGGGCGCAGCAGGGTCATGGGCGGGTCGTCGCGGGCATCGTCGCGCAAGCATACCTGCGTGCTTCGCCGGCGTCCGCGACCGCCGATCCGCCTGTCGGCGGATGGCGTATAGGCCTTGGGGCCGTTATCGACGGGTGCGCGGCGGCCCAGACTTCGCGGGTCTCTCGGGGAGGAGGTTGTCATGCGGAAGTCCGCAGGAATTCGTCGTGTCCGTCGTACGCTGGCCGTGGTCGCATTCGGCGCTTCGGTGTGCGCGAGCGCGCAGTCGACGCAGCAGCTGGAGCCGGTCGAGGTCACGACCAGCAAGATCCCGATCGCGCTCAGCGATGTCGCGGCCGACGTCAGCGTCGTCAGCGGCGCGGAGTTGCGCGCGCTCGGCGCGAACGACCTGCGCACGGCGCTGTCGCTCGTCGCCGGCGTCGACATCGGGCCCGGCGGTGACGGCGGTCCGGCCTCGTCGGTGCCTGCGTTGTGGGGCCTGCGCGAGTTCGACGCCTTCCTGCTCGTCGTCGACGGCATCCCGTCCGGCGGCGCGTTCACGCCCGCGCTCGCGACGCTGAACCTCGCCAACGTCGAACGCATCGAAGTCGTGAAGGGCGCCGCGCCGGTGAGCTACGGCGCGACGAGCTTCGTCGGCGTCATCCACGTGATCCACTACGCCGCGGGGCAGGGGCCGGCGCAGGTCGAGATCGGCATCGGCAGCCGCGGCAGCGCGCATCTCGCGGCGGCGATCCCGCTGTCGGGCCTCGGCGACGGCTGGAGCCAGTCGCTGCTCGTCGATGCCGACAAGAACGAACTCGCGACCGATCGCGCCGGTTGGGATCGCGCGCACCTGCTGTATCGCGGCGCGGGCGAGGTCGGTGCCGGCCGTTTCTCCGTCGATGCCGACTTCACGCACCTGACCCAGGATCCGACCAGCCCGCATCCGCGCGAGCACGGCGTGCTGACCGAGCGCGTGCCGCTCGACGCCAACACCAATCCGCGCGGCGCCGAGCAGGACGAGGACCGCGGCCAGCTCGCGTTCGGCTACGTGCTGCCGACCGCACTCGGCGACTGGAGCACGCGCCTCGCCTATGCGCGCAGCGATGCCGAGAACGTGCGCGGCTTCCTGCGCGAGGACTTCGCCGACGACGGCGTCACGCACAACGCGGACGGCTTCCACCAGCGCGTGCATCGCACCGAGGTGTATTTCGACAGCCACGTCGCGACCGCGCTGAACGATCGTGCGACGCTCGTCTGGGGCCTCGACCACCTGTACGGCAAGGGCGACCAGGTGAGCCACAACTTCGAGTACGCGACCTTGCCGAACGGCGCGAACGCGCCGGACTGGCGCACCTTGCACATCGACGAGGCCACGCGCCTCGACGATCGCCGCAACTTCACCGGCCTGTACGCCGACCTCGAATACGCCGTCACCGACGCGTGGCGCGTCGAGGCCGGCCTGCGGTTCAACCACACGCGCGAGTCGGCCAGCGGCATCGGCGTCGACCTCACCGGCGACGAGCCGGAGGTCGCCGAATCCGGCAGCGATCGGCGCAACGACGACCGCTGGGCCGGCGCGCTCGGCACCAGCTACCGGTTCTGGCAGGACGGCAACGACCACCTCACCGCGTACGCGAGCTACCGCGACACGTTCAAGCCCGCGGTGAAGGACTTCGGTCCCGAGCCGGAATTCGACATCCTCGAACCCGAAGACGCGCAGAGCGGCGAGATCGGCCTCAAGGGGCGCAACGCCGGCGGCCGTTTCGAATGGGACGTGTCGCTGTTCCGCATGAACTTCCACAACCTCGTCGTGAGCCAGGACGTCGACGGCCTGCCCGGCCTCGCCAACGCCGGCAACGAGCGCTTCAAGGGCGCCGAGGCCGAAGCGCGCTGGCGCTTCGACGACGACCTCAGCGTGATCGGCACGTGGGCCTGGCACGACGCGCGCTTCGCCGACTACGTGCAGGATTTCGACGGTACGCCGACGCAGCTCGACGGCAAGCGCCTCGAGATGTCGCCGACGCACCTGGCGAGCGTCGGCCTCGTCTACGCGCCGGCGCAGGGCCTGCGCGCGCACGTCGTCGCCGACTACGTCGGCGAGCGCTGGCTCAACAAGCGCAACACCGCGCTCGCCGATTCGTACACGACGATCGATGCCGGTGTCGGCTACGCGTTCGACCGCTGGGAGCTGCGCCTCGACGGCTACAACCTGTCCGACCGGCGTGATGCGGTGGCCGAGAGCGAACTCGGCGACGCGCAGTACTACCGACTGCCCGCACGCTCGTACTGGCTCAGCGCGCACTACACGTTCGGCGCGCACTGAACGACGCGCCGGCCCGCGCACGCCGCGCGGGCCGGCGGTCCCACCAACTCAGCGCGAGGCGACGCCGTCGTCGATCGCGACTTCGTGCTCGAAGCCGGTCACCGCGAACCACTTGTCCTCGGAACCGGCGAGGATCATCACGACCGGCGCCACGCAGGGATTGGGCAAGGTCACCGTCGCGCGGATGAACGCGTCCCCGCCGCGGTTGGCGGGGAAGCCCTCGGTGACGACGTTCTGCGTTTCGACCGCGTCGTCGACCTCGGTCAGGCAGCTCACCAGGCCGCGGAATTCCGCCTCGTCGTTGATGCCGCGCAGTTCCGGCGGCACCAGCGGGTCGTCCGCGAACACGAGGCCGCGCACCATGATGCGCAGGTGGCCGCGCGTGTCGAGGTCGCCGCGCACGATGTGCGTGATCGTCCACGGCA
>Ga0207674_10007684_pt1 | contig 12551 bp, 12 predicted proteins | sample KBSCornC72_FD_184303 | JGI IMG/M metagenome (GOLD analysis project Ga0207674, IMG submission 184303) | Corn rhizosphere microbial communities from Kellogg Biological Station, Michigan, USA - KBS Corn C7-2 (SPAdes) (version 2) | ecosystem: Host-associated > Plants > Roots > Rhizosphere > Soil ... | reverse complement strand
TCGAACTGATCGGTGTAGCAGCGATAGTCGAACTGGGGCGGCAGATCGGACAATGGGCGGTTGGGGCGGACGGGCATCATGCCCTCCTCCCCGTCGTCCCCGAAATCGGCGTCGCTGTCGCTCAGCGACTCCTCGTCGGTCATCCGGCTTTCGCCGTCCTCCGAGGTATCGCCATCGGATTCGGCGCGAACCTCCATCTCGCTGTCGGAGGTGCCGCCGTCCTCGTTGTCGCCTTCCTCGTCGCTTTCGCCCTGATCCTGGTCCTCTCCCTCGCCGCTCTCGCCTTCTTCGGGCGCGTCCGTCGGCTCGATCTCGCCTTCGATCAGTTCGAGGTCCTCGAGCAAGCGGGTGGCGAGGCGCGCGAAGGCGGCCTGGTCGTCGATCGCAAGCGCGAGGCTGTCGAGATCGCCGCCCGCCTTCTCCTCGATCCAGTCGCGCACCATGGCAAGGCCGCGCTCGGCGATCGCGGGTGCGGGCTGGCCGGTCAGGCGCTCGCGGGCGATCAGCGAGAGCGCCGTCGAAAGCGGCACTTCCTCGCGCGTGCGGGCGCGGGTCAGCGGGTCCGACCGCAGCCGCATCTCGAGCGCGCTGTTCAGATTGTCGCGGACACCTTCCATGCCGCGCGAGCCGACAGCCTCGACACGCGCCTGTTCCACTGCATCGAAGACCGCGCGGGCGACGGCGTCCGCCGGCGCGGCGCGGCTGTGCTGGGCGACGTTGTGATGGCGCAATTTGAGCGCATAGCCGTCCGCGAAGCCCCGTGCCTCGGCGACCTGCTCGGCGGGCAGCCCGCGCGCCGGCATGGGGACCTTGATCGCCTTGCCGAGCATCGAGGGGGCGTCCGCCGAGAAGCCCAGTTCAAGCTCCGGCTCCTGCGCCATCGCGCGCGCCGCGCCGCCGAGCACAAGGCGGAAGGCTTCGAGGGGCGTCTGTTCCGCCATTACTCGACCAGCAGGGCGCGCAGCCTGCTTCTTGCTTCCGCATCCACGGAAAGGCTGTTGGCCAGATACCCGTCGATCCCGTCGAAATCCCTGTCCAGCGTTTCGAACAGAGCGGACAGATAATCCGCGTCCGCCGCGAACAGCGGTGCCACGATCTCGGGCGTCCGTTCCGCGAGCCGCGTCAGGGAGGATTCGCGCTTCGCGGTGAAGCGCGAGAAATCGGCATACGTGTTGGTCAGCAGATAATCTTCGATGATCGTATCATGCGGCACGGCGAGCGTGTGCAGGATCAGCACGGCGCCGAAGCCGGTGCGGTCCTTGCCCGCCGCGCAATTGAACAGCAGCGGGACATGCCCGCCCAGCAGCCGTTCGAACATCACGCGATAGGAAGGGGCGTGGTCCGTGGGAATGTCCCGGTAGAGATTGACCATCGCAGCGTGCATCGCGTCGCGCGTCGGCTCGGTGGAGCGGATGACGTCCGCCAGCACGCCGCTCGATTCCTGATAGTCGCGCGACCAGTAATGGACGCCCGCGGGCTCGCACCACCGCGTTGGCGCGGCGGCGCGCTCGTTCGCGCGGCGCAGATCGCAGACCGTCGCGATGCCCAGCATGCCGAGCTGGCGCTCCGCTTCCTCGGTCAGCATCGCCATGGTGCCGGAGCGGTAGAGCATGCCGCGTTTCACCCGCCCGCCATCGGCAGTGGCATAGCCGCCCATGTCGCGCAGGTTGAACGCGCCTTCGAACGGAAGCGCGCGATCAAAATCGGCGTGGGTCACAGCGCTCACTTGGCCTTGCCCATCACGCTTTCCGGCAGGTCCTTTCCGAACACGCGCTGATAATATTCGGCGACCAGCGTGCGTTCCGCCTCGTCGCACTTGTTGAGGAAGCTGAGGCGGAAGGCGAAGCCGACATCCTTGAAGATGAGCGCGTTCTGCGCCCAGCTGATCACGGTGCGCGGGCTCATCACGGTCGAGATGTCGCCGGCGATGAAGCCCTGGCGGGTCAGGTCGGCGACCTTGACCATGTTCTCGACCGCCTTCTTGCCGTCTGGATTGTCATATTCGCCGGACTTGGCGAGCACGATCTGCGCCTCCGTGGCGGCGGGCAGATAGTTGAGCGTCACCACCAGATTCCAGCGGTCCATCTGGCCCTGGTTGATCTGCTGGGTGCCATGATAAAGCCCGGTCGTGTCGCCGAGGCCGACGGTGTTCGACGTGGCGAACAGCCGGAAATGCGGATTCGGCCGGATCACGCGGTTCTGGTCGAGCAGCGTCAGCTTGCCCTCGGTTTCGAGCACGCGCTGGATCACGAACATCACGTCGGGGCGGCCTGCGTCATATTCGTCGAAGACGAGTGCGGTCGGGGTCTGCAGCGCCCAGGGCAGGAGCCCCTCGCGGAACTCAGTCACCTGCTTGCCCTCGCGCAGCACGATCGCATCGCGGCCGATCAGGTCGATACGGCTGATGTGCGCGTCGAGGTTGATACGGATGCACGGCCATTTGAGGCGCGCCGCCACCTGCTCGATATGCGTCGACTTGCCGGTGCCGTGATAGCCCTGCACCATCACGCGCCGGTTGAAGGCGAAGCCAGCGCAGATCGCCAGCGTCGTATCCGGATCGAACACATAGGCGGGATCGAGATCGGGCACGCGCTCATCGGCTTCGGAGAAGGCGGGCACCTCCATGTCCGAATCGATCCCGAACAGGTCACGGACGCTCACCTTGCGGTCAGGCGCCTCGAGCACTGTCGCCGCGCGGCTGTCGGGCTGGATGTTGGGCAGGTCGGTCATCGTTCACGCTTTCTTGGACTCGGATTTTTCCCTTAACCGTTCGGTTCGAGCGAAGTCGAGAACCCTCTTCGAGCGTAGCCGAGAAGTCTCGCTTCGCTCGACAGTGCCCCTCGACTGCGCTTGGGGCGGAAGTTCTACCCGCTAGGCGAAGGCCGGGCGGGATTTGAGCTGGGTATAGGCGTGGATCACCTCCTGCAACGCCTTTTCATGGCTGCGGTCGCCGCCATTGCGGTCGGGGTGATAGCGGCGGACGAGTTCGGAATAACGCTTCCGCAGCGCGCTGCGATCCGCGTCCCTCTCCAGGCCCATGGTCTTAAGGTGTTTGCGGTCGATCTCCGACAGCGGCTTGCCGTCCTCGCGCGGCATGCGGTCCTTGCCGAAATGCGCGCCGACCGCCTCCAGCGGATCAGTGAAATCGCTCCAGCGCGGGCCGAGATTGGGCGAGGCGGAAAAGGCGCGGGTCTCACGCTCCCAACCCGCATAGGGGCGTTGCGCCGCCTCGATCTCGTCGGGGCTCATGCCGGAGAAGAAGTTGTAGCCCGCGTTGAACTCGCGCACATGATCGAGGCACAGCCATTGCCAGTCGCCCGGCCCGTTGAAGTCCGGGCGCGTACCAGCAGGGGCCGGTGCGCGGAACTCGCCGGTTTCATTGCACCCCGGACGATCGCAATGCTGCGCCCGGCCCGCGACGCGGCCATGCAGCCGCTCGGCGCGGCGTTGTTTGTTGGAATCTGGCTGGGTCACGCTGCAAATATAAGGGCGATCAGTCTTCTTCCGATAGCCGATGCGGATCAAAAAATTTTGGGAGGCAGCGGGAACAGGGTGACGAAACGTTCGGCGATCCCCCGATCCCCTTCGATCTGAAGCAGTCCTGCCGCTTCCAGATCCCTAAGGGGCTGCCCCCCATAGATTGCCGCAGCCAGCGCGCGCGGTTGGGCGATGAGGGTTACGTCGGCATTCTCGATTTCGCCGCGCCAGATCTGAAAAGATCCGTGCGCGAGGCGGCCCATGAAGCTTTCATGGCCAAAGCGGAAACCGATACGTGCAATGAACTTTTCGCCGCGGCGGCGGTCGAGCATCGTCTTCAGCGACATGATCATCGATGCGCTGCTGAGCGGCAGGGTCGGGTCATGCTGCGGCGACCGGGTCGCCCATTTACCGAGATGTTGGATGATGGGCTCAGCCTCATAACCCCACTCGGTCAGCTCGTAGACCTGCGCCGAGGCGGGGGGCGGCAACTTGCGGCGGATAAGGATGTAGGAAGCCTCAAGTTCTTCCAGACGCTGGGTCAAAACGTTCGCGCTGATGCCGGGAAGACCGGTGCGCAATTCGCCGAAGCGCTTGGCTCCATACATGAGTTCACGAACGATCAGCAGGGTCCAACGGTCGCCCAGCAGTTGAAGGCCCAAAGCGGCACCGCACGCGTCGTCGTATTGCCGCTTCGGCTTATCGCGCTGTTTGGTTATCTTTTCTAACTCCATAGTTGCAAAATATAACCAATGGTCGCATCATCTTCAAGTGGCCGAGTCGCGGTCAGCAAGGAGAGCCATCATGCCCAAGATGATTTTCGTGAATCTTCCGGTTGCCGATGTCGCCAAGTCGGCGGCTTTCTACGAGGCAATCGGGTGCATCCATGACACCAGCTTCTGCAAGGGGCCTGAGGCGGCGATGCTGGTCTGGTCGGACACGATCACCTTCATGCTGCTCGACAAGGCGCGTTATGCGGACTTCACCTCCAAGCAGATCGCCGATGCACACACCAGCAGCGAAGCTCTGTTCGCACTCTCGTTCGATACGCGCGCCGAGGTGGACGATATCACTGAGAAGGCAATCGCAGCCGGCGGCCGCGAAGGGCATCCGCCCGAAGACCTGGGTTTCATGTATTCACGGGCCTTCGAGGATCCCGACGGCCATGGCTTCGGGCCGCTGTGGATGGACGTGAAAGCCGCGATGGCGACGATGAACCAGCCGGCAGAAGCGGCTGCCTGAACTGCCATCCGAGGAGAGCATGATGACCGTCGAGATCACCGGCTTCAACTGGGTGCCCGACTTCGCGCAGGGCTTCGTCCGCGACCTGCGCCCGCGCTGGGCCTGCGAGGAGATTGGACTGCCCTACACCACCCGGCTGTTCGATGCCGCCCAGCCGCGCGCCGAAAGCTATTATGATGAGCAGCCCTGGGGGCAGGTGCCGGTGCTGAAGGATGACGGCGTGCACCTGTTCGAAAGCGGCGCGATCCTGCTCCACCTCGGCGAAAAGGACGAACGGCTGCTGCCGCGCGACCGGCAAGGGCGGGCGGATGCGACGGCGTGGCTGTTCGCGGCGTATAACAGTGTCGAGCCGCTGATGATGGAGCTGTCGAACATCCAGATCTTTGCGGCGGGTGAGGAATGGGCGAAGCTGCGCCGGCCGAGCCTGCTCGATTTCGCGGGCCAGCGATTTGATAGGCTGGCGGCGGCGCTGGAGGATCGCGAATGGCTGGCCGGGCGTTTCAGCGTGGCGGATATCGCGATGGCAACGGTGCTGCGCGAGGCTGGCGATACTGATCTTGTGTCGAGCCGGTCGGCGCTTGCCGCCTATCTCAATCGGGCGCTGGCGCGGCCTGCGTTCAAACGCGCGCTCGACGCGCAGCTTGCAGATTTCAAGGACCGTGAGGCCGTGCCGGCCTGAGACAACCAATATAAGGAGAGACGCTATGAGCTATTTTGAAGGTTTCGTGCTCGCCGTCCCGGCGGACAAGAAGGAGGCATATCGCAAGCATGCCACGGATTCCGCGCCGATCTTCCTGGAATTTGGCGCCACGCGGATGGTCGAAACCTGGGGTGACGACGTGCCTGATGGCAAGGTCACTGACTTCAAGGGGGCGGTGAAGGCCGAAGCGAACGAAGTCGTGGTCTTCTCCTGGTTCGAATATCCCGACAAGGCGACCCGGGACGCCGCCCAGCAGAAAATGATGTCCGATCCGCGCATGGAGGAAATGGGTGCGGCCATGCCCTTCGACGGCAAGCGCATGATCTTCGGCGGCTTCGATCCGCTGCTGGACGATCGGGCGGACGGACGGATGGGCTATACCGACGGCTATCTGGTGCCGTGCCCCAAGAATAATCGCGAGGCTTATCGCGCCCTTGCGACCAAGGCTTCCGCCATCTTCAAGGAACATGGCGCGACTCGCGTGGTCGAGGCCTGGGGCGATGACGTGCCTGACGGCAAGGTCACCGACTACCGCATGGCGGTGAAGGCGGAAGAAAATGAAAATGTCCTTTTCTCCTGGGTCGAATGGCCTTCGAAGGAAGCCCGTAACGAGGGCTGGAAGAAGGTGATGGAGGATGAGCGGATGAAGCCCGACGGCAGCGAGATGCCATTCGATGGCAAGCGCATGATCTATGGCGGATTCGAACCGATCCTCGACGTGAAGAGCTAAGCTGCGCTATCGGGGCCCGATGACCGACCAGCGCATCGGGCCCGTCGCCCAGGAAATCACCCGCCGCCTCGAAGCGGCGTTTGCCCCTGTCCATCTTGCCGTGATCGACGACAGCGAAAAGCATCGCGGCCATGCTGGGCACGACTCGCGCGGCGAATCCCATTTCACCGTGGAGGTGGTGAGCGCGGCTTTTGCCGGGCAGAACAGGGTCGTTCGGCAGCGCGCCATCAATCAGGTGCTGGCCGATCTGCTGATCGAACGGGTCCATGCGCTGGCCATCAAGGCACGAGCACCCGACGACGCGTAGGGCGAAGCGAGTTGGTCGTACCCCACCTTTCGCTAGGGTACTGCATGTCAGATAAGACGCTCCACGCGCTAGGCGCGGAGCTTCGGCCGTTCGATTGCGTGGGGTGCATCCACGATATCATTTTCCACAGCACGCAACATGAAAGCCCGCGCCGAGTAGCGTACCGACAAGCGCTGATGCACCGCGGCCGCCTCGGGCTGGTCCGATCGCAGGGCCCGATGTGCCTCCTCGCGGGCACGCATCAGGCAGAATTCGAGTTCATTGTCGACCATGGCTCTCTCTCCCTCGACATGATCGAGTCGCACGCTACGTTCGATTTGCGCAGCTTTTTATGACAAGCGCCCGGATTCATCGCCGATAAGGGTGGCGATCCACCTGAGACGCGAAACGACTCCGTCTCTGTGGATAACTTATGGCATGGGCGGCAGGCCGCGTCCAGACGACGCTTGCTCCAATCGACGTAAACGGGCCGGCAACCATCGCATCAGGCCATATCGGGGCCCGAATATCCGCAAATTCTCGGGATCGGCCTAACCACTTATTTACCGTCTTGCCGGATAAGCGGGGAACAAAGCCACAGGATCCAGCGATGACCGCAAATATCCCTGCCAATATCATGCTCTCCGACGCCGAACTGGACGAACGGTGCCTTGCCTATAATGCCGGCGGCAAGTTCGAAGCGGAACTGAGCGGTATCTGGCAGCGGTTCGGGGCACGGCTGACCGTGATCACCGCGGAGTTCTTCGCGAGAGAAGATGCAAAAAAGGTCGGCATCGTGCCCGTCGATCAGGGGGGCATGTTCGAACCTGCCGGGGCAGATCAGTTCCAGGGGCACGCGGACAAATATCTCGAAGCCCGCTATCGGCGCCCGGTTGATCGGGAATGGTTTCGCGCCATCGCCAAGCAGGCGCATGTCCTCCGGGCCACCAGCACGCCCGTTCCGACGTTCCTGGACAGATGCCTGCGCTTCTTCGATTATGTCCATGCCAATCTTGCGGATGGCGATATGTTTCAGCCCGACGAGCTGGCGCATGCCTTCGAGGTCATGAGTCGCTTGAGCCACATCACGGTCGAAGTGGTGCTGGCGGAAAATACCGCGATTGAGCGCGGTCTCACGTCGACCAACCGTGCCGAGCTGAGCTCGGTATTCGAAGGCGAGGTGCGCGAGATCGTGTCCACGGTGGCGAGCGAATCCCGCACGCTGGAGCGGCGCAGCGGGAGTACCGCGACGTCGGCGCGCGGCATGCTGGGCAAGACCAGCGAGGTAGCCGCCGCCGCCGAGCAATCGGCCGTTGCCATGCGTGAAGCGGCCCAGACTGCGTCGGGCCTGATCCGCGCCATCGAACAGGCGCGCGGCGAGGTCGAAGTCGCGGCGGGGATCGCCTCCAAGGCATCCGAGCAGTCGGCGCAGGCACTCTCGACCTCGGAGGCGCTGTCCGAGCATGCCAAGGCGATCGAATCGATCCTGGGCCTGATCCGCGACATCGCCGGCCAGACCAATCTGCTCGCGCTCAATGCCACCATCGAAGCGGCGCGCGCGGGTGACGCGGGCCGCGGCTTCGCTGTCGTCGCGCAGGAGGTGAAGAGCCTTGCCAGCCAGACCGCGCGGGCGACCGACGATATCACCGTGAAGATCGCGGCGATCCAGTCGGCGACGCGCCAGGCGGTCGATGCCAACGGCTCGATCCGCGACACCGTGGCCGAGGTGCAAACCTCCGCACAACGTATCCGGGACGCGATGGAAAGCCAGGCGCGGACCGTGACGATGATCACCGCGTCGGTCGACGAAACCGCGCTCGCCGCCGACTCGATGTCCTCCACGGTCAACTCGATCCGCAAGGATGCCGAGACCGTTGCCAGCGATATCGACCAGCTTGCCAACGGCTTCTCCGCGGTGGGCGAGAAGCTTTCGTACCTTGAGCAGCAGACAGGCAGCTTCCTCTCGCGCATGGTCGCCTGAACAGATCGGCCTTTCCGGCCACGCCATTTTTGCCTAACCCGCCCCGCGAAGGGGATCGAGAATGGGTCAGGATAGCGGAAGCTGGAAGTTGAGTCTGCCGTGCACGCAGGCCGAAGCCGAGATCATCGGCGCCATGGATCCCGCGGACGATCTGCCCGTCCTGCTCGCCCGCGAGATCGAGGGCACGCGCCCGCCGGCTTGGGCGGTCGAGGCCTATCTGGAGCAGGAGCCGGCCGCCGATCAGGTAGCTGCCTTCCGGCGGCTCGTGCCGAGCGCCTCAGGCAAGGCGCCCGAGGTGGAATGGCTCGCGCCGGCGGACTGGCTGACCATTTCGCAGGCCGGGTTGCAGCCGGTCAGGGCTGGCCGCTTCTTCGTTCATACAGAAGCGCATGCAGACGCGGTGCCGCAAGGCGCGATCGCGTTCCGGATCGAGGCAGGCCGCGCGTTCGGCACCGGACAGCATGAAACCACCACCGGCTGCCTGCTGATGCTCGATCGCATGAGATGCGAAGGCGGGCGCTTCACCGACATTGCGGATATCGGCACCGGCACGGGCCTGCTTGCCTTTGCCGCGCTTCGGCTGTGGCCGAATGCCTGCGTCGTCGCGTCCGACATCGATCCGATCGCAATCGATGTTTCGCGCGAAAATGCCGTGGGCAACAGCGTACCCCTCGGCATCCGGCCGGGCATGGTCGAGCTGGTGACGGCGCCGGGGATGGCGCATCGCCGGCTGCGGCGGCGTGCGCCCTATGATCTGGTGATCGCCAATATCCTTGCCGGACCGCTGATCGATCTTGCCCCGGTGCTGAGCGCTGCGCTCGATCCCGGCGGTTCACTGATCCTCGCAGGGCTGCTCGACCATCAGGCCGAAGCGGTTGCCGCTGCCTATCGCCGAGAGGGCATGCGGCTTGCAGACAGCATCGTGCAGGGCGAATGGCCGACGCTGCGGTTGATCAAGCGTCGGCGTCTGCGACCGGTTCGATCGGGTCAGGCTGCCCGTCTAGGATCGCCCGTACCCGGAGCGCCAGCTGAGCGATGGTGAACGGCTTGGCGAGCAGCGCCACGCCGGGATCCAATATACCGTTATGGACCACCGCGTTGCGCGTATAGCCAGTGGTGTAGAGCACGCGCAGTCCCGGTAGAATTTGCCGCGCCTCGTCGGCTAACTGACGTCCGTTCATGCGCGGCATGACGATGTCGGTAAGAAGCAGGGAGAGGCGCGGCTGATCCCGAATGATATCGAGCCCGTCGAAACCATTGGACGCTGACAGCACGGTGTAACCAAGCTCCCGCAGCGCATCGACCGCGAAGTGACGAACGCGATCCTCATCCTCGACGACAAGGATGATGTCGCTCGTCTTGCCCTGCGGTATGTCTTCGCTGGCTTCCGGCGCGCTGCGCACCGCAGCCGGACCGATATGGCGCGGCAGATAGAGCTTGACCGTCGTCCCCTCGCCGATTTCCGAATAGATGGCGATATGCCCGCCCGACTGCTTGACGAAACCGAACACCTGGCTGAGGCCAAGGCCGGTCCCCTTGCCAATGCCCTTGGTGGTGAAGAACGGTTCGAAGGCTTGCGCGGCCACTTCGTTGCTCATGCCCACGCCCGTATCCGAAACGCAGATCGCGACATATTGTCCGGGCTGGACCTCCTCGCGGGTCGCGGCATAGGCTTCGTCGAGATAGCTGTTGGCGGTCTCGATCGTCAGGCGACCGCCATCGGGCATGGCGTCGCGGCCATTGACGGCGAGGTTGAGCAGCGCGCTTTCGAGCTGGCTTGCGTCAACGAACGTCGTCCACAGGCCGCCCGCCAGGACGGTTTCGACCAAAACATGTTCGCCGAGCGCCCGGCGCAGCAGTTCGGACATGCCTGAAACAAGCTTGTTGGCATCAAGCGGCACAGGAGCAAGCGGCTGCTGGCGGGAGAAGGCAAGTAGCCGTGCCGTGAGCGTGGCCGCGCGTTGCGCACCTTCGCGAGCATTTTCGATCGACTGCAGCGCGCGATCAGGTTCACGCTCGAGGCGGCGCTCGGCAAGGTCAAGACTGCCAATGACGATAGCCAACATATTATTGAAATCATGGGCGATTCCGCCGGTCAGCTGCCCGATCGATTCCATCTTCTGCATCTGGCGCAGGCGCGTCTCGGCATCCTCACGCGCGGCCATTTCGGCGCGCGCGGTATTGGCCGCGAGACGAGCTTCGTCACGTGCCTGCTCAATGGCCAGATAGCGCTTGCGGGTTTCGGCCACGATCGCCGCCGCGACTCCCAATATTACCAGGAGCGCGCCCAACATTCCGATCGTCAGGAGCCACACCGCGTTTTCCACGCGCGACACGCGCTCGGTGAAGAGCCCGCGCTCCACTGTCTTCATCGCATCGATATGATCGGAAATGCGTTGTGTGGCTGCCCTGCCCCGCAGACGCTGGGAGAGGTCGCGCTGCTCGTTGATCCTGTTCTGCTGGATGAGCGTGATACTACGCCGGGCAAGGTCCAAGCGGTCGTCGATCAGTGTCTTGAGGTGGGCGACATTTTTTCTCTGTATCGGGTTATCGGCCGTCAGCAGCCGGACCTGACCCAGATCGCGGGAAAGGTCGCGCGCGCTGAGCGCGAGATCTTCGATCATTTCGGGACGGTGGGTGTTCGCATATCCACGGACCGCGGATTCGACTGCGCGCACCTTTTCGAGAACTTCAGTGAGTGCGACCTGCACCTCGATTGTATGCGTGACGCGCGCGCTTGCCGCCGCCTGCGCACTGACCAGATAGATGCCGCCGACCACGGCCAACACCACCAGCGCGAGTGCCGCCAGCGAGTAAATCGGCAGTCGTCTGAATGGGTAACTACCAGGCATCCGCAGTCTAAGGCCCCTGCTCAGGCTCTTCTAAATCCATGATTCCCTGTTTTGTTCAAGGAACATGTGCATCGGCTGAAAAATTCGCTCAGCGGCCTGCCTCCTCCACTATGGCTTGCCAGCCTGCCTCGTCAATTGTCTCGATCCCCAGATCAGCCGCCTTTTTGAGCTTCGATCCCGCGCCCGGCCCGGCGACGAGCAGATCGGTTCTGGCGGAAACGGATCCCGCGACTTTCGCACCCAACGCCTCGGCCTGCGCCTTGGCCTCGTCACGCGACAGGGTTTCGAGGCTGCCGGTAAAGACGACGGTCTTGCCGCTGACGCGCGACGCGCGGGTCCGGTGGACGACATTGGCCGGCGCGAGGCCGTTGGCGAGCAGAGCGGCGATCACCTCCTGATTGTGTGGCTCTGCGAAGAAGGCGACGAGCGCGTCGGCGACCTCGGGGCCGATGCCGGGAGTCTCGATCACCGCCGCCATTTCCTTGGCGACACGCAGACGGAATTTCTCGTCGCTCTCGCCGACCGCTGGCGACATCTCGGCGCGGCGGGCGATGGCGGCGTCGATCACCGCGCGTAGCCCATCGAGCGAAACATAACGCCGCGCCAGATCGCGCGCGGTCACCTGCCCGACATGGCGGATACCGAGCCCGAACAGCAGGCGATCGAGCGGGCGGGTGCGGCTTTCGTCGATCGCCTTGATCAGGTTGCTGGTCGAAACCTCCGCCCAACCCTCGCGACCCGTCAGCTTCTCAGGCGTCAGCGCATAGATGTCGGCGGGCGAATGGATCAGACCGTCGGCGAAGAAGCTTTCGACATGGGTGCCGCCCAGGCCTTCGATGTCCATCGCGTTGCGCGACACGAAATGCCGCAGCCGCTCGACGCGCTGGGCGGGGCAGATCAGGCCACCGGTGCAGCGGATGTCGACCTCGCCTTCCTCGCGCACCGCTTCCGAATTGCATTCGGGGCAATGGTCCGGGAAATGCCAGGGTTCGCGCCATTCGTCTCGGGTGAGGTTTTCGACAATCTGCGGGATCACGTCGCCCGCGCGCTGGATCACGATGCGGTCGCCGGGACGGACGCCGAGCCGTTCGATCTCGTCGGCATTGTGCAGCGTCGCATTCTGCACGACGACGCCGCCGACCGTTACGGGTTTGAGCCGCGCAACCGGGGTCAGCTTGCCGGTGCGGCCGACCTGGATGTCGATCTTCTCCAGCGTTGTCTGGGCCCGCTCGGCAGGAAATTTGTGCGCGATCGCCCAGCGCGGCGCCTTGGCGACGAAGCCC
>Ga0207674_10007682_pt1 | contig 12553 bp, 4 predicted proteins | sample KBSCornC72_FD_184303 | JGI IMG/M metagenome (GOLD analysis project Ga0207674, IMG submission 184303) | Corn rhizosphere microbial communities from Kellogg Biological Station, Michigan, USA - KBS Corn C7-2 (SPAdes) (version 2) | ecosystem: Host-associated > Plants > Roots > Rhizosphere > Soil ... | reverse complement strand
CTGCAGCGCGACAGGAACTCGATCCGAAGCTGTTCAAAATCGCGCGCGAGGCCGGCGGTGAGCAGGCGCTCCCACTGGTCGGAAGGCACGAAGCGGGCGACCTGCTGCTGCGCCCAGTCGAGTCCCAGCGCCTCCCCGAGGCGGGTGTAGGCGCGGGTTACCGCGAGCCCGTCGAGCTTCTGGCGGGCGGCGAGCGCCGCGATGCCGAACACGCCGTCGAGCTCGTACAGGCGCACCAGGCCTCGCACGATCTGCTCGCTTGCGCCCAGCGCCAGCAGGCGATCGCGGCGCGCGGCGGCTTCGTTGCGCACCTCGGCGCGGATCAGCTTGGTCGCGGCCGCGGAAATCGTGCGAACGCCCGGCTCGAGCAGGTTGCACAGCGCCGAGATGCGCAGTTCGCCGCCGGACGCCCTGAGGATGTCCGACAGGTGCGCACGCACGCTCGACGCGGCGATAGAAAAGAGCTCGATCCTCACTGTCTCGGGCAGGTCGGCGCCCTCGATCTCCAGCCACAGCTTGTCCAGATCGAGCAGCCGCTCGGCGACGAGGAAGGCGGAGACGACCTGCTGGAGCGAAGCGCCCTCTTCCTCGGTCATGTCGAACGCAACGCCCGGGCCGAGGCGATTGACGAGCCGGTTGGCGACCTTGGTGCCGATGATCTCGTTGCGCAGCCGGTGGGCGCGGATTGAATCCGCGTGCGCCTTGCGCATCGGCTTGGGGAACGCCTCGAACAGCTCGGGCTCGACCACCGGGTCCTCGGACAGGCGCAGCTCCTCGGCCGCATCCTGGAGCACGAGCTTGGAGATCGACAGCACGACCGCCAGCTCGGGCCGCGTCAGACCGCGATTTTCCTGCACACGCCTCAGCAACTCCTCGCTTGTTGCGAGACCTTCGACCTTGCGGTCCAGCCGCCCCGACGCTTCGAGCAGCTCGATGGTCCGGACGTGCGCAGGAAGCGCCGTCGCGCCGCCCGCTTCGGCAATGGACAGTGCAAGCGTCTGCAGGCGGTTGTCCTCGAGCACCAGCTCGGCGACGTCGTCGGTCATCCGGGCGAGCAGGCTGTTGCGCTTGTCGAGCGTAAGCTTGCCGTCGTGCATCTCGCGGTTGAGCGGGATCTTGATGTTGACCTCATTATCCGAGCAGTCGACGCCGGCGCTGTTGTCGATGAAGTCGGTGTTGATGCGGCCGCCGCTCTCGGCGAACTCGATCCGCCCGGCCTGCGTCACCGCGAGGTTCGCGCCCTCGCCGATCACCTTGGCGCGGATCTCGTTGCCGTTGGCGCGCAATGCATCGTTGGAGGGATCGCCGACATCGGCCTGGCTCTGGTTCGACGCCTTGATGTAGGTGCCGATGCCGCCGAACCAGAAGAGATCGACCGGCGCCTTGAGGATCGCGTTGATCAGCGCAGTAGGCTCGATCTCCTTCGCATCGATTCCCAGCGCTTCGCGCGCTTCGGGGCTGAGCGGGATCGACTTCTCGGTCCTCGGGTAAACTCCACCGCCCTTCGAGATCAGCTTGCGGTCATAATCGTCCCAGCTCGAGCGCGGCAGGTCGAACAGGCGCTGGCGCTCGGTCCAGCTCCGCTCCGGATCGCCGGGATTGGGATCGATGAAGATGTGACGGTGGTCGAACGCCGCGACAAGGCGAAGCGACTTTGAAAGCAGCATGCCGTTGCCGAACACGTCGCCCGACATGTCGCCGCAGCCCGCGACGGTGACCGCATCCGACTGGACGTCTATGCCCATCTCAAGGAAGTGACGCTGCACGGAGATCCACGCGCCCTTGGCGGTAATCCCCATTTCCTTGTGATCGTAGCCGTTCGAGCCGCCGCTGGCGAAGGCGTCGCCAAGCCAGAAATTGCGCTCCAGCGCAATTGCATTCGCGACGTCAGAGAAGCTTGCCGTGCCCTTGTCCGCGGCGACGACGAAATAGGGATCGTCGCCGTCGTGAATGACCACGCCGGTCGGGTGAACGACCTTGTCGTTGACGAGATTGTCGGTGATCGAGAGCAGAGAGCGGATGTAGATGCGGTAGGTCTCCGTGCCCTCCGCCAGCCACGCATCGCGGTTGCTCATCGGCGGCAGCTGCTTGGGGTAGAAGCCGCCCTTGGCGCCCGTCGGCACGATGACCGCATTCTTGACCAGCTGGGCCTTCATCAGGCCGAGGATCTCGGTGCGGAAATCGTCGCGCCGGTCGGACCAGCGGAGGCCGCCGCGGGCGATCGGGCCGCCGCGAAGATGGATGCCCTCGAGCCGCGGGCTGTAGACCCAAATTTCGCGCCACGGCACCGGGGCCGGAAGGCCAGGCACCAGCGAGGAATTGATCTTGAACGCCAGCGCTTCCGCCGCGGCCGGAGCAAATGCGTTGGTGCGGAGGATGGCGAGGACCAGAGCGCGCAGTCGGCGCAGGATGCGATCATCATCGATCGAGCGAACCTTGGCGAGCGAGCGGTCGAGCTGCTCGCGGCACTCGGAGATGCGCTCGTCGCGATCGGTCGCGGCGGGATCGTGCGCGGCGACGAACAGCCCGATGAGGGCGCGGGTCGCGTTCGGCGCGCGGCGAAGCGCGTCGACTACGGTGACCAGGCCGAAGCTGCTGCCGGTCTGCCTCAGGTAGCGGAACCAGGCGCGGAGCCAGACGACTGCCTGGGTGTCGAGGCCGGCGTAGAGGACGAGCTGGTTGAACTCGTCGTCCTCCGCGGCTCCGCACAGGACGTTGGCGATCGCGCGTTCGATCTCGCCGATGCGCTTCAGGATCGAATCGATGTCGGCCTCGGGCCCGACTTCGACGTGGAAATCGTGGATGTAGCCGATTCCGCCGGCGAGCTCGCTCGGCAGCTCCTCGATCACTCGGAAGCCGAAATTCTCAAGCACCGGGACGGCTTCCGAAAGCGGGATGAGCCCGCTCTTGCGATACGCCTTCAGCCGCAGCTGGCGCGGTTCGTCGCTCGCGAGGCGCGAGATGCGGACGTCGCGGTCGGCATCGTCGGTCAGCGCGCACAGGCGCAGGATGTCGGCCGCGCCCTCTTCCGGCGCGGTCCGCGAGCGGTAGCTGTCCGGGAATGTCCCGATATAGGTGAGCGCGAGACGCGTGGCGCGTGGCGCACCGGCCGCCGCAATCAGCTCCGCCTCGACCGCCGGAGCCCAGCCGCGGACCATCTCGACGATCGCGGCGTCGAGTGCTCCGGCATCGGGAAGCGGCGCCTCCTCGTCGATATATTGCGTGTAGCGGATGAGCGCGAGGTCGGCGTCGCCGAGCTCGACCGACCAGCTGGTGATCTCGCGCCCGACTTCGTTCTCGAGAAGCTTCGCGATCGCCAGGCGGCGCGTGGTGCTCAGCTCTTCCCGCGGGAGCCACACGAAGGTGAACAACTGGCCCTTGAGGATGCTCCGGACCTGCAGCAGCGCCGGCCGCGGCCGGTCGGCGAGCGACATGGCCATCATCACCAGCTCGCGCAGGGATTCGTAATCGATCGCGATGACCAGATCGCGCGGCAGCGAGGCGACCGCATGACGCAGCGCCTTGCCCGAATGGCCCTTCGGATCGAACCCGAGGTCGCGGTCGAGCTGCTTCAGCCGTTCCCGAAGCACCGGCACCTTCCCGGGCGGGACACGCAGCGCTTCGCTGGTCCAGAGCCCCGCATGCACTCCGATGCCCGTGACCTTGCCGTCTTCGCGCAGCGGCATGACGACGAGGTCAAGCGGGACGCGGCGGTGCACGGTCGACTTGCGCTCGGCCTTGGCCATCAGCGGTGCTTCGCCGCCGCGCTCGAAATAATGCATCGCGCCCAGGCAGCCGCCCTCGTCGGTGGGGGCTCCGGGGATGCTGAAGATGCCGAGCGTGTCGGACGGCGCGGCATAGGGCTTCTCGACCTGGTAGCCGAGCAGGGTCATCGCGCCATCGGCGAACCAGTTCAGAAGCGCGGCGCCTTCCTCGTCGGCGAGCGCCGCATCGGCGCGCATCCGCGCCTGCAGCGACTCCCAGTCACGGACGGCGAGGCGGACGTCGCCGAGCACCCGGCGCAGGTCGGCCGCGAGCTCCTGCCGGCCCCGGGCGTCGGCGCGGTCGAGCTCCACGTACATCATCGATTCGCGGCGGCTCTTGTCGCCGCACAGCGGTTCGACGCGCAGCAGCTCGCCGTCCTTGTCGCGATCGACGCAGACGACCGGGTGAAGGAGCCGATGGATCGTCAGCTGCCGCTGGGCAACGGCGTTGGCCACCGAATCGACCAGGAACGGCATGTCGTCGTTGACCATGCCGATGCGCATCCGGCGCCTGCCGGCCTCGCCGCCGATCGATTGAATGGTGAGCGCCAGCTCGCCGCGGCGGCGCTTCTCGGCGACCTCGGCGAGGAACTCTGCCGCGTCGCGCTCCGCGTCGCGGGACAGTCCCTGCGTTTCTCCTGGAAGTGCGTTTCCGGTCAGCGCCTTGCGAATCGACTCGACCAGCGGGGGGTCAAGGCGCGTATGGGCCGTCATTGGGAATTATGCTCCGGGGGCTGTAAGGTTTGGGCGGGCCTATAGACCGGCCCTCCGCAAGGGAACAACCCCGGCTCGGCAGGTGGAGCGGCGGGGTCCTAGTCCTCGACGGCGCGACGGATCGCGCGCTCGACCAGCGCCTCGTCCTCGACGATGGCCACCGCTTCGTGGCGGCCGTCGGCGCCGCGGCGCGTGACCACGACCGCGAACTCTTCGGCGGCGGGCACGTCGGCGAGCGAAATCGACGGCGCGGCGCGCAGCCGCTCGCGCGCGACTTCGCCCTTCGTATCGCGCTTCGGCTCGGGACGGCGGGCCTGCCGCTCGGCCGCGACCAGCGCCTTCAGGCCGCCCGTCTGCTTCTCGATGAAGTCCTGGAACCCTCCGACGGCGACGTCGTGGCGAAGACCGTAGGACAGCGCCGCCGCGAATTCGGTCAGCCGCGCCTTGTCGTAATCGATTCCGAAGACGAGCTTGACGATCGGAGTCATCGGCGCACGTGCCTGCGCCTTCACGCCCGATTCCTCGAGCAGCTCGGCATATTCCTCGGCATTGTCTCGCGCGGTGAGCGCAAAATCGTAGGCGAGCGACAAGGCGCGGTAGAGAGCGCTACGGGTGCGGCCCTCGACCGCCTTGACCGCGTCTGCGGTCTCGCGCGCCGCCCACAGCCGGTCGGCAAGGCCCGCATCCTCGTCGAGCTCGACGTTGGGCAGCTCCCCGGCTTCGACGTCGGCCAGCGGACCGTCTTCCCAGGCGAAATGGACGTGCGGCGCCTGGAACGCCTCGCTGTCGAGACCGAGGTCGACCGGCTCTTCGAGAGGCGGCGGCAGGTCTGCCGGATCGAAGTCGAGCGGATCGGCCAGCTCGGGCGCGTCTTCCGCGATGCTGGCTTCGTCGACGGCCGATTCGAACGGCTCTTCGGCAACGGGTCCGGAATGCTCTTCGACGGCGAGATCGGTCAGTTCCAGAGGTTGGTCCGCGTCGAAGGATGGATCGGCAGCTATTGCCGCCGAATCGAATTCAACACGCGGCATCTTGGCCGCCGGCTCGGCTTCGCCCTCAGTCTGAGCGGCTTCGACCCGCTTCCAGTTGATCACGCCATAAATGAAATCGATCGTTTCGCCGTCCGAGGAGAAGGGCATGAGGATGCCGCGGTAACAGATCGTGTCTTCGCGCTGGTTGGCGAACTCGGCCTCGAAGCCGATCGGTGCGCGATTGGCGATGATCTGCATGTAATGGTCGGTGAGGCGCGACAGAAGCGAACGGCTCGGCACGTCGGAAATTGTCCGCGTGTCCTCGTTGAGCCCGCATTCGTCGCGGATCGCCCCGCCAATGTACGGGATCGCCGGATTGTCGCGGCCGCAGGTGAAGTCGAGAAGCACGCTGTTGGCGGCGAAATCGCTGACCGCCTCGGGCTCCAAATCCTCGATCGAGGGGAAGTCGCGGCCGTCGAGGAGCGAAACCCAATGGTTGTAGGCGCGGACATGCATGCGCCGCTCGTCGGTGCCGATCGCAGCGGTGACATCCTCCGAAGCCGGCACGTCGCTGGTCGACGGCGGGTCGAAATCCCCCGGATGCTCGCGATAACTGTCCATGTGCGCGCGGCCCCACTTTCTCCCAATTCGGGACGGAAAATGGCGGAACCGAGTTACCAAAGCGTTAAGCATGTTTGTTTCGCCGAGACCGCTTACGCGGTGCTTGCCCGTGAGGCGGCGCGCTGTTAGGGGGCTGCCGCGCCAAGGCCAGTCCGTCGGAAAGGCCCGCGCTCGGCATCTTCCATAGAGCCAAGCCGCTTTAGCTCAGCTGGTAGAGCACATCATTCGTAATGATGGGGTCGTGGGTTCGAGTCCCCCAAGCGGCACCACCTCTTTCCTGTCGTGCTCAAGCGCGGCGGTGGCGGTTGGTGCGGTAAATCCCAGCGAGAATCAGGAGGAAGGCGACGAGGCGGATCAGGTAGACCGAGCCGCGCTCCTCGGTCGGGATGTTGCCGAGCGCGAGCACCGTCTGGCCGACCCCGAGCAGCAGGAACGCGAACGCGAACGGCAGGAACAGGCCTTCGCGCGTGCGGCGCCAGAAGCGCAGGAAGAACAGCGCGCAGACCAGGAAGCCGAGAGCGACCGCGCCCGACAGGAAATCGTACAGCGTCACCTCAGGCATCCTCGACTTCCCAAACGAAGCCCCAGATCAGCGAAACGATCGCCGCGAGCGCGAGCAGCAGCCGCGGCAGCCGGAGATCGACCTCCGGGCTCGGCCAGATGACGAGATCGAGAACGAGGGCGAGGTTGTTCAGGGCAAGGAACACGAAGCAGATGCTGCTCCACAGCAGGAGGCGCGTGCGGTTGGCGGAATAGCTGCGCCCGAGGAGCCATGCGCAGGCGGCGCTGGTGAGGAAGCAGAGGACATAGACCGCGCCCGGGAAGATGTCCGCCATCTCAGCTTTTCCTCAGCTTGAACGCGTCGGCGAACGCCGCCGCTCCGTCGGAAGCGGCCGAGACGATCGCGCGCCGCACCGCGTCGGGCCGCTTGGCGTAAAGCGCCTCCGACCGGTCGACGAGCGCCGCGATGTCGTCGTTCACGGGCATATATTTTGCCCTGCCCCCCTCATTCGACACTAGCCCTGCTGCTTCTAGCGCCTCGAGCGCCTTGGTCACGACCAATTCGCTCGCGCGCATCGTGCTGACGAGCTCGTCATGCGGCCAGGCACGCCGGTCGCTCTTGAGCACCACGAGGAGTTCGAGCGCCCAGACCGACCGGAAGCTCGAGGCAATGAAGCGCAGGATTTCGTCGTTCGAGCCGTTCACCAGCCCGCGACCGCACAGTCCGAACGCATGGATGTCCCCTAGCGAGACAGCTTATCGAAAGGCAACCGTCGATAGGCTTGCGGCATTGAACTTTTCTAAAGCGCAAACCGATTCAATCGATTAAACTCACCCCGTCTGGCGGCCGGGGGGCCGCCTTGTGTCAACCACGGGCGGGGGGAGAGTAGCCACCGGAGTAAGCCAGTGAACATCCAGGCACCGCGGGACTTCATCGATCGCCGCCAGCTCGTCAGTGCGCTTCGCGCGCTGCGCCGTGGCGATTTCAGCGTGCGTCTGCCCGAAGACGTCGACGGCGTCGACGGCGAGATCGCCGGACTCTTCAACGAGGTGGTCTCGCTCAACGAGGAGATGACCCAGGAGTTCGAGCGGCTCTCCAAGGTCGTCGGCAAGGAAGGCAAGATCAGCCAGCGCGGACGCGTGAAGAACGCGCGCGGCGGCTGGGAAAGCGCGATCCGCTCGGTCAACGACCTCATCGAGGACATGGTCCAGCCGACCGCAGAAGTCTCCCGCGTGATCGGCGCGGTCGCCAAGGGCGACCTTTCCCAAAGCATGACGGTCGAGATCGACGGGCGGCCATTGCGCGGCGAGTTCCTGCGCATCGGCAAGGTGGTGAACACCATGGTCGATCAGCTCAACGGATTCGCCTCCGAAGTGACGCGCGTGGCGCGCGAGGTGGGCACCGAGGGCAAGCTGGGCGGCCAAGCGAGGGTGAAGGGCGTCGCCGGCACCTGGAAGGATCTCACCGACAACGTGAACGCGATGGCCACCAACCTCACCGGCCAGGTCCGCAACATCGCCGAAGTGACCACCGCCGTCGCCCGCGGCGATCTTTCGAAGAAAATCACCGTCGAGGTGAAGGGCGAAATCCTCGAGCTCAAGATCACCATCAACACGATGGTCGATCAGCTGAATGCCTTCGCCAGCGAGGTGACCCGCGTCGCACGCGAGGTCGGCACGGAAGGCAAGCTCGGCGGCCAGGCGCGCGTGGAAGGCGTCGCCGGGACGTGGAAGGACCTCACCGACAACGTCAACCTGATGGCCGACAATCTGACCGGTCAGGTGCGCAACATCGCCGAGGTGACCACGGCTGTCGCGCGCGGAGACTTGTCCAAAAAGATCACGGTCGATGTGAAGGGCGAGATCCTCGAGCTCAAGAACACGATCAACACGATGGTCGACCAGCTGAACGGCTTCGCCTCGGAGGTCACCCGCGTCGCCCGCGAAGTGGGCACCGAGGGCAAGCTCGGCGGACAGGCGCAGGTGCCCGGAGTCGCCGGGACCTGGGCCGACCTGACTAACAACGTCAACCTGATGGCCGCGAACCTCACCGGTCAGGTGCGCAACATCGCCGAGGTGACGACCGCCGTCGCCAAGGGCGATCTTTCGAAGAAGATCACCGTCGACGTGCGCGGCGAAATTCTCGAGCTCAAGAACACCATCAACACGATGGTCGACCAGCTGAACTCGTTTGCTTCCGAAGTGACCCGCGTGGCGCGCGAAGTCGGCTCGGAAGGGAAGCTCGGCGGACAGGCGCAGGTCGAAGGTGTCGCCGGGACCTGGGCCGATTTGACCGACAGCGTGAACCTCATGGCCGGCAATCTCACCGGCCAGGTCCGCAACATCGCCGAGGTGACCACCGCCGTCGCGAAAGGCGATTTGTCGAAGAAGATCACCGTCGATGTGAAAGGCGAAATCCTCGAGCTCAAGAACACCATCAACACGATGGTCGATCAGCTGAACTCGTTTGCTTCCGAAGTGACCCGCGTGGCGCGTGAGGTGGGATCGGAAGGAAAGCTCGGCGGACAGGCGCAGGTCGAAGGCGTCGCCGGCACTTGGGCCGACCTCACCGACAGCGTGAACCTGATGGCCGGAAACCTGACGGGCCAGGTGCGCAACATCGCCGAAGTGACCACAGCGGTCGCGAAAGGCGACTTGTCGAAGAAGATCACCGTCGATGTCAAGGGCGAAATCCTCGAGCTCAAGAATACCATCAACGTGATGGTGGACCAGCTCAACGCCTTCGCATCTGAGGTGACCCGCGTGGCGCGCGAAGTGGGTACCGAGGGCAAGCTCGGCGGACAGGCGCAGGTGCCGGGCGTCGGCGGCACGTGGAAGGACCTCACCGACAATGTGAACGCCATGGCCGAAAATCTGACCGGCCAGGTCCGCAACATCGCCGAAGTGACGACGGCGGTCGCGCTCGGCGACCTTTCGAAGAAGATCACCGTCGACGTGAAGGGCGAGATCCTCGAGCTCAAGAACACCATCAACGTGATGGTCGATCAGCTCAACTCGTTCGCCTCCGAAGTGACTCGCGTGGCGCGCGAGGTCGGCACCGAGGGCAAGCTCGGCGGGCAGGCTCAGGTGCGCGGGGTCGCCGGAACCTGGAAGGACCTCACCGACAACGTGAACCTCATGGCGGCGAACCTGACGGGCCAGGTGCGCAACATCGCCGACGTGACGACCGCCGTCGCGCGCGGCGATCTTTCGAAGAAGATCACCGTCGACGTGAAGGGCGAAATCCTTGAGCTGAAGAACACCATCAACACGATGGTCGATCAGCTCAACGCCTTCGCCAGCGAGGTCACCCGCGTGGCGCGCGAAGTGGGCACGGAGGGCAAGCTCGGCGGGCAGGCGCAGGTGCCGGGCGTCGGCGGCACTTGGAAGGACCTGACTGATAACGTCAACCTAATGGCGACCAACCTGACCAACCAGGTGCGCGGCATAGCCGAAGTGGTCACCGCCGTCGCTCAGGGCAATCTGAAGCGCAAGCTCAGCGTCGGCGCAAAGGGCGAGATCGCCGCGCTCGCCGACACGATCAACTTCATGATCGAGACTCTGTCGACCTTCGGCGACCAGGTCACAAACATGGCCCGCGAGGTCGGCATCGAAGGCAAGCTCGGCGGTCAGGCGCGCGTGCCGGGCGCCGCCGGCCTGTGGCGCGACCTCACCGACAACGTGAACCAGCTCGCCGCCAACCTCACGAACCAGGTGCGCTCGATCGCCGAGGTGGCGACCGCGGTGACCAAGGGCGACCTCACCCGCTCGATCGCCGTCGAGGCGTCGGGCGAGATGGCGGCGCTCAAGGACACGATCAACGAGATGATCAGCAACCTGAAGGAGCAGACGCTGAAGAATGCGGAGCAGGATTGGCTCAAGACCAACCTCGCCCGCTTCAGCCGGATGCTCCAGGGCGAACGCGATCTTGCGACCGTATCCAACCTCATCATGTCCGAGCTCGCGCCGCTGGTGAACGCGCAATACGGCGTCTTCTACGTCACCAGGCGCGAGGAGGACGAAACCAAGCTCGAGCTCGTCGCCAGCTACGGCGCCGAGAATCCCGACGAATTGAAGCAGGAGTTCCGGCTTCGCGAGGGGCTCATCGGCCAGGCGGCCGCGGACCGCAGGCCGATCCTGCTGAAGGACGTGCCGCCGGACTTCATCCGCATCGGCTCCGGCCTCGGCCACGCGACTCCGGCCAACGTCAACATCCTGCCCGCTTTGTTCGAGGACGAGGTCAAGGCGGTCATCGAACTCGCCTCGTTCAACGAGTTCAACGAGACCCACCAGAACTTCCTCGACCAGCTGATGGAATCGGTCGGAATCGTGTTGAACACGATCGCCGCGACGATGCGCACGGAGGGCCTGCTCACCCAGTCGCAGCTGCTGACCCAGGAGCTCCAGGCCCGGCAAACCGAGCTCACGCGCAAGCAGCAGGAGCTGCACAGCACCAACGAGGAGTTGCAGGACAAGGCGGTCGCTCTCGAGAACGAGAAGCGCCAGGTCGAGGCGAAGAATCTCGAAATCGAGATGGCTCGGCGCGCGCTCGAGGAAAAGGCCGAGCAGCTGGCCCTCACCTCCAAGTACAAGTCCGAGTTCCTGGCCAACATGAGCCACGAGCTCAGGACCCCGCTCAACTCGCTGCTGATCCTGTCGAAGCTCCTGTCGGACAACGCGCAGGGCAACCTCAACGAGAAGCAGGTCGAGTTCTCGAAGACGATCCACTCGGCAGGCTCGGATCTTCTGAACCTCATCAACGACATCCTCGACCTGTCGAAGATCGAATCCGGAACGGTGACGATCGAGGTCGGAGAGATGCCGATGCCCAACCTGAAGCAGCACATGGAGCGGACGTTCCGGCAACTGGCGGCGGACAAAGGCCTCGACTTCAACGTCAAGTTCGATCCGAAGCTGCCGCAGACCATCCGCACGGACGAGAAGAGGCTGCAGCAGATCGTGCTCAACCTGCTGTCGAATGCCTTCAAGTTCACCGCGAAGGGCAGCGTCACGCTCGGGGTCCGTTGTGCCGAAAAGGGCTGGAGCCCCAATCACCCGGTGCTTCGGACCGCCGATCGGGCGGTGGAAATTTCGGTGACCGACACCGGCATCGGAATCCCCGAGGACAAGCAGAAGCTGATCTTCGAGCCGTTCCACCAGGCCGACGGAACGACGAGCCGCAAATATGGCGGCACTGGCCTCGGCCTCTCCATCAGCCGCGAGATCGCGCGGTTGCTCGGCGGCGAGCTGCAGGTGCGTTCGAAACCCGGCGAGGGCTCGACCTTTACCTTGTATGTTCCGCTCGAAGCGGAAGCGTCGGCTGTTGCGGAAGGCTCGCCGATCCGCCTCGAGAACAGCGGCGCGCTCGTCCCGACGGCGCTGCCAACCGGGTTCGAGGTCAGTGACGACCGCGACGAGCTCGGCAAGGGTCCGTTCGTCCTGATCGTCGAGGATGACGCGACCTTCGCGTCGATCCTCCTCGATGCCGCGCACGAGGCGGGGCTGAAGGGCGTGGTGTCGACCGCAGGCGCCGGGACTCTGTCGATGGCGCGCAAGCTCCAGCCGAGCGCGATCACCCTCGATCTCGGCCTGGCAGATATCGACGGCTTCGTCCTTCTCGATCTCTTGAAGCATGATCCAGACACGGCGAATGTGCCGATCCACGTCGTCTCCGGCGCCGATCGTCGCCAGGCGGTGATGCAGATGGGCGCCTTCGGAGTGACCGAGAAGCCGGCGAACCGCGACGAGCTCGTGGCGCTGTTCGAAATGCTCCGCGAAGAGGCCGAGAAGAAGCCCCGCAAGCGGCGGAAGACGGGTGGACCGGCGCCGCAGCGGCGCAGCGTTCCCGAGCTCGCCGGGGCCAAGGTGCTGATCGTCGATGATGACATCCGCAACATCTTCTCCCTCACAAGCGTTCTTGAGAGCCATGACGTGGAGGTGCTCCACGCGGAACGCGGGAGGGACGGAATCCTGATCCTCGAG
>Ga0207674_10007681_pt1 | contig 12554 bp, 10 predicted proteins | sample KBSCornC72_FD_184303 | JGI IMG/M metagenome (GOLD analysis project Ga0207674, IMG submission 184303) | Corn rhizosphere microbial communities from Kellogg Biological Station, Michigan, USA - KBS Corn C7-2 (SPAdes) (version 2) | ecosystem: Host-associated > Plants > Roots > Rhizosphere > Soil ... | reverse complement strand
TCGACCAGCCGGCGCTCGGCACGGCCGGACGCGAGCGGGCGCTGCGCGAGTTCTCGGTCGCCCGGATGGCCGACCGCACCGCTGCGCTCTACGCGACGCTCTAGGCCGCGCGCTCGAGCGCGCCCGCGTACAGCAGCTCGGTGCGCTCGGTGCAGAAGCTCTGGAGGAAGCGCGCATGCGCCCGCGCCCGGCCGGCCTCGCCCATCCGTCGCGCGAGCTCGAGGTCTCCCGCCAGCCGCACGATCGCGCGCTCGAGCGGCTCGGCCTCGCCCGCCGGGACGAGGATCCCCGTCTCGCCGTCGCGCACGAGCTCGCCGAGTCCGCCGATCTCGGCCGCGATGACCGGCCGCGAGCGCTCCATCGCCTCGAGCGCGACCATCCCGAAGCCCTCGCCCATCGACGGGACGACGACGACGGCGGCGCGCTCGATCGCCGACTGGATCGGCGCGACGTGACCGAGGAAACGGATGGCGCCCGCGACGCCGAGCTCGCGGGCGAGGGCCTTCAGCGCCGGCTCGAGCGGGCCCCGGCCGGCGATCACCGACGAATCGAAGGAGAAATCGCCGTACCAGAAGACGTTGGTCGCGAAATAGATGAGCTTGAGCAGCGCCCAGGCGCTGAAGGCTCCGCCCGTGCCGGCGACGATCGCCATCGCGGCAAGGATGAGCATCCGATAGTCGGCGCTGTAGTCGGCGAGGCGCCGCGGGTGATTAAGCGTGGTTGAGGGCATGGCCGGGCGCATGAACGAGGGTGAACGGCGAAAGCAACGGCGGCGCGCCTCACTTGATGTTGGTCAAGGAATCGCGGGCTAGAACCTCAGCACGAACTTGACCGCGGGCTTGCGCGAGCGGCCCGGTCCACCGGTGATCCGCACGTCGGAGCCCGACTTCTTGCGGCCGTAGAGATTGGCGAGGCCGAGCCCGAGCATCGCGTTCGGAGCGACCTCGCGGCTCACCAGCATCCCGCCGGCGAACGGCCGCGGAATGGCGATTGGATCTTGCTGCGAGATTCGAAGGTCGAGCGCTCGGGTCCGTGCAACTGCGGCGATGTCATGGGCGGCGAGGCCCTGCATCTGCTGGGCGTCCGCCGCGCTTCCCCATGCGAATGAAACGGCGGCGCCAATGACGAACCATCGCGTCATGGCCCATCGACTCCCTGTTACGGGAGCCTAACGGCGGCCGCCCGCTCCGGGTTCCGCGCGCTCTCCGCCCGTCCGGAATCGGGGCGCAGTCAGGCCGGCCCGATGCTCGACAGGGACGTAAGCAGCCGAACCAGGTCCTGCTGCCGGCTAACGCCCGCCTTGCGGAACACGGACTTGAGCTCCGTGCGCGCTGTCGCCTGCCGGATTCCAAGCATCGCCGCCGCGCTTTCGAGGCTGTGGCCGGCCGAAAGCGCGCTGGCCAGCCGCGCCTCCGCATCGGTCAGTCCGAACAAGGCCGCCAGCATGTCGAGGTCGGCTCCGCGCCGCTGGGCGGTGTCGTGCACGATGACCAGCACTTTCGCGTTCGCCGACAAAAGCTCATCGTCGCCAGTCCTCAGCGGCGAAACGAACATTGCGTAAGGCAAACCTCCTCTCGGCCGCGAGACCCGCGCCCAGCCGCTGCCGGTGGCCATGCCCGCGATCCCTGCGCCCTTGATCAACCGGTCAATCGCCGGCTGTTCGGATGCCAGCGCCGTGCTCAGCCGACCGTCAGCCAGGCAAAGGCCGTCCGCGGCGCGCAAACACGCTTCCGCGCGCGAATTGGCGAACAGGATTCTCCCGTCATCGTCGAGCGCGAAAAGCGCCTGCGGCATCGCTTCCAGAACCGCCGAGCTGAAGCTCTGGTGCGAGCGCAAGGTGCCTAGCTGGTCGGCGAGGGCCAAGGCGCGCGCCAGATGCGGCTTCAGCCGCTCGAACAGCGCGACTTCCGCCTGCTGGACGTGTCCCTGGTTCCTTGTCCTTTGCAGGCTCCAGACGATTTGGACTCTGCTGCTCGCATGAAGCGTCGAGCCGATGAAATAGCGAAGCCCATGCTCCGCGTACCATTGATAGACCGGGTCACGGTCCATCTCGCGTTCGCTGAGGATCATTCGATCGCAAATGAACGACGCATTGGGAAACCTCGGAGCTGCGGCAAGGCGCGGGCAGTGCTCGGCAAAATCCCGAGTCCACTCAGCGACCTCCTCGGCAGGGAAATGGGCGAGGCCGGAGACTCCAAGAAGGCTGACGAGCGGACCGCCCGGAGTTTTTGGAACAAGGTGCACCACCGCCCCGGCGCTGCGCGATAATTCCTCGATGCCGGAAAGGGCGTCGGTCCAGCGGCTGGCGTCGCAGGCCGCGGCATAGAGACGCTCAATCGTTGCGCTATACTCTTCGAGCATCGCTGCCCGTCCCGGAGGCGCATCCCCCAAATGGGGGATGTATTGCCATGTTAACGAAAAGTAAATTGCGCGTGGACTCGTCCGCGCGCAATCGCGCAGCGTCAAGCAGGGAGGTTCCCTATGATTCGTCCAGTGCTTGGAACAGCCGCATTGGCTTCGTCAGCCCTCTTCGCGGCCGCTGCGCTTGCAGCGCCGACCCAGGACATTGCCTACGTGAAAGTGGCCGGTAGCGTGAACGAGCTCTACGTCGTGAACCATGACGGTACGGGCCTGACGAAGGTTTACGCCACCGCCAAGAAGCACGGCATCACCGCGCTGGACTTCAGCCCCGCCGGGGACGAGCTGGCTTTCGTCGAACGCGCCAGCGGATCGCCTGCCGTCCTCAAGCGGCTGCGGCTGAAAGACAGTGGAGCTGCGGACGGGGCGCCAGTCGCCGTGCCGAACCTCTGCGGAACCGTCGACTATGTCGACTACAATCCGACCGATCCCAGCGTCTTGATGATCTCGGGCTTTTGCAACCAGCAGATCTATGTCGGGCGGGTCGGAGTCGACGGCACCGGGTTCGCGACGCTTCAACAGGGCAACGCGAACCTCTATGTCAGCGAGGGCCGATGGCTGAGAGACGGCGTCTCCTACATCTACGTGAAGTCCGTCCAGCCAAACGTCCAGATGCTGTGCCGCGATGGCTGCGATCCCAATGCGGGGCAGCTCCTGTGGAGCGGAACGCAGATCGTGTGGAACGACGTGGCCCGGACAACCGACAGCGTCATCTTTACTGACAATGTCGGCAACATGCGGCTCGTCGACCAGTCCGGGACCGAGGTTACGCCTCCGGTTGCATCCGGAAGGGACGCCCATTTTTCTCCCGGCGACGACGCAATCATCTATCGGACGCCGCATCAGGCCAGCGGCGACTATGTGCTGATCTACGACTTCAATGTCTCCCGGCGGGTGACCGGAAAAGGCGAGTGGGGCCCTGTTGACTGGCGGCCGTAGTCATCAGCGCCGGCGCGACTTCCAATATTCGAGCGCGGCGTCGGCCTCGAGCGGGCGGGCGAAATAGAAACCCTGGCCGGACGCGCATCCCAGCGTCGCGAGCGTGGTCGCAAGCTCGACGGTCTCGATTCCCTCCGCTGTGGTCGACATTCCGAGCGCCTCGGCAAGGCTCAGCACCGCGCGGACGATGGCGACCGCGTCGGGATCGACCATCATTCCGGAGACGAAGCTCTTGTCGATCTTGAGCACGTCAATGGGCAGGCGCTGGAGGTAGGCGAGGCTTGAATAGCCGGTGCCGAAATCGTCCATCGCCACCGTCGCATCGAGCGCCTTCAAGGCGTCGAACACGCGCGTCGCCCGGACCGGGTCCTGGACGATCGAGCTTTCGGTCAGCTCGAGCGTCAGCCGGTCGCCCGTCAGCCCGCTCGACTTCAGGGCGCTCGCGACGACGGCTGCAATGTCGTCGCGAGCGACCTGAATCGCTGAAAGATTGACCCCGACGTACAGCGGCAGCGCCTCGCCTGCATCGCGATCCCATTGGGCGAGCGTGCTGGCGGCCTTGTCCATTGCCCAGCGGCCGAGCTGGAGGATCAGCCCCGATTCCTCTGCGACCGGGATGAATTCGGTCGGGCTGATCTCGCCGCGGTCCTCATGGGTCCAGCGGGCGAGCGCCTCGAAACCGGCGACCTCCCCGCTCTTGAGGTCGATCAGCGGCTGGTAGAAGAGCTTGAGGTGGTCCTTGTCGAGCGCCCGGCGAAGCTCGGTTTCGATCGAGAAGCGGCGGCGGGCCTCGGTCGCCTGTTTGGGCTCGTAGACCTGCGGCTTTCCGGCGATCTTGGCCTGCTTGACCGCAAATTGCGCGTTGCGGAACAGCTCCTCGGAATCCTGCCCTGCGTGCATCAGCGCGACGCCGATCGCGCATTCGACGCGGATCTCCAGCTCCGACAGCTTGAACGGCGCGGCCATGACGTTCTGGATCCGCTCGGCGGCCTTGAGCGCATCCTCGACCCCGCGGCGGAGCGACACGAGGACTCCGAACTCGTTCCCGCCCGTCCGAGCGAGCACGTCGCCGGCGCGAAGCGCGAGGATCAGCCGGCGCGCGAAGGTGATGAGCAGCTCGTCGCCGGCGAGGCCTCCCATCGATTCGTTGATCCGGCTGAAGCGCAGCATGTCGACGACGAGCACCGCATGCTCGAGGTCCCGCGCAACCTTGTCGCCGGCGCTCTCGATCGCTTCGCTGAACGCCAGCCGGTTGGGAAGACCGGTCAGGCTGTCGCGCAGCATTTCCGCCCGCAGGGTCCGTTCGGCCTGCAGTTCGACAGTCCGGTCGACCACGCTCAGAAGGCAGCGCGCCGAACGGCTTCCGTTCTTGGGAAGCGGGGCGAGCTTGATTCGATAGAATTGCGCCGAGACGCCGTCGCCGTCGGTGAAGTCGAGCTCACCGGCGACATCTTCGCCGTCGAAGAAGTCGCCGAGCAGGTCGGCGATCGGCCCGCTCTTGAGGCACTGCGCCTCGTTCCAGTCGAGCGCGGTGCAATTGGACCGTTTCACCAGATCGACGAAGCGGCTGTTGTGCGCAGCGACCTTGAAGGAATCGCCGGCGCGCTCGATGACCGCTGCGGCGATCGGGAGCGCATCGAGCAAGCCGGTGTGGTCCGCAACGAGGTGCGGAGTGATGCTCAGATTGTCCGCCCGACGGTGCCTCTCGACAGTCGGCCGGGTCGCTGCAGCCGGCATGTCAGCCTCTATGCGGCAGAGGGGTTAATTCGAAGTATCTTTTTCCCTCTGTTCGAAGTTGTTAACCGGGGTTGGTTAACAGTTAATCGAAGCGGTTCGTGCGCGGGAAGCCGATCGGAGGCATCCGTCCGGCGGCGCCGCGCGCCGCTCGCCACGCAGACAAATCGCTCTCCGTCCGTACCCGGCCGGTTTCGCCGCCGAGCGCCCAGCTGAGACCGTCCCCCAGACGGAAGGCGATGGCGTCGCTGAGGCCCCCGTCGCGATAGCGCTGGAGCATCACGCCCTGGCCGCGCGCCAGCTCGGGAAGCTCCGACAAGGGGAAGACGACCATCTTGCGGTTCTCGCCGACGACGGCGACGGCGTCGGCGGCTTCCGGGATCGGCCGCACGATCGCGACCGTCGCGCCCGACCGCAGATTGACCAGCTGCTTGCCCTTGCGGGTCTCGGCGAGCGTCGAATCGCCACTGGTTACGAACCCCCGCCCGTCGGACGAGGCAATGAGGAGCTTCATGTCGGGCCGGGCGATCAGCAGCTGCACGATCTCCACCTCGGCCTCGAGATCGATGAACAACCGCACCGGCTCGCCGAAGCCGCGCGCGCCCGGAAGCTTGTCGCCGGCGAGCGTGTAAACCCGCCCGTTAGACGCGAACAGCGCGAGCTTGTCGGTGGTCTGCGCGTGGAAATGGATGAACGGCCCGTCGCCCTCGCGCCATTTGAGGTCCGCGACCTGTTCGAGCGCCAGGTGCCCCTTCATCGCCCGGATCCAGCCGCGCTGCGACAGGATGACCGTGATCGGCTCCTTCTCGATCATCGCCGACCAGTCGATTTCGCGGGCGGCGCTCGCGACCTCGATCCGGGTCCGGCGCTCGTCGCCGAATTTCTCCTTCAGCGTCTCGAGATTCTTCTTCATTCGACGGCGCTGCCGGCCCTTGTCCTCGACCAGCTTGGAAAGGTCGTCCCGCTCCTTTGCCAGCGCCTCCCGCTCCCGCGCGATCTCCATTTCCTCAAGCCGCCGCAATGACCTCAGGCGCATGTTCAGGATCGCTTCGGCCTGGCGGTCGGACAGCGTGAACTCGGCCATCATCACCGCCTTGGGCTCGTCCTCGGTGCGGATGATCTCGATCACCCGGTCGAGATTCAGGAAGGCGATGAGGAAGCCGTCGAGCAGCTCCAGCCGCTCGTCGATCTTGCCGATCCGGACCTGGCTGCGCCGGACGAGCACTTCGAACTGGAAGGCGAGCCACGCGGCGAGCGCTTCCTTGAGGCTCATGACTCCGGGCGTCCGGCTGGCGTCGAGGACGTTGAGGTTGAGCGCGAAGCGGATTTCGAGGTCCGTCAGGCGGAACAGGCTTTCGAGGAGAAGCTCGCTGTCCACCGTTCTCGCCCGCGGCTCGAGGACGAGCCGGACCTGCTCGTCGCTTTCGTCGCGAACGTCGGCAAGAATCGGCAATTTCTTGTCGGCGATAAGCTGGGCGATCTGCTCGATCAGCTTGGCCTTTTGGACGCCATAGGGAATCTCGCTGACCAGGAGATGCCAGCCGCCGCCCTTCTCGCGCTCGACCTCGATCCGCGCGCGGAGCCGGAAAGCCCCGCGGCCACTGATATAGGCCCGGGCGATCGTGTCCTCGTCGTCCACGAGCACTCCGCCGGTCGGAAAGTCGGGGCCCTTTACAAGCTCGAGCAGAGCGCGGTCGTCGATCTTGGGCTCTTCTATCAGCCGGATCGCCGCATCGATCAGCTCGCGGACGTTGTGCGGCGGGATGGAGGTCGCCATTCCGACCGCGATGCCGCTCGCGCCGTTGGCGAGCAGGTTGGGGAACAGGCCGGGGAAGACTTCCGGCTCTTCCTCCTCGCCATTGTAGGTGGCCCGGAAGTCGACCGTGCCCTCGTCGAGCCCGGCCATGAGCTGCATCGCAACGGCGGTCAGCCGCGCCTCGGTGTAGCGATAGGCCGCGGCATTATCGCCGTCGATGTTGCCGAAATTGCCCTGTCCGTCGACGAGCGGATAGCGAAGCGCGAAATCCTGCGCGAGGCGGACCATCGCGTCATAAACCGACTGGTCGCCGTGGGGGTGGTACTTGCCGATGACGTCGCCGACGACGCGCGCGGATTTCTTGTAGGCGCCGGCGGGGTCGAGCCGGAGCAGCCGCATCGCCCACAGCAAGCGGCGGTGGACCGGCTTCAGCCCGTCGCGGACGTCGGGCAGCGAGCGCGCGGTAATCGTCGAGAGAGCATAGACGAGGTAGCGCTCCTCGAGCGCGGAGCCGAACGGGGTTTCGATAACCGAGGAATCGTCGAGATCAGGCATGAAGCCTGCCTAGCAAGCCGCCCAGCACCCCGCCACCGCTTCTCCGGGCGTTATTGCGCTGCGACCGGAATCGGCTGCGGCCAGCCGCCGGCGGCGTCCTCGAGCGCCCGCTGCATCTCCGCCAGCAGCCATTCGCGGAAGCGCTTCACCTTGGGCACCATCCGCCGCTCGCTCGGATAGATCAGCCAATAAGCCCAGCCGCGTGTCGACACACGGTCCGGAAACGGAACCTTCAGCCGTCCCGCCGCGACGTCGCCCTTCCACAGCAAAGGCGTCAGAAGCACGAAGCCCTGGCCCGCCATCGCCGCGTGACCCTCGTCCGCCTGGCTGTCGAGCCGCACGCCCGGCCGGCGGAAGATCCCGTCGTCGGTCGCAACCCCGTTGTCGGCGAACCACTGCAGCCACCAATCGTCGCTTGGGTTGATTCGATTTTGGTCCAGCAGGTCTTGCGGCTGGAGTCTGCGCCCGAGCTTCGCCTCGGCCGCGGCGATGCAGTCGGGGCTCGCCATCGGCGTGAAGCTCGACTTGAACAATTCGTGATGCTCGAGCCCTTCCCAGTCGCCGCGGCCGGCCCTGATGGCGACATCGGCATCGCCCGACCTCAGGTCCACGATCTCGTTACTCGCCGACATGCGCACTGCAAGCTCGGGATGGTCGATCTGGAAAGCCCCGAGCCGCCACGCGAGCCAAGTGTTGGCGAAGGTGTGCGTGGTGGTGATGGTGAGGAGCGATTCATCCTCCTCGCGGTGGCTCGCGAACGCCGCCTCGATCGTGTCGAACGCGCTCGACAGGGAGGGCAGCAGCCGCGCCCCGAGCGGGGTCAAACGCACCCTCCCCTTCTCGCGCACAAACAGGGGCGCGCCCATCCGCTCCTCGAGGCTCTTCACCTGGTAGGACACGGCGGCCTGCGTCATCCCGAGCTCGGCGGCGGCAGCCGTGAAATTCTCCGTCCGGGCCGCGGCTTCGAACGCCCTGATCGACGCCAGTGGAGGAAGCCGCCGCATCGGCGGGCTCATAAGCTGCATTTATCGATTCTGTCGAGCGTTTGATTGGCGGAACGACCGTTGGAATCCTATTTACGCCTCAAGCCGCCGGCGAAGGGAAAATCCCTCCCCTCGACAGCCCCCCTTCCCGGCGGCCTTCAACAAGAAGGAACTTTCGCCATGACTTATGGCCACAGCCCCCGTGTGTTCATCGAAAACGGCCCGGCGGAGCAGGTCGCCCGGCTCGACGCCATGCGCTCGACCGCAAGGACATGGCGAGCGCTCGACCAGGCACGTCGCCTCGAGCTTATCGAGCGGGCGCTCAACCCCGCCAACGACTGCATCGACAGCTTCCCGCTTGCTCTCTGACCCAAGCGGAACAGGAGGAAAGGATGGTCACCATGATCGACGAGATTTACGATCGCAATTACCAGACCGGCCGCGACCAGCTGAATGCCGCGCTCGCCGCGGGCCTCAGGAATCTCGGGCGCGCGGTCAACAATGCTTTCGAGGTCCTCAACCGCATCGAATATGAGGCGCCTTGGACCGCGAGGGCAAAGCGCGCCCGGTCGCACTGACCGCCTGGCGAGGAGCGCGGACAAGAGCACGCGCCGCGCTCCTTGCCTTTCGTCAATTTGACTCCGTTTAACCAATAAAATCAGCTGTTTGCAGAATAGGCGACTTGCTCTTCCGGCGGCGGTCCCTAGTTTCCACGCTCCGAATCATCGGGGTGCGGGGAGCATTTTCGTGAATTTTAAGCCGCTATTTTCGCGCGTCAGCAGCGCGGCCATCGCAATCGCCCTTGTCGCTGGGACCGCCCCCGCGATCGCGGCCGCCGCGCCATCGGCCCAGGCTTCCGTCAATGGTTGGGGAATCCCCCTAACCGACGTCACGCCCGACCCGGCGATCCGCTACGGGACGCTGCCCAACGGAATGAAATATGCGATCATGCACAATGCCGTTCCCAAGGGGAGCGCCGCGGTGCGCCTGCGCTTCGAGTTCGGCTCGATCGGCGAGACCGACAAGGAGCAGGGCCTCGCCCACTTCATCGAGCATATGGCGTTCAACGGATCGACCCACGTGCCCGAAGGCGACATGGTCAAGATCCTCGAGCGGCAGGGCCTGAAGTTCGGACCGGATACCAACGCCCAGACCAGCTTCGACGCCACAACCTACATGCTCGACCTCCCGAGCACCGATACCGAGCATCTCGACACGGCGCTCATGCTGATGCGCGAGGTCGCGAGCGAGATTACGTTCGACAAGGGCGCTCTGGACCGAGAGCGCGGCGTCATCGAGGGCGAGCGCCGCTTCCGCGAGACCGCGCAGCTGCACCTCGCCGTCGATACGCTCCAGTTCGCCGGGCCGAACACGCCCTACGGCAAGCGCCTCCCGATCGGCACCACCGAGGTGATCAACAGCGTCACTCCGGAAACGATCAAGGACCTCTACCATCGCTATTACCGGCCGGAGAACGCGACCCTGATCTTCGTCGGGGACGCCGATCCGGCCGTCATCGAAGCCAAGATCAAGGAGAAGTTCTCGAGCTGGAAGGGTGTCGGCCCCGCCGGCGCCAAGCTCCCGCGCGGAACGATCGATCTCAAGCGCCCCGCCGACTTTGATACCTTCGTCGACCCCTCGATCCCGAGCATAGTCCAGCTGACCTCCTATCGTCCCTGGGAGGATCCGCAGGACACCCAGGCCGAGCGCAAGACCGAGGTCGTTCGCCAGCTCGCCATGGCCATGTTCAACCGCCGCATCGAGCGTATCGCCAATGCGCCGGATTCGGTGATCCTCGGCGGCGGCATGTCGCTCGACAAGACCAAGGATGCGGCGATCGCTTCGGCGATCGGCGTGGTCGCCAAGGACGGCCACTGGAAGGACGCTGTCGGCATCGCCGACCAGGAGTTGCGCCGGGCGCTCCAGTACGGTTTTCTCCAGTCCGAGCTCGACGTGGCCAGGACCAACCTGACGTCCAAGCTCGAGCGCGACGCGCAGCAGGCGAACGCCCGCAAGAGCGCGTCGATCGCGGCGGAGATCGTCTCCGAGCTCGACGGGCATGACTTCATCACCAGTCCGGCGTGGGACTCGAAATTCGTCGCCGGCGTGGCTCCTGCGATCACCCTCGCCGAGGTCGACAAGGAGTTCCGGACCTTGTGGTCGGGAAGCCCTGAGCTGGTGCACGTCAGCGCCAAGGAGGCGGTCAGCGACGAGCAGGTCGCGGCGGCACTCGGAGCGAGCAGCAAGCTCGCGGTCGCCAAGCCCGCCGATGAGCAGACCCTGGCTTTCGGCTACGACAATCTCGGGACGCCGGGCACGATCGCCGCGGACACCCGCATCGCCGACCTTGGCGTACGGACCATCCGCTTCGCCAACAACGTCAAGCTCAACATCAAGAAGACCGACTTCGAGCCGGGCAAGGTGAGCTTCCTCGTCCGCATGGCGGGCGGCACCCTGGCGATGCCCAAGGACGAACCGGGCCTGGGCGCCCTGATCGCGAACATGTCGGCGCTTGCCGGGACCAGGAAGCACAATTTCGAGGACCTCAAGACGCTGACCACGGGCAAGCAGATCACGGCCGGCTTCAGCGTCGGCGAGGATGCCTTCGAGACCGCCGGCGCGACGACGGCGGCCGACCTTCCGCTCCAGATGAAGGTCACGGCCGCCTACATGACCGATCCTGGCTATCGAGCCGAGGCGGGCAGCCAGTGGGCCACCGTCGTTCCGCTATTCGACAAGCAGATCGAGGCGCAGCCGTCGCAGCTTCTGAGCGCGCGCCTGCCGTACCTCCTGACCGGGCATGACGCCCGCTTCGGCCTTCCGCCGGCGAGCGATCTCATCAAGCGCAATCTCGATGAGTTCAAGGCAGTCTACAGCCCGGCGAGCGCGACCGCGCCGATCGAGATCACGATCGTCGGCGACGTGGACGAGAAGGCCGCCGTCGATGCCGTCGCCAGGTCGTTCGGAGCGCTTCCCAGGCGCGACCTCAAAGCGCCCGACTATGCGGCCGCCCGCAAGGTCGACTGGGCGGCCAGTTCGGCCCCGATCACGCTGACGCACACCGGCGAAGCGGACCAGGCCGTGGTCGGCGCGGTGTGGCGGACCGACGATGACAAGGATTTCCGCACCGAGATCGGGCTCGACATGGTCGGAAACGTCCTCGACCTGATGCTCACGGATTCGGTGCGCGAGCAGCTCGGCGCATCCTACGGTGCCTCGGTCGGGTCGAACATGTCCTCCGATTACACCGGCTTCGGTTATGTCGTTGCGGACGCGGTGGTCTCGCCGACCAAGGCCGACGTGGTCGACAAGGCGATTGCCGATGCCGCCGCGAGCCTGCGTGACAAGCAGATTGACAAGGACACGCTGGAACGCGCGCTCAACCCCGAGCTCGAAAAGGCGCAGCGCAACCTTCGCGAGAACAGCTACTGGCTGGCCGCGCTTCAGGTCGCGCAGTCCGAGCCCGGCCGGCTCGACCGCATCCGCAACCGCATCGAGATCCTCAAGTCGATCACCCCTGCGGACATCCAGAAACTGGCACAGACCTACCTGACGCCCGAGCGGATGACTCGCCTTCGGGTCACCGCCGAAAAGAAGATCGCGGCCAAGTAAAGCGCCGCCGAAGGCTCAATTGCGGAGGGGCGGCGGCTCGCCTATAGCCGCCGCTCCTTTTCACGCCATTGGAGTGACACTCAGTCGATGGCTCGCCGCCGCCAGATTTACGAGGGCAAGGCCAAGATCCTCTACGAGGGTCCGGAGCCGGGCACGCTCATCCAATATTTCAAGGACGACGCGACCGCGTTCAACGCGCAGAAGCGCGGCACGATCAGCGGCAAGGGCGTCATCAACAACCGCATCTCCGAGCACATCTTCACCGCTCTGCAGACGATCGGGGTCCCGACCCACTTCATCCGCCGCCTCAACATGCGGGAACAGCTGATCCGCCAGGTCGAGATCATCCCGATCGAGGTGGTCATCAGGAACGTCGCCGCCGGCTCGCTCTCCAAGCGCCTCGGGATCGAGGAAGGCACCCAGCTGCCGCGCACGATCATCGAATATTATTACAAGGACGACGCGCTTGGCGACCCGATGATCGCCGACGAGCATATCGCCTGCTTCGGCTGGGCGACGCAGGACGAGATGAACGACATCGCCGACATGGCGATCCG
>Ga0207674_10007680_pt1 | contig 12555 bp, 8 predicted proteins | sample KBSCornC72_FD_184303 | JGI IMG/M metagenome (GOLD analysis project Ga0207674, IMG submission 184303) | Corn rhizosphere microbial communities from Kellogg Biological Station, Michigan, USA - KBS Corn C7-2 (SPAdes) (version 2) | ecosystem: Host-associated > Plants > Roots > Rhizosphere > Soil ... | reverse complement strand
GACGATGGCGGTCAGCGCCGGGAGCTGGTAGGCCAGCGACTTGCCGGACGCCGTACCGGTCGAGACCACGACGTGCCGGCCGGCCCGCGCCGCCTCGGCCGCGACCGCCTGGTGCCGCCAGAGCTCGACGACACCGCGGGTGCGGTAGGCCGCCACGACGTCCGGATGCGCCCACTCCGGCCAGGGCGCGGTGACCGCATCGCGTCGCGGCAGCACGCGGAGATGCCGCAGCGACTCCTCGCGCCGGCGTCCGGTGGCCAGGCTTCGCCCGAGCTGCTCGACCGCGCCACTCGCGGCGCGGGAGCCGGGCGTGCCCTCCGCGACACCTGTCACCGCTTCAGTCTGGCAAAGCCGACCGACAGCCGGGTGCGGGCGTGTGAGGCAATCTCTCCACGATGTTCCGGACCGTGGTTTGATAGTCCCGAAGGGATCGGGGCCGCCTCGGGCTTCCGCCACCCGACCGGGAGCTGTGGAGTGGACACGTGGATCTGACCATTACGACGCGCGAGGCCGAAGGTCGCACCGTCGTGTCGGTCGCGGGTGAGATCGATGTCTACACCGCGCCCCGACTCCGCGAGGAGATCACCGAGCTCGTCGCCACCGGCACCTACAACCTCGTCATCGACATGTCGGAGGTCGAGTTCCTCGACTCCACCGGTCTCGGTGTGCTCGTGGGCGGCCTGAAGAAGGTCCGTGCCCACGACGGCTCGCTTCAGCTGGTCTGCAACCAGGACCGCCTGCTGAAGATCTTCCGCATCACCGGCCTCGCCAAGGTTTTCGTCATCCACGACACGGCCGAAGGCGCTCTCGCGGCCGGCTGACGCGCCCGCTCCGCCCTGCTCCCGAGCGGCACGACCGCCTGCACCCGGTGTGACTCGGGTGACTGTGGGATGACATGATCCTCCGGGCGCATGGCACAATCCGCGCCGTTCCATGCACGTATTCCCAGGAGGAAATCCATGACCGGGATCAGTCCCGACGTGGTGCACCTCTCCGGGGGCAACCTCGTCCTGGTCATCATCGTCTTCGTGATCGCGCTCGGTGCGCTCGCGATGGCGTACATGTTCCGCCAAGAGGTCCTTGCCGCCGGCGAAGGCACCGACAACATGAAGAACATCGCGCATGCGGTGCAGGAGGGGGCGAACGCCTACCTCCAGCGGCAGTTCCGCACGCTGGCGGTCTTCGCCGCGATCGCGTTCTTCGCGCTGATGCTGCTGCCCGCCGACGACTGGGGGGTGCGCATCGGTCGGTCGATCTTCTTCCTGTTCGGTGCCGGTTTCTCTGCTGCCGTGGGGTACTTCGGGATGAACCTGGCGGTGCGCGCGAACCTGCGCGTCGCCTCCGCGGCGAACACCGAGGGGCGCGAGCGCGCCATGAGCATCGGCTTCCGTACCGGCGCCATGGTCGGGATGATGACCGTCGGCCTCGGCCTCCTGGGCGCCAGCGCCGTCGTTCTCCTCTTCAAGGACAAGGCACCGCACGTCCTCGAGGGCTTCGGCTTCGGCGCGGCCCTCCTGGCGATGTTCATGCGTGTCGGTGGCGGCATCTTCACCAAGGCCGCTGATGTCGGCGCGGACCTCGTGGGCAAGGTCGAGCAGGGCATCCCGGAGGACGACCCGCGCAACGCCGCCACCATCGCCGACAATGTCGGCGACAACGTCGGCGACTGCGCCGGCATGGCCGCCGACCTCTTCGAGTCGTACGCCGTCACGCTCGTCGCGGCGCTGATCCTGGGCTCCCAGGCGTTCGGCGACAAGGGTCTCGTGCTGCCCCTGCTGGTCCCCGCCATCGGTGCTCTCACCGCGGTCGTGGGCGTCTACCTGTGCAAGCCACGCTCCGGTGAGAACGGTCTGGTCACGATCAACCGCGCCTTCTACATCTCCGCGGCCATCAGCGCCGTGGCGTCGGTGGTCCTGGCCATGGTCTACCTGCCCGGCAGCTTCGCCGACCTGGGCGTGAATGCCGACGGCAACCCGCGTCTGGTCGCCTCTGGCGCGATCCTGATCGGCATCGTGCTCGCCGCGGCGATCCTGGCGCTGACCGGGTACTTCACCGGCACCGACTACCGCCCGGTGAAGGATGTCGGCAAGACGTCGCTGACCGGCGCGGCCACGGTGATCCTCTCCGGCATCGGCGTCGGCCTCGAGTCCGCGGTGTACACCACGCTGGTCATCGGCGCCGCCGTCTACGGTGCGTTCCTGATCGGCGGCGGCAGCGTCACGATCGCCCTCGCGGCGGTCTCGCTGGCCGGGTGCGGACTGCTCACGACGGTCGGCGTGATCGTCGCGATGGACACCTTCGGTCCGGTCTCCGACAACGCCCAGGGCATCGCCGAGATGTCCGGCGACGTCAGCAGCGACGGTGCGCAGATCCTCACCGAGCTCGACGCGGTCGGCAACACCACCAAGGCGATCACCAAGGGCATCGCGATCGCGACCGCGGTCCTGGCCGCGAGCGCCCTGTTCGGCTCGTACAGCAACTCCCTGGGTCAGGCCATCGCCGACGCGAACGTCACCAGCAACCCGGGCAAGCTGACGACGCTGGCGTTCGCGTTCAACGTGTCCTACCCGAACGTCCTGGTCGGCGTGCTGCTCGGGGTCGCCGCGGTGTTCCTCTTCTCCGGCCTCGCCATCAACGCGGTGGGGCGCGCCGCGGGTGCGGTGGTCTACGAGGTACGCCGGCAGTTCCGCGACATCCCGGGGATCATGGAAGGCACCGGCCGTCCGGAGTACGGCAAGGTCGTCGACATCGTCACCCGCGACTCGCTGCGCGAGCTGGCCACGCCCGGCCTGCTGGCGATCCTGGCCCCGGTCGCCGTCGGGTTCGGCCTCGGTGTCGGACCGCTGGCCGGGTTCCTGGCCGGTGCGATCGGCGGCGGCGCGCTGATGGCGGTCTTCCTGGCGAACTCCGGGGGTGCCTGGGACAACGCCAAGAAGCTCGTCGAGGACGGTCACCACGGCGGCAAGGGCTCGGACGCACACGAGGCGACGATCATCGGAGACACCGTGGGCGACCCGTTCAAGGACACCGCCGGCCCGTCGATCAACCCGCTGATCAAGGTGATGAACCTGGTCTCGCTGCTGATCGTCTCGGCGATCGTCAAGATGTCGGTCGGCGAGAACGCCAACACACCGCTCCGCCTGATCATCGCCATCCTGGCGGCGGCGGGCATCGCGGCGGCGGTGATCGTGTCCAACCGCCGCTCGACGGTGATGGGCGACGACGACTCCGGTACGCCGGCCCCGGCGCCGCCGTCGACTCCGGTCGCCGACGCCGACGACACGACGACGCGGCAGTTCGAGCAACAGAGCTGACGCACGCGGCGACTCTCTGCTCGACCCAGTCACGACGGCCCGCCCGGGTTCACCCGGGCGGGCCCTCGTCAGCTCCGGACCCGGGGCGCGGGGTCGTCAGCGGACGAGGAGGGAGACCTTGGCCGTCGGGTAGCGAACGCCGGGCCTGAAGAAGCGGTGGTAGTCGCGGGTCAGGGCCAGGAGGTCCGTAGGCGACATCTTGATGCAGCCGTGGGAGGTGTAGTCGTTGATCCTCGGGAACTCCCAGCGGCAGATCTGGTCTCCCGGGCCGTCGGCGCACTGCCCGTTCCCGGCCGACGCCTCGGTGTGGATGAACAGCTGCTCGCGCAGCGTCCCGTTCGCGCACCGCTTGTCGGAGAGCCGGAACGCCCGACCGTGGATCAGGGTGCCCGCGTAGTCGTCGTACTGGCGCAGCGCATACCGACCGTTCGGAAGCCAGCCGTGGCCCTTCACGCAGGCGTTGGTGGCGTGACCGCCGGCGGGCAGCCCGGAGCCCGCGCGCCAGGAGTCCTGGGCGAGCACCTTCCACGAGCCGTCCGCGCGCTGTCGCTGCGCGACCCAGGCGATCCGGCTGTGCCATGGGTGCGCGGGGTTCTTGGTGAAGGTGATCTGCGCCTTCAGCCGACCCGGGTGGGCGTTCGGGTCGACGCTGCCGCTGCCCTGTTCCGGCCCGTGGGACGCCAGCGCCGGAGCCGCTCCGGACGCCAGGACGCCCGCCACGAGCAGGGCACCGGCGAGGACCCGGGACACATGAGCCATGCCCCGATTGAAACATCTCCGGTACGGCGAGGGGCCCGTCCGGGCGATCCGGCCGGCGATGCCACGATGGCCACATGACCATCCGTGTGGACCGCGGCTCGCCGGTCCCGCACCCGTGACCCCGGTGCCCGACCCGGGTCTCGCTCCCCGGCTGCGCGAGGCCCTGACCAGCACCGAGTACACCGTCGACGCGGTCGACGAGCTGCTCGGTGCGACCGCCCGCGCAGCCCTGGACCGCCACGAGACCACCCCGGCCCTGCGACGTACGGCGGACCGCTCACCGCTGGCGACCCTGGTGCGGATGTTCCTGCTCCAGGCACCGGTACGGCGAGCCGACGCCGACCGCGCCCTGCCCGGCCTCGTCGACGCCCTCGCCACCGGGGGGATGCTGCTCGCCTCCGCCGACGAGGTCCGGGCCATCCTGGACTGTCGCCCGTACGCGGACGAGAGCCAGGGCTGGTGGGTGGTCAGCGACCTCACGCCCGGTCTGGACGGCCAGCCGATCCGGGTCGACCCGGATCACGTCCTCGGCGTCACCCCGGCCTCGACCTCGCTGGCACAGCTCACGATCCGGCAGGAGGTCTCGCGGGCACTGGACCTCGGCACCGGCTGCGGCGTCCAGTCCCTCCACCTGTCGACGCACGCGAGGAACGTGGTGGCCACGGACGTCAACGCGCGGGCCCTGGCGATCACCGCCTTCAACGCCGCCCTCAACCAGATCCGGGTCGAGCTCCGCGACGGCTCGCTCTGGGACCCGGTCGCGGACGAGACGTTCGACCTGGTGACGACCAACCCGCCGTTCGTGATCTCGCCCGCCACGGATCCAAGGCTCGTCTACCGCGACTCCGGGCTCCCCGGCGACAAGGTCGTCGAGGCGATCGTCCGCGGGGCACCGGAACACCTCGCCGACAACGGGTGGTGCCACGTCGTGGCGAACTGGACGATCCGCGACGACCTGTCCTGGGACGAACGGCTCGCCGACTGGCTCACCGCGGACTGCGACGCGTTGGTCGTCCAGCGCGACGTGCTGGACCCGCCGTCGTACGTCGAGCTCTGGCTCAAGGACGCGGGCCGGCACGGCGGACCGGGCTATCTCGAGGCGTACGACGCCTGGCTCGGCTGGTTCGACGAGCACCGGATCGCGGGGGTCGGCTTCGGATGGATCAACCTCCGCAAGTGCGGCGCCGCCCCCCGCACCGCTCGCGAGCTGCTCGACCATCCGTTCGCCGTGGAGCAGCCGGTCGCGCCGGCCGTCGAGGCGTGGGCGGCCGCCCAACACGTCGAGATCGACGAGGACAGCAGGCTGAGCCTGCGCGTCGACGTCGTCCAGGAGACCCACGGCGACCCCGGTGCCGAGCACCCCGAGACCATCGTGCTGCGGCAGCGCCGGGGTCTGTGCCGCGCCCGCCAGGTCGACACCGTGGAGGCCGCGCTCGCCGGCGCGAGCGACGGCGAGCTGACCGTCGGGCAGATCCTCGACGCCCTCGCCCTGCTGCTGGATCGTGACCGCGGCGGGCTTGCCGCGTCGTACCTCCCGGCGGTGCGCAGCCTGGTCCGCGACGGCTTCCTGGCACCGGCCCGACGGGGCGGCTGACCGGGTCCTTCCTGGGCATCGGGAACAACGAACTGGATCCGACGCGCTACCGTGATCGGCCGTGAGCCCGGGCCGCCCCGACGGGGAGACCGGCTCACCCGGGATTTCGCAGTCAGGAGAAGCAGTGGCACACAAGCTGGTGATCGTCGAGTCGCCCGCCAAAGCGCGGACGATCGGCGGCTACCTGGGCGACGACTACGTCGTCGAGTCGTCGGTCGGCCACATCCGCGACCTGCCCAACTCCGCCGCCGACACGCCGGCGTCGATCAAGGACAAGCCGTGGGGCCGGCTCGCCGTCGACGTCGACCACGGCTTCGTCCCCTACTACGTCGTGCCGCGCGACAAGCGCAGCCACATCGCCAAGCTGAAGGGCCTGCTCAAGGACGCCGACGAGCTCTACCTCGCCACCGACGAGGACCGCGAGGGGGAGGCCATCGCCTGGCACCTCCTCGACGAGCTGAAGCCCCAGGGCATCCCGGTGCACCGGATGGTCTTCCACGAGATCACCCGCGCCGCGATCCTGGCCGCGGTCGAGAACCCGCGCCAGATCAACGACGACCTGGTCGAGGCGCAGGAGGCCCGCCGCATCCTGGACCGCCTCTACGGCTACGAGGTCAGCCCGGTCCTGTGGAAGAAGGTCATGTCCGGCCTGTCCGCGGGCCGCGTGCAGTCGGTGGCGACCCGGTTGGTCGTCGACCGCGAGCGGGAGCGGATCGCGTTCCGGGTGGCGTCGTACTGGGACCTCGAGGGCACCTTCGACGCGGGTTCCGGCAAGGAGCCGCGGATGTTCCCGGCCAAGCTGCACAGCATCGACGAGGTGCGGGTCGCCGGCGGCTCCGACTTCGGCAACGACGGCGAGCTCAAGGGCAAGCGCCAGTCCGACCGCGTCCATGTGGACCGGAACGCCGCCGAAGCTCTCGTCGCGGCGCTGCGCGACACGTCGTACGACGTGCGCTCGGTCGAGTCGAAGCCCTACCGGCGCCAGCCCTATGCGCCGTTCCGTACGACAACCCTGCAGCAGGAGGCGAGCCGCAAGCTCGGCATGGGCGCCTCGGCGACGATGTCGGTCGCGCAGCGGCTCTACGAGGGCGGCTACATCACCTACATGCGGACCGACTCGACGACCCTGTCCAGCGCGGCGGTCGGCGCGGCCCGGTCGCAGGTCCGCGAGCTCTTCGGCGGGGAGTACCTTCCCGACACCCCGCGCACCTATGCCTCCAAGGTGAAGAACGCCCAGGAGGCGCACGAGGCGATCCGTCCGTCCGGCGACCGTTTCCGTACGCCGGCCGAGACCGGGCTCACCGGTGAGCAGTTCCGGCTCTACGAGCTGATCTGGATGCGCACCGTCGCGTCGCAGATGAAGGACGCCGTGGGCCACTCGGTGACCATCAGGATCGGCGGCGGCACGTCAGACGGACGCGACGTGGTGTTCTCGGCGAGCGGCCGGGTCATCACGTTCCACGGGTTCCTCAAGGCCTACGTCGAGGGCACCGACAACGACAAGCGTCAGGACGACGCCGAGACGCCGCTGCCCGACCTGCACGAGGGCGACCCGGTGTCGGCCGCGTCGCTGACCCCGCAGGGGCACGAGACCAAGCCGCCGGCACGCTACACCGAGGCCACCTTGATCAAGGAGCTGGAGGATCGCGAGATCGGCCGGCCGTCGACGTACGCCTCGATCATCGGCACGATCCTCAACCGTGGCTACGTCTACAAGAAGGGCACCGCCCTGGTGCCCGCGTGGATCGCGTTCTCCGTCGTACGTCTGCTGGAGGAGCACTTCCCGCGGCAGATCAGCTACGAGTTCACCGCCGGTATGGAGGACGTGCTCGACGAGATCGCGGCCGGGCGGGCCGACCGGGTCACCGAGCTGGCGGAGTTCTACTTCGGCTCCGACCGCGTGATCGGCCTGCGGCAGCTGGTCAGCGAGCTCGGGGAGATCGACGCCAAGGACCTCGCGACGTTCCCGGTCGGCGGGCGGGACTCCGGGATCGTGCTGCGCGTCGGCCGCTACGGGCCCTATCTCGAGGGGCCGGGTCCGGCCGACGGCGGCGACGGCGCCGCCGTGCGCGCCAACGTTCCCGACGACCTCCCGCCCGACGAGCTCACCCTGACCAAGGCCAAGGAGCTGCTCGCCAACCCCGCAGGTGAGGAGAAGGAGCTCGGCGTCCACCCCGACACCGGCTTGCGTGTGGTCGCCAGGAACGGCAGGTACGGGCCCTATGTCACCGAGCAGCTGCCGGAGGACGCGCCGAAGAACGCCCGGCCCCGCACGGGATCGCTGTTCCAGTCGATGTCGCTCGACACGGTCTCGTTGGACGACGCCGTGAAGCTGTTGTCCCTCCCGCGTGTCGTCGGTACCGATGCCGACGGCGTCGAGATCACCGCGCAGAACGGCCGCTACGGCCCGTACCTGAAGAAGGGCTCGGACTCGCGCTCGCTGCAGTCGGAGGAGCAGCTGCTCACCATCACGCTGGACGAGGCGCTCGCGATCTACGCCCAACCCAAGCAGCGCGGTCGTGCGGCCGCCGCACCGCCGCTGAAGGAGCTCGGGACCGACCCGGTGTCGGGGGCTCCGCTCGTGGTGAAGTCGGGCCGTTTCGGCGACTACGTCACCGACGGTGAGTACAACGCCACCCTCCGCAAGGAGGACACCGTCGAGGCGATCACCCTCGAGCGCGCGGCCGAGCTGCTCGCGGAACGCCGGGCGAAGGGCCCGGCGAAGAAGACCGCCAAGCGGACCGCGAAGAAGACCACCAAGAGGTCGCCGGCCAAGAAGACGACGAAGAAGGCCCCGACCGGTCGTTGAGGAAGGCGCTCGCTAACCCCACCAGAACGCGGTCGCGATGATGCCGTAGAGCACGATCAACGACGCGCCCTCGAGCCAGGTCGACTCACCGTCGAACGCGATGAACGCCGCCAGGACCACCGACAGCATCAGCACGACCACGAGCAACGGCGAGAGCACCAGGGTCAGCGACGCGAGCCCGAAGATCTGGGAGATCAGCACCAGCGCGGGGGCGAGCACGAGTGCGATCTGGACCGGACTGTTCAGGATCACCGAGAACGCGTACGCCGAATGGTCGCGCGCCGCGAGCTGGACGCCGACGACGTTCTCGATCGCGTTGCCGGCGATCGCGACGACCACCAGCCCGGCGAAGGTCTCGCTCACCGACAGCGCGTCCATGGCCGGCTGGAGTGCGTGGACGAACCAGTCGGAGACGAACGCCGCGGCCACGCCGGCCGCCGCCAGGAGCCCGATCGCGAGTGGCAACGGCCACCGAGGCGTCTCCTGGGGCCCCTCCTCGGTGTCGCTGGTGTCACGGCGCAGCGAGAAGGGGAGAGACAACCCGAAGAGCACCAGCAGCAGCACCGCGACGATCAGCGAGAACGTCGTCTCGTGCGCCGCTGCCGGCGTGTGCAGCCAGTGCGTGAACGACGGGACGGCCATCGCCGAGACCGACAGCAGCATCAGCACGACGATGGTCCGAGCGCGTTCGGAGCCCAGCTGCTGGGTGCCGTGCTTGAGGCCGCCGACCACGAAGGCGAGCCCGAGCACGAGCAGCAGGTTGGCCAGGATCGAGCCGACCAGCGCCGCGCGCACGACGTCCACGAGCCCGGCCCTCAGGGAGAAGATGCAGATGAACAGCTCGGGCAGGTTGCCCAGCGCGGACTGCAGGACGCCGGTGGCGCCCGGGCCGAACCGGTCGCCGAGCTGTTCCACCGACCGCCCGACGATGGACGCGAGCACGCACACCGCCGCCGCGGAGAACAGGAACGAGACCACGGAGTTCCAGTGCCCGTAGTCGGCGACGCCGGCCAGCAGGGTCAACGCGGCACCCCCGCCCAGCAGCGCCTTGTCCGAGGTCACCAGCGTGGGCGTGGCAGTCGTCGTGGCTGTCATGGCCGCCACCGTAGCGAGCGCAGTGGGTGGTCTCGACTACGCTCGACCACCGAGCGAAAGGGCGGGCTGCGTGCACACCACCACCGGGGTCTTCGTCTGCTTCGAGGGCGGCGAAGGGGCGGGCAAGTCCACCCAGGCGCGTGCCCTTGCGGGCACGCTCACCGACAGCGGCTTCCACACGCTGCTGACCTTCGAGCCGGGTGACACCGCGGTCGGCAAGGAGATGCGACGTATCGTGCTCGACCCGGCGACCGGCGAGCTGTCGCACCGCACCGAGGTCCTGCTGTACGCCGCCGACAAGGCCGAGCACGTCGACACCGTCGTGCTGCCCGCCCTCGAGCGGGGCGAGGTCGTGATCACCGACCGCTACGTCGACTCCATGCTCGCCTACCAGGGCGCCGGGCGTGCGCTCGAGCTGTCCGAGGTCGACCGCGTGGCGCGCTGGGCCACCCTCGACCTGCGTCCCCACCTGACCGTCGTCCTGGATCTCGACCCCGAGCACGGGCTGGGCCGCTTCGACGAGCGCGACCGGATCGAGGGGGAGTCGCTCGACTTCTTCGTCCGAGCGCGGGAGGCGTTCTTGTCGTTGGCGTCGGCGGACCCCGATCACTACCTCGTGGTCGACGCGAGCCGGCCGGCCGAGGAGATCGCCGACGTCGTGCTCACCCGCGTGGAGCCGCTGCTCACCCAGGCGGTCCGATGACCACCGCCACCGGCGCGGCCGTCTGGGACACGCTGGTCGGTCAGCGCCGTGTCGTCGAGTCGCTGCGCGGGGCAGCGGCGGGCACCGCGATGAGCCACGCCTTCCTGTTCACCGGGCCGCCCGGGTCGGGCCGCTCGAACGCCGCCGTCGCCTTCGCCGCGGCGCTCCAGTGCGAGGAGCAGCCGCCGGGCTGCGGCACCTGCCACTCGTGCCACACGGTCCTGGCGGGCAGCCATGCCGACGTCACGGTCGTCCGCACCGATCGGCTGTCGATCGGGGTCGACGAGGTGCGCGACCTGGTACGTCGTTCCGCACTCGCCCCGGTCGGCCGCCGCTGGCAGGTGATGATCGTCGAGGATGCCGACCGTCTCACCGAGCAGGCCGCCAACGCCCTGCTGAAGGCGATCGAGGAGCCCACCGACCGCACCGTGTGGATGCTCTGCGCCCCCACGGTCGAGGACCTCCTGCCGACGATCCGTTCACGCTGCCGGCTCGTCACCCTGGCCACGCCGTCGCCGGAGGAGGTCGCCGACTTCCTGGTCCGCACCGACGGCGTCGACCCCGCGCTCGCGTCGTACTGCGCGCGCGCCAGCCAGGGACACATCGGCCGCGCCCGTGCGCTGGCGCGTGACGAGGGCGCCCGCAACCGTCGCAAGGAGGTCGTCTCGATCCCCGCCCGGCTGACCAGCTTGGCCTCCTGCATGAACGCCGCACAGAACCTCGTCGAGACCACCCAGGAGGAGGCCGACCTGATCACCGGTGCGCTCGACGCCCGCGAGCGCGCCGACCTCGACACGTCGTACGGCGTCGTGGAGCGCGGGCGCCGTCCGCGCGAGTACGCCCCGGCCGCCGCGGCGCTCGAGCGGGCCCAGAAGACGCGGGCCAAGCGGCGCCACCTCGACGTGGTCGACCGCGGCCTGATGGACCTGGTGTCGGTCTACCGTGACGCCATCGCCGTCGCCACCGGTGGTGGCGGGACCCTCGTGAACGAGGAGATCCGCCACGACATCGACCAGCTCGTGCGCACCTCGAGCCCCGAGCTGAACCTGCGCCGGATCGGCTGGATCTTCGACGCCCGCGAGCAGATGCTCGAGTTCAACGTGCCGGTACCCCTCGCGCTCGAGTCGCTGATGGTCTCCTTGAAGATGCCGGCTCGGTGAGGCGGTTCGTCGCTGCGGTCACCCTCGTGGTGGTCGTCGTCATGGTGTCGGCAGTCGCGCTGGTGGCCACGCGCGGCAGCGGCGACGACGGCGCAGCGGGTCCGACGCCGGTCATCCCCTCCGGCGGGCCTCCGGCGGCGAAGCCATCCTCGCCGGCTCTGGCGCGCTTCTACGCACAGCGGCTCGACTGGTCCGGGTGCGGCGACGGCAACGAGTGCGCACGGCTGACCGTGCCGCTGGACTATCGGCAACCGTCGGGGCGGACGATCCAGCTGTACGTCCTGAAGGTGCCGGCATCGGGGTCGCGGATCGGCTCGTTGGTGGTCAACCCGGGCGGCCCGGGCGCCTCGGGCGCGTCGTACGCCGCGGCCCGGAGCACGTACTTCGGTGACCCCCTGCTCGAGCACTTCGACCTGATCGGCTTCGACCCGCGCGGCACCGGGCGGAGCTCGCCGGTGGAGTGCCTCGACGACCACGACTTCAACGAGTACCTCTCCTCCGACCCCGACCCGAGGACCCCCGCCCAGATCGCGGCGTTCCGGCGCCAGCAGCAGCGGCTCGCCCGGGGGTGCGCGGCGGAGTCCGGCGCCCTGGCCGGTCACGTGTCGACGGTCGAGGCGGCCCGCGACATGGACATCCTGCGGGCAGCGTTGGGAGATCGCCGGATGAACTATCTCGGTGCGTCGTACGGCACCCAGCTGGGCGCGACGTACGCCCAGCTCTTCCCGCAGCGCGTCGGCCGCTTCGTCCTCGACGGCGCCGTCGACCCCTCGCTCGGCACACGGGCGGCGGTGCTCCAGCAGGCCGCGTCGTTCCAGAAGGCCCTCGACGCGTACGCCGCGAACTGCGTGCAGTCGTCGGTCGGCTGCTTCCTCGGCAAGGACGTCGCGCAGGTCCAGCAGACCATCAGCTCCCTGCTCGACCGGATCTCGCACCAGCCGCTGCCGACCGGTGACGGCCGCGAGCTCACCGTCGGGAACGCCTTCTACGGGATCACGGCCACGCTCTACAACCGCAGCTACTGGATCCTGCTGAGCTCCGGGCTCCGGAGCGCGCTGGGTGGGGACGTGGGCGTGCCGTTGAAGGCGTGGCTGGCGGCGCCGGCGGGGTGGCACTGGGGG
>Ga0207674_10007678_pt1 | contig 12558 bp, 11 predicted proteins | sample KBSCornC72_FD_184303 | JGI IMG/M metagenome (GOLD analysis project Ga0207674, IMG submission 184303) | Corn rhizosphere microbial communities from Kellogg Biological Station, Michigan, USA - KBS Corn C7-2 (SPAdes) (version 2) | ecosystem: Host-associated > Plants > Roots > Rhizosphere > Soil ... | reverse complement strand
CACCATGGCGTCGAACCGGTGACGGCGCGGGTCCGGCTGCCTGTACGCGCAGTCAGGTGAACATCGCGATCCGGCGAATCGGGTAAAGTCCAGAAGTCGAATCAGGTGAACTTCGGCGCATTTCGGGGCTCCTTCTTGGAGCCCGCGCCACGCTGTTCTCCCACGAACCACCAGATGTGGTGGTCGGAAGTCCCTGGGCCGCTACCCGATGGGTAGCTGGCTGGCGAGGAAGGATTCGAACCTTCGATCTCCTGATCCAGAGTCAGGCGCCTTACCGCTTGGCCACTCGCCAGTGCGTCGACGCAGACCTCGCGGCCGCGTGCGGGGACCGAGTCTACCCCGGGTTCGCGGCAGCCTCAACCAAAGCGCCTGAGTCGGTCGCGACACGCTAGCTGTCACAAGCCGCCCTTACGTTGCGGTCATGGATATCAACACGAGCGGCGCCGACTCGATGCCTGACCGCTCGATCGGATTCCGGTTGAACGCGGATCGCGCTGCTGTCGAGGCGGATGTCCGATTGCGGCGAGTCGGCGATCGATGGATCTCGATCTCTGACTCGGCGGGTCGGGAGGTCACCGGCATCGGCTCGACCGCTCGCATGGCGATCGTGGCGAGCCTCGATTGGTTGGGCCCGAACGCCGTCCGAGAACTGCTGGCCGACCTGCGTCTTCTCGATGTGTCCGTGAAGCTGACCAGTGTCTCGAATGGCTGATCAGGCAGCCCAGGTCGGCGCTCCTACCGCCAGTCGACCGCCCTGACCTCGACCGTCCCTCGGACGCCCTTGAGCTCGAGCTCACGCGGCTCGGAGAGGGCGTACGTCGACTCGTTCGATGCGGTGGTGACCGACGCCGTGGCGAGGATCTCCTCTCGTCCTGCCGCCGCCCCGACGCGCGCCGCGATGTGCACACCGCGCCCGGAGTAGTCGCTCCCGCGCCGCGTCGCCTCGGCCGAATGCAGCCCGATGCGCACCCACGGGGCGAACCCGTGCTCGCGACGGTGGCGGGCGAGGCGGCGCTGGATGTCGACTGCACAGTCGATGCCATCTCGCGCGCGATCGAATGCCACGAAGAACCCGTCGCCCGTGTGGTTGACTTCGTCGCCCCTGGCCTTCGCGAAAGCCTTCCGAAGCTCGCGATCGTGCCAGCTCAGCATCTCCTCCCACGCCGCGTCGCCGATCAGCTCGACGAGATCCGTCGACGTGACGATGTCCGTGAACATGAACGTCTTCGTCACGGTCGCTGCGGGTGCCGGTGCCGCGCCCGGCCCGTCGGCTTCGAGGATCGCGTCGACGCGCCGGAGGTCCCGAGTGGCGCCGAGGGAGTCGAACACCTTGCGTGCCGCCAGGAGGTCCCGCTTCGCACCATCGGCGTCGCCCTCGGCAGTCAGCGCCTCCGCATAGCGCAATCGAGCCTGGGCCGCTTCGTATGGAAGGTCGGTCGTCTGCCAAAGCCGCCAGGACTTCCCGAGGATGGGTGATGCCTCGACCGGTCTCTGTTCCCCGAGGAGCAATTCACCCCGCGCGGTGAGCGCTCCTGCCTTGTGGAGCGGTCGATCGAAGTCCGCTGCGATGACCTCGAGCTCCTCGACGGCAGCCCGCGCTATATCCAGGTCACCCCGAGCGAGCGCGATCTCCACTTGCGTCGGCAGCAGGCGACCACGCGCGGCGCGGTCGGTGAAGCCGCCGTCGCCGGTCGCGACGGCTAGCGCCCGTGCGATCGACCGTTGGGCTTCATCGATCTGCCCGTTCGCAAACTGCAGCTTCGCGAGCCCGGGTTGCGCGTCATGACCGAATTCATATGCCTGGTCAAAGGCCTCGGCGGCTCCATCGAGGTCGCCCATGCGAAGACGGACGTCACCGATGGCGTTGTGGGCCATCCCGACCGCATCGAGGAGATGGAAGCGCTGGAGCTCATCACTGGCTTGGCGTGCGTCCTGCTCAGCCTCCGACCATCGCCCGTGGAGCATCTTCAGTTCGGCGCGATGGATGCGGCAGATCCCCGGGTAGCCGCCGGCGCCGTTCCGTAGCATCCATCGCTCGCTGGCATCCGCCCACTGCGCCGCTCGTTCGAGGTCACCCAGGTTCCGGCAAGCGCCGATCGTGATGCACAGGATGTCGCTCGCGGCGCGCAGCTCGAGGTTCCCGGACATCGCTGCGGCTGACGCCTCATCGAGGAGCGCCATCCCTTCCTTCCATCTGCCGGCGATCACATCGCCCATCCCCTTGAACGCCATGGCGATGTACAAGGCCTCGTTGTTGCCGAGGTCGCGTGCCATCGCCATCGTCCGGTCGGCGTGCTCGAGCCCGGACTCGATCCGACCCTGGTCCATGTCGCCAGCGGCCGCGAAGACCCCCTCCCAGGCGTGGAGGGGCGAATCCGGGAAGGCCTCGAGAAGCCGGTTCGCCTGAGCCGCCCACCCGCCGGCCACCGCGAATGCCATCGCGCGCGACGCCTGGTATGCCATGTAGATCGCGACCCGCGCTGCATCCTCGGCACGACCCGCGGCTTCGTAGCCGGCGAAGGCTCGCTCCATGGCCTCGGTCGCATCGTCGGGGCGGCCCGCCCACCACGAAGCGTTGCCGAGCAGCTCGAGATCGTCGGGCGATAGACCCTCGGCGCGATCTGCCTCCGTCAGTGCCTCGACGGCCTCAGGCCACGCGCGACGGCTGGCCGCGTCCCTGCCGACTTCGAGCCAGGCGATCATGTCGTCACCGGGATCCATGGTGCCGGCGGACTGGCCGGCGAGGACCCGATTATCAGGGCCCTGGCTAGTCGGCGATCCGAGCCGTTCCTGACCCGTCTGCTACCCTGCCGCCCGTGTCAGGTGAGGGGACCGGCCCCGTCAAGCCGGTGAGGCCTGGTCGCGATCAAGCGCGACCGATCCGTGGCAACGGTGGATCGTCAGGGGGCGACGTTCGCCGTCGCTACGTGCCAGCACTTCTCGATGCCCTCTTCCCGGGGCTCGGTCACCTCTTCGCCGGGCGTCGGCGACGGGCGGCGATCTTCGGGATCCCGGTCATCGTGGCGATCCTCGTCGGCATGCTCATCGTCGCGACGAGCAGTCTCCCGCGGCTGGCAGCGACGCTGTTCGATCCCGTGGTCCTGTGGGGACTGCTCGCCATCCAGTTGCTGTTCCTCGTCTGGCGTCTGCTGGCGGTCGCGGCGAGCCTCTGGGAACCGAGCCTGCCCAGGCCGGGTCGCATCCAGGCGGTCCCGATCGTGGCCATCATGTTCCTCGCGGTCGTCGCCCCACAGGCGTACGCGGGTTACGCGACGGAAGTCGCGCGCGAGACCGCCGACGAGATCTTCGCCCAGCCCTCGGCAACGGCTCTCGCGGGACCACTGCCCAGCGCCGAACCCGACCCGAGCTTCCTGATCCCGGCGTCGGCATCGCCGAGTGCGAGCGCGTCGGCGAGCCCGTCTCCGACCGTGACACCTGCCGAACCTCGCGTGAACGTCCTGTTGGTGGGCGTCGACGCGGGCGTCGGACGCAATACCTACCTGACCGACACGATGATCGTGGCCTCGCTCGATCCTGAGACCGAGACCGTGTCGATGGTCTCGGTACCGCGCGACATGGTCGATGTCCCGCTGGCCGACGGACGCCGATTCAAGGCCAAGGTCAACAGCCTCGTCTCATATGCGCGCCACCATCCGCGCCAGTTCCCTGGCTCGGATGGCACCGGCTTCGACGTGCTGCGGGGCGCGCTCGGCAAGCTGCTCGGCCTCGAGATCGACTACCACGCTGCGGTCACCCTCCAGGGGTTCGTGAACGTCGTCGACGAGCTCGGCGGCGTGAACGTCTATGTGGCGCACTCGTTCTGTGACCCGACCTATGACGAATATGGGTTCACGCGTGGCTTTGCGATCACGAAGGGCCGTCACCACCTGAACGGGCAACAGGCGCTGGGTTACGCCAGGATCCGGAAGGCCGCGGGCGAGAGCGACTTCACCCGACAGGCACGCCAGCAGGAGGTCCTGACAGGCATCCGCGACGCGATCGTCCACGGCGACTTCATCAACGACCCGATCGGGTTGCTGCGGGCGCTGGGCCAGACCATCACGACGAACGTGCCGCGCAAGATCCTGCCCGACCTGGCCGATGCGATGTCCAAGATCAGTCGCGAGGACACGTACCGTGCGGTGATCTCGTCGCCCCTCGTCTCGTCGGGCTACGACGCGCGCGGATCGATCCAGCTCCCGAACCTGAAGCGCATCGCGGCACTGTCCGATTCGATCTTCCCGGAAGGGAAGCTGCCGAACGAGCGGTACCGTGTCGCCAAGGCTGCCGGCGGGACGGCGATCTCCGGCGGGGTCGGTGGCTGCGCGCCGGCGAAGCCCAAGCCGACCCCGAAGCCGACACCCAAGCCCACGCCGAAAGCGACCCCGAAGCCGACACCCAAGCCAACCGCGAAGCCGACAGGGACCCCTGCGCCGACCGCTGTACCGACGCCCACCCCGACCTGAGCCAGGGGACGGGCCGCGTATCGGCTCGCGGTACGTTCGGGGGAGTGGCATGTCCCCCATCGTGGATGGCACCCTTAGGTCGATGCGGAAGCCCGACCGCCGATCCCGATCCGTCCTGCTCTTCGCCGCCGTCGCCCTGGTCACGGGCGTCGTGGCGACCTCGGCGTCCGCAGCTCCGGCCCTCCCTGCGTGCAAGGTCGCGGACACCCTGACGAAGTACCGGGGCTACGCGTACTGGAACCGGTCGCTGCTCGATCTCACGTACCGCCTCCCCAGCACCTACGCCCCGGGCGATCTCCGCTCGACATCGCTCGCCGGGCTGAACGGAGGCTTCTCCGTGCGGTCGCTCGTCGTCGCCGATCTGAAGTCGATGGCGTGGGCGGCACGCGTCGCCGGCGCTCGCTTCGCCGTGCAGTCCGCCTTCCGGAGCTATGCCACGCAGAAGTCGACCTTCGCGTACTGGGTGCGAGTCCACGGGTATGCCACAGCCCTCAAGGAGAGCGCGCGCGCCGGGCACAGCGAGCACCAGCTCGGGACGACGCTCGATCTGAAGGCCTACAACGGCAAGGCGCCGTGGGATTACTCGTACGACTGGGCGACGACCAAGGTCGGGGCGTGGCTCAAGAACAACTCGTGGAAGTACGGGTTCGTGATCTCCTACCCGAAGGGCAAGAGCGGCGTCACCTGTTACCAGTACGAGCCGTGGCACTTCCGCTATCTCGGTCGCGCGCGTGCCCGCGCGGTCCAGCAGAGCGGGCTGACCTTGCGTGAATTCCTATGGCGTGAGCAGAATCCGACACCGACGCCAACGCCGACACCCACTCCGACACCGACACTGACACCCGCGCCGACGCCGACCCCCACGCCGACGCCCGACCCAGGAGGCTGATCCGCGACAGCGCTGACGGGGATGCGCTGACTCGGCCGAGATCGACACCATGGACAAGCCGTCACAGATGACCGTGCCGACGCTCACGATCAACGCCGACGGGACGATGGCCGACGCGAACGCGGCCGCGCTCGATCTGCTTCGTGTGACGCTGCAGCAGCTGCGCGAGCTACCGCCGGGAGCGTTCTCGGCCGAACCCGCCGATCCGGCCGCGGACCAGGCGTTCCGCGAGCAATGGGAGAACGAAGGCAACCCCGATATCGGGGGCGAGGGAACGCTGCAGCGTCCCGATGGCTCGTCCGTCCGCGTGAAGTTCGGCATCACCCCGCTCGACGACGGCCGCTTCCTCGCGATCATGGAGGAGGTGGAGGCGGAACATGACGCTCCGCCGCTCCTCTATACCGCCGGCCAGGCCCTGGCGGAATGGCGCGCGGCGGAACGGCGGCTAGCCGCGATCGTCGAGGGGTCGCCCGAATGGACGGCGGTCACCGAGGAGATCGAGGTCTTCCGCCGTCGCTACCACGCCTTATTCGACAGGCGGGCCGGCGCGACATAGGCACCGACCGGGTCGTCGCCGATGGTGATCCGAGCGGCCGCGGCCAGGTCAGGGACCGCGTAGTCGGGCTGTGCCTCGCGTGGATACGACCCGCCGTCGCGCCATTCCTTCCCGACCAGGATCGTGCGACAACCGACCGCGCGGCCAGCAGCCATGTCCATCCACGTATCGCCGATGAGCCAGGATCCCGCCGGGCTCGCATCCATTTCGGCGGCGGCCTGCCGGATCAGACCGGCCGCCGGTTTCCGGCAGTCGCATGCGATGGCGTACTCGTTGATCCCCTCTGGCAGGTGCGGGCATGCGTAGAAGCCGCCCCACGTCCCTCCTGCCTCGCGGATGATCGTCTCGAGGTGACTCGCGACCGCGGCGAGCTCATCGACCGTGAAGAGACCAAGGGCGACGCCGGCCTGATTCGTGACGATCGCGATCGGCCAGCGCTGGTCCGCCCATATCCCGAGCGCCTCGCTCGCGCCGCGGGCGAGGCGGATCCGAAGCGGGTCGACGTTGTACGGCACGTCGTCGATCAGCGTCCCGTCCTTGTCCAGGAAGATCGCGGTGGTCATCGGGCGGCACCGGCTTCCTGACCGCTGCGTGAGGTGACCCGCTCCGGTGTGGCGGCCGCCGCCGGCGTCGATGACCTGGCGACGATCGAGGCGGCGAGCTGGAGCCGGTGCTCCGTGAGCACCTCGTCGTAGACGTCAGACAGGGCTCTGGTCACGTGCCGCCAGGTGAATGCGCGCAGCACGCGCGAGAGCCCATTCGCACCCATGGTCGCGAGAAGCCGCCGGTCCCCCAGCACGTGGGCAAGGCGGTCGGCCAGGGCCGCCGGGTCCCGCGGCGGGACGAGGAATCCATTCTCGCCGTCGCGGACCGTGTACTTGATCCCGCCGACGTTCGAGCCGATGACCGGAGTCCCCGAGGCCATCGCCTCGAGCGGGGTGATCCCGAACGGTTCGTACCACGGGGTCGAGACGAAGACGTCGGCCGCGGCGTAGTAGTCGGCGAGCTCCGAGCGATCGCGCCGCCCGACGAACGTGACGAGATCGGCGATCTCGAGCCGCTCGGCGAGGTCGATCAGACGACCAAGCTCCGGATCCGAGGCGCGGGTCACGACGCGGTCGGGGCCGCCGACGACGACTAGGCGGCTCCTTGACCCAGCGTCGCGCTGGAGAAGGGCGACGGCCTCGATGACCGTGTCGATCCCCTTCCGGGGGACGATCCGCCCCAGCTGGAGGATGAGCGGCTCATCGATCGGGAGTCCGAGTCGACGACGTGCCATCGCCTTGTCGCGCGGCGAGAATTCGGCCGGGTCGACGCCACATGGGACGATCGAGATCCGGCGAGGGTCGGCGCCGTAGAGACGGATGAGATCGTCCTCGTCCTGCGGGCACTCGGCGATGATCCGATCCGCCTCGGTCATGACGGCCGTTTCGATGTGCTCGCGCTCGGGCGGGAACGTGTCCGCTGCGCCCTGATGGAGCCGCCGGACCTTGCCGAGAGCATGGAACGTGACGACGAACGGGACCCCCGAGACGCGCCGAAGCTCGGCCGCGACCTGGCCGGACATGAAGAAGTTGGCGTGCACGAGGTCGTAGCGGAGGTCATGGGCCGCCCAGTGCTGTGCCATCCAGCGGAAGAACGCGGGCATGTGCTCCAACAGGCGTTCCTTCGGCAGACGGCTAGCGGGACCCGCCGGGACGTTGATGACACGCACGCCCGGTGACCAATCGACGGTGGTCGGTAGCGCCGGGTCATCACGCCGCGTGTAGATATCGACGAAGTCACCGGCAGCGGCGAGGTGCCGCGCCACCTGTGCCACGTAGACGTTCTGTCCGCCGGCGTCGGTACCGCCGAGGATCGCGAGGGGAGAGGCATGCTCGCTGATGAGGGCGATGACGCGAGTCATGCGCGACCCGTCGGAAATGCGGTTGGTGAAGCGCGGTCCGAGTCACCGAGCGAGTCGCGCTCGCTGCGGGTGGCGTGCCCTGTCGGGACGCAGACGGGGCGCGGCATCGGGGGGCTCGACGGCATGAGGTATCTCCCCGGTCATCGCACTAAGGGACGGTGACTGCAGTCTCAGCCGGGAGTGGTTGCCGTCGCGCCGGTGCGGCACCGGTCCGGGTTACAGAGGGCTCTAGGAGCCGCCTGTCTGCCGACCCTCCGCTCGGGCAGTCAGCTGCGCTGGCATCGGGAGACGCTCGAATGCGACGACCGCCGCGCTCATCACGTCGTGGTCGCTGCCGAGCTCGGTCAGGATGATGTCCGCCGAATCCCGAGCGGGGCCCATGGCGTCGCGCAGGGCGGCGTCGCGGACCGGGACGAGCAACTGATCGCCGACTCGCGTAACACCGCCACCGAGCACGACGAGCGCCGGGTTGAAGATGTCGAGGACATTCGCCAACCCCGATCCCAGCATCGCCATCGTCTCGTCCCAGATCCGGACTGCGAGCGGGTCGCCGGCCAGGGCGTGCGCCGCGACCTCCTTGGCCGTGACCGTCGGAGCGTCGCGCAGGCTCGATGACTCGCCGGCCTCGATCGCCTCGCGTGCGCGTGCCGCGATGTTCGTGCCGGATGCATACGCCTCGAGGCAGCCGCGCCGCCCGCAGCCGCACTGACGGCCGTCGTAGTGGACCGTCAAGTGGCCGAGCTCCCCGGCGTTGCCGGCCACGCCCGTGTACAGGCGTCCGCCGAGGACCAGGCCGCCACCGATCCCCGTCGAGATCGTGAGGTAGATCAGGTCGTCCACGCCGCGTGACCGGCCCGCTCCGAACCACCACTCCGCCAGCGCGCCAGCCGTCGCATCGTTCTCGACCGCGGTCGGGAGTCCCAGGCGCTCGGACACGGTGTCGACGAGCGGGATGCGGTCCCACCCGGGCAGGCTTGGCGGCGAGAGGATGACCCCGGCCTCAGGGTCTAGCGGCCCGCCACACGCGATGCCGATGCCAGCGAGGCCGGACCATTCGATGCCCGCCTCCGCGACCACCTGCCGGCCGAGTTCGATGTGTCGCTCGATCATCGACCATGGGCCTTCCTGGGCACGGGCCGGGATGATGGCTCGCGACAAGACTCGTCCGTCGCCAGTCACCACGCCGGCGGCGAGTTTGGTGCCGCCGATGTCGAGGGCGAGCACGACCGCGTCAGGCGGTGGACGGCGGGGGCTTCGATCGTCGGTGGTCATGCGGGTACCACGGTGCCACGGACGCTACGCTGTGGCCATGAGCGCCATCCCCGACACGTTCCGTGCCTATGTCGCCGAACGGATCGACGATCCGGCCGGCCCCCGCGTCGACCGCGGTGTCCGTGAGTTCCCGGAACGCGACCTCCCGGAGGGAGAAGTCGAGGTCCGGGTGGAGTGGTCGAGCGTCAACTACAAGGACGGCCTGGCGACCAGGGTCGACGGCAAGGTTGCGCGCATCAGCCCGATCATCCCGGGCATCGATCTGGCGGGGACCGTGGTCGCGAGCGCCGATCCGGAGATCGCGGTCGGGGCGCCGGTCGTCGCGCACGGGTACGACCTCGGCGTCGCACGCCACGGGGGATATGCCGAGTACGAGCGCGTGCCGGCCGGCTGGGTCGTGCCGCTGAGCGAGGGGCTCTCGACACGGGAAGCGATGGCGATCGGGACGGCGGGCTTCACTGCGGCGATGTCGGTCATCGCGCTGGAGGACCACGGCCTTCGACCTGGAGACGGCCCGGTGCTCGTCACGGGTGCCAGCGGCGGTGTCGGGAGCACGGCCGTGGCGATCCTCGCGGAGCGAGGTCACGAAGTCTGGGCAGCGACCGGGAAGGCCGACGAGGCCGACCGCCTCCGCTCGCTCGGCGCGGTCGGGATCCTCGGGCGCGACGAGGTCACGGTCGAGGGCAAGCCGCTCGAGTCCGAGCGTTGGGCGGGCGCCGTCGACGCGGTCGGCTCGGCGACGTTGCCCTATGTGCTCAGGACGCTGCGGCGTGGCGCGGCGGTGGCATCGAGCGGCAACGCGAGTGGCCCGAAGCTCGATACCACGGTCTTCCCGTTCATCCTCCGGGGCGTCGCGATGCTCGGGATGGACTCGGTGGCCATGCCGATCGAGCGTCGCCGGGTCGTCTGGGACCGCCTCGCGACGGATCTTCGGCCGCGAGACCTCGGCAATCGATGCGCGGAGGTCACGCTTGACACGCTCGATGACGCGCTGGACGCGATCCTCGCCGGCGAGGCGCGCGGCCGCTGGGTCGTCAAGGTGGCCTCGGGGTAAGGTTCTTGTCGTCCCCCTTCACCGATCAGGAGGTGACGACATGTCGGTCGCACGCGTGACGGAGATCAGCTCCCGCTCCGAGAAGAGCTTCGAAGCGGCCATCAACGAAGGAATCGATCGTGCCAACAAGACGCTCCGCAACGTTCGCTCGGCGTGGATCAAGGAGCAGTCGGTCGATATCGAGGACGGCGGGATCGTGGCGTACCGCGTGAACATGCTGGTGACGTTCGTCCTGGACGAATAGCGCCGTCCTTGCGGTCGTCGCGAGGTCCTTTGGAACATCTCATGTAACGACTGACGGCTGAACGGTCACCAACCCGAGGTTCAGCCGCCATCTGGAACATCAGATGTTCCGATCGACCGCCAGAAGCCGTTTCGGCCGCCGGTCGTAACACGTCATGTAACAAAGCCGGCTTGCGGTCATCCCGCGCCAGCGGCCGGGCCCCGCCTCGCTACGTCGCGAACACCCTGCCGCGACCGACCACGAGGCGGATCGCCTCGGGACGCGTCAGGACCGTCGGATCCTCGTCCGGCCGGCCATCGATCGCGACCGCGTCCGCCCGTGACCCGACCGCCAGGCGGCCGAGGTCGTCGCGCCCGAGCGCGGCGGCGCCACCGAGCGTCGCCGCCCGCAGCCCCTCGCCCACGCTGAGACCGGCCTCGAGCAGCCGCATCAGCTCCTGCGCTGAGGAGCCGGGTGGTCCGCTGTCATACCCGAGCGCGAGCGTCACGCCCGCCCGCCGTGCGGTGTCGACGGTGCGCATCGCCTCCTCGAGCTGCCGCTTGGCCTGCTCGACCAGGACGGCCGGGAAGATGTTCGCGAAACGCTCGGCGAGGTCGTGGAACGTCGAGATCGTCGGGACCAGCACGGTCCCGCGCTCGGCCATGTCGTCGAGCAGCTTCGGTTCGCGGTGGAGCGCGAGCCCGTGCTCGATCGTGTCGGCTCCGGCTTCGAGCGCCCAACGCGTTCCTTCGAGCCCCTCCGCGTGGGCTGCGACCCGTTTACCCATCCGATGCGCCTCATCGACGATCGCCTTCATCTCCTCCAGTGTCATCTGCGCCGGTTCAGGGTCTTCCAGCACGACCGATCGGGCACCCGTGGCCATGAACTTGATGAACTCCGCGCCGCGCTTGAGTTGCTCGCGCACGGCCTTGCGCATCTCCCACGGTCCGTCCGCCTCGCGGTACATCGAGTGGAAGATCTCGCCGCCGGGGGCGGTCGCCGAGATGATCCGACCACACGTGTAGACGCGCGGTCCCGGCACCAATTCGGCGTCGATGGCTGCCCGCAGAGCGAGGACCTCGTCGTCGTACGCCCCGACGTCGCGAACGGTCGTGAACCCGGATCGGAGGATGCGGTCAGCGGTCGCGGCGAGGATGTATTGCGCCAACCCCGCCGGTCGCGGCGGTTCGCCGTGCTGTGCCGGTGGAGGCCCGAAGCCAGGGCTGCGGCTCGTATCCGACGCGACGTGGACGTGCGCGTCGATCAGCCCCGGGAGGACTGTGGCACCGGCGAGATCGTGCGCCCCCTCGGGCGCCTCGCCGACGGCGTCCCCGATCGCGGCGACCGTGTCGCCCTCGAAGGTGATCGTCTGGTGCTCGGTCGCCGTGCCCGTTCCTGGATCGAGCCATCGGATGTCCCAGAGGACCTCGCTCACGTGACTTTCTCGGCGCGAGTCGGCTCGCCCCGGATCTGGCCGAGCGCCCGCTCGAACCCGCGACGCGCGTCCTCGGGCGGATGCAGAGGGAACGGATGCTCAGCGATCGCCTCGTCGAGGGGAAGCTCTCCGGCCTCGACGCGTCGCGCAAGCTCGACGAGTCGCGTCATCGACTCGAGTTGCGTGTCGAGGAACGCTTTCCCCCCGTGATCCCCATGGCCGGGCACGAGCACGACGTCCGGACCGACACGTCCTCCGATCGCTTGGAGCGTCGCCGGCCATTCGAGCGGGTAGCCGTCGTCAAAGAACGGGACGTTCCCGTTCTCGACGAGATCGCCGCCGAAGACGACATCGGTCCCGGGAACGTCGATGACGATGTCGTGGTCGGTGTGACCGCGGCCCAGGAAGCGGAGGTTCACCTCGCGCCCGCCGACCTCGATGGTGGCGTGGGTGGCGAACACGCGGTCGGGCGGGTCGATGACGATCTCGCGGAGGTCGTCGGCGATGCCGGGCTCCTCGGCAGCGATCGTCACCTTCCGGCGCTCGCCGGTCCTGACCATGAACGACACGCAGCGCTCATGGCCCCAGATCGTCGCGGGCCGGAAGACCGCGTTGCCGAAGGCGTGGTCGAAATGGCCGTGCGTGTCGACGACGACGCCGATGGGCGAGTCGGTCAGCTCGCGGACGTGCTCCTGGATCTCGCGCGCCTGCGCGTAGGTCGACCGCGTGTCGATGACGAGCGCCTCGGCGCGACCAA
>Ga0207674_10007677_pt1 | contig 12558 bp, 12 predicted proteins | sample KBSCornC72_FD_184303 | JGI IMG/M metagenome (GOLD analysis project Ga0207674, IMG submission 184303) | Corn rhizosphere microbial communities from Kellogg Biological Station, Michigan, USA - KBS Corn C7-2 (SPAdes) (version 2) | ecosystem: Host-associated > Plants > Roots > Rhizosphere > Soil ... | reverse complement strand
GCCGATCTCGGGCAGGGCGAAGAGCTGGAGCCCGCGCGCGCCAAGGCGCTGCTGATGGGGATCAAGCCCGAACATATCTTCATTGACGATCTGCGCGAGGAGTTCGTCGGCGAATATGTCTATCCGATGATGCGCGCCAACGCGCTCTACGAAGGGCTGTACCTGCTCGGCACCTCGATCGCGCGGCCGCTGATCGCCAAGCGCCAGATCGAGATTGCTCGGGCCGTGGGGGCCGACGCGGTCGCGCATGGTGCGACCGGCAAGGGCAACGACCAGGTCCGCTTTGAGCTGGGTTATTATGCGCTCGCGCCCGACATCCGCGTCATCGCCCCGTGGCGCGAATGGGACCTGACCAGCCGCACCCGACTGATCGAATATGCCGAGGCGCACCAGATCCCGGTGCCCAAGGACAAGCGCGGCGAGAGCCCCTTCTCGACCGACGCCAACCTTCTCCACACCTCGTCCGAGGGCAAGGTGCTCGAGGATCCGTGGGAGGAGGTGCCGGACTATGTCTATTCGCGCACCGACAATCCCGAGGATGCGCCGAACACGCCCGAGATCATCACGGTGGATTTCGAGCGCGGCGATGCGGTTGCGATCAACGGCGAGGCCTATGGCCCTGCGGCCCTGCTCGCGAAGCTCAACGATCTCGGCAAGACGCACGGCATCGGCCGGCTCGACCTGGTCGAGAATCGCTTCGTCGGCATGAAGAGCCGCGGCATGTACGAGACGCCGGGCGGCACCATCTATCACCTCGCGCATCGCGGCATCGAGCAGATCACCCTCGATCGCGGCGCCGCGCATCTCAAGGACGAATTGGCGCCGCGTTATGCCGAGCTGATCTATAACGGCTTCTGGTTCTCGCCCGAGCGCGAGATGCTGCAGGCCGCGATCGACCATAGCCAGGAGAAGGTGTCGGGCACGGTCCGGCTCAAGCTCTACAAGGGCGGGGTCCATGTGATCGGCCGCAAATCGCCCAATACACTCTATTCGGAAAAGGTCGTGACCTTCGAGGACGACCAGGGCGCCTATGATCAGCGCGACGCCGCTGGCTTCATCAAGCTGAACGCGCTGCGCCTGCGCCTGTTGGGCCGCCGCGACGGGCGCTGAGCCCAGGCGGGCATGCAGGCCTGGTCGGTCGATCCGGATGGCGTGACCCTGGCGGTCAAGGTCACGCCACGGGCGTCGCGGACCGAAGTGGTCGGCGTGCAGCCCCAGCCCGACGGCCGCGGCGCGCTCGCCATCCGTGTCGCCTCGCCGCCGGTGGATGGCGCGGCGAATGAGGTTCTGGTGGTCTTTCTGGCCAAGGCGCTTGGCGTGCCGAAGTCGGCGGTGACGCTGCGGTCAGGCGCGACGGGACGCGTGAAGATCTTCCGGATCGAGGGGGATGGAGTGAGGCTGGGCGAGAAGCTCGCGTCCCTCTAGCGTCGCCCCAGCGAAGGCTGGGGCCCATGGCGCGGGCCTCAAGCATTCAACGTGAGGTAGAGGTCATCCCATCCGGGGTTTGCCGCGGAAATCAGCTTGAGCTTCCACGCGCGCTTCCATGCCTTCATTGCCTTTTCGCGCGCAATAGCCTCCCCGATCGTTGGATAAGGCTCCACCAGAACCAGCCGCGTGAGATCATACCGCTTGCAGAATTCCGACCCCGTTCCGGATCTATGCTGTGCCGCACGCGCGGCAATGTCGGCGGTCACTCCGATGTAGAGCGTGCCGTTGGGCTTGTTGGTCATGATGTAGACGTAGCCGCCCTGCATGCTACGCATCGTGCGTGGAAAGCCCTGTGGATGCCAGCCTTCGCTGGCATGACGAAGTTGCTAAAAACCCCAATCGACGATCTGCCATCCCCGCTCGGCGGCCATCTTTCGCAGGCCCGCACTGGGGTTCACCGCGATCGCGGTGTCGGCCCAGTCCAGTGCCGGCCAATCGGAGACATGATCGGAATAGAAACGGATCCGCACGTCCTTGCGGGCAATGCCTTGCGTCTCCATCCAGGCCTGGATCAGCCGCAATTTGGCGGGGCCATAATTATTATCGCCGTCGATCCGGGCGTGGATGATGTCGTCGAGCCCGGTGACGCTGCCGGTCGCGATCACATCGTCGAAGCCCAGCCGCGCGGCGATCGGCTCGACATAGAAACGATAGGAGGCGGTCGCGAGGACCAACCGCCGGCCCGCTGCCTTGTCCTCCGCGATCTGGCGCCGTGCGCCGGGATGGATGTTGGTCTTGCAGATCAAATCCGCGAAGCTTTCGACCACGGGCTTGAGCGCCGCACGCGGCACCGCGCCACCGAGCAGCAGGCGTTGATTCCATTCCTTCAGACGCCGCCGATCGATCAGCTTGAGGCCATAAGCCGCCATGGTGAAGGGGACCAAAGTCGCGAGCCCCAGGCGCCAGGGCGCGAGCCGCTTCGCCGCATGGATCAGGAACGGCGTGTAGGTGCCCGTCCGCGTGACGGTGCGGTCCATGTCGTAGATGGCGAGTTCGCGCATTGGCCGCGCCACAGCCGATTCGGGCTGGCGGGACAAGCGAAAAGGGAACATTACGCAGGCGTAAGCGTCATCCGAGACGATGGCCCGCTCCCCCCAGTTGCGCTTTGCGGCGTTGCCAATAGTCTGAGACCCATGAGCGCACCTGCCGATTTCGATCTTGCAGATGGCGGCAGGACGCTGCGCTTTTCCGGCACGCTGACGCTTGCCCAGCTGCGCGACGTGCCGCAGCAGCTCGACGAACTCGAAGCCTCGCCTGACCGGATCGACATCGGGCCGGTCGAGCGGATGGACACGGTCGGCGCCTGGCTGATCCATCGGCTGGCGCGGGACCACGACATTCCGGTGGATGGCGCCAATCCGGAACAGGCGCATCTGCTCGAACAAATCGCCGCCGCCGATCACCCCTTGGAGGAGCAGCCGTCTCCCACGCCCACGCTCCAGCGCCTGCTCGACCGGATGGGCGAGGCGACGGTGCGCGCGGGCGTCACCTTGGTCGGGCTGATCGGCTTCTTCGGCGCGGTCCTGGTCGAGCTTCTGTCGCTCGCCCGCGTCCCCAGGCGCATCCGCTGGCACGCGATGGTGCGTCAGTTCGAAGTGGTGGGCGTCGATGCGCTCGGCATCATCGGGCTGATGAGCTTCCTGATCGGTATCGTCATCGCGCAGCAGGGTGCGATCCAGCTTCGTCAGTTCGGCGCGGAGGTCTTCACGATCAATCTGGTGGGACGCCTCACCTTGCGCGAACTCGGCGTGCTCATGACCGCGATCATGGTCGCCGGCCGGTCGGGGTCCGCCTTCGCCGCGCAGATCGGATCGATGAAGCTCGCCGAGGAGGTCGACGCGATGCGCACGATCGGCGTGTCGCCGATGGAGGCTCTGGTCATCCCGCGCGTCGTCGCCGCCTTCTGGATGATGCCGATGCTGAGCTTCTATTCGGCGATGGTCGCGCTGATCGGCGGCGGATTGTTCTGCTGGTTCAGCCTCGGCATCCCGCCGATCACCTTCGTCAGCCGCATCCGCGAGGTCGTGCCGATCACCGACCTGTGGCAAGGCCTGCTCAAGGCGCCCGTCTTTGGCCTGATCATCGCCATAGCGGGCTGTTTCCAGGGCATGCAGGTGGAAGGCAATGCCGAGGCGGTCGGCCTGCGCACCACTGCCGCTGTGGTCCAGTCGATCTTCCTGGTGATCGTGCTCGACGCTTTCTTCGCGGTCTTCTTCGCCTCGATCGGCTGGATATGAGCGACCCCGCGAACCCGGCGCCGACGGGCGATGTTGTGATCTGCGTGCGCGGACTCACCAACCGTTTCGGCGAGCAGCTGGTCCACGACAATCTCGATCTCGACGTCCACCGCGGCGAGATTTTGGGGGTGGTCGGCGGATCGGGCACGGGCAAGTCGGTGCTGATGCGATCGATCATCGGCCTGCAGCGCCCCGAAGCAGGCGAGGTCGAGGTGTTCGGCGAACCGATGATTGGCCGCGAGGACAATGAGGCGCGCGACGTGCGCCGCCGCTGGGGCGTGCTGTTCCAGGGCGGCGCGCTGTTCAGCACGCTCAGCGTCGCCGAGAACGTCCAGGTGCCGATCCGCGAATATTTCCCGCACATCGAACAGGCGCTGCTCGACGAAATCGCCGCCTATAAGGTGACGATGACCGGCCTGCCCCCGGAAGCCGGACCGAAATTCCCCTCGGAGCTGTCGGGCGGCATGAAGAAGCGGGCGGGCCTGGCACGCAGCCTCGCGCTGGACCCCGAACTTTTGTTCCTCGACGAGCCGACTGCCGGCCTGGACCCGATCGGCGCGGCCGCATTTGACGATCTGATCAAGAGTTTGAAGGAGACGCTGGGCCTCACCGTCTTCCTGATCACGCACGATCTCGATACTTTGCATGCGATTTGTGATCGCGTCGCGGTGCTGGCGGACAAGCATGTGGTCGCGGTCGGAACGATCCCGGAATTATTGGCGTTGGACCATCCGTGGATTCAGGAATATTTCAACGGTCCGCGCGGCCGCGCGGCGCAGGACGCGGCCGACCGGGAGTCGGGGGCCGATCCGATCGAGAATATCAAGCGGCGCCGGGCCGCGCTGGAATCCGCCGGCGGCGATTCCACAGGGGAAGGCACGGGGGCGTGACGCGCTGATGGAAACGCGATCGAACAACGTGCTGGTCGGCGGCATCGTGCTCGTGCTGTTGGGCATCATGGTCGCCTTTGCCGTCTGGATGGCGGGCAATAGCGGTGCCGACGAGAAGAAATACGACATCCTGTTCAAGACCTCGGTCGACGGTCTGGCCAAAGGCTCGCAAGTCACCTTCTCGGGCGTGCCGGTCGGCAAGGTCGACGATATCGCGGTGATGCCCGACCAGCCCGAGCTGATTCGCGTCCGCATCGCGGTGAAGAAGGACACGCCCGTGCTGCAGGGCACGACCGCGACCATCGTCGGCAGCTTCACAGGGGTCAGCACGCTCAATCTCGATGGCGCGGTGACGGGCGCGCCGCCGATCGATCAGCCGGGGCCGTTCGGCCTGCCGCTCATCCCGCCCAAGGCAGGCGGGCTCGGCGCCATCCTCAGCAACGCACCGGCCTTGCTCGATCGGCTGACGACGCTGACCGAACGGCTGACCGACCTGTTGAACCCGCAGAACCAGCGCGCGATCAGCGACACGTTGCAGCATATCGACAAGATCAGCGGCGCCCTCGCCAACCGCAGCGACGATATCGCCGCGACGCTTGCGGATGCCCATGTCGCGATCCAGCAAGCGGGCGAAGCGGCGCAGAAATTCGGCCAGCTGGCCGACACCACCAACCAGAATATCGGGCCCTTGCTCGCCAATCTGAACAGCACGATCGCCTCAGCCAAGCACAGCATGGCCAATCTCGACGAGGCGATCGACGCTGCCAAGCCGGGGATCAAGGCCGTCTCGACCCAGACCGTTCCCGCGATCAACCAGCTGGTGCGCGATCTGGGCGACACCGCGGCATCCTTGCGCGCCATTTCAGGCCGGATCGACAATGGCGGCGCCGGCAGCCTGCTCGGCGGCCCCAAGCTGCCCGACTACAAGCCGAGGAAGTGATGAAGAAGACGGCGCTCGCTTTGCTTGGTTTCGCGGCGGTGCTGCCGCTTTCGGGCTGCATCAGCCTCAGTCCCAAGCCACCTGCGCGGCTGATGGTGCTCACCGCGACGACGCCGCTCGCTCCCGGGACGCTCATCACCACTGGCGACGCCAAGGCGGTGCAGATCGCGCGGCTGGGCGCGATCCCGGCGCTCACGACCCAGCGCGTGCTGGTGACGGACGGGCCGAACGCGATCGCTTATCTGAAGGGCGGCTTATGGTCCGCTGCGCCCGCCGACTTGTTTCGCAGCCTGCTGGCCGAGACGATCACGGTGCGCACGGGCCGCGTCGTCACCGAGCCCCGCTTGCTCCAGATCCAGCCGAATACCAGGCTGGCCGGCCAGATCTCCGCCTTCGGGCTCGACGGCCCGGGCCAGGCGGTGACTGTGACCTTCGATGCGACCTTGTCGCACGAAGGGAATGACCAGATTCAGAGCCGGCGCTTCTCCGCGCGCGTGCCGGTGGGTTCGGAGCAGCCTGAAGCGGTCGCCGCCGCGCTCAACCAGGCTGCCAACCAGGTGGCGGGCGAGATCGCGGACTGGATCGGAAAATAGGGGTCTTCGCCGCGCCGAGCGTATGAGCCGACGATCTCGCGGTTGGAGGGGGAAGTCCATGAAACTGGGCCTGTCGGCCTTGCTGGCCTTGATGTTGATCGTGCCGGCTGCGCAGGTGGTGGCCGGCCAGACGCGGGCCAAGCGCCCAGCGGCCGCGGCGCCGGCGGTCGAGAAGCAGCGCCTGATCGTGCTCAGCGATATCGAGGCCGACCCGGACGACACCGAAAGCTTCGTCCGGCTGATGCTCTATTCGAACGAGATCGACCTTGAGGGCCTGATCGCCACCACGTCGGTCCATATGAAGGACCAGGTCCACCCGGCCTCCATCCGCCGCGTGATCGATGCCTATGGGAAGGTGCGCGCCAACCTGCTGCGTCACGCACCCGGCTATCCGACCGCGGAGACTTTGCTCGCCTTGGTGCGCACGGGCCAGCCAGGTTACGGCAGGACAGCAATCGGGACGGGCAAGGACACGCCCGGGTCGGACGCAATCATCGCTGCGCTCAAGACCAACGATCCGCGCCCCTTATGGGTGACGGTCTGGGGCGGTGCCAATACGCTGGCGCAGGCCCTGTTCACGATGCGCGCCACGCTGCCGCAGGCCGAGCTCGACCGGCTGGTCGCGAAGCTGCGCGTCTACACCATTTCCGACCAGGACGATTCGGGTGCGTGGATGCGCCGGACCTTCCCCCATCTCTTCTATATCGTCAGCCCGGGCGGTTATGGCGCGGCTACCTGGACCGCGATCAATTCGGCGATCAAGGGCGCCGATAATCATGTGATCAGCAACGAATGGCTGCGCGACCATATCCAGCAGGGGCATGGTCCGCTCGGCGCGGTCTATCCCGATGTGGCCTATGGGATGGAAGGCGACACGCCGTCGTGGCTGGGACTGATCCCCAACGGCCTTGGTGATCCAGAGCATCCCGATTGGGGCGGCTGGGGCGGCCGCTATGAATTCTACACGCCCGCGCTCGCCACTATGGATGTCGGCGGCTTCACCGGCGGCGTCCCGATCGAACCCGAGACGCGGCCGATCTGGACCAACGCCGTCGACACCTACACCCCGCACCGCGCGAGTGATTATGGCCGCGCCGTCATCCCGGCGGATGCGACCTTCAAGGATTTCCTGGCGACGTTGTGGCGATGGCGCGAGGACTTCCAGAACGACTTCGCGGCGCGCATGGCCTGGACGACTTCGACCTACGATCAGGCCAACCATCCGCCGGAGGTACGGCTGGCCCATCCCGATCGCCTCACCGTCCATTCGGGCGAGCGTTTCGTGCTGAGCGCCTGGGGCAGCAGCGATCCGGACGGCGACAGCCTGAGTTTCCTGTGGTTCAATTATCCCGAAGCCGGATCCTGGAAGCAGCTCATCCCGCCCGGCGGCGCCGACAATATTGCTTTCGTGCCGTTCGTTGCACCCAAGGTCGCACGACCCGAGACGGCGCATTTCATCGTGAAGGTGACCGACAAGAGCTCGCCGCCACTGACGCGCTACAAGCGCGTCATCGTCACGATCCTGCCCTAATCAGCCGATCCGACGCCAGACCGAATAAGCGATCGTGCCATTGCCGGAGGCACTGGCCGGGACGGCATAGCTCAGGACCCCGTCGCGATAGGTGAAGTCGCGCACCTGCGTCTTGCCGTTCCAGTTGGGGAAGGACGCCGCATCGACCGCGAAGACCAGCTGATGATGCGCGGAATCGATCCGAACCGTGCCGAAATGCGTGCTCGAGCCGATCGCCGCGTCGCGATATTCGGCCGGGTCACCGGCGGTCTTGTCGCCCGAGCGGAACAGCGCGCGATCGGGTCGAAAGATCTGCACCGAATAGCGCCCGGCCGCATCCACCATCATCAGCCCCTGCGGGTGCAGCCCATAAGCGTGGGTGACGCTGCCGTCCGCGCGGCGTTCATAGGCCTCTTCCATCCGCCAGCTTCCCTGCAACGTCGCCAGCGGCTGCCCATCCGCGGATGCCGCCGCCCCAGTCGCAACGGCTGTGGCTGCGAAAGCAATCAGTCCCAACATGCCGATTCTCCTGTAACCTGATAAACAGGTTATGATGATTTGCGGAACGATGCGAAACCTGTCAATCAGGTTTCATGCACTTGCGGGATCCGAACCTTCCCACCGACCGCGATGGCTTTCGCTTTCGCGGCGGGCATATCGCACTCGATCTGACTGCGACGCTGACGGCACGGGCGAAGGCGCAGCCGCGCGAGCTTCTCGTTGAGCCAACCGACCTGCTGCGGTGGCTCGATTCGGCCGGCATGCGCGCGACGGATGCGACGGAGGCCGATCTCCACTCCGCGCGTGCTCTGCGCGAGGCCATCTATGCGCTTGCACTGGCGCGCATCGGTGGAACCGATGCGCCCGAGGCCCGGGAGAGGATCAACTGCGTCGCGGCCTTCACACCGGCCTTGCCGCGGCTGGAAAGCGACGGCGGGGTCAGCCTCAGCAGCTCGGCGGATGGGATGCTCGCGATGATCGCGCGCGAGGCAATCTTCCTGTTCGGCTCGGAGCGCGCGGCCCAGATCCGCCAATGCCAGGCGGACGTCTGTACCCTGCTGTTCGTCGACACGTCGCGTCGCGGCGACCGTCGCTGGTGTTCGATGGCCGGCTGCGGCAACCGCGCCAAGCTCGCCGATTTCCGACGCCGGCGCCGCCAAGGCACGAGCGCCAAGGCGGATTGAAGCAGATGCGAAACGCCGCCGATCAGGCCGAAGCCGCCCAGCATCATGGCTGGATATAGTCTGATCCGAAGCGGACTTCGGATATATCCAGGTGATCGCAAAAAGGGCTTCGCCCGGAGCGGATTGGACTCGTGAAATTGGCCAGGGACCGCGTCAGCCCAGGCTTTTCGAGACCTGCTCCGTCACGTCCTTGGACAGGCCCGCCGTATCGAGGATCCGCTCCAGCTCTTCGCGCATCCTGGTCGCGCGCTGCGATTCGAAGCGGCGCCAGCGGCCGAGCGCGGGGACGAGACGCGCGGCGCTCTGCGGATTGAGCGGATCGACGGCGAGAATCATATCCGCAAGGAAGCGATAGCCGCCGCCGTCAAGATCGTGGAAGGCGCGCTGATTGGCGGCAAAGGCGCTCACCAGCGCGCGCATCCGGTTCGGATTGGCGATGGTGAAATCGGGGTGCTTCGCGAGCGCCTGCACCGCCGCCGGCGTATCCGGGCGGAGCGACAGCGCCTGCACGCTGAACCATTTGTCGAGCACGAGCGCGTCATGGTGGAAACGCTTGTAGAAGGCCGCCAATGCCGCGTGACGCTCGGACGAATCGCCATTGGCGAGCACGCCGAGCGCACCCTGGCGATCGGTCATATTGTCCGCGTCCTGGAATTGTTCGAAGGCAAGGCGCGGCGCATCGTCCGCCCCTGCCGCCGCGACATAGCCGAGCGCGACCGTACGCAGGCGGCGCGCGCCCTTGGCGCTCGGCGTATATTCGTAGCGATTGGCACGGTGCGCGGCATAAGCGTCGCGCCAATCCTCCTCCATCGTGCGGCCGATATCGGCGCGCAGCGCCTCGCGTACCGCCGCGATCCGATCGGGATCGACCTCGGCCAGCTGATCGCCGATCAGCGCCTCGGCCGGCAGCAGCACCGCTTCCGCCTTGAACGCCGCGTCGAGCGCGGGATCGTTGAGCGTGTTGCGCACCGCCTCCAGCACCGGGCCATGATCGGTCTTCCCGAGCATCACGCCGGCGAGCAACGTGTCGAGCATCAATTGCTGCATCGCCTCATAACGCGCGAACGGATCGTCATCATGCGCGGAGAGGAAGGCAAGCTCGGCCGGCCCCCGGTCGCTCTCGAGCACGATCGGCGCCGAGAAACCGCGATTGATCGACAGGACCGGCTTTTCGTTGAGCCCGTCGAACAGCACCTCTGATTTCGCCGCGTCGAGCATCACCAGCCGTTCGCCGCCCATCGCCTTGCCCGAGCGATCGCCGAGCAAGGCCACACGCAGCGGGATCACCATCGGCTCCTTTTCCGGCTGGCCCGGCGTTGGCGGGACGGTCTGCTCCAGCTTCAATCGGGCACGGCCGCCCGGCGCATCATGGTCGAGGCTCGCCCTGACGCGCGGCGTCCCCGCCTGGCTGTACCACAGACGGAATTGGGTGAGGTCCGCGCCGGTCGCATCCTCCAGCGCGACCACGAAATCCTCGCACGTCGCCGCATGGCCGTCATGACGCTCGAAATAAAGGTCGGTGCCGGCGCGGAACCCCTCCTCGCCCAGGATGCTGTGCAGCATCCGGATCACTTCGGCGCCCTTGTTGTAGACGGTCGCGGTGTAGAAGTTCGAAATCTCGATATAGGATTCGGGCCGGATCGGATGCGCCAGCGGGCCGGCATCCTCGGGGAATTGGGCCGCGCGCAGCGCGCGCACGTCCTCGATCCGCTTGACCGCGGGCGAGCCCTGGTCGGCCGAGAATTGCTGGTCGCGGAAGACGGTGAAGCCTTCCTTCAAGGACAGCTGGAACCAGTCGCGGCAGGTGACGCGATTGCCCGACCAATTGTGGAAATATTCGTGCGCAACCACGCCTGCGATCGCGTCGAAATCCGCATCGGTCGCGGTCTCGGCATCGGCGAGGATGTAGCGCGAATTAAAGATGTTGAGGCCCTTATTCTCCATCGCCCCGAAGTTGAAATCGCTGACCGCGACGATGTTGAAGATGGCGAGATCATATTCGCGGCCATAGACGCGCTCGTCCCACGCCATCGACGCCTTGAGCGCGGCCATGGCATGTTCGGTCTTCGAAAGATCCTCCGCCCGCACCCAGATGCCAAGCTCGATATCGCGCCCCGACCGCGTGGTGAATTGGTCGCGATTGACCACCAGATCGCCCGCCACCATCGCGAACAGATAGCAGGGCTTGGGGAAGGGATCGCGCCATAGCGCATAATGGCGCCCGCCCGGGCAATCGCCGCGATCGATCGGATCGCCATTGGCCAGCAGGACCGGGAAGATGTCCTTGTCCGCCTCCATCCGCACCGAATAGCGCGACAGCACGTCGGGCCGGTCGGGGAAGAAGGTGATGCGGCGGAAGCCTTCCGCCTCGCATTGCGTGCAGAGCAGGCCACCCGAGGCGTAGAGCCCCATCAGCTTGGTGTTGGCCGAGGGCGCGATCGAAACGTCGGTCTCGATCAGGTGATCGCGGCCGGGCAGGTCGATCAGCAGGTCGGACCCGTCCATGCGCCATGCATCGTGCAGTTCCTCGCCGTCGACCAGCACGTGCGTGGGTCGCAGGCCATCGCCGTTGAGCCGCAGCGGATGGCGGTGCGTGCCGTTGCGCCGGACCGTCAACCGCGCCTTGACGATCGTCTCGGCGGGATCGAGCCGGAAATCCAGCGCCACCTCCGGAACCATCCATTCGGGCGGATGATAGTCCTCGCGCCGGACGGGAGCGGGGACGGCGGCAGCTTTCAACGCATCAACCATGAAGCGGCCCTTATGGTTCTATTCCCGAGGATGCCAGCCCCGTAACATTACTGGCCAGCGTCGCGGCAACGTCCTAGCTGGTGGCATGGCTCGGTTCGTCCTGTTCGGTCCCGGCTTTGCCGGTTCCCGCATCACCCACGCATTGCAACGCGAAGGCTGGCAAGTGGATGCAATCAGCCGCACCACTCCGGATGAAACCACAGGCGCGGCACTCGCCCAGGCGTCGCATATCTTGTCGACGGTGCCACCCGGCGAGAATGGCGAGGACCCGGTGCTGGCCAGCCATGGCGAGGCGATCGGCCGCCTGCCGTGGATCGGCTATCTTTCCTCGACCGGCGTCTATGGCGGCACGAAAGGCGCCTGGGTCGATGAGAGCGCGGCGCTCACCGGGCGGCGCGGGGGCCGGATCGCGGCGGACCTGGCCTGGCAGCGGATCGGCGCGCGCGTCTTCCGTTTGCCCGGGATTTACGGGCCCGGTCGCTCGATCTTCGAGCGGCTGCGCGCGGGTCAGGCGCATCGCGTCAACCTGCCCGGCCAGGTTTTCTCCCGGATCCATGTCGACGACATTGCACGCGGGGTGCTCGCGGCGATGCGGCAGGGTCCGGCCGGCGCGTATAATCTCGCCGACGACCTTCCGACCCCACAAAATGCGGTGGTGGAGCATGGCTGCGAGCTGCTCGGGCTGCCATTGCCGCCGCTGCGCGCTTTGGACGAGCTCGACCTGTCACCAGCGGCGCGCGCGTTTTACGGGGAGAATCGCCGGGTGGCGAACGGCAAGGCCAAAAGGCTGCTCGGGTGGCGGCCGCTTTATCCGACCTATCGTGAGGGGTTGCGGGCTATTCTCCAATCCGTCGCCCCGGCACGGCCCCAGCAAAGTACTAGGGTCCGGACCCAATTAGGATTCCCGTTTGGGCGCTGATGTGATTCACCGTTTCTGGAGGAGACGGTGGGATGTCGGATCATTT
>Ga0207674_10007675_pt1 | contig 12561 bp, 11 predicted proteins | sample KBSCornC72_FD_184303 | JGI IMG/M metagenome (GOLD analysis project Ga0207674, IMG submission 184303) | Corn rhizosphere microbial communities from Kellogg Biological Station, Michigan, USA - KBS Corn C7-2 (SPAdes) (version 2) | ecosystem: Host-associated > Plants > Roots > Rhizosphere > Soil ... | reverse complement strand
GAGGGCGCACTGCACGCGCTCCGAGGCGCGAATGCGCAGCACGCGGCCGTCGAAGCTGTCGAGCTCGGGCAAGGCCTGCACCTGCGCCAGCGTCAGCTCGGTGGACTCCAGCACGTGCTCCAGCGGCCGCGGCGCGAGCACGAAGCGCCCGGCAATGCGCAGCCGCTCGCCCTCGCGCTCCAGCCGCTCGAACATCGTCGTCGGCCGCCCGTCGCGCCCGACGATCATCAGCAGGCCCTGCTCGATGCGCCAGCCCGACTCGTTCGGATGGGCGTGGCCTTCGATGCGGCCGTCGGCGAGCAGGCGCAAGGAATGCGCGATCACGCTGCCGTCGGCGCGCAGAAAGCGCCAGCGCCGGGCCAGCAGGTCGTCCAGGCTGAAGTCGGCGGCGGCGGGCGGGGGCGCGACGCTTGCGGTCGCGGTGGCGTAGGTCATCGTTCGGTACGGCGCAATGCGGGATGACAGCGACTTTAGGCCGGCAGCGCCACCCGATCGGCCGGATAAGGGCGGCTTCCGGCGCGCTGTTCGGCGCATCGCCGCGAGGGGCGCTTCCTACACTCGATTCCATGTGCGGACTGCTCTACCTGCAGCAACCAACGGCCCTCGGCATCGACAGCGACGCGGCGGCCGCGGCATTGCAGCGCCAGCACTGGCGCGGCCCGGATGCGACGCAGCTGCTGACACTGCACGAGGGCCGCGTGCACATCGGCCACAACCGGCTCGCGATCGTCGATCCTGACTCGCGCTCGGACCAGCCGATGCGCTCGGCCGACGGCCGCTACGTGATCGTCTTCAACGGCGAGATCTACAACCACCGCGAGCTGAAGGCGCGCCATGGGCTCGCGACGCGCACCACGTCGGACACCGAAGTCCTGCTCGCCGGATATGCGCAGCTCGGCGAGGGCTTCCTGCGCGAGCTCGAAGGCATGTACGCGTTCGTGATCCACGACACGCACACGCAGGCCTGGGTCGCCGCACGCGACGCGCTGGGCATCAAGCCGCTGTACCTGCACCGCGGCGCCGGGCTGACCGCGTTCGCGTCCGAACCGGCGGTGCTCGCGTCGCTGGTCGGTGCGTCGGTCGATGCCGAGTCGGTCGCCGAGTGGCGCCTGATCCGTCGGCCGGTGCCCGGGCGCAGCTTCTTTCATGGCGTGCACGAAGTGCTGCCGGGTCAGCTGCTGCGCAGCGACGGCAGCAGCGCCGCGCTGTGGCAGCTCGCGCAGCAGCACGAGCGCTTCGACGCCGAGGCGTTCGAAGCACTGCTGATCACGGTCGCGCAAGAGCATGAGCGCAGCGATGTCAGCAATGTCGCGCTGCTGAGCGGCGGCATCGACAGCGCCGTCATCCTCGCCTTGACAGATACACGCAAGGCCTACACGGTCGGCCTGACAGCTCACAACGAATTCAGCGCCGCGGCCGACACGGCAAGTGCGCTGAACCGCGAGCTCGACACGGTCGACCTCTCGGCCCAGGCGCTGGTCGAATCGTGGCGGCTGCTGACGCGGCTGCGTGGCGAGCCGCTGTCGGTGCCCAACGAGGGGCTGATCTACACCGTCTGCGCGGCGATGACACCCGCCGAGAAGGTGGTGCTGACCGGCGAAGGCGCCGACGAGCTGCTTTTCGGCTACGACCGCATCTACCGCTGGGCACTGAGCCAGCAGCGCTTCGACCCGCACGCCTTCCTGCGCCACTACGGCTACAGCGACACGCAGGCGCCGACCGCGCGCCTGCTCGACCTGCTGAACGGCCTGGCCGAGGGCAAGCGCCCGATCGATGCGGTCGAGGACTTCTTCTTCACCGTGCACCTGCCCGGCCTGCTGCGCCGCATGGACTTCGCGAGCATGGCCGCCTCGAAGGAAGCGCGCGTGCCGTTCGCCGACCGGCGCCTCGTGGACTACTGCTACCGCGCGGCGAGCAGCGCGCGCCTCGATGCGCAGCACAGCAAGCTGCCGCTGCGCGCACTGCTCAGCCGGCGCGGCCTGAACGCGCCGCTGCACCGCCCCAAGATCGGATTCGCCGCGAGCCTGACGGCCCAGACCAGCCGCGCCGACGAATACCGACGTTTCCAGGACCTGGTTCTCGAGGAGTTGTCATGGTCGTAGGCTACACAACCGGCGTGTTCGATCTGTTCCACGTCGGCCATGTCAACCTGCTGCGCAACGCGCGCTCGATGTGCGACCGGCTGATCGTCGGCGTCACCGTCGACGAGCTCGTGCTCTACAAGAACAAGCGCGCGGTGATCCCGTTCGAAGAACGCATCGAGATCGTTCGCGCGAGCCGACATGTCGACCTGGCCGTGCCGCAGGAATCGATGGACAAGCTCGACGCCTGGCAGCGCTACCGGTTCAACATCATGTTCGTCGGCGACGACTGGTACCAGAATGACCGCTGGAAGGCGCTGGACGCGCAGTTCGACGAGCGCGGCGTGCGCATCATCTACTTCCCGTACACGAAGACGACCTCGTCGACGCTGATCAACCAGACGCTCGAGCGGCTGCGCGGACCGAACGCGATCGCGGCCTGAAAACTGCCCGCCGACGGCGGGCGAGGGATCGGCAAAGTCTCGCCGGGTCGATGAAGGCGATCAGCCTTGCACGGCGGGCAGGTGGTCCGCCGGCAGGCCCTGCGACCAGCGCGCCGTCATCCGCGCGAACAGATCGCCGAGCTCGACGACGAAGCGGCGGTTGTCGAACAGCGCGAGCTGCATCCGCTTCTCGCTCAGGTGATCGCGCATGCGCTGCAGCGACGCCCGGTCGTTCGCGAGTGCCACGGCGCGACGCTCGTACTCGAGCGCATCGTCGACTGCCAGCTCGGCCAGGTCGACCGCCGAAAGCAGGCTAGCCGCCACGCGCGCCGAGAAGCTGCGACCGACTTGCGTCAGCACCGGCAGGCCCATCCACAGCGCATCGCTGCAGGTGGTGTGGGCACCGTATGGGAAGGTGTCGAGGAACAGATCGGCCAGCGGCAGCCGGGCAAGGTGTTCGGTCGGCTTGACGAAGGGCGCGAAGATCACCCGCTCCGGCGCGATGCCGCGAGCGACGGCCTGCCTGCGCAGCGCCGTCTGGATGTGCTCCTGAGGCACGAGCAGCCACAGCACGCTGCCCGGCACGCGCTCGAGAATGCGGCACCAGCGCGAGAACACCGGCTCGGTGATCTTGTAGCTCTGATTGAAGCAGGCGTAGACGAAGGCGCCGTCCGGCAGGCCGGCCTCGGCACGGGTCGACGCGGCAGGGTGCTCACGCAGCTCGTCGGTCGGCTCATAACAAACCGGCAGCTGCGCGATCTTCTCGCTGAAGTCGGCGGCGTGTTCGAGCGGCGTGAGCACCGGATCGCCGATCACGTAGTCGATGAAGTCGGCGCCGGTCGTGCTCGGGTAGGCGAGCCACAGCACCTGGATGGGCGCCGGTCGCAGCGCGAACACGGTGAGCCGCGAGCTGGCGGTGAAGCCGCTCATGTCGACCAGGATCGCGACGCCGTCGTCGCGGATGCGCTGCGCCTGTTCGGCGGTCGACATCTCGCGGCATTCGACGACCTCGTCCACCGCGGCAACCAGGCGGGCACGCAGCGCGCTGCCGTCGTCGTTGCCGTGTGAATAGAGTGCCACCTCGAAGCGCGAACGGTCGAGGCGTTCCAGCGTCTGCACGAGCAGGATGCTGGTCGCGTGGGTGCGGAAGTCGGCCGAGACGAAGCCGATGCGGCAGCGCGGCTTCGCCAGCACGCGCGGATAACCGGCCGGGCCTGCCTCGGGCGCGACCCACTCGCTGCTGAACTGGTTGCTGCGTGCCTCGCGCGCCAGATGCCGCGCCGCGAACTCGGCCGCCTTGCGATGCATCTGTGCATCGTCGTTCAGCGACAGCAGGCAAAACGGGCTGTAGCCGGGCGACGCGCCGCCTTCGCCGAGGCGCTGCATCGAGGCGGCCAGGCGCGGTTCGTCCTCGGCGACCGATTTCCAGTCGCAGGCCCAGGCACTGTAGTGAGCGCTGTAGATCGCCGAGCCGAGCTGCGGCTCGAGAATGCTGACCGTTCGGAAGCACTCCGACGCATCGGCGTGGCGCTGCAGGTTCGCGAGCGCGAAGCCGAGCTGCTGGTAGGCCTCGATGTGAGCCGGCTCCAGGGCAAGCAGCTTCAGGAAGGTCATGGCCGCGCCCTGCCACTCGGCCAGCGCCATCTGCAGCGTGCCTTCGAGCATCAGGTGCTGCTTGTCGCGCTCGACCTCGGGGTGCAGCGACTGCAGCACCTTCAGCGCGAGCACCGCGCGGTTCTGGTTGCGCAGCAGTTCGGCCCAGAGGTGACAGGCCAGCACGTTGCGCCGGTCGAGCTCGAACGCGCGCTGCGCACAAGCCAGCGCATCGTCGATCAGACGCTGGCGCCGCCGCACGCTCGCCAGGTTGAGCCAGTAGAGAGAATTCGCCGGCCCTTGCTTGACGGCCTTCTGCAAGGCGGCCGCGGCGTCGGAGAGCCGACCTTCGCGTGCCAGTTCGACCCCGCGAATCCAGTGCTTGTGCCCGGGCGCCTGGGCAGGCGCGCCGCCAGGCATCGAAATCGGATGCGCCTTCGGCGCAGCGTTGGCAAGAGACATGGGCGGGTTCCGTCGAGGCGGATGAATCGGGTTCGCCGCAGTCTAGAAGTGAGGCCCCCCGGCCGATCGGGCGAATTGGCACCGAATGCCGCGGCTCTTCGGCGCGGCAACGCTGGGCACCCTCAAGACGCCCGGCGAAGTGCCGAAACTCCAGGGGCCTGCCGCATGGCGGGGCCGCCTGGGAAGGCGCAAGCGAGATCCCCTCCCGTGAATTTCAAAACGATCAAAAGGGGCGGAAATACTCGGCAAATTTCGCTTGACTTTCACCCTCAAGTCGCGAAAGACACATCCGATAACCATTCCATCGGCGACGAGAAATCGAAACCGGGGGCCGAAAGAAAAGGCCGGATTCAATTCAACCGTGTGGAGAGTCCTTCATGACCATTTCCGTCAACACCAACCTGTTCTCGTTGAACGCCCAGCGCAAGCTGTCGCAATCGCAATCGTCGCTGTCGACCTCGATGCAGCGCCTGTCGTCGGGCCTGCGCATCAACTCCGCAGCGGACGACGCCGCCGGCCTGGCGATCTCGCAGCGCATGAGCGCCCAAGTTCGCGGCATGAACGTCGCGATCCGCAACGCCAACGACGGCATCTCGCTGGCTCAAACCGCCGACGGCGCGCTGTCTTCGGTCGGCGACTCGCTGCAGCGTATGCGTGAACTGGCTGTCCAGTCGCGCAATTCGACCAACAGCGACTCCGACAAGGAATCGCTCGACCTCGAATTCAAGCAGCTGTCGAGCGAAATCGGCCGCGTGCTGGGTGGCACCACCTTCAACGGCAAGGCGATCCTCGGCTCCGACGCCGGCACGCTGACCTTCCAGGTCGGCGCCAACGTCACGACGAACGACTCGATCGACATCGCCACGACCGACCTGACCGCCGACGCCAAGATCACGACCGTGACCGGCGCTTCGATCGGCAGCGCCGCCAGCGCATCCGCGATCGCCACCGTGATCACGAACATCGACGCCGCGATCGACGACATCAACAGCCAGCGCGCCACCTTCGGTGCCTCGCAGAACCGCTTCAACTCGGTGGTCGCGAACCTGCAGACCTCGGTGGAGAACCAGTCGGCTGCTTCGAGCCGCATCACCGACGCCGACTTCGCGGCGGAAACGGCGAACATGTCGCGTGCGCAGATCCTGCAGCAAGCCGGCACCGCGATGGTGGCGCAAGCCAACCAGCTGCCGCAAAGCGTGCTGCGCCTGCTGCAGTAACACGGCAGCGCACGAAACAAGGGGCGTGACCCGCCCTGCGTAGAAGGCACTCCAGCGAGGCCCCGCCCGGATTCGTCCGGTCGGGGCCTCGCCGCATTGACGGGTCCGAATTGCGCCGTTTTAGCGCTTCATTTCGGGCCTTTGTCATGCAAAGGGCTTGGCAACAATGGCCTCCACACGTTCTTCGCCCCGAGGGCGTGCCGTCCGGAAGCCATGACGCAAGACCGGCGCATAGCCGGGCGTCACAGATTCTTTAGGAGTGCCGACCATGCCCATGACGATCAATACGAACATCATCTCGCTGAATGCTCAGCGCAACCTGAACGGCTCGCAGTCCTCGCTGGCGACCTCGATGCAGCGGCTGTCCTCCGGCCTGCGCGTCAACTCCGCCAAGGACGATGCTGCGGGCCTGGCGATCGCCGAACGCATGAACGCGCAAGTGCGCGGCATGAACGTCGCGATCCGCAACGCCAACGACGGCATCTCGCTCGGCCAGACCGCGGACGGCGCGCTCTCGTCGATCGGCGACTCGCTGCAGCGCATGCGCGAGCTGGCGGTCCAGGCGCGCAACTCGACCAACAGCGATTCGGACAAGGACTCGCTGGACCTCGAATTCAAGCAACTCGCCGGTGAAATCAACCGCGTGCTCGGCGGCACCACTTTCAACGGCAAGTTCATCCTCGGCGCCGATGCCGGCACGCTGACCTTCCAGGTCGGTGCCAACGTCACGGCGAACGACTCGATTGACATCGCCACCTCCGACATGACGGTCGACCCGAAGGTCACGACCGTGACCGGCGCGACCATCGGCAGCACCGCCAACGCGGCCGCGCTCGCGACGGTGATCACCGACATCGACGCCGCGCTGGACGAGATCAATGGCCAGCGCGCCGTGTTCGGAGCATCGCAGAACCGCTTCTCGGCGGTGATCACGAACCTGCAGACCTCGGTCGAGAACCAGTCGGCCGCCCGCAGCCGCATCATGGATGCCGACTTCGCGGCCGAAACGGCGAGCATGTCGCGCGCCCAGATCCTGCAGCAGGCCGGCACCGCGATGGTCGCGCAAGCCAACCAGCTGCCGCAGAACGTGCTGCGTCTGCTGCAAGGCTGATCGGCTCCGGCAAAAACGGCCTCAAGTTCGGCGCCCACGCGCCGATAGACGGGATGTTCGGGGCCTCGCCTCGGCATCCCGTCTTTTCGTTGCGCTCGAAAGGTAGATCACGATGACGACCTCGATCAGCACCACCGGCTCGGTCAGTTCCGCCGGCATCGGCAGCGGCCTGGACGTCAACTCGATCATCACCGGGCTGATGAAGGTCGAGCAATTGCCGCTGACGAAGCTGGAGGACCAGGCCACGGCGATCAAGACGACGGTGTCCGCGTTCGGTGCGATCAAGGCGGCGATGTCCACTTTCCGCGACGCTTCGGCCACGCTCGCGCTGCCCAGCACCTGGAACGCGACCACGGGCACCTCGTCCGACCCCAGCTCCGTCAACGTGACGACCGGCTCGAACGCGGCGCCCGGCGCCTATTCGATCCAGGTCACGAAACTCGCCGCCTCGCAGTCGACCGTCAGCGGCACCTTCGCCTCGAGCAGCGCGCTGGTCGGTGCCGGCACATTGCACGTCGACCTCGGCACCTGGACGACGAACCAGACCGCGTTCACTGCCAAGAGCGGCAGCACCGGCAAGGACATCACGGTCACCGCCACCGACACGCTCGAGACGCTCGCCGCGAAGGTCAACTCGTCGAACTCGGGCGTGAGCGCGACGATCGTCAACGACGCGACCGGCGCGCGGCTCGTCTTCACGTCGAGCACGACCGGCACCGACAATGCATTTCGCGTCACCGCCGTCGACGCCGACAGTGCGAACACCGATGCAAGCGGCCTGTCGGCCCTGGCGTTCGATCCGGCCGGCGGCACCTCGGCAACCACCATCACGCAGCCGGCCGACAACGCCGCCGCCACCGTCAACGGCTTGCCGGTCAGCTCGGCGACCAACAGCCTGGTCAACGTCTTCAGCGGCCTGACGATCACCTTGTCGAAGGTCACGAGCGCGCCGGTCCAGGTGTCGATCGCGCAGGACACGACCGCGATCAAGAAATCGGTGCAGACCTTCGTCGACGCCTACAACGCTCTCTCGTCGCTGCTGAGCACCGACCTCAAGTACGACAGTTCGAGCCAGACCGCCGGTCCGTTGCAAGGCGACAGCGCCGCCGTCTCGCTGCAGCGCCAGCTGCGCGGGCTGGTCGGCGCAGCGTCGAGCGCGTCGAGCGCGTTCTCGACGCTGTCGGAAGTCGGCCTCGAATTCCAGACCGACGGCACGCTGAAGATCAACGACACGAAGCTGACCGCCGCGATGGCCAACCCGGTCGAGCTGAAGAAGCTGTTCACGAACGTCGACACGACGACCCCGGACAACAACGGCTTCGCGACCAAGCTGCGCACGCTCAGCAACGCGGTGCTTGGCGGCGACGGCCTGCTGACCGCGCGCCTGAGCGGCCTGAGCACGAAGCTCGCGCGCAACCAGAAAGACCAGGACACGCTGAACGACCGCCTGGACGCGACCCGCGCGCGGCTGCAGGCGCAGTACACGGCGCTCGACAAGACGATGGCCGGCATCAATACGCTGAGCACGTACATGACGCAGCAGATCGCGAACTGGAACAAGAGCGGCGGCTGATGCCGCGGCCCCGGCTGTCGAAAGCCGGATCCACTCACCGCACTCGTATGCGGTGAAGTCATTCATCGGCCCCGGATCATTGCCCGAGAAAGACGCTTCCTACGGTTCAATTGGACACCGCAAGAGGCTCAAGATCGCACACTTCGCGTCCGATAACCATCTCATTGCAGCATCGCACAAACGCCATCGCCATGTTCGCCCCTGCCAACTCCTCGAACGTCTCGCTGCGCCAGGCCGGCGCGTACCGTCAGGTGCACGCCTCCACCGGCGTGGCGAACGCCTCGCCGCACGGCCTGGTGGCGATGCTGTTCGACGGCCTGGTCGGCGCGATCGCCGAGGCGCGTGGCGCGATGCGCGCCGGCAACCTGCCCGGCAAGGTCAAGGCGATCGGCCGCGCGCTCGGCATCGTCGACGAAGGCCTGTCGGCAACGCTGAACCTGGCCGACGGTGGCCGCCTCGCCGCCGACCTGCACGACCTGTACGCCTACATCGCACTGCGCCTCACCCACGCGAACCTGCGCAACGACGAAGCCGCGCTCGAAGAATGCACCCGGCTGATCGAGCCGGTGCGCACCGCGTGGGCGCAGATCGCCGACAAGGTTCCCGCGTGAGCCCGCGATGCAGCACCGCCATACCCGCCTTCACGCCGCCCAAGACTCGGGAGACGCCATGACATCCGCCCTGATGAACTACTACCAAGCCATCGAGAAGGCGAGCCAGGACATGCTCGACGCTGCGCGCGCCGGCAACTGGGACCATGTTCTGAAGCTCGAAGGTGCATGCGCGCTGCTGATCTCGCAGCTCAAGAGCAGCGCAGCGCGCCAGCCGCTCGGCGAGGACGAGATGCAGTTCAAGTCGCGCATCATGCAGCGCATCCTGATCAACGACGCCGAGATCCGCCAGCTGGCCGAGCCCTGGCTCGACAATCTCGACGAACTGCTTGCGGGCCGGACCAAGACCGTCCACTGAACCGGTTCGCACGCGACGCCGACGGAGCCACGCATGGAGACGATGCCGATGCCGCTGGACGCGCTGGGCGCGGCCAATGGCCTGGGTGAATTCCGGGTCGACTCGCCGCGCGAAGTGACCGCGCTGCTGCGCCAGCTGTGCGACGGCAACGTCACGCTGAACCTGAACGCGAGCGACGGCAGCGTCGTCAGCGCGACGCTCTGGGCGTTCGACACCGACCGCGGCAGCCTGGGCTTCAATGTCGATGCTTCCGATTCCGGTTTGCCGCCGCTGCTCGAATGCGACGAAGTGGTCGTGGTCGGCTACCTCGACAGCATCAAGGTGCAGTTCGATGTCCAGGACCTGGTGCTGGTGCGCGGCGTGCGCGGCGACATCCTGAACTGCCGCGCGCCGCGCGAGGTCTACCGCTTCCAGCGCCGCAACACCTACCGCGTACGGCCGATCCTGCGCAATTCGCCGGTCGGGCGGTTTCGCCACTCGACGATTGCCGACATGCAGCTCGCGCTGCGGGTGCTCGACATCAGCATCGGCGGCTGCGCGCTGTTCCTGCCCGACGACGTTCCGCCGCTGCAGCCCGGCAGCGTGTTGAACCAGGTCGAGGTCGAACTCGATGCCGATACGCGCTTCAAGGTCAACATGCGGCTGCAGCACGTCACTTCCCTGGGCGCCGACGCAAAGGGCGTGCGCCTGGGCTGCGAATTCACGCGTGCCGACCCCTCGGCGCTGCGCGCGCTGCAGCGATACATCGACCTGACGCAAAAGCGGGGGAAGCTCCTTTCGCTCGGCTGAGTCGATAGAAACGCACGACTTCGAGCCCCACCCGTCGGGCGCCGGCACTATTTCACGCCGTGCGCCCTCAAGCCGCTCGGCGAACCGGCCGATAGGAGGCGCATACCCGCCCCTTTTTCGTCTGGAGCGTCCGATGAGCATCGGCACTGTCAACGGCATGGGACCCGTCACGTCCCCTCAAAGCGACCTGCGCAACGGCAGCGGTACCCACTCGGCCGCCGCCAGCGCAGCCGCCACAGCGCGCAGGAGCGCCGCGCCGGAGCCGACGAACGTCGACGAGGTCACCCAGCAACCGATGCCGCCGCGCTTTCCGTGGCTGAGCCGCCTGTCACAGCAACTCGAAGCCGCGTCGAAACAGCGCGCGGCGTTCCCGCCTGCGCCGGCGCTGGGCGACAACCTCGACAAGACTGCCTAGGGCCGCCTAGGGTCGCCTCGAATCGACCCGTCACGACGCGGCGCTATGCTCCGGGTCGCCCGCTGAATTGCACGGCGGGTCAGGAGACCCGAATGCCCTTTGCTCAGAACCTCGGCGCTCTCGTGCGCGCCGCCATGGCGCTCGCCTGCGGCGCCGCGCTGCTCGCCGCCTCCGCAGCCCAGGCCCAGGACAACAAGCTGCGCCTGATCACCTGGGCCGACTATGTGCCGGCCGACGTGGTCGGGCAGTTCAAGAAGGAAACCGGCATCGACGTCGAGATCACGCTCTCGAACAACGAGGAGATGATCTCCAAGCTGCGCGCCACCGGCGGCGCCGGCTTCGACCTCGCCCAGCCTTCGCAGGACCGCATCACCGGGCCGCAGCAGGAGTTCGGCATCTACAAGCCGATGGACCTGAGCAAGATCAAGTCGGAGCTGTTCATCGCGGCGATGCTCGATGCGACAAAGAAGAACACGACGCTGGGCGGCAAGGTCTACGGGCTGCCGCACATCTGGGGCACCGACGGGCTGGTGGTCAACACGCAGACCGCGAAGATGGCCGACTACGCCGACCTGTGCAAGGCCGATTACAAGGGCAAGACCTCGGTGCGCCTGAAGCGCCCCACCCTGCTCGCGTTCGCGTTCGCCGCCGGCAAGGACCCGTTCGCGCTGTACGGCGACCCGAAGGCCTATGCCGCGCTGATGGACGACGTCGGCAAGACGCTGGCCGCCTGCAAGGGCAACCTGCGCTTCTTCTGGGACAACAAGGACCAGCTGCTCAACGGGATGCGCGCAGGCGAGGTGGTCGGCGCGATGATGTGGGACACCGGCGGCTGGAAGCTCAACGGCGAGAAGCCCGAGATCAAGTTCATCGCGCCGAAGTCGGGTGCGATGGGGTGGATCGACACCTACGCGCTGCCGGCCAAGGGCCGCAACGACGCCGCGGCCTATGCATGGATCAATTTCAACATGCGCCCCGAGATCGCCGCGAAGGTGGCCACCTCGGCCGGCAACTTCACCGCCTCGCAAGGCGCCGACAAGTTCATGGATGCGAAGCTGAAGGCACAGTTCGCCGAGAGCTTCCCCGAGAGCGCGCTGAAGAACGTGCGCTGGTACCCGGCCGTGCCGGCCGGCATCGAGGAGATCGAGGGCAAGGTGCTCGATCGCATCAAGGCGGCGAACTGATCGCGCCGCTTCGATGTCGACCCCGGATCTCGAGGCTGCCGGTGTCGGCAAGACCTACGGCGCGCACGTTGCCGTCGACAGCCTTTCGTTCGACGTCCGGCGCGGCAGCTTCTTCTCGATCCTCGGCCCCTCGGGCTGCGGCAAGACGACGCTGCTGCGGCTGATCGCCGGCTTCCTCGCGCCCGACCGCGGCGAGATCAGGATCGGCGGGCAGCCGATGAACGGCGTGGCGCCGAACCGGCGACCGGTCAACATGGTGTTCCAGCACCTCGCGCTGTTCCCGATGATGTCGGTCGGCGAGAACGTCGGCTACGGCCTGGCGCGGCGCGGCGTCGCGCGCGACGAGATCACGAAGCGGGTCGGTGCGATGCTGGAGCGCGTCGGTCTCGCTGGTGCGCAGGGCAAGCGGGTCGATCAGCTCTCGGGCGGCCAGAAGCAGCGGGTCGCGATCGCGCGCAGCCTGGTGCTGGAGCCGACGCTGCTGCTGCTCGACGAACCGCTTGGCGCGCTCGACCTGAAGCTGCGCGAGCACATGAAGATCGAGCTCAAGCAGCTGCAGGCGGCGTTCGGCACCACCTTCGTCTACATCACGCACGACCAGTCGGAGGCGCTGGTGCTGTCGGATCAGGTCGCGGTGATGAACGCCGGGCGCTTCGAGCAGCTCGGCACGCCGCAATCGCTGTACTATGCGCCGGCCATTGCGTTCGTGGCCGGCTTCGTCGGC
>Ga0207674_10007674_pt1 | contig 12562 bp, 13 predicted proteins | sample KBSCornC72_FD_184303 | JGI IMG/M metagenome (GOLD analysis project Ga0207674, IMG submission 184303) | Corn rhizosphere microbial communities from Kellogg Biological Station, Michigan, USA - KBS Corn C7-2 (SPAdes) (version 2) | ecosystem: Host-associated > Plants > Roots > Rhizosphere > Soil ... | reverse complement strand
CCCAACTTGAAGTAGTTCTTCCGACAGCTACTTACCAGCACGCGGCTTGTTGAATCGCGACGTCGGCAACCACGAAGGCATTGCCTCGGTGTCCGCAACACGAATTCCCACCACTAACCCGAGCTCCGCAACCTTCAGTGGACCATTCCAGTTCCAATCAGGCTTCACCGTGTCGTTAGGCGAATGGTAGTCGGTGTCGAGCCACTGTCTCGCTCGCTTGATCCAAACTGCGACGTCACCTTCCGGAGCTCCCATTAGCATCAACGCCGGTACACCAGCTTTCACAAACGCATAATGATCGGAACGAACAAACGCATTCTCTTCGGGCATCGGATCGGGTGCTACCTGCGTACCGATCGCTACGGCAACCTCTTCAAAGGTCGCACCCAACTGTGAATGTTCAGCGCCGAACCCAACTACACGTTTTACTGGTCCATATACTTCAGTGCCAATCCCGTCGTAGTTGATATCTGCCGCCACTTTCTCAAGCGGCCAGGTTGGTTGCTTCACCCACGACTCTGCGCCGAGCAAACCGTACTCTTCACCTGTCACCGCGAGAAAAATAATTGAACGCTTTGGTCGAGGCGAAGTCTTTCCGAATGCTTCAGCGATAGCGGCGATAGTTGCAGTGCCGAGCGCATTGTCTGCCGCGCCCGGAAATATCTGCCCACTCCCATCAATTCCGTACGCGTCGTAGTGAGCGGAATAGACCACAGCTTCTTCTTTCAACTTAGCATCAGAACCTTCAAGCACTCCGACAACATTCGCACTCGTTGTCTCACTGATTTTGAAACGCAAAGCGACAGTGGTGGCCTTGTTCAAATCCTGCGAAACATTTTCACCAGCCTTCGCCTTGACCAGTGTCTGCGCGTAAGTCGACTGACCACCCGCAAACATCTTTTCCATGGCTCCATCGCTGACAAGAAATACTGGAGGAGCTTTAATCGCAGGCAGTGGTGTTGAAGCAAGACTTACACGGCGCCGCGAAAGATAATTCGCCACTGTGGCAAATGGCTGTTGTGGCGTCGCGGCGTTAGCGATGATGAGCGCAGCGGCGCCGCGTTCGATAAAATTCCTGATACGAACCTGCGGGCTGGTCGCTGTCTTCCACGCTGCCGCGTCAACTCCGTCGGGCGCGCCACCGAGCATCAGGACGATCTTTCCCTTCAAATCGAGACCCGCCAGGTCGTCACGCTTGAGGTCGGTTGAAACGACGCCATAACCAACAAAGACTAATCCTCCCGACAAGTCGACAGTTTCGGAGTTGTATGGCGGCAACACGACATAATCTTCGCGATGCTTAAGTTGTACATCGCCAACTTTGATAGATGTTTCGGGCAAAATTTCGGCACTTCTAAATTTGATCTGCTGAAAGTAAGTGCCATTGTCACCGGCGGGCTTCAAACCGAACTTCTTGAAAAGATCTGCGATATACGCCGCAGCCTTATCGGCACCAGGTTGGCCCGTGCCTCTACCTTCAAATTCTTTTGAACTCAGTTTGGTCGTTATTTCGCGAATCGTTTCGAGCTTGATTCGACCAGTAGCTTTCCGCTCGGCTTCAGTCAGCGTGCTCGCCGGCGTTATTGTGTTCGGTGGTTTGGTAGCTGTAGCCGCGCCTCCCTGCCACGCGAATGCAGTCGACGAGAGCAAAGTGGCGAAGAGTACTGTTGGGAGTAGTGCGGAGAGCAGCGTGGAGAGTCGTGCCGACAATAATCCACGACTATGGAGTTTTCTACGACCAATTGATTTCATCAGAGTTATCCTTAGCGAGTCATATGCGAGCAAGTCTAGCTTATACGCAGCTCGAGTCACTTTAGTTTGTAAGGAGCGTTGAGGACAAGGAGTACCGCACATCTCAATAGTTGTGATGGCCTGTTTATAGCTATCTATTTTCCATATGTCATTTTCCATTTTTCATTTTGCTGGACCATTGCTCCTCGACTCACCAGAATCATGCTGGACTATTGCTGCTCGACTCACCAGAATCATGCAGTTGGGAAGGGTGGCAGAGCGGCCAGCACACTCAACTTAAATAGTCGAATCCAGCGACGCCCCCGCTCGACTTGTTGCTGGACCACTTTGCAGGATGTTAAGGGAAGCAGCGGGGGCGGCGCTGGGTTTCGAGGAGGGCGAGTCTTGATATGCGCCGCTCTGCCACCCTTCCTGACTGTGGGATTCTAGTTAAGGGAGAGCTGGGAAGCGCTCTTTTGCTCAGCGGTAAAGGCGAGCGGTTGCCAAAAATCAACTCTTCCCCAAAGGATAGGATGATCAAAGCCCGGAGGCATTACTCCGACGACGCTCACTGTCTTGCCATCCAGTTGCAGATTGCGACCCACAACACCTGGGTCGCCTCCAAAACGACTTTGCCAGAAGCGATCACTGAGCACGATGACGTTGTCGACGCCGGGCTCAAATTCCTCCGGGTTGAAAAGACGACCTAGTGCGGGCGCAACGCCGAACGCCGGAATGAAGTCAACCGTCCCGGCCAGACCACTCACACGTTGAGCTGTCTGACCCTGCTCAACAAGACTCCGGCTGACATAGGTGTAAGCGGCCATCTTCTCAAACACCGTGTTCCTCTCGTGCTCAGTCAAGAAGACGCCAGGGTTATGCGGCCAACTGTCGGAAATAGGCGAAGTTCGAAACACGCGCACCAACTGCGACGACTGTGGATAAGGAAGCGAACGAAAGAGAAAGGTATTCAGCACGCTAAACATCGCCGTGTTCACGCCAATTCCCAGCGCCAAAGTTAACGTGGCGACAACAGTAAAGCCTTTATGTTTGAGCAACATCCGAAAGCCGTATCGAACATCCTGAAGTAAGCTCGTCATGGTTGACTCCTTGATGAGACAGGTGCGGTGCTCGCAGTGCACTCCGTTAGGAGTGCCATGTTTATAGCACACGCCCCGAAAAATGTTTTCGCACTCCTTTAGGAGTGCCATGTTATCTCAATCGTAGAACTCGAACACATATTCCTCTTTGAACTCGATCTCGGAACTGCCGCAGTAACGTCAGATGCTCGTCGCGAAACGAGCGAAGGCTGTGATGCTTGTCTTGATTCATGACGTATCGAATAACGAAGCACGCTACATGGCACTCCTAAAGGAGTGCGAGGTTCGCTGGTGTGTCGCTGCTATAAACATTGCACCCCTATGGGGTGCCGCGCGTTTTAAACGGATGGGGCTATAAACATCACACCCTGCCGGTACCGTCTAGATTTTCCTTGGTCTGAGGTTCTCTAGGAGATTTCAGATTGAAGTGATCGCGCTGACCACATGAAATAATCTTCAATCTGAAATCAACATTACTTTCCAAAAGCGTATAGGTGATTTTCGGTTCTCACGTAGATGTTCCCTTCAGCTAACGCAGGTGTGGCCAGGATGGCGCCGTCAAGCTTGTTGGTAGCCAGTATTTTCAACTGTTCACCAGCATCCAGCACAACTACCACACCCTCTTCCGACGCAATGTACACCTTGTTGTCGGCGGCTACTGGCGAGGAGTAGTAGTAGCCCGGCGCTCCTCATCGTCCCTTCTTAATTCGTAATCTGTGTAACAAACCGACAACTTCTTGTTTTCCTGACAAGATTTTTACACCGAAGGTGTTGGCCAATTCCAGCCCAGGGTTGAGCTTTGGCAACCCTGGGATCAAGTGGGTGATGGCCGAGAGTACCCTGAAAGGGTTTGCTGCATTTGCGAACCCCTTCAGGGTTTGATTGTGTACCGGACCTTCTTTGCCCCAGGGTTGCCAAAGCTCAACCCTGGGCTGGAACTTGCGAACACCTTCGGTGTTGGATTCTGTTTACTGTCGTCCGTTTGGTTGCGGCTATGCCTCGCTGCGTAATCTGTGGATGCTCTTCGGTTATCTATTAGCTGAACACCACCTTAGCTCATGTTGTGACACATTTTCGACAGGCATTACCGTCCGGCACAGCAGCAAGAAATGCTGAAAGACCTTTCACGATCGCAGCTACGATTTACGGTTCACGATTTACAATTCAGGTACAGGCGCTCGATTGTCATTTCGCCAGCTTCAACCCGCCGCACCACCTGCGCCAGGTACGGATCTCTCATCTCCAACGCATAACGGATCAGCGATCGAGTTTGTCTTGGTATTGCACTGTTGGTTATGAGCAATCGAGCACGTCGTTTCAGAGAAGCGTCGATTTCTGGGAAAGCGGACGTCTCGTTCGAATATGAGCGCGAACAGGCTTAGTGTGAATTGTTCGAGATGCGCTTATTCGGCACGGCCGGACATGTTACGCTCAGGCCCAGGATTCCTCTTCACGCTGGATTGTTTGGAGATTATCGGCCCGTCCAAAAATGTTCTTTTGTTATTCTTGGAATTGCGCGAGTTCCTGGAGATCAAGGCCACAATGAAAACAAAAACGGTTATTAGTCTGATGATAGTAGGACTAATGCTTATTGTAATTGCAGATGAGTGTGCTGCGACTCCTCAGCGAAAATCTTCAGCCAGAAAAGAAGTGAAAGTCTACTTCTATCATGATCCCGGCGAGTATATTGACCTCTCTCCCGTCACACGTTTGCTGAGTACAACCGTTCCGGCACGTGCCGCCATTGACGCACTGCTTAAAGGACCTACGGCTCGGGAGCGTCAACTGGGGTTTAATTCACTAGTCAGCGCCAGCGATTTTCGCATTGGTTCTCTGAGCATCAAAGATGGAACAGCAAAAATTAATTTTGTTTCGCAGCGGAGCTGGCACGGCTGGCCCGGTGATCTTGGTCCAGTTAGATTCAAAACGGCAGTCGAACTGATTCTGAAACAATTCCCAACCGTCCAAAGCGTAATCGTCTCCCTCAACGGCAACCCCAACTTCGCCGCCGAGAGTTGATGCGAGTTGTAGGGGCGCGACCTCCGCGGCCGCCCTCCTCGCAAAACAAGATCCAGCGAATAAATGTGACCCTTTCCCAATCACACTTTCGGGATAACGCCACAGACAGCCATACCTTCAAATTCAATCTGCGAAACCTGTGAATGCTCCAGTTCTTAATGTTCGATATGCTTTAGAGCCTCTTGCAAAAGTCATTTCTTCACTCCGGAGGAGTGTCATGTTTATAGCCGAAGGCCCCGTACCATATTGCGCTCCGGAGGAGTGCCATGTAGCTCGTCGACCGTTGATTTTTGTTAGAGGTCGTACCGGAATCCGCAGTTAATAACTTTCCGCCATAGACATAGCACTCCTACGGAGCGCGATTTGGGTCGTGATCTGAGCTATAAACATTGCACTTCTCCGGAGTGAAAAGATGACTTTTGCAAGAGGCCCTTTAGCTTGTCGTGAGTTCCTCTAAGCAGCATGCGGTTCATTTTGGACACACACGACAAGCTAAAGCATATCGGACAATCCGCTGATTACGCAGACTCTTCCAGCCTGGTCAGATAGGAAGAGAACTGATGACCAATTGACTTCTCATCGAAGGTCCAAATGCACTCAGCACCACCGCCTTGTCCAAACACAATTTCATCTCTGACCTTTCTTTTAAAGACTTTCTCGACGATCATTGTCGTCGCCCGGACACCATCAACGTCAGTGTGCCCGTCTGTATTTCCCGGCTTTCGACAGGGAGCGCCCTTACGATGACAACTGCGTCCGCTTCCTCAAACGATTCGAGGACCGTAGGTCGCCCACCGCAAAGCAGGCCGTAACGGTTTGCGCCGCACTAAAAAGAAACGCACATGAGAGAGTTGAGAGTAAGAGGTATCGCGAGGAACCGAAGCCCATTTTTGCCTCTCCTTTGAGGAATTGTCAGACGCATTCTCGCGATGGACCTTCACTTTGGCGATCAAGTGCCGTGGATCAAAACTCATCGGCTGCATTGTCAAACACAACAACCTCGATCAATAGCGAAGTACTTACTAGGTCAAGACCATCGCCAGGATTCTACAATCCTTGGATCGATTGATTGGCTATTATGAGGCAACCGGGAAGGCGTTGCGTTGCTTGCGTGTGGGAGCGGAGCAAAAGTGGTTCTAGATGTTAGCCGAAATGTGCATTCGCTCAAATTGCGTAATCGGCATAATCTGTGGATAAGAATATCAGCCAAGATGTAGCCGATGGACTCACTGGTGGCCTGGCCCAGGCAAAGTGAGCCTACGTTTGTTGGAGTTTGTCTATTGGTCCATTTGGTTTATCCGTTTCGGCCTTTTCAAAATACATCGCTTACGGAGATGAACTTTGGAGTGGACCATCAACAGACTCACAAGTATCTAACCGACTCAAACTCCCTGACTGGGTCAACAACTCAGAGCTTCGGGCAGCGTCTCGATCAGCGTCTGTGAAAGACTGTTGGCTCATGTATTTCGCAGGAGGCGCGACTGAACCGGGATACTACGCTCTATTTGCGGATGATTCACTTTCACTCGCGAAATTTCTCATGCCGATCGTAATGTAGGCTCGACATCTCAGCGAGCGATGAAGCAAAATCCTCAGCGAGCTTCACGTGTGCAGGAGTTGTCCTATCTATTGGTATGCCCATGATCTGCGCATGGTTCTCACGGAACTCCGGAGCGTCTGGTTCGTCCTCGACGATTTGCAACCCTAAGTTTAGGACGCGCTCGGTGGGTAGAGCTAGTTCTCCGAAACAGGTATTTAGACCGGCTAAGCACGCCTGGGGTGAGCAGTTCACTCCCTTTAAAGCAGAAAGGCCGATCTCCTGATCGCGAAGTACGAAAGCAGCGCTCGAGACTCTTTGAGTCGCAGGGTCGTACCATCTTCGACTTCTGATGGCCCGGTAAATATTTGGAAACTGCTCAGCGTCAATATCTGGCATTGTGAGGGTTGTCAAAGACTGCTCGAAGCGCTTGTACAACTGTAGCTAGTGAGAAATTGTGAACAGCTGAATCGCGATTGATCCTCTGATAGATAAAAGGAACTTGTTCCGCTCGTGAAGGAATCAAAACTCGCAAAGTTCGGTTATCTCGAAACCATTCAATCCTCAATCCTCCATTTCCATCTGGTGCAATGGACAACTCAGGTACCGCATTACCCAAAATAGCGTTCACATAGAGCAGCATCTCAGCGGCCTGTTGGTTGGCGTGGGGGGTAATAGGTGCATCAGTCTCACGCTCTTCCTGCACCAACAACTCCAGATCGGACAGCACCGGCGATTGTCGAATCAGCCTGCTCTTAATGTACGGTATCGCATCATTTTGCAAATCTGAGATGGTATGAACTTCAATAGGCGCGTTAGGATAATTGCGAGGCACGCATGTCATTCTCCAATCAAGTGAGGATTCACTTGCCAGACGCCGAATAACTGATTCCGGTTGTAGGCCGGGAAAGTTATTTCCTAACGATAGGTCCTGTAACGCAACGGGCATGATCTATTGTTCCGCGAACTGAAGATTAAGTTTCTCGAGGAATTGCTCGAGAAGCTTTCGCGACTGATGGGCATAATCGATGTAGTCAATCTCGTCACGATCAAAAACAACGATGTAGTTCATATAAAGTCCATCCTGCAGCTGAAGCGAGTGGTCAAGGGACAGACGAACCCGAGCATCCATCTCCTTGTCATGCCATGTTTCAAGCAACCCGCTGCCAAGATCCTCGCCGGGTAAGGGAATGTTGCGACGAGGTAGAGCCGTTAAAAATTCTGTTGAAGTATTCTCTACAATATTACTGTGGTTCGAGTAGGAGAATATGTGAGATCTAAAAGAGAAGTTGTCAACACTCTGGCGTACCCATTTGTTACCCTTGGAAATTACACTAATAAAGCCCTCCAAATCGTCATAGCTGAACGAGGCGAGATTGGCTTGTACTTGGTCGAACTTGAATTTATAGAGACCGAACGATCCAAGTCGAACCGTAACGGACGCTGATGATGGTTCACTAGCCTCACCATCTAGACGGAAATTTCCCAGACCCACATTATTGCCGGAGAATGCTTCAGAAAGCCCTTGGATGATGTGACGCATTTCACCCATCAAGTTAAATGCCGGCCCATTAAAAAAACCGTAGTAATCTATGTTTGCCTGTTGAACGAGCAGTTTCTGCATGTGGGTTGGTCCAGTCAATCTGTGAAGCTACATGGATTCTAACCAAAAGGGCTCTCGAGTCAAAGACGCGAGGCCTGATCCCGCAGAATACACGAATCCCGTATCAGGTTGACAGTAGGTCGAAATCTGGAAAATAACCAAGTCAAAGCTCCGTGATTTGATAGGTTGTTGCTCGACGTATCACGAATGTATCCAAGATTATTCAATAATGACAGGTCCAGGTAAATATCTGTGTTTCTCAAGTTCCTCAACTATCGCATGTAACACGCCGTCTTCAAGTTCACTGGCCTGGCGAATTGGATCGAGACTTGCAATGGTGTGGTTGGCCCTGCTTCATAAAGAGTACTGAGGATCTCTTCTGCACTGGCTCTTTTGGCATCATTCATCGATCTCAGCTTCCTTTCCGATCGCTTCGGCGCCCTGACTTTGCGGCTCAATCCAACGGAGAAGAAGTTTACTCAATGTAGTGACCTTGTATCCGACAGCTTTGATTCTGCCGGTACGATCGTCGAATTCGGGTATCTCACCCTTTGAAAGCCGCTTGTACTCGAGGTCGAGTAAGCCCAACTCAGTCAGTTTCACGCGATAACTGTCACGCAATGCTCCCTTATCAACGTTCGGCTGCGGAGAACCTAAGGATCGATGAATTGGCTTGAACAGTTCGTCGTGAAGCTCCGCGAACTCTCGTCGTTCGTTAGAGCGTAGAGAATAAAACTTCAGAGTAAGAATCTCTGCATCATTGAGTTCACCGAGCAACGACAAGAGTTTCTTTTGTTCAACATGACTTAACTGATCATTCGTGATGCTGTTTGCGAGGAGAGAAGCGATGTAGGTGCGACGTTCATTAGACATTGCACGAGAGGCCTGGGTCAGCCCCTCCTCTAATAAATCAATGAATTCTGCTGACTGCGTCTTGAGTTCAACCGCGTCCTCCTCTAAGTACTTGACGCGATCATCGAGTTCCTTCGCAAAAGTTATCAAACGATCAAGCTTCTGATTTGGAATCGCCGCACCGATTGCCTCAGCAAGGATTGGTCCGACAAAAGGGGCCGCGCCGACAATGCCCTTTAAGAAAGCGGCACTAACATCGGACTGCCGATTCTCTAGGTCCGGTGATTCAATTTTGATAATACTCACTTGTTTGGCCATAAAATTCCGCCTGTGAAGAATTCAGAATTCACCATCATAACTGATGCTGATTCAACCGGTTTCATGGCGTGGCCTAAGCTACGAGGCGCGATCTCTGGCTCTGGATGAAAACCACAAGTGAAGTCAACCTTGACGTTGTTGCCGAGCCGGGGCGATTTGAGGCTATACAAAAGATTGACGAACTCTGTTGATTTGCGGCTTTCAATTGGTTACATGCTGTTTTACCGAATCCAACCCAGGCGAGAAGTAGTGCGCAGAGTTGGACCAGATATGCTCAAACCGATACAGCCGATGCCGGAGTTCAACTTCGGTTAACTTTCGGTCCTCCGAAATAGAAAAATTGTGGCGACTAAGAAGAACGCCGTAGCGACGTCAACGTATACCCAAGTCTGTCTAGTCATCCGCAAGGGAAACAACGGTTGAAAGAGCATAGCGATTGCACCGAAGGCAAAGGCCCAACCTACCTGCTTGCGTTGTATTGCGACGTAGACACCGTATGCACACACGGTACACGTTACGAGTCTCAGAATGGTGTAGTAGCCAATCGGGTGTTTCGCTAACGCCCACACGAGTAGCCCCGCAGTCAGCACGCGAGCGATTAAAAACACGTGTTTCGTCATTTCAACTAATTATCAGTAAGGATCAGGTCGACCTTCATCCGCCTCGGTGGCTTCATTTAATTTCTTTAATTGAGCTGCGTCGTTCATGTCGTGCAGCTGATCTTCTAGTGTCTTACGCAAAGGGACAACCTTCCAATAGGCTTCCCCGGACTCAGGAAAAAACTTACGGACCGCAAGATTTAAAACTAGACCATGCCCATCCTTCTCAATGTCGGCGGCTACCCAAAAGACATTGAACTGATAGAGTTCAGTAGAGACACCCTTAAGTTTCCAATTGGGAAGGTTAGACTTTACAAATTCGACCACGGCGCTTCTTATTTGTGAACGCATTCTGTTGTCAACATCATTGTCACTCTGAAACTCTTCTTCTTTGTCTGCCACGTCCTTTGATGACGTCGGGGGCTCACTTTCCTGACAAGCGGTGAACAATAATGTAATTACAAAGACTGCGATAACGGCACGAGACAGCGTAGAAGCGATTTGGCCCATTGTTAACGGTTCTCCGACAAGCGTACAACCGATGCGATTGCGGCAACCAAGCTTATTACACCAGCCAGTATTAACCACCAGAGCGGGTCAGTAGTCTTTATAAAAAAGCCAACCGTCGCAATCACAACCACGAAAATTCCAAACAGAATGGCCAGGACAATTCCAACCACGAACTGATAGGTTGGCGCAGTGCGTGCACCTGCATAAACAAAATAGTAGGCAGAAGCACCACTATTGATTAATTGAAGCATCCAGTCTGACCATGATGCACTGGTCATTGAGTTGATCAGGATAATAAGAAGTTGAACTCCGAAGAAGGAAGCGACCGCAGCCGGCAGAACGGCGATCCAACGTAGGATCGGGATGATGACCGCTTGACGTTCTTCTGTTAGACCAGAGCTTGTATTTGAATTCATGAGGTACTCCGATATCAAACCGTAGTGTTGCGAGTACATTCGGGTTAGAAAAGTTAGAAAACGCGATCAATGTTATTAATCTTGGGATTACGAACAGCTTTTTATTGTTCGAGGCGCACATTCGTAGAGGTTTCGATCGAAACTAAGACTTCACTTGGGGTTCATAGAATCTCGGAAGTCTCTGAGCTAGATGTTTCCAGCCTGTGACGTGTCGTCTTTTCTTTTAGCAACAGTTGAATCAAGTCTATCCGTGCCTCGAGAACTGTCATCAGATCACTACCACCCATCAGAAATCATCAATCGTCGTTGTCCTGAAGTGCTGACGAACTCCGTCTTTGGAATAGCCATTGAACCGCCAGGTATAGACCAAGCGTGTTATCGAACTTGCTGCGAGTCAGATTCCGGCAGGTGAATCTAGGTCGAAGGCGTCCACCAAATTGTTTCAGTTACTTTTCCTCAAATCTCAAATTGGTGGACTGAAACGTGAAGGCCCATCGATTTGCGATTCGTTTCCGCCAGAGTGGACACTTGAGGTTATTTAAGACAACCCCTCACTTTATATGAACGCAGAGTCATTTCATTACATCCCTGCCTCCGTTCGAGAAATACAAACGCTGTGATCTAATCTGCGTGGTCCATATGCGATCCAAATATGCGGTCCAAGTTTGCAAGGCGCAGACCTTCAGTGATATAAGGCCCGACATCTCAACACCGTCCACCTCAGGAGGGCCCTTACCAATGCCGCAAGTTCCAAGCAAAGTAGCTGCGAGACTGTCAGCAGCTATCAAACGATTTCAACCCATCATCGCTTCGGCAAAATCACGTGATGCCAATGAATCAGATACGGTGATCATCGTCACCGATATGCTCTCAGAAGTATTTGGCTACGATAAATATTCGGAGATCACGTCTGAGTGTTCTATTCGCGGGACGTGGTGCGACCTGGCAATCAAAATTGATAGTAAGTTTGAATACTTGCTTGAAGTTAAAGCCATCGGCTTAGAGCTGAAAGACTCTTACACAAAGCAAGCCGTCGACTACTCCGCGAATCAAGGTACTGATTGGGTTCTTCTAACCAATGCAGAGACCTGGCGCGTTTACAAAGTTACCTTCGCAAAACCGATCATGTCGGAGCTGGTGCTTGAAATTAATTTCTCGTCGCTCAGTCCGAAGAAAGCCAGTGATCTCGAACTTCTTTACAACTTGTCACGAGAAGGTTGGATGAAATCAGCGCTCGGTGAATTCCACACGCAACAACAAGCCTTGAGTCGCTTCTTCATGGGGGCTTTGGTGTTAAGCAATCCCGTTCTGGAAGTTCTCAGGCGAGAGCTGAGACGAATCTCTCCCGATGTGAGAATCGACGTCGAACAAATTAAGACCGTGCTTACTACTGAAGTTTTAAAACGAGAAGTCGTCGAAAGCGAAAAAGCCGAGGAAGCTCGCCGCAAGATCGCCCGCACCGCCGGCAAACTCTTACGCACCAAGGCTGCACTGCCAGTTACAGATTCACCAGCAACAAGCCGCAAGCTGGAGCCCGTACCGAACCACGATGCATCCAATCGAGAAAACTAACGAAGGCTGAAGTGCTACAACCGAGATTTTGAAGAATTACGAGACGGTCCTTGCGATGGACCAGAACAACTTAATCGCGTGATTTGGCACGACTTCTGAATGGGCGATCCGGCAAATCCGATAAGGGTAGAAGGTAATTTTATAAGGCGATTAACACTTCGTGGCACTGATTTAGAGGCACTCAGCTCCTGCCAGATGGCCATTGAATTCCGCCCACGCTGCAATCCTGAATCAATGAGTTCGCGATACGGCTCACAGTGGCTGAGCGTGAGCGCTTGTTTGAGTGTCTTGCTGCTTTCGCGAGG
>Ga0207674_10007667_pt1 | contig 12565 bp, 9 predicted proteins | sample KBSCornC72_FD_184303 | JGI IMG/M metagenome (GOLD analysis project Ga0207674, IMG submission 184303) | Corn rhizosphere microbial communities from Kellogg Biological Station, Michigan, USA - KBS Corn C7-2 (SPAdes) (version 2) | ecosystem: Host-associated > Plants > Roots > Rhizosphere > Soil ... | reverse complement strand
CGCGATAGTGCGCTCAAGCTGGCGTTCCATTTGCCCTATGTATGCCGCGAACAGGCAGGAGCGTTCCCACTGCATAGAGTGTGTAAATACCGCTGCTCCCTGGCCCTCTCGACCAAGCCGATTGGCAAGAGGCACCCGACAGGACTCAAAGGAAACGCGGCAGGCTGGCGTGCTTGTTAAGCCAACTTTGCGCAAAGGCTCCCCAAGCACCAGGCCCGGCGTGTCTCTCTCCACCACAAACCCGGTAATGCCTAGATACCCATGAGCCGGATTGGTCGTGGCATACACGACGAAGAGATCGGCAACAGGACCATTACTGACATAACTTTTCTGCCCATTCAGGATATATGCATCTCCATCACGGGTTGCGCGGGTTGTGAGCGCAAAAACATCAGAGCCAGCCTGCTCCTCAGTAATTGCATTTGCGCCTATCAGCGAGCCGTCGCAGAGACCCGGTAAAAAGCGGCGTTTCAGGGCCTCTTCCGCGTGCTCTGCGATTGGCATCGCGCAAGCAAAGAGATGGGCAGCGATGGAAAAGACCAGGCCCATATCCTCGCAACCGCGACCAAAGGCTTCAATCACCCGCGCTGTCGTCAATGGATCGTATCCTCTCCCGCCATAGTGTTCCGGCACGCTCAAGCCAGGAAGATGCAGCGCTCCGCATTGTTGCCATTGCGCGCGCGTCCAAAACTGGTCAGGGAGAGAAGAGAAAGCTTTCTGGGCTTCCATGAGTACCTGAGCATAAGATGCATCTTGTTCCTGTGACCATGAAAAATCCATGTTATTTGCTCCGGCAGCACTACTGCTCTTGAAAAGACACTAAAAAGCTGGTGCGAAGGCATTCCCTGTCAATTCGCCGAGATAGCGATGCCAGATATGATCTTCGTTCCGCTCAACCTCGCTCACGATGTTCTGCATCTTCCTGAGCACCGGTGGGGCATCGTCGTCGTAGACATCTCCCTGAAGCAGCTTGATCATATCCAGACGATAACGTTCATCCTGTACGAAGGCCGTAAAAAGCGCATTCAGCCGGTAGTACACGGTGATAAAGTCATACCAGTTTTTGGTTCCACGCCGCAGGGTGGTCTCATAGGTGTGGAAGCTCTCTTTCTTGAAGCTGCCAGTCTGCGCCGCGCGGATAATATCAGCGCTGGCAAAACGCGAGCTGTTGACCGCGATACTGACGCCTGTCGAGAAAATGGGATCAACAAAACGCGCGGCATCGCCAATCAGGACAAAATCGTCCCCGCAGATCTGCTTCATTGCATAGCTATAATCTCCCTCATCCTCCAACGGGCGAACCTGCCTGGCTTTGCGCAATTCCGCCGCCAACTCTGGCCGACTTTCGATGCACTTCCAGTAAAACTCCTCGCGCTCCTGCTTCGATTTGGCAAAATGTTTCTTTTGGGTCACAACGCCAATGCTCGTGACGGTCTCGGTAATGGGAATTTGCCAAACCCAGGAGTTGGTGAGTGGGAGGAAATGGACAAAAAGGTATTCCCCCTGAGTCGCATCTTTTGCCAGCACGCTGCGATCATACCCTTCAAACCAGGTGTGAACCGCGTACTGATCAAAGACAGCATCCTGCACACGCAATTTTAGCTGTTTGCCCAATAAAGTACGTCGCCCGCTCGCATCGACAACCAGACGTACATTTGTATGGAACTCTTTCTTTCCCAACGTGAAGTGAATCTGTGGGCGTCCCGGCTCTGAAAAATCCACGCGCTGAACGTGTATACCTTCGTACACTGTTGCACCGAGTTCATGAACATGCTTCAAAAGCATCAAGTCAAATCTCCCTCGATCGACGTGAAAGGTATAGTTGCGATCAACCCCAGGCTGTTCCCGCTCTTCAAAACGTATTTTTACATGGCAATCTGGTTCTAAGCCTTCAAAGCTATCGGTGTAGATAGGACCATTCCCGCTTGTCGTCCAGGCTCCTCCATACTTTTTAGGGAAACCAGCCTGGTCCAGTTTTTCAAGAAAGCCAATTTCCTTAAAGACGCGCGTTGAAGCAGGCACAAAGGATTCCCCTACATGTGGACGAGGAAATAATTCACGCTCAAAGATGACACAGGAGAGTCCGGCTTTCTCCAGGTAGGATGCAAGCGAGGCTCCCGCAGGGCCACCGCCTATAATGCCAATATCGAAATCAAACTGGGCCATAACTGCTTCCTTTACTGTGAACTAGGTGAACAAGTTTCAAGATGGAGGAATTATGGCACGCGCATACTTTGCACTGGGTTTGCAGATTACTTTGCAGAGAGCTGCCGCTGTTCTATAGCTACGCAGCCTGAATGTATCGCACAAAGGGGCCGATTGTAAAGGCCGAAGACCTTGCAGAACAGGCACAGGAGGCAGGCGCTTCTCTGACTTTGCTGCAAAGAAGCGCCTGGACGGGTAGGCTCTCTCGTAGGAACGGACAGGCTTTCTATCACCTGGCCTCAAAAGGGGAAGAGTTCATTTTGAGATCGCGATGCAGGTTTTCAATCGCTTCGCCAGGCTCGATACCCAGTTCCTCCTGGAGAGTTTCTCTGCATAGCTGATACTGACGCAGCGCGGCACCACGCTTGGCCTGGCGCAGATAGCAGAGCATGATGTTATAATGGGCATCTTCCCGACAATTATCGAGGGTAAGAATACAGCGCCAGTGATGGATACTCTCATCATATGCCTGATCTTGCCAGGCAAGTTGGGCCAGTTGATGATGCGCGTCCAGATAGAACGTGCATAATTCATCGCGTTGCAGTGAACACCAACGATTGGAGAAAGGCCGTCCGTAATCACCCTGATAGAGTTCAACCATCCTCAAGAACGCTTTCTGCGCAACAGTAAACTCACCAGTGGAGAGCGCGCGCGTTGCCTCTGACCTCAACTGGCAAAATTCTTGAACATCATACCAGACATTCTCACCGTAGCAAGTAGCCAGATCCAGATAGTAGCCATTTGTCAGGAAGACAAAGCAGGATTCGCCCAGTAACTTGCGCAATTGGTGGAGAGTGGAATGGAAGGTCTGATTAATGCGCTCATCAAACTCAGGCCAGAGTTCGGTGATGATGCTCTCTTTGCTCACAGGGGCTTTTGCATTGAGCAAAAAGAAAAAGAGTTCCATAGCCCGCGCCATGCGCCAATGTTTGATTGGCTGATCATTGAGCAGCACTGTTGGTTCGCCAAATGCTCGGATGGTAAGCTTCGGCAAAGAGAGCTGCGGCGAGGCAACCAGCATGGTAGCCTGCGGGGTGTCCACAATTTCCGAGACAGCCAGCTCTAACGAGAGCATTTCTCGCAAACGCGCGAGAGGGAGTAAACTCCTCACTATCTGAAGCAGCGCTGGAAGCCATTGCAATTGCACCTGGACCAGGTGGGTATAGTATATATGCTCCTCAAGCCAGCGCGTGATATCTACAAGCTGAACCACTACCTCTTCCTTCTGTCCACGTGCAAGCTGGCACGCAGCTAAACGCAGCCGCGCGATCATTAGCTCTTGCTGTAGGCCACTCTGGCTCAGTGTCTCCTCAATCTTCACCAGGAGCAAAAAAGCCTCATCGTAACGCTGCTGGTAAAGCAAGATCAGGGCATACGTCAACTCGCGTTCGGCCAGCTCATAGTTAACCCTTTCCTCATTCCCAGATGGAAGCTCGATCTTGTGAAGCCAGACGAGAGCGCTGGATGGATCTCCAAGCAGCAATTGCGCCAGAGACACATTAGGGAGGATGGACTGAACAAGATGCTGATTTTTTGCGTTATACGCCATTTCCAGCGCGTGCTCATAGAGCGTCAGGGCCTGGGCATACATTCCCTGTTCCAATTGAAGAAAACCCAGATTGGCCAGAACATGTGGCTCAGAGCCACGGGCAGAGACTGATCCGCGAACCAACGAGAGAGCCTCTTGCAAGTCAGCTTCCGCTTCTGTATACCTCCCTTGCTCTCGCGAGAGAATACCTCTGCGTATCAGGTTGTCCACTTTCCCCTGCTCATCGTGCAATTGTTCACAGTAGTTCAGAGCGCGGTCAAGATGATATTCTGCCAGCAGAAAATTACCAGTCAGGTAATAGGCATTGACCAGTACCCCATGAATATCCGCAATTTGATGCTTGGGAAGTTGATGGTGCCAGTTGTAGAGAACTTCCTGCAAGGCAAAAACGCCAGAAGAGAAATCCCCGAGCAGAGTCGCGCAGATGCCGACGCGCAACTTGGCCTCCGCGCGCAGTTCGACCTCCTGCTCAGGCAGTGTCTGGAGCGTTTGCAAACAGAGGTTTTGTGCCTGGAAATACTCGCCAATCTGGTACAGTGCTCTGCTGCGGAGGATATGCACTTCGGCTTGCCAACGCTCTATTTCGGCAGGTGAGTAATGGGATGCCTGCTCGACAAGCAGAACGGAAATTTTCTCTAGCAAGGGGGAAGCGGAGGCATGTTTACCCTGGGCCAGAGTCACAGCCCCTTCGATCAACAGGAGGCGCGGAGAGTGCTCCTTGAGAGCTAGAGGCAGAGCCTGCAACCAGTAGGTAAGCGTATCTAAGCGCCTCTGGCGCAGATACTCTTTATATACTTCAAGAATCAATTGGATGGCCAGGTCGTAGTCATGCGCTTTGAGCGCATGGTACATCGCCTGCTCATAATTCAGGCAGGTATGCCAGAGTTCGGCAGCTTTGCGGTGCAAGGCTAGAAAACGTTCCTGGTCCTGTTGACGCAAGTGAGCATTGAGAAGGTCTCGAATGACGGGGTGACATATATAAATTATTTGATTTTCACTTTCATAGGAACTGACAAACAGTCCCTGTTGCTCTAAACGCGAGAGCAATTCTGCCGCATCGTGAATTCCTAGCAAGGCATCGCACATTTCTGCCTCCATTTGCTGGAGGATTGATGACGGTTGCAGGAAACCATAGAGCGCCTGGTCGCGCTGAAATACCTCACGCGCGACATAAGCAAACAGATTCTTCCGCTTGCGCGCGGCAGCAGTATTCTCACGGAGAAAAGAGATGGTTGATCTTGGAAAAGTCGCCTGGCTGGTAGGCAAAAAGCGTAGATCTCCCAGATAAGTGCCTAATAAGATTCCAGTAATCCAGCCATCAAAAGAGACTGCCAGTTGTTCAGCATCCGCGGGAGTCAGAGTGGCCGAACCATGAAGCCGGGCCAGCTCAGAAATTTCCTCGGATGAGAAACGCAAGGTATTGCTATCAATGGCGAACAGCTCATCACGCACAATCAATTGAGCCAATTCAATACGAGGGAGAGAGCGGCTTTCGATTACCAGTACAGCCTGAGAAGGCAAGCGACTCAGCAAATAATTGATCAGGTCGGTAAGCGTCTCGCTCTCGTTAATTTGCTCATAATTACAGAGGAAAAGGGCAAAACGCTCGGAGATCTCTATGGTAATCGTATTGCAGAGGGCATCGATGACCGCGTGATAGAGATCGGACGAGGAGGAGGTATCGCGCACAAACTGGTTCGTAAAAACAGCCGAGAGTGAGTCGTTCAGTCGTGGGAAGGCGACACAAAGACTGTTAAGCAGGGTGTGCAGAAAAAGGACGGCATCAGTATCAGCTCGCTCCAAAAAATACCAGCAGCAGGGGATAGGAGCGGATACGGCGAAATCAGCCAGCAGGGTTGTTTTACCGTAACCAGCGGGCGCACAAAGCAGCACGAGCTTTTTGGCAGTTCGAGCAACCATCTGCTCTCTTTCACCAAGGAGAGCCTCTCGTAAGGCTGCGATGAGATTAGCACGATGAAGAACGGTAGAGGGAAGGGCCGGAGGCACAATTTGTCTGAAAAGGTTGGGTGTATACAATGACTCGCTCCTCACAGAAACAGGGTCTCGACCACTTGCCAGTGCCTGGGCACATACGGCATGCTTTAAAGAATTCAAGGCAAAAACATGCATCAAAACGCCAAATACTAGCGATACAAGCTCATAGGCTGCCTTCAGAGATGCATACATACCTTATCATAAGTTTACCATGATTTCAACAAGAAAACGGAAGATTTCAGACCATATGGAATGTGAGAAGTTGCGTCGATTATTCATAAAAGCAATAATTGCAGAGGTTGTTAATGCAAATTCACCTGCAAAGTCATTGCAAAGTGAGGGCATGTTACTCTCTAATGCAGAAGATCAAGTGGCATCAGAGAAGTCCTCTCACGGGTAACAAGATGCTACGTTGCATTCCAGCAGAAGCATGGAATGATAAAAAGGAGGGAAACCGCAATGAGTTGGTATCGACGCTTCTTCACTTATTTTCTACAAGCCTACTATCGGTTTGTTAGTCTGAAAATCCATTATCCCATTCTTGGATGCCTTGCGTTCTGCTGCGTACTAGGATTGTTGCTCCATACTCATGCTTTCAGCGATGGGCCAACACTCCCCTGGCCCTGGCCAGTTAACTAATCACAAATTGGCCCTCATGCCGACTGAGGAAACATCCATTGCCAGGCCCGCCCATTATCTGTGTGGAATCTGACAGGGAGTTTTCCCCAATCGGCATGTCTATCTGCAATCTGTGCGGACATCAAAAAGTCTGGAAGCCTCTAAAACAAGAATGAGGAGTATAAGTAGAGAGAATGTCCTGGAAAATAATCAACGAGATTCTTGCTCTAGCTTCTCTCGATCCGATTTTTCGAGACGCCTTGCAACGCGGTCCGGTCGCCGCTGCTGAGGCTCAGGGATTTGAACTGACTGACGAGGAGAAAAGAGTGTTTCGGGAATACGCGTCGATCCCCCTGGTAGAATTCTGCCAGGGCCTGTTAGAACAACTGGGTTCACCTCCGCTAGATGAGAGTTGATATGCAAGTCTTGCATACGCGAGAGGTTCCTCTTTCCTCATCGGCTTGAATCTTTAGCTGCCACCGTAGTACCTGCGTATTTCCCGTCCCGGAAAGTGAAAAGGCCCCTAAACGGACTGATTCGTGTCTGATCCAATCCGAATAAAAGCATAGACATATCCATTTATGTTTATCTATTTGTATCTCTTCCACATGCTACCTATAGAGCAATTAGCATAAGGCCATTTTCCTGGAGAAGCGGAAAAATCTTCCGGTATCGTTGAAGGTACTCGCTTTCCCTCATGGGTAGGTGCTTCTCACACGGCGAGCGCCTTTTCCATTTGGAAAGGAGGCATATCTTGGGCAGCCATTTCGAAAAAGATCGTTCGACGCTTGCATCTGCGATCACACGTCACTCTCGCGAGGGCGACACCTTGTTCTGGCCCTGCATATGCTTCACCCTCCGGTCCTTCTCACTACCGCCAGTTTTGTTGTCCGCTCTGTGTTCTTGTCGCTAGTTTTTTGTTGATTTCTGCACGCTAGCAGTGATGTTTGATGTCCTTACTTTTCTGTTGCGGCTCCGCTGGCTTGTGCACGTCCCGCCTCTCTCTGAGGAACAAGGTGGACCGACGAGCGGAGCTAATGAGCTGAAAGGAAGCGAGGGAGCATGCGATGGCAAATCAGAATCATGTAACCAGGGTGCAAAACGGACCCCAGGCGTGGAATCATTGGAGAAAACGGAATCCCAATGATCGACCTGACCTGAGTGACGTTTCTCTTGAACGAATAGACCTGATGCGAGCGAATCTGGCCGAGGCTGATCTGGTGAGAGTCAATCTGGCGGGAGCTAATGCCCTTGAGGCCAGATTCAACGGAGCAGACCTGGTGAGAGCCAATCTCGTTGGGACAACGTTGGTGAAAGCCAACCTGGCAGGGGCCAACCTCTTTGAGGCGAATCTCGCTGAGGCAGATCTGGTGAGAGCCGACCTGAGGGGAGCAACGCTGGTGAGAGCCAACCTGACGGGGGCCAATCTCATTGGAGCCAATCTCGAAGGAGCCAATTTGCTGGGAGCGATCCTGGTCGGAACTGACCTGGTACGAGCGAATCTGGCGGGAGCCAATCTGGACAGAGCTGATCTCACCAGCGCGCATTTCGACGGATGCAACCTGGTGGAAACATACATGGGAGAGGTGAATGGAAGGGGATTGCTTCAGGATGCAAGCAAACAGGACACAGCCGTGCAGGTGAGCATCACACAGGATTCAGGTAGTCAGCACGGTGGTTCAACTGCTGATGTAGAGCCTGGCGAGTCACACTTCAATGGCTTCAATCTCCTGGAGACCAGAAGTGGTCACACCTCCCTGACCAGTCCTCGTGGCGGCTCGACGGATGGAGGCAGGACCAGTCCTGAAGGCGCGGAACAGGACGAGGTGAAATCCAGCAAGGGAGTGATCCCTAAAAGAAAAAGGGAGTGAAGTAGCTGTCCCTGAGGATGTGTTCTAGAGGCACCCTGTACCCGCCCAGAGTGAACCTGACATTTGGATATGTCACGAGACAACGAGAGAGGAGCGCCTTCCCGTCTCCCTGAATGGGATGGGAAGCGCGCTTCCTTGATCATCCAACAAGAAAGAGGAGCGACCAGGTTATGCTCATCGGAGCCGATCTCGAAAAAGCCCAACTTGACTCTGCCTACGGGATATACAATGAGATAATTAGTGATAAAAGAGAGAGGGGGACTCCATGAGCATTTCCGATGATTTCTTGACAAGAAAAGAGAAGCAATCACTCACACGCGCCGACGTTGAGGAAAGGCTTCGGCAAGCCGGAAGTAGCGAGCAACTGAACCTGGCAAAAGAAGATATGTTTGGTAGTGACCTCAGTGGTCTTGATTTACATAGAGTCAACCTCAGTGCAGCCAATCTCAGTGCAGCCAACCTCAGCGCAGCTAACCTGAGCAAGGCCAATCTCAGCGCTGCCGATTTGAGCAAAGCCAACCTCAGCACTGCCGATCTGAGCGGAGCCAACCTCAGCGCTGCCGATCTGAGCTATGCTGCCCTCAGTGCAGCTAACCTGAGCAAAGCCAAACTGAGCGGAGCCGACCTGAGCTATGCTACCCTCAGCAAAGTCAACCTGAGCGAAGTCGACCTGAGCGGAGACAGCCTCAGAGGAGCCATTCTCAGAGGCACTAACCTCAGAGGAGTCATCCTCAGCGGAGCCAACCTCAGTGAGGCCAACCTCAGCGAAGCAGATCTCAGCGGAGCTGACCTCAGTGAAGCTAACCTCAGCGAAGCAGATCTCAGCGGAGCTAACCTCAGCGAAGCCGACCTCAGCGGAGCCAACTTCAGAGGGGCCAACTTCAGAGGGGTCATCCTCAGAGGGGCCAAACTTGGAATCGCCGAGCGATATCAAATCAAATGGAGCAAAGGCAGTCTGTTCAAACGTTCGCAAAAGGGTGAAAACTGAGGGCTGTGTTGCAAAAACACGCTTGGAGGCAGAGGAATGTGCCAGAGCCAGCTCGAAAGTGACGAATTCCATTCTGCCTTAGATCAGTAGGATAGACCGACGCGGAGGAGAGAGTGGATAGTTCCTCTCTCCTCCGCTCTTTGCTTATGGATGCGTCCAGGTATATGTGCCAGTATCGTACTGCAAACCATTTTGCTGATACGTGAACGAATACGTGATCGCTTGCCCTGAACTCATGCCGCCAGCGGTGTACTGCCACTGACTCGCTCCACTATTGTAGCTCATCTGGACATTCTGCTGCACCTGGCCAGGGACTGTATAGTGAACGATCACATAGCCCGCCGTCCATCCACAGGGCTGGAACCAGAACTGCGCCTGAGTGGAACTGACACTATTCACCCCTTGCGTAAAGCTGCCGGAGCAGCCACTCGACGTCGGAGTGGGCGTCGGCGTCGAGGTAGGTGTCGGCGTCGGCGAACTGCCTCCTAAAATCTCGATGCCGTTGATCTGGGCATTGTCGGTGACAGTCGTAAACTGAATGGTAATGGCACCGCTACCACTGGCCGTCGCGTTGAATTGCTTGACCACGGCTTTGTACTCGCCACCCGCTGTGGCAAAAATGTCGAAATTCGTCAGGACCTGCGTGCCGTTAATACTGACATTGAAGACGCGCTTGCCCGCCGCCGTCCAGTATTCCTCAGCAAAGTGTAGCCGTACTGTGTACGAGCCGTTGGCTGTCAACCCGGGAATCGTGTAGGTAAAGTTGCCATAGCGATTGCTCTGGTAGACTGCCTGAGGAGCCGGATTCGTCACCCCGCTGGTGCTAATCGTATTGGTCACGCTGGCGGTCGAGCCACCGCTATAGTCTTTGTCAGCTACGAATGGCGAGGCCGCTGAGCCGCCCGCGTTGATCTGCACATTTCCTGACCCTGACCCTGCCGTAGGGGTAGGTGTGGGCGTGACATTGCCGTTGGCGGTATAGACGCTCACATCGCTCACGAGCATGGCACCACCGGATTGTGTGGACGAGGTTGGCGTGGTCATCCCACTGACTCCATTCGGGAAACCGCCACCCATCGCCAGGTCAAAGATGATAAAGAACGAGTGATCGACCGCGTTGGCCCAGGTCGTTGGATCAACCTGGTTCGCACTGACGGTGAAATAATTCACCCCATCCAGGTACCAACGGATCTGTTCCGGCGAGACACTGCGATCGATCTCGACGCGGTACGTGTGGAAGCTGGTCTGGCAGCCTGAGCAGGCACGTTGTCCGCTGCCGATGCCGCTGGTCTCATTGCACGGGCCACCGGGATCGACGCCACAGTGCAGGGTGCCATAGACCGAGCTCAGTCCGTTGACATCCTCCAGGATGTCGATCTCGCCCACGCCGGGCCAGGTGCCCCCCGACCGTATCCCGGAACCGAGCGACCAGAAAGCGGGCCAGTAGCCGAGAGCAGACGCGCCAGAAAGGTTGGGTTGCTGGATCGTCGCCTGCATGGCAAATTCACCGCCAGCAGGGGCCGCGAAATTATCCGCCTGTGTTTCAATACGCCCGGAGGTCCAGTTTCCACTGGAGTCGCGTAACGCCTTAATCACCAGATGCCCTTGACCATCTTGATACACATTGGACGTGCTATTGGTCATGGTCTCGATTTCACCGGTGCCAAAAGAACTGCCTGGCCCGGTATCATACTTCCAGACGGACGTATTGAGGCCGGTACCACTGGCTCCCGTGAATTGGGCATCCCAGACCTGCGTCCAGGTCGCCGCGTGTGCCTGAGGGGCTGCGCCGAATATCCCAAACGCGAGAGCCGCACAGAGGCTTATGCTCAACGCACTAAGCAGAAACATGACCTTCCGCTGAACGGACAGACGTTTGGCTTGAGAAGGAAGGCGGGGATTTTCGCCGCCTTGCGAAAACAGGTGCATAAAACTTCCTTTTCTATGGTGTAAACAGGACAATAAGACAAACGGACAACACTATGCGCGCGAAGAAGCTTCGTGATCGCCATGTCTTGTACAGTTTGAAAGGGTGTAGGAGCGACGTACGGCTCTATGCGCCGGGCAGGAGCGAACGAGCAGCGCCGCTTGAAGCTTGCACAACCAGGCGGGTTGGCAATTGAATGTGCAGAGACTGGTCTATCCTCCCAGAGCCTGCACCATTCCTCTCTGGACCAGGCAGAATCCCTCCTTTCTGCTGCTCTTTAGCAGCTCATGGTCTGGATCAATCATCGTTAAGAGAATTTCAATAGCTTTATGCCCCATCTCAGAGAAAAGTTGGCGAACCGTCGTCAAGAGAGGGTGCATATGAGCCGGGAGGATATTATCAGCAAAACCAACCTGGGCCAGTTCTTCAGGGACGCGCGCGCCCCGTGCCTCATATTCGGCAGTTCCGCACAGAATTTTAGAGACAGCAGGCCAGGTCAGGGGAGGAGTCAGCACACCGAACAAACGTATACGACCACCAGCCAGGCCGGTCGCGGTAATGTTGGGGACGAAAGCATGTTCCTGGATAATGCGCATTACCCATTCGCTGAGACCAGCAGCAACAGATGGATTGCGATACAGAACGCGCGCAACGGTGGCTTTGGGTACACCTGCCAACCGGGCGATATCCTGGATCGTCAGCTTCTTCTGCACTTTGATCCTCTGCTTCCTGCTTCCCTTGCATGGGTGAAAGATAAGTGACTTGTTGCGAAACCGGTTTCTTATTGAGAAGTATACCTAAGAAACCGGTTTCTGTCAAGTCTTTTTGTTTTTTACAAAGGATCTGAACTCTTTTTGTAAAACATCCTTTGGGCAGGTTTTATAAGGGACACACTGCTATATTCATCTCTCGCGCCACTTTGGAACCCGCTCCGCGAACTTTTCATCGCCCAGTCGGTGGCAAACATCTTTCAGACGCTCATAGGCACCCTGCCATTCCAGATCGGCAAGCGTTTCCTTTAATGGCACATCCTCGCGCAGTGTCGCCAGTCGGCGGAAAAGCAGCGCCTCAGCCCGGTGCTGTGCCAGGCTCTCGGCCAGCCGCGCGGCGCGGCTGGCCGAGAGTCCCCAGCTTTGCGGATCTGCGGGGATCGCCTCAAGGTGCTCGTATTTCGCAAGCACGGCTGCTGCGGATTTTTCACCCCAGCCCGGAATGCCGGGGAAGCCGTCGGCTGCATCGCCCACCAGCCCCAGCCAGTCGGGGATCGACTGCGGGCGCACGCCAAATTTCTCCACCACGCGCGCTTCATCGATGAGAATATCGCGGCGGCGGTCCCAGCCAACGATGCGGCTTCCAGAGACCAATTGGGCCAGATCCTTATCCGGCGAACAGATCACGATCTGTTCGACCCC
>Ga0207674_10007666_pt1 | contig 12566 bp, 8 predicted proteins | sample KBSCornC72_FD_184303 | JGI IMG/M metagenome (GOLD analysis project Ga0207674, IMG submission 184303) | Corn rhizosphere microbial communities from Kellogg Biological Station, Michigan, USA - KBS Corn C7-2 (SPAdes) (version 2) | ecosystem: Host-associated > Plants > Roots > Rhizosphere > Soil ... | reverse complement strand
GCTGGCAGATCAGCGGCATTGTTTCCTCTACCACTGGTCTTCCGTTCACCGTCTTTCAGGGAGTCGACACACTCGGCTTCGGGACCGGCGTCGTCAATCCACGGCCGAATTTCGTAGGTAGCGGCAATCCGGTAACGGGGAATCCGGGAGGATTGTACTTCGATCCTACCGCGTTCGTGGCGGCGCCCATCGGCACCTTCGGCAACTCTGGACGACTGAGCCTGCGGGGTCCCGGCTTCAACAATACAGACATCGCGATAACCAAGGACACTAAGATCAAAGAGAACTTAGGGCTGCAATTCCGTGCCGAGTTCTTTAATCTCTTCAATCACGTCAATTGGGGCGTGCCAATTATGGGGAACGGCTCAGCGAACCTATACACGTCTTTCGCGAATGGCGTTCCCCAGCGTAACAGCCAAGCCGGCAAGATCCTCTACGACGTCGGTACTCCGCGGCAGATTCAGCTAGCGCTCAAGCTAACCTTCTAAATCCTAAATCCAGAATTGGGGCTTTGTTCCCAACTAAGCCCCATTCCTTCTCCTCGTAAGCAAGTGTCAAGAAATGTAAACCCTTCTTTACAGCCGCGTAGACAAAGCGTATCATCGACCGGTCTCTTCATCGAAATAAGTAGCGAACCAAAAGGGGACTTGGGAGTATGTCTATGCGATCTGATGTTTCAGTTCGAATTCTTCAAGCCTTCGCAGTGGTGAGTCTTCTGTGCGGGCTGAGTACAACACGCCTCCATGGGCAAGCCGCCACCGCCACTCTGCAAGGGAACATCACCGACGCCACCGGCGCCGCCGTGCCCGATGCTTCTATCCAAGCAAAGAACGTCAATACCGCTGCGACCCAAACTTCACGGTCGGACAGCCAAGGACGTTTCACTCTTTCGAACTTGGCGGTAGGCGACTACGAGGTCCAGGTTTCAAAGCAAGGATTTTCCACAGCCGTTCGCATGGGCGTGACACTCACCGTCGGCTCGCAAAGCGTCATCGACTTCGCGCTCGCCGTCGGCCAGCAGAGCCAGACTGTGACGGTGGAAGCGGCCACTTCGCAGGTGGAAACGACCAACGCCACAGTAGGCACCTTAATCGGTCAACAACAGATGCGTGAGTTGCCATTAAACGGCCGCAATTTCGAACAGTTAATCGTGTTAACGCCCGGCGTGCAGACTATCGCCGGCAACGCCTTTCTGTCCACGGGCTTTCAGGGACGGGCGCCAGAATACTCGGTAGCCGGATCCCGCCCCACCGGTCAAGCCATTCTGCTGGACGACGAAAATCTGCAGAATTTCTGGAGCAAGGGCATGGGTTCGGTGATGGGAACTTCGCTCGGTGTCGAAGCCATCGGAGAATTCCAGACACTCACCAACACGTACAGCGCGCAGTTCGGCGGGAACGGCGCAGTCGTGAACGCCGTCAGCCGGTCGGGCACCAACGCGGTCCACGGCTCAGCCTACGAATTTTTCCGCAACGATGTTTTGGACGCACGCAGTTTCTTCGACCCGCACACCATACCGGAGTATCGCCAAAACCAGTTCGGCGGCACAGTCGGCGGGCCTATCAAGAAAGACAAGCTATTCTTTTCGCAAATTACGAAGGCGTGCGACTGGCCCAGGGCGAGAGTAAAATTTCCAACGTTCCCGGTTGCAACCTGCCGCAGTTTGCCGCCAAGTGCGTTCCGGCCGCCGGCCTCTCGGCTGCCACGGCCGCCGCGATCACAAATACCCTGGCGGTTTTCCCCGCTGCCACTTCCATCCTGGGCGCAACGGCAACCAATCCCGGACAGCCACAAGCCTTGACCGTCGCCAGCAGAATCGGTAACGAAGACTACTTCCTGGGCCGTTTCGACTGGGTGATTTCGGAGAAAGATTCGTTCCTAGCCCGTTACATCTCGGACAAGTCCAGCTTTGTCGAACCCTACGGCGGCGGCGGATTCGCCGGAGGTCCGATCGCCAACTGGCCTGAGCAGGACTCCTCGCATACGCAATTTGCCACTATCGAATATCGCAGGATTATCAATCCCACCTTGGTCAACGTGGCGCGCTTCAGCTTTTCCCGCCCCGGCACCTTCGAATTTCAAAACCCCACGCAGCCCGGTGGGTTGGTGAACGGCGTCGACCCCTTGCAATTCGCTCCCGTAAGTTCCGGCCGGCCCGATGGCATTGTGGCGATCGGCGGGCTCTCGGGCATCGGCAGCGCCCTGCAACTCCCGTTTAATACCACGCAGAACCGCTTCACCGAAGCCGACGACGTTACCTGGACCCACGGCGCACACTCCGTGAGATTTGGCGCGGCCGTGTCAAGACTCCAGAGCAACACCTACATGCCATTCTTCGATGGCGGACAATTTTCCTTCTCCAACCTGGCGCAATTCGTGACGGGTAAACCGAACGTGGTTCTTTATGTGCCGCTGGGCTCCTATCCCAATCGCGATTTTCGCCAGATTGAAATCACCCCGTATGCACAGGACGATTGGAAGTTATCGTCGAAACTCACCGTGAATCTCGGCCTCCGCTGGGAATTTTCCACCAATCCGGTGGATCAGCACAACCAATTATTTGCCGTCACGAATGTGGCTACGGCCACTGCGCCGTACTTTTCGCAGGTGCCCAATGCCATGGCGACGAATCCCACGTGGAAGAATTTTAATCCTCGCGTCGGCATCGCTTTCGATCCGTTCGCCGACCACAAGACCTCGATTCGCGCTGGCTTCGGGATCTTCCGTGAACTGATTTCGGTGAACACATTTGCGCCCGGTTATTGGACTTCGCCGCCGTGGGCGCTCAATGTCTCGGTCAATGCTCCGGGCTTGCCCCCGGTCACGTACCCGGTAATTCCGTTCGGCGGACCAAACGTCGGGGCGCCCAGTTCCACGCCCGGATTCGATTACAACTCCAACACCACGCCCTATGTAATGCAGTACAACTTCAATATTCAGCGGGAGATTGCAAAAGGTACCGTTTTCAACATCGGTTACGTGGGGTCCAAAGGTGTCCACCTGATGACGCAGATACAAATGAACCCGCCTACCGTCTGCCTTGCCAGCGAAGGACCGCATTGCGCGAGTCCCAGCGCCGCGAAGGGTTATCAGGCATTTGCCCCGGGCGCTGCCGGCGGCTTCTTGGGATACGCCGGTCCCGTGAATGGCCAGCCCGGTGTCGTGCCCAATGGATACTTGAATCCCAAACTCGGCAGTTTTGCTAACCTGAGTCCCCAGGCCTGGTCCAAATACAATTCACTGCAGACCGCTGTCACCCGCAGGCTGACGCAGAACATTCAAGGCCAATTCTCCTACACTTGGTCCAGGTGCATGGATGACGGAGGGTACCTCAGCAGTTTCAACAATAACGGTACTTCCGGGCCCACCAACCCTTACAACTACAATTCCGATACCGGTCCGTGCAGCTATGACATCAATCACGTGCTGAAGGCGAATGCACTGTACACGTTGCCCTTCAAGGGCAACAAGTTGGTCTCCGGCTGGCAGATAAGCGGCATCTTCAGTTGGAGCACCGGTCTGCCGTTGAACATCACGGATGGCTATGATCAGTCGACCGGCGGCAGCCTGTACGCCATTGCCGCCCGGCCGAATCTGAATGCTGGCTTTAGCAACAATCCCATCGTGGGCACGGCGAACAAGTGGTACGATCCCACCGCGTTCTCCATCCAGGCGCCCGGCACTTTCGGTAATCTCGGCCGCAATACCGTCCGCGGTCCGCATTATGCCGATCTGGATTTTTCGCTGACGAAAGAAACCAAGATCTCGGAGCGCATCAATACTCAATTCCGCGCCGAGTTCTTCAACATTCTGAATCACACGAATCTGGGACTGCCCGCTGCTACGCTCTACAAGGACACCGCTGGAACGCCCACTGGGTTTGCCGGCCAGATCACGACCATCGTCGGCACGCCGCGGCAGATTCAGTTCGCTTTGAAGATCATCTTCTAACGGCCGGCCCTCGCGTCGCACTCGACTTTGCTCTTACAGGGAGTCCAGGCCGCCGCGAGGGCCCGCGACCGCTGCAGTTCTTCGGGTGACATGCGAGCGGCCACTCGCTCTTTCGCCTTCACCGAGTCCTGGTCGCCTTGGCTCGCCGCGATCGTGAACCAGCGATAGCCTTCGACCAGATCTCTAGGGACTCCCAGGCCATTCGTATATAGCGCACCTAAGTTGAATCCAGCATCCGCGTGGCCTTGCTCGGCCGCCCTCCTATACCAGCGCGCAGCTTCGCCGTTGTCGCGCGAGACCCCTTGTCCATTGGCGTAGAGCACTCCCAGGTTGTACTCCGCTTCCGCCTGTCCTTGCTCCGCAGCCAATTTGAACCAACGCGCAGATTCCCGATAATCCTGCTCGACTCCTTGCCCGTTCATGTACAACGCCGCCAAATTGAATTGCGCTTCCATGTGGCCTTGATCGGCCGCGAGTTTGTACCACTGCGCTGCTTGTTTGTAATCTTGACCCACTCCCTGGCCATGATCGTAAAGAACTCCTAAGTTGTACTGCGCCTCCGGCAGACTCCGGTGATCCGATGCGCGCCGATACCAGCGTGCGGCCTCCGCGAAATCCTGAGCGACGCCCTTCCCTTCGGCGTACATCAATCCCAGGTTGTACTCAGCATCCGCCATGCCTTTTTCGGCCGTGAGTTTATACCAGCGGACGGCTTCCTGGTAATCCCGCGCGACTCCCTGGCCGTTGTCGTACATCACGCCCAAGCCGAATTGTGCCTCCGGCAAACCCTGCGCCGCCGCCAATTTGTAAAGACGCACGGCCTCCGCATAATCCGGCGCTGCACCCTCGCCAAAGCGATTCATCTCCGCCAACGCGAATTGCGCCTGCGGAGCCCCCTGGGCCGCCGCCAGCTTATAAAACCGCCGCGCCTCCGCGTAATTTTGATCCACGCCGAGACCCAGCCGGTACGACTCCCCCAGCGAGATCTGCGCGCTCGCATCGCCGTCCAGGGCCTTCTTTGCACGGTCTCCGACGCCTTGCGCCGCGCCCGAAGACGCCGCGCCAACCAACAAAAGGAACAGCAGAAATAAGTGCTTCACAATTCTTAACCGAGGGCCGCCGCGTTTCAATCGTAACCGACTGTTATTTGGTATACAATAGCCTGCGTCAAGGAGCACACCTGCATGTTGCCTTATCTCCTTAGCGCGGTGAGAATCGCGGTCGGGCTGTTATTCTTCCAGCACGGCGCCGAAAAGATCTGGGGTTTTGCCGGCGGAAGAATCGACCACAACTTTTTAACCATGCACGGATTCGCCGGGCCTCTCGAAGTGGCCGGTGGCGCTTTGCTGATTCTCGGATTGTTCACCCGCACCACCGCCTTCATCCTGTGCGGCGAGATGGCGGTGGCCTACTTCTCACGCTGGGCTCCCCGAGGATTTTGGCCCATCAGCAACGGCGGAGAAGAAGCGGTCATCTGTTGCTTTATATTTCTCTGGTTGGTGACGGCCGGAGCCGGCCCGTGGAGTGTGGATTCCCTCATCGGACAAGCCCGCGCCGGGTCGCCGCTGAAAGCAACTATCGCTTCCTGGGAAGGCTACACACGTTCGCTGCTCCGCATCATCCTGGCCTTCGTGTTTACACTCCACGGATTCCGCCACTCCTTCGGCTATTTCCCCGTTTCCGGAGGCCGCCGCGCCGCCATCCCCATGGCACTCGACGGACTGCCCCCCATCTTCGGCGGCCTCGAAATTCTCGGCGGCGTCTTGTTGTTTCTCGGCCTCTTCACGCGGCCCGTAGCTGTCATCCTGTGCGCAGAACTACTGGCGGCTTACCTCTATTCCGCCGTCCCCCACGGCGTGTGGCCGATTCGCAACGGCGGTAACGAAGTGCTCCTCTACTTTCTTGCCTTCCTCTATTTCGTAGCTGCCGGCGCAGGCGCCTGGAGCTTAGATCACCTGCTGCAGAACCGCCGCCGCAAGCACGATTCCGAAATCTCCGCCGCCACGCCCGTACGCACCTGACGCGCTTCGTCCCGGCGCTCTACGTAAAGATATGTCAAGTGTCTAGCACTGGCCAGGACCCGGTGTTAACATACTGATCGGCTCGCATGAAGTTCACCCTAAAGCCGTTCATTCTTCCCGTCATAGGAATAGGAATCGCGTGCGGCCAAGCTGCTCCTGATCCGAAACCACTGATGGTCGAAGACGTTTTCAAAAACGTCCAGGTGCTAAAAGGAATTCCCGTCAACCAGTTCATGGACACGATGGGTTTCTTCTCCGCCTCACTCGGCTTGAACTGCACCTATTGCCACGTCACTGAAAGCCTCGGCAACTGGGAAAAGTTCGCCGAAGATGTACCGCTCAAACGCACCGCGCGTCGCATGATCCTGATGGTGAACGCCATCAACAAAGACAACTTTCAAGGACGCCGCGTTGTCACTTGCTACTCCTGCCATCACGGAGGACAGCGCCCGAAAGTCATCCCTAGTTTAGCCGAGCAGTACAGCACGCCCGACGAAGATCCCAATGAAGTTGAAATTGTAGGGTCGGCGCCCGCGGGCCCGTTCGCCGAACAAATTCTCGACAAATATATTCAGGCCGTCGGCGGAGCGCAACGTCTGGCCGCCTTCACCAGCTTCACGGCCAAAGGGACCTATGAGGGCTTCGAGACCTTTCACGTGCCAGTCCCCTTCGAGATTTTTGCAAAAGCCCCCGCGCAGCGCACCACTGTCGCCCATACCCTCCAGGGTGACAGCGTCATTACCTACGACGGCCGTGTAGGCTGGGCCGCTACCGTCGACAGACCAGTCCCCGTCCTCCCCCTCGCAGCCGGAAACGATTTGGATGGCGCGAGGTTAGACGCGAATCTATCGTTCCCCGCGCGGATCAAAGAAGCCCTTACTCAATGGCGCGTGGGCTTCCCGGCCGCGTTCATCGCCGATAAAGAGACGCAGATCGTACAAGGAATCAGCCCCGGAGGATCACGCATTAAACTGTACTTCGATAAAAGTTCCGGCCTGCTGTTGCGTGTCGTGCGCTACACCGCAACCGCGGTCGGCATCGTTCCCACGCAGACGGATTTCTCGGATTACCGCGAAGTGGCCGGCATCAAAATGCCGTATCACACGGTGGTGACCTGGACCGATGGGCAATCTACCACGCAGCTCAGCGAGATTCAGCCCAACACTTCGATTGACGCAGCGAAATTCGGCAAGCCGTCCGCGCCCGTGGCGCCGGCCAAAAAGTAAATGGTTGAGGAGATGACATGAAACTAAAAATTTCGATCCTGTTCGCCCTAGGCGCTGCTGTGCTTTTGGCACACCACGGAACCGGCGTGTCCTATGACGCGAGCAAAGCCTACAGCGTGAAAGCCACCGTCACCGAGTTCCGCTATGCCAATCCGCACCCGCAGATCTTCTTCGACGTGAAGGACGACAAGGGCAACGTGGTGCATTGGAGCGGTGAAATCGCTCCCAACCCCGCGCAGCTTGTCCAGATCGGCTGGGGCAGGAAGCGCTCCGAAGCCGCGCTGACGCCCGGAACTGAGGTCACGCTCACCATCGCTCCGTCGTTCGCGGGCACTCCAGTCGGCCTCATCCAAAAGATTGTCAACGCTGCGGGCGAAGTAGTCCTGGGCGCCGTCGCTCTCCCGGGCCCGGCCCCTGCGCCCGAGAAAAAAGAGTAGTCAAGGAGTCTCGCATATGAGAAATCGCTTCGCGATATTCACTGGCACCGCACTGCTGTTCTCTTCGCTGGCACTCGCGCAGGGAGGCCGTGGCGGCATCCTGGCAGCGAATCCCGCCAACGCCAACAAGCCGTACGATAAGCACGACCTTTCCGGCATCTGGACCCGCAACGGCACTCCAGCCGGCTACGGCGGCGGCGGAACCTGCCGGGATTGCGGAGACCGTGGCTACAGCAACGACGTCCCACCTATGACGCCGCTCGGCCAGAAAATGTTCGACGCGAATAAGCCCTCTTACGGACGCAACCTGGGCAGTCCCGATGCCAACGCTCATCCCGAGGAGCACATCGGCCGCCGCCGCGCCGTACCCCCCGCCAACGGGACCGATCCGTATCAGTACTGCAATCCCGAAGGCGTGACACGAGCCCTGATTTATCCCGACCCGCTGGAGATGAACGTGCTCCCCGACAAAATCATGCAGCAGTTCGAGTGGACCTACGTCCTGCGAACCATTTGGACCGACGGCCGTAAGCTGCCGGAGGACGCGGACCAGTTGCGCTGGTGGGGATACTCAACCGGCCACTGGGACGGCGACACCTTCGTAGTCGATTCCAACGGGTTCGACGAACGTACCTGGATTGATCACTTCGGGTATCCGCACAGCACTGACATGAAACTGCAGGAGCGCTACAAACGCACCGCCTACGACGTCATGGAACTCTCCATGACCGTAACCGACCCCAAGATCTACACGCGCCCGTGGATCAGCCAGACCAAAAAATTCCGCAAGCTGGACACCAAGGACGGCATCAAAACCGCCGACGGTTGGGGCGGATTAATGGAAGATCTCTGCGCCCCAGCCGACGAGGTAGAGCAATTTAACAAGCGCGTGCGTGACCCCGCTGGTGGAGTCATCCACTAAACGCTAACCTTGAAGCGCGGGAACAGCCGCTCGGCGTTCCCGCGTTCGATCGCCTTCATTAGCTGCGGCGAAAGCCCCGACTTGGGCAACTCATTCACGGTAGACTCAATCGGCTCCGGCGAGAAATCCGTTCCAAACAGGATCTGATCCGGCGGCGCAAACTTCAACAAAGCCGCCAGCGGCATCGCGTAGGACGCGTGCGCAATGTCGAAATAGAACTTCTTCAACTCCGGCCAAACGCCGTTCGGAATGTATTCCGCGTGTTTCGCATCGGCGGGATAACGGTCCTTAATGCGCCCCGCCAGCACCGGCATGGTCCCGCCGGAATGCGGAATGATGATTTTGATGTTGGGATACTTATGCAGCACCCCATTCGCCAGGATGCTGGTACACGCTCGCGTGATATCGAAATCGAACTCATTCATCGCGGTAGGCACGCTGTCATTCAAATCGCGGCAGCACTGGGGCGCTAACGGATGCATGTACACGATTGCTTTCCGCCGATTGAGCTCCTGCCACATCGGGTCGTAGTAAGGGTCGCCCGGCCAACGGTTGTGATTGTCGTTGGTATAAATGCCGATCCCGTCCGCCTTCAGCGTGTCGTAGCCGTATTCAATTTCTTTCATGACGCCATCAATGTCCGGCAGCGGCACGCCCGTGAACAGCCCAAAGCGTTTCGGATGATCCGCCATGATCTTCGCGCCGTAATCGTTACCCGTCCGTATCGCAGCCGCGCCCTTGGGCGTCCCGTCGTATAGCAGATCGCCCATCTGCGTCATCGACATCATGGCAACGGCAATATCGAACTTGTCCATCTGCTCGAGCGATTGCTCCGGCGTCCAAGGACCCAGCCCGCTTCTCCCGCGTCCCCCCGGACCTGTCCGCAGCGCCGGCGGCGAGTGATGGTGATGCACGTCGATCCGTCCACCCTTGGCAGTCGATTTATTCACATACTGCCCGTATAATTCCGCAGCAGGCAGCGCCGCCGCCGCGCCCGCGATGGCGAGGCGCTTCCATAGCTCCCGGCGGGAGAAGTCGTCAGTCATGGTGTGGTTTCCCTTTGCGTGAGATCAGAAAGTAAACTTCATCGCGAACTGAATCTTCCTAGTCGGGAAGGCGTTCAGGATTTGCCCAAACTGGTTGTTGTTCAGCGCCGCGAATGCGCCCACCGAGGGCGAGGTTGGCTGCGCGGTTGCCGCCTGCACCGGTGGCGAACTCGGATTGAAAGCCGGCACCATACTATTGGTAAGGTTGAACGCGTCGGCACGAATCTGCATGCTCACGCGCTCGTGGAACCTGAAGTCTCTCGAAAGCGCGAGGTCCAGATCCCAGTAAGCCGGAGTCACCACGCTGTTCCATCCCAGATTTCCCACCGTACCCAACGCCTGGGGAGCGAAGGCCGCCTTGTTCAAGTAAAAGCAGCCGCCGCAGGTTTGTCCCGTATAAACGGTGGACGCGTTCACCAGGTTCGGACGCTGGTGGTTGATACCCGACAGTTCCTGGTCGGTGCCATCCTGGACTGCAAAAGGCGAACCCGACAGGAACTTGTAGATCCCCGCCAGTTGCCAGCCCGAGACCACTGTCCCCATCACTTTATTTGAAAACTTCGGTGCCTGCGCTACCCCGGTGAGGTTGACGATGTGCCGCCGGTCGCTATCGCAATCTCCGCGATCGAACAACGGATTATAAGGATTGGTAGCCGTCTCCTCCGGTTTCGAATTGAAGCCCTGGTAATATCCGATGCAATGCGACAGCGTGTAATTCGCGCTCATGCTCACACCGCGGCTGAGTCGTTTTTGCACCGAAGCCAGCATGCCGTTGTACAACTGCGTTCCGTATGGATACCACGAGTCCATGTTCCCGACGAGAGTGCCCGCGGGGTTTACAACGCCATTCTGCAGGGACAGAACACGCCGCGCCTGCAGATTCGCAGCAGCGGTGCAATTGATCGCAGTGGGAGCGCAACCGGATGCCACGGCGTTGCCCACCAACTGCCCGTAGTTGATCGCCTGGTTGATGTACAGATGTTGCACCCGGCTCCCCAGATAGGAAACCGTCGCCACCCAGCTCGTTCCGATTTGCCGCTGCACCGAAGCGTTCCACGAGTAGGTAGTAGCCGCCGGCAGGTCGTAGTCGCTGGTCATATATTGACCGCCGGGTAAGAACGCAACGCTCGGACTCACGCCGTATGGGTACGGATTCCCGCCCGGCTGCCCCTGCCACGGATTCGCCAAGCCGCCTGCCGGTGTCCCCAGCGTGACTCGTCCGCCCCATGGATTCGAGCCGCCTTCGTCTTCATGCGCAATCCCCGGCAGATAAGCATACCCAAATGCATAAGCCGCGCGAATCGATGTCTTGCCATCGCCTTTGGGATCCCACGCCAGACCGCCGCGCGGATCAAAATGCCACCACTGACGGTAGGCAGAGGACTGCTCCGGGAAACCAGGATCGCCAGGGAAATAAAATCCCGGAGGCGCGTTCTTGAATACCGTGCTCTTGGTGCCCGCCAAAAACCGGCCCATATTGAAATTCGATATCTGGCCATTCTTGATTTGCTGCGGCAGAAACGGGTCCCAGCGAATGCCAAAATTAAACGTCAGCCGCGAACTAATCTTCCAGGTGTCCGTGAAATATACGCCCACCATATTTTGCCGCGCTGTATAAGCGTTCGGCAGACCCTGCAAGATACTGCTCAGATCTCCCAGTAGAAAATCGGACATGCCCGACCCGGTGACCGCACCCGTGAAGAGCATGTTCGCGCCGGTCGGCGTGAAGTGGTTAAACTCCACCACTCTACCCTGCAGCCAACCGAACCCGAACGTCATTTGGTGCGCGCCCTTCAGCCAGCTCACGTCGTCGTTGAAGGCCATACTGTAGCCGTTCCAGAAGTCACCGTCGCCGAGGCCGGTGCCAAACGCAAACCCGCCACTGATGTTCGCGCCGCCCAACTGACCGGGCGTGCCGCCGCACCAGAATCCGTTCGGGCCCTGCGATCCGTTACCCACACCGGCATCGCAAAGCGTGAAAAGATGCGCGCTTTGCAGCGTGGCCGCCGTGCGATTGAAAGACAAGCGAGCGGCGTTAACCATGCTTGGACTGATCACATAGGTATCGCCGATCGCAGCCGAGCTCGCCAGTTGATTCTCCCCGGCGGCGGTCGAATTCAGCATGTTGTTCGACAAGCAGCTTCCGCCGAGCACTTCCGTTTGCAAGTTGAATGAGCAGCCCGACAGCGGGGCAGGGTAGACCACCTTGCTTTCCAGGATGCGGAAGAACAGCGAATGCTTATCGCTGATCTGATAATCGATTTTGCCCACGTATTGGTCATCATTCTCGTGCGTCGGAACCTGGTAAGTAACGGAGCCGCAAGGTCCGGGCTGCAGCCCTCCTAAATTGTTCAAGTACGCGTTCGCAATATATTTCGCCTGCGAAGTAAACTTCGTCGGACTGATAATGCCGGCGGTGAACAGCGGAGTCGTCGGGTTCAGGTTGTTGATGGGCCCCACCGCTTTCAGAGCGCCGGTATTGAAGCAGCCGCCTGTAAAGTCGCCCGCCATCATCCGCGCTGTTGGTACCACGGTGTTACTCGGCAGATTCTGGCGAATCGTGCTGCGCTGATAGCCGCCAAAGAAAAACAGCTTGTCTTTCTTAATCGGCCCACCGATGGTTCCCCCGAATTGGTGGCGTTTGTATGTGCTCGCGACCGGCGAAAAGTATTCGCGGGCGCTCCCGAAACCATCGTTGCGGATAAATTCAAAAGCGTCGCCATGGAAACTATTGGTGCCGGATTTCGTCACCACGCTCACTGAAGTCGAAGCCCCGCGCTGCGCCGTCTGGCCGCTGGTCTCCGCCTTGAACTCCTGCACCGCGTCCGGGAACGCAATCGGCATAGTGCTGCCATTCAGATAACTGAGATGATTCGCGCCATCCAGGCTGTACTCCGTGCCCAGCAGATTTGAGCCCCCCGCGCCGCCCCCCGCCACGCCGCCGCCGATGCTGATGACCGGAA
>Ga0207674_10007664_pt1 | contig 12567 bp, 13 predicted proteins | sample KBSCornC72_FD_184303 | JGI IMG/M metagenome (GOLD analysis project Ga0207674, IMG submission 184303) | Corn rhizosphere microbial communities from Kellogg Biological Station, Michigan, USA - KBS Corn C7-2 (SPAdes) (version 2) | ecosystem: Host-associated > Plants > Roots > Rhizosphere > Soil ... | reverse complement strand
TGCTCGGTCGCTACCAGCTGACCGCGTTGCTGGCTTCGGGCGGCATGGGTCAGGTATGGGCCGCGCGCGCTACGGGGGCTGGGTTTTCGCGGATGGTGGCGCTCAAGGTCATCCGCACCGAGATGTCCGGGGACGAGAATTACGCGCGCATGTTCATCGACGAGGCCACGCTCGCGGCCTCGATTCGACACCCGAATGTCGCGGAAATTTACGAGCTCGGCAAACACCATGATCGCTTGTTCATGGCCATGGAATGGGTCGATGGCGATTCCCTGGCCGGGCTCATGCGCCACGGCATCGCCGATTCGTTGACGCCGTTCGATCCGCGGATCGCCGCGCGCATCATTGCCGACGCGTGCGCCGGCCTGCACGCCGCCCACGAGACGGTCGGGCCCGACGGAGCCTTGCTCGGCGTGGTGCATCGGGACATCTCGCCGCCCAACATCCTGATCTCTGCGCGCGGGCAAGCGAAGGTGACGGATTTCGGCATTGCCAAAGCGCGCTTCCAAATGCACGAGCGCACCAAGACGGGCGAGATCAAAGGCAAGCTTGCCTACGTTCCGCCCGAGCAGTTCGAGAACCGCCCGCTCGACCGCCGTGCCGACGTCTATGCCATGGGTTGCGTCTTGTACGTCGCGACCACCGGGCTCCGCCCAGCTCCAGCTCACGACGATGACCCGAAGGGCCGAGTCGGCGGCGAGCTGTAGGCGAACGAAAAGTGCGACGGCAGCGCGCGACTTGAGTTGGGGCGCATACCCGCCATGATGCGGCAATGGAGTATTCTCGACAGTTGTAAGATGACTATTGCCGAGTCAAGGAGCGCGACTCACTTTGGGTCTTTACCCATGGTGAGAGTACTCAAATGAAGAGTCTGCATTCGCGTTTCAAAGTGATATGGCGGACCTGCTTGGTCTTCAGCCTCCAGGCGCTCTTGGTCCAGGTGGGCCTGAGTGCGCAGAGGCAGCCGGCTGGCGACGGGAGCCACGACTTCGACTGGGAACTTGGCGTCTGGGAAACCCAAGTGCGCCGATTGGTACAGCCCGTCTCAGGCTCGACGGACTGGGTCGAGTACCGAGGCAGCAGCGTGGTACGGCCGATCATGGGCGGGAAAGCGAATCTGGTTGAGCTGGACGTCGAGGGGAAAGCGGGGCGCATCGTGGGCGTGGCGCTTCGACTCTACAATCCGGCCGCACGCCAATGGAGCCTGAACTACTCAAACAGCCGCGTGGGTACCCTGAGCCCTCCGTATGTCGGGACGTTTCGGGATGGTAAAGGCATCTTCTATGGGGTTGATGACGCGGACGGGCGGGTCGTCCTCGCTCGATTCGTGATCACCAGGCCATCGGCAGACCTAGCACACTTCGAGCAGGCATTCTCCGCCGATGGGGGCGCAACGTGGGAGGTAAACTGGATTGCCGATGACCGCCGAACGGGCGCCATCAAAGACTAGCGGTAGTGGTCCCAAACGGTTAATGCGTCCTGACGACCGCGCATCACCCGCGGAACAACTTGGCGGCGTCGATCACCTGACGTCTGGGCTGCTGCCCCGAGACTGGGGGACGCTGAGCGATAGGCACCGTCCGGACCACCACACCAAAGAACAAGTGATTCGATCCGCCTCACGCCATCCTAGGCTACCGTCCTTTGCGATGTTGAAGCGCGTCCGGATTGACCGCCCCGGCGTACTTGCCATCGAGATACGCATCCACGATTGCGACGGCCGCCTGCGCCATGGTGGTATAGGTCAGGTCTGCCGGCCAGCCCAGGTGTGACGTCAGCACGACATTGTCCAAGTGCCGCAGCGGCGAGTTGAGGGGGAGGGGTTCTTCCGCGAAAACGTCCAACCCGGCGGCGCCGAGTCCGCCTTCGGCCAGCACGCGGGCCAGTGCTTTCTCGTCGACAATGGCGCCGCGGGCCGTGTTGATCAGCACGCCCTGCGGCCCGATGCGCCGAAGCCGTTCCTCGTTCAACAGCCCGCGGCTCTGCTCCGAAAGCTTCAGCTGCACGGTGACGATGTCTGCTTCCTCGAGAAGAGCGTCGAGCTCCATGAAAGTCGCGTGTGAGCGCGCGGCGCGCTCCGCGGTCAGCGTCGGGCCCCAGGCGAGCACCTGCATACCGAACGCCTGCGCCAGCGTCGCCACCTCGCGCCCTATGCGCCCGAGTCCGAGAATGCCCAGCTTCTTTCCCGCGAGCGTCCGCCCCGCGAACGAGGGCCATTCGCCGCGGCGCATTGCCCCGTCGGTGTGCGGTATGCGCCGAAGCACGGCAATCATAAGCCCGAAAGCCAGCTCGATCGTCGAGCGCGCGATGGAGCCCATCGCTTCGAGGTCTGACGATGCCATGCTCACGAGCACGCCCGCCTGCGTGGCTGCCGCAATGTCGATGTGATACGCGTGGTTGCCGGTCTGCGAGATCAGCTCCAGCCCAGGCAATGCCTCGAACAACGCGGCGTCGAAGCGGGTGCGCTCGCGCAGCGCAATCAGGATCGGATACAGTCGCAGGCGCTCGGGCGCGGGCGATGCGGTGTACACATCGACCGGAATGCGTCGGCGCAGGCGCTGAATGGCCGGGTCGGCCTCGAAGACGCGATGATAATCGTCCAGCACAGCGACCCGCATGTCTCCCCTCACTACTGGCGTCCACCGTTGGCTGAGCGTAGACGACGTCCACCCACTTCACGTTTGCCCAGTGGGCCTGGGGTGACGAGCTTGAGGAGATCTTGCGCTGAACTCATGGCATGCCGCCTAATGCCCGCGCATGACGAGGGGGGCGACGAGTGTCCGAGTTCACAACTGGATGGCTTCCTTAAAGAATACAGCGTCCGTCAGGTGCAAGCGTGAGTTAGGCGGCGGCGTCGCGGCATAGAGTGCAAGGATGAGCCTGCGGACCAGCCTAGGACCCGGCCACGATGTCGCCGGCATGCGTTTCGAGGGTGATCCGATCCATGATCCCCACATTGCGCATCCATGCGCGATATCGTTCTGCACCGGCTCGGCCTAGCTCTTCAGATTCCCACTCCGCCACGGCGACCGTCGTGGTACTATCGGCTCGCATGAGGCGGTAGCGAACGAAGCCAGACTGCGCACGGAAGACAGCGACGCCGTCGGTGTCAATCTGATGGAAGATACGTTCGGCTTCCGGTGAGTAGAGATTGATGTTCCAGTGAGCGATGGATACCCGCAGATAGCGCGGTGCGACGGGCTGTTGTTCCACCACTGACACACTCCGGGAATTGGTTGAGGCCAAGAGTGCGAGCCCGAGGAGGCTCATGGTAAGAGTGCTTGAACGCCGCATGGTGACCTCTGGAGACGCCGCCTAACGGCCCGCGTTTCACCTGCGGGCGACAAGGTTTGACTCACACAAATCTAAGTTCCTTTGACGAGCGAGGCGCTCGTAGCCGGCCGGGCGTTTCCCCTGAAGCGCCGTCTGGTGCAAGCGCTGGGTTAGGCAGCCTCATCCCGTCGGCCGAACTGGTGCGCAAGTGCTTGGATATCCTCAGCAATACAGACGGCGGGCGGCACTCTGCTTGGTTCCCAGCCCGATAACGGGCAAGCGCTGCTTAACACGCGCTTGCAGCTGTCGGGGGCTGATCCTTTAAGGAAGCCGTCCAGCTGTGGACTCGAACAACTTGTCGCCCGCAGGCGAACCGCGGGCGTTAGCCTGCGCTCGCGGCGTTCAAGAGGGCCGGAACTGAGTGGTGCTCGTGGAGCACAAGCCACTCGCCTTTGACCTTCCTAAGGCCAACAGTCAAACGGAAATCCAGGGGTTGGCGCTCGCCGTTGGGTCCGTTCTCGGCGCACCGCATGAGGGCTGTGGCAAAAGCCACATCAAGTCCGGCCACCACCTCCATCCGCACGATATCGAAGGCTACGGGGAGGGGCTGAGCGGAATAGAAGAGGTCCCACGTCTGGCTGTACCCGGCTAGGCCACGGGACTCGAGGGGCGGAGGGACATCGAACATGACGATGTCGGGGGAGTGGTGAGCCAGAATCGCGGGTCGGTCCTGTCGGCGAACGGCGGCGGCCCACTCCTGGAGCAGTGTGCGGACTGCGAGTTCGTCGTCAGGGGAGGGACTTGGCGTCATGCAGCCCTCGGCGGGGCGGGGAAACAGAGGGGGCTTGGCGCACACCTTGAGCAGTAGGTGGAGGCGGCTTTGCTGTCAGGGGGACGTCTGAGGGTGGGGTCAAGGCACAGTCCGCGCATCAGCGGCGGGGAACGTAAGCTCAGCAGAGTCGGAAAGCGCGTCAGTTGAGGCAGCAGCCTAACGACTCTGCATAAGCTGGCAGGGCCGCGGCCAGCTCAGCGAGCCCATCCCTGACTCAGTTGTGCGTGGTCGTCGCAATGCGATGGCCGCGCCCTGCCAGCTCATGCGGTAGTCAGGCGGCAGCTTGACCGGACCCGGAAGGCCTCCGCACCCACTAGGGTGCGCCTTGCTTAGTCAAGGTGAGGCGGTAGGTGAAGGTCTGAATCGTGGCCTCGCTATGCAAGTCATGAGGTCCGATCACGAAAGCCATCTGGTTGAGGAACAAGGGCGCGGGTTCATGGAGGTGTAGGAGCGCGGCGGAGGTATCCCAGGTGCCCTCAAGGCTCCGAGGCCCGTCGGGAACCAGAAAGGAGCCTGTCGTCGTGCCACCGGCTTGGAGGTCGAGCGTAACGCCAAAGCCCTCCGTCAGGAGATCGAAGGTCGTATCATCGGTTGTCGCGGTAAAGGTCGTGGCTACATACGGCCCTTCCACACGACCCGGGCGTGGCGCGGACGGCCCGTGCGGGTCTGAGCACGCGGCGAGTGCCGCAAGGATCGAGAGGTAGAGGGTTTGGCGCGTCGTCTGGGCCAGCGAAGAGGAACGGGGAGGTTTCACGATGCATCCGCGGTAACGAATTGGGGTGAGGGACTCGTGTGGCAAGAACGCCGGATACCGGAAGGCGGATCCATCTCACTGAGTATGCAGCGCTAAGCAACCGATGGCATAGAGGCGGAAAGGGAAGGGAAGGGTGGGACAGCGACCTACGGGGATATGCGGTAAGGAAGACTGGTAGAAGAGCGGCCCCCGTCTAACGACCCCGCACAAGCTGCGGCCCGAGGTGCGGCACCTCAAGCTGGTCCAACGCTGGTGGGTGGACTGCGGGCGCGATCGGTGGCGCCAGGTGCTCGTTAGATGGTGAAATAGCAGCGCTACAGTGGCGACTGTTTGCTAAGGTGGTCTGGCGTCATTATCGTGAGCGTCGCATGACTGTGCGGCACCATCGGCGTCCCTGCTCGCCCGCAAAAGCCCGGCAATCTGCGACGATCACTCGAGGATGATCTTTCTTAAGGCGCTGGTTTTCGGGGCGACGTTAGCTATCGCGATTGGGCCAATCGCATTGCTCATCATCGACCACGCAACCCGGGGCGGACTGTGTATGGGACTCAGCAGCGCTCTTGGCGCCGCGAGCGGCGACTTGACCTATGCGCTCGTTGCGTTGACTGCTGGGGCGCGTGTGCTGCCGGTACTCCTGCAGCAAAGCGCCCGGATTCAGGTCGGGGCGGACTTGGTCCTCATCGTATTCGGAGTCTGGATGGCTTGGTCCGCACGAAAAGGACTGACGGCTGGTCGGATGGAATCTATCGCGTCGGGTACGTCAACTATGAGTGCGTTCCGCACGACGTATGCGTTGACCGTCATCAATCCACTCACCGTCATCGCATTCATGGCATTTACGCCGCAACTCGGAATGAGGTCAGGCTCCGCCACGCTAGTGGCAGCGGCTGGCCTGTTCCTGGGAAGCTTACTGATCCAAGTAGGAATTGCGCTCGGCGGATCGGTACTGAAACACGCGTTGTCGTCCCGGGCGGTTCACCTACTGAACGTTGTGAGCGCGGGTGGAATCGTCGCCTTCGCGCTGATCGATCTTGTCTGGTAGAAGGCGACGGGTCCCCGCGCGCCTCGGCAGGGCGCTATCCAACGGGATTGTCACCCAGGCGTGGAAGCAGCCGCGCTGTGGCGAGGGGCAACGAAGGAGCTAGGCGTCGGCTTGCTGCCCGCGCAGCAGTTTGACCTCGTGGAGAACTCGGTCGGCAACAGACAATGGAGCGCCCCAATAGTCAAAGATGCCGCCACGTGTTGAGTTGTGTCCGCAGACGACAAACACGCCGGTGCCGACGATTGCCTTTAGGTGCGAGGCTAGCCAGCCGACGAATCCCGAGTTGTCCAGAATGGGCGGGAAGTGAAAACTGAAGAGACAGAACGCGTCCTGGTCCTGCTGCCGCTGTGGCACCAAGGCGCTCCATACCTGGTTGTCGCGCACGAAAGCAAGAGCGTCAGCTATGCGGTGAGAGGGGAATCGCTCGATGCTCACCTCTTCGAAGACATAGGGCCGGTCAAAGACAAGCAGCTCGGCTTCAGCGATGACCTTGCGAAGCCTGGCTTGGGTTTGAGCCGGTGTTTCCAGACTGATGTACATGGTAAGTGAGGGGTGCGATGCCGAACGCGCCAACTCGGCTAGAGGGCAGCGCCGCCAAGATACCAAGAGACTAATCCGCCAGCAAGGAGTGCCTCGTTCGCCTTGGACGCAGGACCGGTCCGAGCCGCGCGGCTATTTCACGTCGCGCGATTGAGGGCGCGCCTTGAAGGATAGGCCGTCGCGCATCTGGCGGCCTGATTGCCGCCCAACGACCGCGCATCACCTGCGGGGACGCGGCGCGTGTAGAGAACCTGCCCCTGCAGGGCGGGTGGTGCCAGTCCCCCACAAACCGATGGCCGCGCCCGACTGGTGCATGCGCTGGTTAGGCGCCACCAAAGTACAATACCGTTAGCGTCGTGCGAGCCAGGTGAGAACCGCGGTCTGGAGCGCGATGCGCTTGTCGGACCAGGAGTGATCAGTCGGCTGATGCACCGTCGTGACGCGAGTGTTTCCGAGCTCGCGCACCCGCCGGACGAGCGGATCGGTGTGCGCGGCCAGTCCGTCGTTGGACGTCAACACCAGCAGGGGCATGTGGGCCAGGCCTGAAGCGGCCGAATCGAATCGCCAGCGGGATGCAGCGCCAATGAGCTCCTCGGCCATACTCTCCGCAGTGACCCCAGAAAGTGACTCCATGTTGCCGGCCATAGAGACCGCCAGAGAGTCGTGTTGCATAGTGCCGACAAGACCCATGTCGGCCGCGGAGATCAGAACGGCGCCGAGCAGTTCCGGGTGATGGGAGGCGGTGAGAGCGGTGACCCAGCCCCCCATGCTATGACCGGCGAGTACAATACGCCGCGGGTCAATGCCAAGCAGCCGTGCATTCGTCGAATCCCGCGCGAATGCGAGCACCGCTTCTGCATCCTCAAGATTGCCACCAAACCGGAACTCGCCGGGGCTGCCCCACGACCCGCGATAGTTCACAGTTATGGCATTCCACCCGGCACGCCGGACCGCTTGAGCCAGATCGAGGTTCTTCTCGTTGCCGGGAAGGCCGTGAAACAGAATCAGCGTGGGGTGTCTGCCGGCGCCGGAGGCAATATAGGCCACGCCATTGATGTTCACGCCGCCTGAAGGAATGTGCAGCACCTCCATTCGAGCTGGATTGGCACTGTCGCGCTGTGGATCAGCGCTGATCGCCTGCGGCACCTGTGCGGACAGGCACGACGCCGTGAGAGTTGCGAAAGCCCAACCAAGGAATGTTCGCATACGGATCTTCCACTGCGGGGGTAGGGTTCGATCGGGGCTGTGGCGTGATGGCACGTCTCTGCGCTCGCCCGCGAGCCGGTCACGCACCCGTCACTTCCATGACCCGTTACCGCGCCTAACGAACAGGGTTACTGTGGCGCGCCACCGCACCCGTAGTCCAATGTACCGGACGGCCGGCCGCGCCGGCAGCTACAACCGTAGTTAGGCCGCCGACCCTGACGATGCCGCATACCGGACTCACACGTCGAGAACCCGCGTGCCGAGCCACTTCACCTTCTCGGGATCCCGATGGTCGAAGAAGCTGCTCGTGCCGGTGTCCAGAGTCGCGATAGCAGCCAACTCATCCGCGCCGAGCTCGAAGTCGAGGACATTGAAGTTCTCAACCATGCGAGCTTTGTGGACTGACTTGGACAGCACCACGATGCCCCGTTGCGAGAGCCAGCGCAGGATGACTTGCGCCACGCTCTTCTTGTGCTTGGCCGCCACGGCCCGGAGCGTTGGGTTTTCGAAGACCTGATTCCGGCCCTCGGCGAACGGTGCCCAAGCTTCGGTTTGAACGCCGGTGGCCTGCAAGAACTGGTGCGTAGCTGCTTGCTGGAGAAACGGATTCACTTCGATCTGGTTCACGGCGGGCGGCACTGTATTGTGCAGCATGAGGTCGATCAGCCGATCCGGGTGGAAGTTGGCAACCCCAATGGCTTTGACTTTGCCGGCCCGGCAGAGCTCTTCCATGGCGCGCCACTCGCCATACACGTCGCCAAACGGTTGATGAATGAGATAGAGGTCCAGGTAGTCGAGCTGTAGCCGTTTCATGGATCGCTCAAAGGCCGCGAGGGTGCCCTCGTAGCCATTGCGTTGAATCCAGAGCTTCGAAGTGACAAACAGTTCATGCCGCGGAACGCCGCTGCGCCGAATGCCTCGACCGACGGCGTCTTCGTTGAGGTACGAGGCGGCCGTGTCGATGAGGCGATAACCGGTGGCAATCGCGTCCACGACACTCTGCTCACACACGACCGCATCGGTGATCTGGAAGACGCCGAAGCCGAGCACAGGCATGGCGAGACCGTTGTTTAGCGTAACCTGTTGCATGAGATGCTCCGGGTGCTTGACCAACGGCAGGATACCGCCATGAAGCGGGCTAACGACCCCGCATGAGGTGCGGCCCGAGGCGCGGAGATGCAATTCTCCGCTGCCCCCGTGGGGTGTCTATCCCTGAGAAAACCGACGGCCGAGGCCGTCACGCTTCATGCGATAGTTAGGCCGCGCCCGTTTGTGGCCTGGACCAGTGCGCGTCCGCGATTATTGGAGACGTCCAGGCTCCGCTCCGGCAGTGAGGTTGATGCCTGAAGGTCATGGTTTGACGTACTTCTGGAGTCTGCGCGGGCCCACCTCCGCGCCGTAGATGTTGCCCATGGCGTCCACCGCGACCCCCTCGGCCGAGCTGGTGTTGGAGGCGTTCTCCACCGGGTCGGGAATGAGGGCCGTCAGGCTGCCGTCCTTGGCGCTGCCGATTCGGATCCCCCGCTTCCAACCGCCGTGTTGGGGTGAAGCTCCGCCTGACTCCGAGTCGGCTACGTAGAGCTGATCGTCTTTATCTATGTAAACGCCGCTCGGTCTGCTGAACTGCTTCCATTCCGCCAGGACGTTGCCCTCTTGGTCCAGGATCTGGACCCGATTGTTACCACGATCGCCCACGAAGAGACGGCCTTGGGAGTCCATCGCCAGGGCGTGGGGCTGGTCAAACCTGCCGGGGAGCGTGCCCCTGACGCCGATCACCTTGAGCAGCTGGGCCTGCGAATTGAACTTGAGGATCCGCGCGTTGGATCCCACCTCCGAGGAGTGGCCTTCCGCCACGAAGATCGTGCCGTTGGGGGCCACCAGCACGTCATTGGGCTGCCAGAAATACTTGTCGTCCTTGCCGCCACCGGCGGTGCCCAGGGTGAGCAGCAGCTCGCCCCGAGGCGAAAACTTGAAAACCTGGTGGCCGCGCGGCTCCCCGTGGGCCTCCTTCGCGGCGCGTTGCTCGGCCGTTCCGGTGCACGCGCAATCGGTTACCCAGACGTTGCCGTCCTTGTCCACAAAGATGCCGTGCGGGGTGAGGAACATCCCAGCGCCGAAGCTTTTCACCAGCGTGCCGGTCGAATCGAACTTCAGAATTGGATCGAGGTCCGAGCCGGCGCAGGTGTTGGCGCCGCATCGTTCCGCGACCCAGACACTGCGGCCGTCCTGATCGATCTCCACAGCGCTGATCGACCCCCAACTGCGTCCCACGGGGAGCTTGGCCCAGCCTTCGATGGTACGGTAAGGATTGGGAAGCGAGTTGGTGGGCGCGAGGGCAGGTGTGGCCTGTGCCGCGCCTTGGGAACCGGGGAGGAGGAGCAGGAGGATCGGAAGCCGCATCGGGAAGACCTATCACCCGCGCCGGGTGGTGTCAGTCTTATGAGTGCTGTTTGCCCGGTTTCGAGGCAGGATCACGCGACTCATGCCGGTCGCGCCGAGTGGAGGTCGGTGCGCCGGCCTAACGCCCGCGCTTCTCCTGCGGGCGACGAATGTACGAGTCCACAACTGGACAGGTTCCTTTAAGACTACAGCGCCCGACAGGTGCAAGCGCTGGTTAGGCGGCTCCGGTCAGGGCCTCGCCTGGGCGACTCCCTCCGTAGCTGGGGACCCAAACCGCCGGCGAGCCAACAAAATGGCTGCCACGCCTACCGCTGGCACCACGAGGCCCGTGGCGTTCTGTAGCCCCGCGTAGAGGGCGAGGATGAAGCTCCAGCCGACGGTATACGCCGCGAGGAGGCTCGTGAGATGTTCCACTTGCCAGCGCGACGGGTCGCGAGGGCCCCGCCAGCGCGCATGGGCGACCGCGATCGCCAGGCCGAGACCGCCGAAGCTGAGACCTTCCCACGGGGCCATTACCCCGATCAGGCCGTCGCCGATCAAACCGAGGCTCCCGATGGCGCCCACGGCCGTGAGGGCCCGGTCCCACCTATAGCTGGATCGCGAGCCCCGCCCAATACGAGGAGCCAAGTACCCGGTGCCCAGCAGAAATAGCGTCATGAGCCCGAAGAAGAACAGGCCGACGGCACGGTCGATCGTCGCCAACAAGAGACCCGCGGTGATTCCGCCAGTCAGCGCCAGAACAAAACAGCGGCCAGCGAAGATATGACGGCGACTGCCTTTGCGGACGAGGAGAGCGAGGGGCGCAGCGCCAAAGGCCAGCCACCCACCTCCCTTGTGCAGCGCTTGCAGAATCGTAGTGTAGGCCGGCTCGGCCATGGGGTCTTCCCTTCAGAAAGGGCCGGTGGAGCTGCCTAGCGCCCGCGCCTCACCTGCGGGCGATCTGAGGCAGCCTCGCACACCCGGCTGATTTCCTTTGAACATAGAGCGCCCGTCAGGTGCGAGCGCTGGTTAGCCCGCGCGTGATTTGCGTCCTCCCTGTGAGCGTGGGCGGGAACGGGAGGTCCGTCGGAAAGCATCCTCTTGCATAGTGAGACGATAGGCCTCCTTCAAGTACGGGCGGACCGTGCGCCAGTCTGCCAGGGTGCGCAGCAGTGCTACGTGGATCACGCGGTTCACTGACGTCCGTCCTACCTTAAAGAAGCAAGCTGCGGCGTCCTCCCGATCGAGGTAAAGCGCCAGTCGAAGGCCGTGCCGCATGAAAACGAGATCCGCGAAGCCACGAGTGGTACGAAAGAGAGCGTAGCGATCCCGGTAGAGGGTATCCTGGGGGCCCCATTTAGTGAGGTCGCGGTCCAAGGCAGCATAGAGCGTGACCAGGGACGGCGGCTTGCCTCGTAGCAACTGGGCCTTCGTGCCGCGACCGCAGCCGTGGGTTTGGCCGGACCGGCGAAAGCCTCGGCCGCAGACTGGACAGGTCCACAACGCTTTGCTCGACAGATCACCCACCGCGAAGTGTGAGAGCACTAGGCCAATGCGTCGGGCTAACGCCCCGCATCAGCTGCAGGCCGAGACCCGCCGCGTCCAGCTGTCCTGGCCGCGGAGAGGTGTCTGTCCCTGCGTAAACGCTATGGCCGAGGCGTGTCCGCTTCATGCGGTAGTTAGGCGTCCGCGCGTCCGCCACGATATGTCGCACTACCACCTGCCGTCAGCGCGAGCGTTGAATCGTTCGACGCTTCCAACGAGAGGTCCCGGTGTAGGCCGAGACGATGGGCCGCACGACGATTCGCTCTCTTCATCCAGGCGATGGCGCTGCCGAAGATTGCAGGGTATGTGAGCACTGTAGCAACCACCGGCACCCAGGGGTGGGAACCAAGTTGGGCCGGGGCCCAAATGGCCACAGCAGCGAGTGTTAGTACGCCAACTCCGGTAATGGTTGCGGCGGCGATCAGGCTGCCCCTGAGAGTGCGCCGCTCCTTCGCGGCACACGGTTCGCAGATCAGGTGGCCCTGGAGCAGGGAGGGACCCGCCAAGGACCCCGGAGCGTAAAGGGGGCCGCCACAGTTCCCACATCGGTCCTCGTGATTGCGACGCGCCGATCGGGCGGCACGAACTGCCGCGAACGAAATCAGGCTGACGGGGAGCGCTACGATAGTCGTAAGAAGGATAGGATCTATGGCGAACATAGGCCCTCGCTTGGGGACGCCTAACGCGCCGCGCTTCACCTGCGGGCACCGAGTGTACGAGTTCACAACTGGTTGCTTACTCCAAAAATACAGCGCCCGCCAGGTGCGAGCGCTGGTTAGGCGGCGCGCTCGCCTGTTCCCTGAGTGTCCAGATCGCGTCCAGCCGACGGTGGAGGCGCGCACCTCTACCTGGGCCCTCTCATCTCACTTAGCGACGCCAGCTAGTTGAACTTGGTCACGCGCCAAAGGGCCAGGCCGCAGCCGACGAGGGCGACGAGCAGCGCGCCGAGGAGCACGGCGCATGATTCCCAGCGGAAGGGGATATCGGGGGTGCGTG